>ERZ838118.912-NODE-912-length-39293-cov-3.653423_pt1 | contig 39293 bp, 41 predicted proteins | sample MGYA00519863_ERZ838118 | MGnify/ENA primary metagenome ERZ838118 (study PRJEB31850, sample SAMEA3708827) | human gut metagenome | biome: human gut; feature: human-associated habitat; material: faeces | place: China | collected 2014 ...
TCACCGCTGCCATATTAAATGGATTTTCTTCCGGTGCAAGACCAGCAAACTCATTATTACTACTACTTGGCTGTTGATTTGATCTTTCAGAATTTTTTCTTCCAGAATTATTACTTCTTTGAGTTGAAGCATTTTTGCCAGTATTAGATTGTGAATTCTGCTGATTTGAATTTGATGTTCTATTCGATGAATTCCCTGCTGATTGCTGCTTATTTACTTCTTGTGCCATTGGCATTGTAGCTCTTTTTTTAGGCGGTACACTTGTACTTGTTTCAGTTGTGTTCTGCCCTTGCATCTCAGAATGCTGTCCTCTATTAGAGTTTCTTGATTCCTGATTCTGAGGATTTGCATGGTTAGACTGCCTCTGCTGTCTTTTGCTTGAATTATTCTGATTTTGTTTCTGTGTATTTTGATTATTGTTCTGCTGATTTAGCTGATTCATTGGAATACATGTATTGGCCATGATTTGAAGCCCATACACTTTTCCATCTTCTCTGTCATAATTATTTGGTCTAAGCTCTCCTGAAACTTGCACATAAGATCCTTTTTTAACCTTATTAACCAATTCCATTGCCGTTTTCCCATAATTGACACAATTAAGATAGATTTTTTCATGAACTAACTGCTTCTTTTCTTTGTCCGGATAATAATCTCTTCCTGTATAAATTTCAATACTATAATATAAAATCGTTCTGTTTGGATTTTCTTTATTCTCTTTATAAGCTGGTTCACGATTTACAGTTCCTGACACTGTGATTATGTTTAAGTCTCTCATTTTTTCTCTTCCTTCCTTTATAATACAATGCATAAACATTCAGTTATTGCACCTGAATAATAAGTTTTCCTTCTTTTCGTTGTGTTTTTCGGTATTTGTTCTTATATACTTCACATAACTCCTCAGAATATTCATTATATATGCGACAAGCTTCTTCAATAGTTTCTATGCTATGAAAGTTCTTACTTGTCGCCTGTGAAGATGTATAGATCAAACACACATCATATGTTACAGATCCGTTATCCCATATACATTCTTCTAATTGTACTGTTCCTTCGGATAAGCTACGTTTTGCCACAACCTGTTTTGTCATTTGATTTTTTCTCCTTTCATAAAGGCAATAAAAAAACAGACAGTAATTTTTCTGTCTGTTTTTTGCCTATATCTTTTCTTTATTTAATATGTTTTTATACGTGTACTTTTTGATTTTTTTTGATCTGTTCGAGTCTTTCTTTTGAGATTTTCAAGTATTTTAGAATCATCTCATCGGAAGCACCCTCTTCAATCATACCTAAAACAATCTCCATCTCTCTATCGTTACGTCCTTCTGTACGTCCTTCTATACGACCCTCTTGTAGAAGTTCTTGATATCGAATTTCCATTGCTTTCACATCTTGCCTCCATTTCTGATCAGACATTGCTTTTCGAAATTGAGCTTCGATCATCTTACTTAATTGTAAGCTGTCTTCTTTAATAATCGGCTTTTCCAAATATCTCAGAGCATCTTGCAATTCCTTGGATACGTTATAAATCTTCCCTTTTGTATTAAGAAAAATTTTAGTTGTTCCGTCTTCCAATGATAAATTAGATACTTCCTGACAACGATTATCAAAAGTGTATTTCATATATTTTTTTCCAAATGGATCGAAAGAGCAAACAAAAATCACAAAACTTTTCTGTAATTCCTGATAGACACTTCCTCGATTTAGGGATTCTACATCCATAACACTTTGATAATATCGACTGCGTTTTGGTAATGATCCTCGATTTGCTGACTGCATTTCAATATTATATACAGTATTCTGATCATCTTCTACATAAACGTCCAATCGAATACCTTTGACATCAATAGCTGGATCTAAGGTCTTTTGTTTTTCCAAATAAACCAAATCACGAATTTTGATATCCAATGTCTGTTCTATAAATCGTTTACAGGTTTCTTTGTCTTCCATGATTTTTCCAAATGCATAATCATGTTTAGGAAGAATTCCTTCGTAAATCATAGTTTCTTTCTCCTAATTATAGCATATTGATAGTTGCTTTTGTACTGTGTACGTTGATTTTCTCCTTTCTCAAAGTAAAAAAGGACATAAAAATAAGCAGATATAAAATATCTGCTAAATTTACGCCCTTTGGGTTGATAATGTTCTATTTTAATCGTTATTCTATAAAAAGTCCCAAGTATCCTAATACCGTCGGGAATCTAATAAAAATACAATAATATAATATCATAAATTATGTTAAATAACAACTGATAACTACAAACAACCGTGGATTATTGCTTGCTGCTATATAATATTGTATTTTTCAATTCCTTTTCTTTTTCAGTTACCACAGAAGTTTCATTGACTTTATATAAAACATCTTGCTTTGTTTGATTGATCTCTTCCTCATTAATACCATCATCAATAAATCGCTCTCGGTAAGTATCAATAGAATTTACCGTTAACTTGTATAATTCTAAGGATGCAACAGTGTTTGAATTTCCTATTTCTAATAGATCCTTAAGGTTATTATAATATTTCTTATAAACTCCTTTATCTGTTCCTTCCTTTACATTTAATGTGATCTCTTGATTAAATTTTCCAATCTCACAATAAATTTTGGCAATTCTATGATGCTTTGCTGTGCTTTTGTATTTCAAAGAATCTTCAAACCATTGAACAGCACTTTTCATTCTTGTGATTTCTTCATTATTCATATCATCATATTCATAGTAATACCAATATGCCTTTCCAATTTCATAAGACAAGTTTCCATAGCCATCTCCTTTTTTTACCTTGTCCCAATTCTGATGAATCGTTTTAAGATAAGCACTTTCTTCTTTAGAACTAAATACCGCGTCCTCTAAATATACATCTAGCAATTTTTCGTATGCTTTTGATTCCTTTGGTAATATATCAATTGCCTGATGCAACATCTTGATTTTTTCTTTTTGGTTTGTGCTGCGATCTACAACCTCTATAATATCATTATATTTATTTTTTTGATGAATATTATGTATGAAGAATCCCCCGACTCCTATAACTAAAAGTACAGAGCTAATGATCGCAATACATACACTCATTGGAATATTGATTTTAGGCATTATAAATTTTCTTTCTTTTTTTACCTTGTATTCCGTCTTAATTGGTATAGTAGCTTCTTTTTTAATATCTGGTATAGAAGAATTCTGTTCTACAAAATCTTTTATTTCACTTTCATAGATTATATTTTCTTTCTCCTGAATTGCTTTTTTTATCGAGGATGATTCTATTGGCATTTCCTTTTTATTTTCAAGAATTATCTCATTGTTAGAAACAGAAGCATTTTTTATATCTTCCCCATTTTCTTCTGCAATAATAGATGCTGGAATATCTGATAACTTTTCATCATGATTCGGTTCTTTAACAATTTCCGTTTCCTGTATTGTATTAGTTTTTTGTCTCAGATTTTCATGATTTTCCTTCTGGTTATTTATTTTTTGATGATTCAGAATCTTATTATGTTTTTCTATTTCTTTTTTATTAGAACTGTTCTCTTTTTTAGAATCATTTTCCTTATTTTGTTTTAAATTCAAAGATTCTTTATCATTAAGAACTTTTACTTCCTTTTTTTCTATTTTGTCATTATTCGCCTTTGGAAGTTTTATATTATTCCATGATCCTTTACCTGCTGAAGATATATTTTGAATTCTTTTTTCTTCCTGCTTATTGAGAACTTTAGATTTTTGTGATCTTAGTTTTGGAATATGAGACTTTGGATGAGTCTCCTTTTCTTTGAGTTCGTCTTGTGGAATTATCTTTTTATTATGATCTTTCTCCTTTCCTATTTTCTCCATTTTACCTGATTGTGATTCAGTTTTAGATTTTGGTTTTATATTTTGCTCTTTTTTTTCAGATTCTAAACTTTTAATACTCTTTTGACTGTTAATCTTCTCTTTCGGCTTCTTAGATAAAATACGCTGCCTTTCTGATTTTTCTATTTTCAGATCTTTTTTATCTTCCGCTTCTTTTTGTTGCTTTGATGCAACCTTTGTTAATGATTCCTCTTGAAGATTTCTTTTCTTTTTTCCTTCTACTTCATCTGTTGCTAATGTTTTTTTTGTTTTAATCACCAGTAACTCTTCTTCCGGCAGCAGCATTTCTTCTTCATGTTCTGTTATATGATTTTCCAGAGTTTCTTCTTTTCCCTGCTTCTGTTTGGAATCATTTATTTCTAGCTTTTGTCTGTTTTCCTCTGAAACAATAGGTTTTGATAGTATCTCGGCAGTATTCTCCATATTTTCACGATTTATATCCTGTTTTATCTTATAAAATTCCAATTGTTCTGGATTTGGCATAAAACGTGTTAATGTATTTTTCTTCCTGCGTGGCGGCCGCAAACTTCGATCCTGTTGATATACTATCAGATCAGTTTCTTTATATTGCTGCAACGTTGTTGCAAATGCTTTAATACCTAATACCGTCTCTCCTTTTGCACATTTAAGTATTGTAGAGTTTAAGATATAAGAAAATGATGGATCAATACTGCGAATATCATCTAATTGCTTTCTTCCTGTTACTAATTGATATAACACATAGGATAATTGTTTTGTAATAAAACCCTCATCACATTTTTTATACATTGAAAAGTTATACGCATTTTTAAATACCAGATTTTGATCTTTCGTAAAATATAATTGATTCATATCAATTTCTGGATAAAAATATCCATTTGATAATGTCCACACCTGATAAATAGACAGACATAAATTTTTAATTGCATTTACCGCAAAATCAATATCATATGGTATTGTATCTAATCGTGCTCCTTCAAATTCTTTATATATAAAACATGCTTTATCTTCCCACTGAAATTGATTAATCAGACTTGGGAATCCAATAAGATCATAATTTTTAATCCCCAACAAATCTAATTGTTCAGATACCGTCATAATATAACTGTCTGTTGTTTCAAACATTGTATCTGTTACGATGGCTGCATCTTTTCCATATGTCTTTAAAACTTCATATTGCCCGATTTTTTGGCTTATTTGCATCTTCTTTCCCCTTTCTAACAAAACATCATCTTAGTATCGATGATGTTTTGTTATCTTTATTCCATTTGTGTATTTTGCATATTTAACACACTCTCTACAATTTTGCATTTATTTTTTATTTTTATCAATTTGCACATCACTGTCATTACTTGTCACATTTTCTTCAAATCCATCTGATGATGTGATTGTAAATTCTCTATTCGGTACAAAAGGAATATCATACGTTGTATAATTATCATCCACTACACCATTACTCTTCTCTATGTAATCACTTGTAACTTCGATTCCATTAATGTACGTCGTAAGACTTTTTTCTGCTTTATACTTATAATTTGATACATAGATATCTGGCATATAGATTTTCCAATCATTATTCCTATCCTGAACAAGTATAATTTCATAATCCTCGGAATCTTCTGTTGTATACGTTAGTTTTCTTGTAGTTGCATTATTATTATCTGAATCATCAATTACCGTATTGTCTTTTTCCATATTGGTTAACACAATCTGCTTCTTTGACATTCCTACGATATCCTCAAGATTACTTCTTTCAATATACCAAGATACATCATCATCTTTAATAAATGTGCTGTCTGGAATATAAATATATGACTTAATATCTTTGTAGTCCTCTTTTTGGACCTTTTTCACAAATTTATCAGACACTTTTTTTGCTTTCTTTTCCTGTATATTTTGAGGTGTATAAATTTCTTTACTTCCACTAGAACACCCTGTTAAAACTGTCATAATACCCATAACACATAAAAATAATACAATTTTTTTCTTCATCGAATAATACCTTCCTTTAAAAATTCTGTTGTGATTCTTACATAACCATGATTAGTTACAATACTTCCATCCTCTGCTTCTTCCAACATGACTTTCACATTGAAGCTTTTACCTTTTTTGGATTTACAATTTAACAAATCCACACTTCCCTGCGTGAAAAGTTCTGCTACCATATTTCGATCAACTTTTTTCTTGACAGCTGCAAAATATGGATGATCTTTCATCATGATCAAATCATTATTCTCACACTGAAACCCTGATACAGATTCCAAAACTCTTCCTCTGCAAATCGGACATCTACAAATGACAGGTAAGAAATTCTGATCTCGTTTTTCAAACATATGATTTACATCTTCATAAATAAGCTGTAATGCCTTCTTAATTGAAATCTGGCCTGTCCCAACTTCTCTTTGTAATACGCCCATTTTAACAGTGCTTTCCTTACTCAAATCAATTCCTAGTTTAAATAGAGAATTAATATAGAAGATTCCTTTTTGTTCAATCCGATAAATATCTTTCTTTAATGAGATATATCCTGATTTTTGAGCTTTATTAATAATTTCTGCTCGCGTTGATGTTTTTCCGATTGTTGCACCCTTTCGTATATTTGCATACATTGTATCTTCATCTTCGATCTCTTCATCTTTCGCAAATGGATTATCCATAAATTTTACCAATGTATCTGTTGTATAATGTTTTGGTGGTGTTGTCATCTTCTTCTCCGGCTGAAAGTTTATCGGAATATTATCACCTTTTTGAAAATCAGGTATCTCACGATCATTTGTTCTAAGATTTTTTACCTGTTTCCATCCTTTACTGATATAAATATCTCCTTGTATTCTGAATTTTTCATTCAAACATTGGATATCGAGTGTTGTACGATGCACCATACATTCTTCCGAGAAAAACACTTCGTGGAAACGATCTACGATTTCTTTATAGACAATCTGTTCTTTTTGATTTAGCTTATTCATATCTGGAATCTTACCTGTTGGCACCAATGCACTATGAGCAATGACCTTTTTATCATTAAAGATCTTATTACTATCTTTAAATGCAAGATCTACACCACTGCCTTGAAGTGACTGTATGATTTTTTTTATTTTATTTTTTTCTTCACTTTTCAGATATTCCGACTCTGTTCTTGGATAACTGGCATATCCATTTTCATACAATGATTGTACTGTTTTTAACGTATCAGACGGTGACATCTTATAATACTTTCCCATCCATCCCTGTAATGTATTCTGGCTGAATAATTTAGGTGCCTGGATTACTGTTTTTCTTCGATTCATAGCTATTACTTTAGCTCCTGCCCGATTATATTGATCCGCAACTTTTGATGCTTCTTCTTCTGTTTTAAATGTTGTCTTAGATGTTAATGTAAGTCCTTCCTTACTCACATTTTGGAAATATGGCTGCGGAACAAAATTTTGTATCTCATAATCTCTTTTAAATATCTCAAATACAATAGCTGTGATTACTCGTCCTACATGAAAACAATCTTTTCCAGTTGTTCCGAATTTCAATGATGCATATCTGGAAGCGTTGATCCCGTAGAGCCAGTCATAAAAAGCACGGAACCTTCCCTCCAATGCCATTGCTTTATATTCCGGAGAATTATTTGGTTTCATTTTCTGCAATGCTTCTTTAAACTCGTCAACAGTATTGGAATCTTGGATTAAACGATATACTGGCTTAGTACATTTAGCATAATGCAGCACGTTATCTACCAGTACCTGTCCTTCATCATCACTATCTCCTACATGGATCACGGCATCTGCCCATTCAATTCCTTTTACGATATCATCAAATATTTTTTTCGCACTCGTCCCTCCGGTAGTTTTTTGCATCAATTTGTATCGAAAAGTCTTTGGAAAAAATGGTAATGCATCAAGATCCCATCCTTTTTTCTTTGATGGATACTCTGGATAATCTTCCATATTAAATAATTCAAAAATGTGTCCACTTAGAGCATGAATCTGATAGTGTTCGCCGTAATAATTACGCCCTCTTTTTACGAGCTTTTCTGGTAATGCTTCTGCAAGATTTTCCATAATACTACTTTTCTCGCATATTGCAATGTATTTCTTCATGACCTTCCTCCTTCTATTTTGACATAAAAAAAGACCCAGGACCCGAAGGTTTCCTGAGTTCATTCCTAATTTTATGAATTTTGATAGGATTATAAAACTATCTCATAATCCACTCTATATATTATAACATAAATACTACCATATGAGTAGCATTATCATCTCATTTTTATATTATATATTTTCGCTCATTCTTATCATAATTCAATTATACCAAACATGTTTATGAATAAAAAAAGCTGCCACAATTCAATGTGACAGCTGAAAAAACTAAAGTTTTTTAATAATATTTTTTGTGATAGCATATTCAAAATTAAATTTCATAGTTCTGTTCTTTTCAGGAAATTCAATCTGAATATATTTACTATCAGTATTTACAATTCTTCCTTTTCCAAAGGCTTTGTGTAAGATCATATCTCCTACTTTAAAATCAGCTTTTGCTAATTGAGACTGGGAAACAAACTGAGATGCATTTTTGTTATTATATAAAATAATAACCTGATCTTTTGCTCTAGTGATCGCCACATACATCAATCTTCGTTCTTCTTCAATATCAGTTTTTTCATCAACCTTCCGATATGGAAGATTTTCTTCATTGACATCAAAAATGATAACCCGCTGATATTCTAACCCTTTACTTGAATGAATTGTAGTTAAAGCAACTTTGCCAACTCGATCCTGATTCTTATATGCATCCTGAATCATTCTGGTGTACTGCTCAATTCCTTTCTTTAAATTATCCATCGTATCATATTTTCGGAAGAAAATGTAAAGCTGATTTGTTGTTTCCTTTAAATCATCAATATCTTCTTCGGTCATATGCAGAATCTTAGAACAATTATTCAAATGCTTTTTATAATTAATTCCTTCCTCTGAAAAAATATATTGAATCATCTTGCTAGGAGTACCTAACTCTTTTAAAATATGCAGATCTTCTTCCAGTTTCAGCAAATTTTCATATACATAGCTCTTATTACTATCCGCATTTGCATATATACTTTTCAATTGTGCTAAAGTTGTACTAGGCTTTACATACCTCTTCTCTACATATCGCACTGGCCGATTCACAATCTCGTAAAGATTTTTCTCATTACCCATTGCGACCTCAAAATATGCCATAATCTGTTTTGCAACAAAATGATCTAACATATTGCGTAAAGGCTCTAAGGAATAAAAAGGAATCTCACTATCAATCAACTTTCCGGCAAATTTTTCAACAGAACGATTGGTTCGGAATAAACACGCTGTATCTCCATAAGGTACATTCCCAATCATTGCAGCCTGTTTATCATTACCTAACAATACATTCTTTACATAATTACATTCTTCGCTGTACTTATCATACGCATGAAAGATAACATCTGCATCTGTTGGATTTTCTGTTCTAGCTGCTAAAATCCTCTTATTATAACGATTCTTATTAAAAGATATTAGACGATTTGAAGCTTGAACAATATTTTCTTTACATCGATAATTTAATGGCAGCTGAATAACCTTTGCATGTTCAAATTCTTTTGGAAACTGTAACATGATACTTGGTTCTGCACCTCTGAATCCATAAATTGACTGATCATCATCCCCTACACAGAACAAATTATTCCTTGGTTCTGCCAGTAACATGATAATATCATTTTGGATTGGATTAGTATCCTGATATTCGTCAACCATAATATACCGATATAAATCCCTGTAATAATCCAGAACATCCGATTTCTCTTTAAAGAGATTATAAGTAAGAAGTAACATATCAGTAAAATCAATCATATGCTTTTGCTGCATATAATTCTGATAATACTGATAAAATTGCCATGCTGTATCTGCAGACATGTTTTTCAATTCTAACTCTTTTTCCGAAATCTCTTTTACATCTTTAATTCGATGATTTTTGATCAATTCGATATTCAAAATAATTTCCTTGGTCTTATCCATACACTCCTGGAAACCAGAACCTAAATAATGATCAAGTTCTGTAGCTGCTCTTTGAATAATATCTGTCTGCACTCTTGGCGAAACAATATTTTTGTAAGAATAGCCTCCATGTTTTACTAAAATTCTTAGAAAAACACTATGAAATGTTCCGAATGTAACCTGATTTCTTTTAGGCATCATAGCATGGAAACGTTCTTCCATTTCTTTTGCTGCTGCCTTTGTAAATGTAAGCACTAAAATGTTCTTTGGATTGACTTCTCTGTTCATGATCAGATTTTTAATACGATATGTTAATACTGTAGTCTTTCCTGACCCTGCACCAGCCAACACCAACATAGGTCCTTTCTTATGTCTGATTGCAGCTACCTGAGCTTCATTAAATTCTCCCATTTTGTTCTCCTTTATCTTTTGAAGCAATCCCATTTGTTTTAGGATCACCTTCTGTTTCCGGTTCATTCCATACAGTTGTAACATTCCATTCCATAAACCATGGATTATTATAATCAACCTGTTCAATTCTAGCGAAATGTCCATCATCTGAAATCTGACATAATAACTCATCTGCTTGAACCAGAATGTTATGCTCTTCTCTTTCTTTCATTGTTATTTGCCACTCTTCATTATACTGTTCTCTAATGAATTTAACTGCTGCTTCTTCTGACTCAAACATATATAATGGACTTTCCTGTGAAAAGCTATAATAGACTGATACATAATAAGCCTGTTTGCTTTTGACCGGAGTTTGAGATGTTTTTATATTTACATGTTCAAATCCACTATGTTTTTCAAATTTATTACTCATATGATTTTCTCCTTTACTGGCAATGTGTTGTAAGCGTATTAGCTAAACGATTTTGATCAACAATCCAATCTGTTCTATAGTTATAGATTGGACAATACGCATTATACAAACTCCCTTTCATTGTATTTATTTCTTTAAATGTAAAATTTAAAGAATTTCTAATTTGATCGATTAATTCAACATTTGTTTTGCATTCTCTTCTAAGGCATCTATTTTTTCTAATTTTCCTATAATATCGAATATAAGAAATTAAATTCACATGTGATCCTTCTATCATATGCATTAAATCTGTCAACTCTTTATCGCATTGTGAAATCATATTAAGATTTTCATGATATTCCTTATTTAACTGCGGTAATAGAGTTACGAGATCATCCATAAATGTAACCCATTTAGAAGGTTTGTTTTTTGCCAATGGAAACATTAAGGAACAGAAAATTTTTTCTGTTCCTCCGTTTTGTTCCATATGAATAAAGTCATCTTTTTTTACAAGTAAAAATTTTGATGATTTTCTTTTTGTCATTTTACAAAGTGCTTCTGAAATTTCTCGTTTTCTATAAAATGGAACATTTTCTCCATTCTTAGCTTTCTTCACACACCCTTCTTCATCAATTTCATAAATTTCACCATTCTTAATTAAAACATATGTATTCACTTTATACTCATTCTTATTCATATTATTTTCCTTTCTACTATTCTAAATTATTCTCATTCATCATTTTTTCTTTAGGACTTTCCTATTTCCTTTTTAATAATGCAATAGCATAAGTGGAATCTGTAACTACTTCATCATCTCCATTTTTTACAAGCATTGGAATCCTTTCATCTGCTGCATCAAATCTAATCTCCGTATTTTCACAATCCATGGCATTCAAAACTTCTAATAAATAGCTTCCATTAAGGCAAATCTCCGCATCTTTTCCATCAATGATTGCTTCAATATCTTCATTAATAGATCCTCTATCACTCTTGCCCTGGATATTTAATAAATTCGTTTCTTTGTTTGCTTTTAACAAAATACGAATCATTTTTCGATCCGTTGATAATAAACATGCACGTTTAATAGTTCCTAAAATCAGATTTTTAGCTACGTTAACTTTTGTCAGATCTTTATTAGTTTCTATTTTCTTTAAAGTAGTATTGATTGTAAGTTCCTTTGCATTTACAATACGCAGTGAAATAAAAGTATAATCATCTGCTAGATACATGAATTTATCATCCGCAAAAATCTGAATTTCTTTATTCTGAAATGCGTTGATTGCTTCATTAATATCTTCTGCATAAATCAATACATTGAAATCAGCACCATTATTTTCATGTGTTTTTAAACAACTTGAAAAAAGATAAGGATTTGCTGCATAAATTTTAATATCATCTTTTGCACAATGAATTGCAAGACATTTCATTGCTTCTTGTCCTACAGATACAGAATCATCTTTTCGTACTGATACAAATGCAGTGGCACGAACCATGCGACGTAAATCATTCGCTTCGATCGTAACAAAGTTTTCATCTACCCCTTTCTTAGTAGGCATTGGAAACATATCTGCTCCTTCAATTGTCTCAAGCTTGAATTCAGATTTCTCATATCTTAAAACAAGACCATTTTCGGCATCAAACTCAACTTCTGTTACAGATTTTGGAAGCTGTTTTAACAAATCCATCATAAATGAAGGATCTACTAAAAACTTCTTTTCCTCAGTTTCTTCAAAAACGAAACTATTTGGTGGCATATTGGTAATAACAGACATTCCATCATTCATACCAACAAGAGAAATTCCTGAATTTTTGATTTCTACCAGAGTTTTAGATGTTATATCTGCTTTCTTTGAAATACCTTTTTTTGCAATCTGCAGTGCTGCTTCAAATAATTTTCTATCAATTTTCATAATAAAATTCTCCTTTAATTTTCTTTAATTTCTTTCTCAGTGATCACTTGCAGCACGATCAGTACCACAAGTAATACACATTTTGTTGTTGTTTCTTGTAAAAAAATAATGGCCAACACAATAAGTGCCATTGCCATTAATAATAGTTCAACTTTTCTTTTCATTTTTATCCTCTTTTTCTATGATTCACACAATGATCTGTGCATGAACAGATTTTTCAATCAACTCTTTATGATCAATGACATATTGTTTTTCAAGGATACATTCCTCTGGAAAAGTAAACGTTGTTGCCTTTTCTTTTTCATCGAACTTTAACTCAGCTCTTTTTAAACAATAACGAATCATTTCTGGAAGTCTTTCTATAGATTTTCTTATTTGTTCTTCCTGCCCTGATTTTTGTTCCGGTAGTTTCTTAGTATTTTTCTCTTCTTTTGTTTTTTCTTTTTTCTTTAATTGCAGCATGACGAGATTTAATTGTTCTTCTAATGATTTTACTTTTTCAGCAAGATCAGTATTCTTCATCTCTATTTCTGGCTTGCATAATTTGATTAATTCTACTTCCACTAAGACTCTTTTTGTTGTAGCAAAACGTAATTTTTCCAACAATGCTGATAAAATACGAATATCCCTGATCAATAATTTTTCATCGATCAACTTTGCTTTCTCCTGTAGAAACTTCATTTGTTCAGTAGATACTTCTAATGCTTCTTCTGCATCTGTTCCCTGCCCAACTAATAAAAGATTCCTTAGAAACCACAAAAAATCTGTGATAAATTGTGACCATTCTCTTCCTTGACTAGCAACATCTTCAATTAAGTCCATAACCTTCGCAACATCCTGTGCCATAATGAAATCTAAAAGTTCACTATAGACCTGAATATCTACTGTTCCCAGTACATCTAACGTAGCATCATACGTCAATTTCTTGCCCAAATTAAAGGCAATGCACTGATCCAGAAGGCTTAACGCATCTCTCATGGAACCATCTGCCATTCGTGCGATATATTCCAAAGCTTTATCTTCTGCTTCTACCTTTTCTTGATTGGTAAGGTCAATCAATTGTTTTTTTATAACATTTGATGTAATACGATGGAAATCATATCTCTGACATCTTGATAAGATAGTGATAGGAATCTTATGAACTTCTGTCGTGGCCAAAATAAAAATGACATACTTCGGTGGTTCTTCCAATGTTTTTAATAAAGCATTAAAGGCTCCGATGGAAAGCATATGTACTTCATCAATGATATAGACTTTGTATTTACCTGTTGCTGGCGAATACTGTACCTGCTCCTTAATCTCTCGAATATTATCAACGCCATTATTAGAAGCTGCATCAATCTCGATTACATTCAAAGATGATCCTTCTGTGATTGATTTACATGTCTCACATTCTCCACATGGTTCTCCATCAATAGGATGCTCACAGTTTACTGCTTTTGCCAAAATCTTTGCGACGGTTGTTTTTCCAGTACCTCTTGTTCCACAAAATAAATAAGCATGACCTAAACGATGATTACGAATCTGGTTTTTCAGTGTCGTAACAATGTGATCTTGCCCTTTTACTTCATCAAACGTTTGCGGACGGAATTTCCGATACAATGCACTGTATGACATTGTTTACTCCTTTCTGCTAATTCTTATTTTGTTTCCAATTTTGTTCATTATTAAACTTCATGTTCATGATGTTTGTACTATATGCGGTAACAAAACAATCAATAAAACGATGAATCCGATTCATAAAAGTAAAAAATCCTTCATCTGTCATATTGATACAGCTTTTTTCTTTCTTTTCATTTTTAGTAACCTCAATTTCCAAATACCATGGATATTTTTTAGGCTGATTGTTATAGAAACTCTGTCGTCTTACCAATAAAGTACGCTTTAGCTTCTGAGCTTCATTTTTTTTGCATGAACTGTAACTACAATCCCCAAATGATTTGGCAAATTCATATAGATATTCTGCCTGATCCACATCCAGATAAAATGTTACATTCTTTTTACTCCCTCCAACCTCTAATAATGAAATTGGAATCTTTGAATACTCAGTTTTACCATTAATTTTCTCTTTTTCTGCAAAAATACTTCCATAAAAGGATGATGTTACTTTCAGCTCATCCGCTGCAACTAACACTACCTTCCCATTACTTGTTTTTGCAATGTCTCTTGCTTGTTTCTTCATTCTTCATCCTTTCCATCCCAATCTTCCGGGATCTTATCATTTTCATTAAATGTCATTGCATTAATAAGTCTGATCGTCATTTTGTGTAAGAATGGTATTTTCTCTTCTGCTAGAGATAAGATTCCTAAACTAATGAACAAAACAGACATAAATGCAACTAAATATACTAAATTGTCTAACATACGACTTTCTCTCCTTTCTCTTCTTTTCGACTTTGTAACACTTCGATAAAAAACTTCTGGTCATGATTATCTGAACCACTTGTTTCTGCCCATCTGCGATACTCTCCTGCATCCAATCCTAAAAAATCCATCAATGTTTTTCCTGTATTATGAGTTTGCCAGTATTTAATCCAAAGATCAGAATCTTTGACTGTGCTCTCCTTATCCATACAAGATTGAACGAATGATTTATGATATTTTCTACGATTGCCTTCTTTATTTAGAAAGCATTTTAAATATCTTTCCAGATCGCTCTCCTTACATTGCAGATTTTCAGTCAGATGAATAACACGAAGATTGATATCTCCATACGCTCCGCAAAAGATCACTTCAATCCGTGTTAATAACATCTTTTCATCATGTGACAGAGGTTTTCGATTGTTTCTTCTAAGCTTTTGTGCTGTTTCAGCATATGCTCTAAGAACTTCCGGATCACGCAATCCAATCTCTAAAAATCCACCATCATTACAAAATGCTTCGACTTTGTTTATAAATTCGTCCATTTTCTTCTCCTTTCTTAACGTAAAAAAGGCACAAAAAAAACAGACCTTTCGTCTGTTAAATTTGTACCCTTTCATTATAAAATTTTCGTTAAAACACTACTACAAAGTCTGTTGCTTTAGTGTAAATACTTTAAAAAATCTTTTTTTGCCACACCGGCACGTTTCGCTGCTTCATCAACAGAAAGTATTTTGTCAGCAACAAGTCCAACTAATGTGGTAATCTTTCCTTCTTCAATACCCTCAGCACGTCCCTCAGCACGTCCTTTAGCATGTCCTTCCTTTAATGCTTTTTCTCTTGCTTCTTCCTCTACCAAATCTGATAAGTTACACATGAGATTCAACTCCTCTTATTATTTTGTGTTTAAATTTTGAGAATTTTTAATCTGCATCAATCGCTCTTTGGAAATTGTAACACACTCCATAATTGTTTCGTCAGATAATCCCTGTGCTATCATTTTTAAAACAATCTCTGTTTCTTTACGATTGAGAACTTCCTCCTCTAACAAATCTGATAAGTTGCACATAAAATTCAACTCCTCTCCTAAACGAATTGTCATTGGAATATGATAATCCGTTTGTAAAATTTTCTTTTTCTCCTTAGCTGAAATATGAGAATTTAATAATAAATTCATCATTTTCAAAAATGAATCATTCGTTTGATCTTCTTTTTTTTGATTTAGACAAATCATAATCACTGATAATTTATCATATGCTTCCACATTATCTGGAATTCCTGAAATGATATCCTCTTTTGCTATTTTGTATTCAGAAATCGCATTTCCGATATAGTTTGGTGCATTCATGCAAATCCAAATAGAATATACTTTTTTGAGATTCTGATAATTTGGAATCGCAAATTCTGTGCCTAGCTGTGCAGATAACATCCTAGCAGCATAGAAAATTCCTCTGGTTTCAATGTGATATCCAGGGTAAAAAGATTTCTGTGCTTCTACATTAATGATTAGTCTGATCTTTTCCTGTGTTTTGGGAACAATAGCGAAAAAACGCAGGTCATAATATATGACACCTTCTTCATTTACAGCATCTTCCGTATTAATTCCTGTGATCTTCTGATGATTCGTCAGACCCGGATTAACACATACTTTAGAAACTGTTGGTTTTTCGATACATTCCATAATTCTGTCAATGCTGTAAACAGCAAATTCTTTCACTGTACGACGTAATATCCAAGCAAGAATCACTTTGTTACTGAGAATATTTTTACAATTCTCATCATATTGTTCTTTTGCTTCTGCGATCGTCAGTGTCCTTGATAACTCTGTGTTCAAAATATCTCCTTTCTTATTTTTACATGTTGACGTATTTTTGTCAATTTTCTTATCGCAAAAGGGCACAAAAAAAACAGACCTCCCGTCTGTTAAATTTGTACCCTTCTATAAATAAAAGTTTTATAAAGTTTCTTTCTAAGTATTTTCTATAAAAAGTCCCACTTCTCCTAATGTTGGGAATCTGATAAAAAATACAATTATATAGTATCACAAATTTTTTGTTTTATCAATGTATTTTTCGGCAAAGAAAAAGGATCATTACATGTTGCAATGATCCCAAATCCTTATGAAAAATAAGATTTGATTTTCTCTTTTTTAAACATCCACCACATCCGGATTTTAAGTCGAATTGGTAATTTGATAGTTACTTCATCTTCTTCCATACGTTCAATCTCCTTCTTGACATACTCTTCTCCAACTATTTTGATTGCTTCTTCAAATTTCATTGTTTCCCCTTTCTTAATCTTAATTTTTCCCTACATTATTTGAATCATTAATTTTAATAAAAGGGGAAACAAAATAACAAAATATTTTATTTAATTTTAATTTTTACAGTTTTCTTTTTATTGGTACCATCAGTAGACATTACTGTAATTTTTACAGTTTTCTTCTTGCCTGTTTTTTTAGTCTTTACCTTCCCAGAAGATGATACAGTGGCATATTTTCTATTGCTACTCTTCCAAATAAGCTTCTTGTTTGCTCCTTTTGAAGCTTTTACCTTTGCTGTTAATTTTAAAGTTTTACCAGCTTTCACTGTTTTCTTCCCCTTAATGGAAATACTCTTAACAGAACCTTTCATGACTTTAATCTTATAAATTGCCTTTTTTTTTAGAAATTATATTTATTTTCTTGATGATTTGACAAGGTATATTAATTATAGTAACATTTAAAGAGGAACTATTAATATATTTTAACTCATATAATAATAACTGTAAAAGACCAGCAATGTAATATTGCTGGTCTTTTATATTTCTAATATCTCATCATTGGTGTGCTCTTTGATATATTTTTCATAAATCTTTTGTTGAGCAGCGATTAATACAAGTTTTTTATCAGATCAATGAATTCCTCTTTTGTTGTTATGAAATCACATTTCGAATGAATAAGCTTTTTTGCATCCTTAATCCATTCCTTGTATTCTTCTGATTCTTTGAACCGAAACCATTCATCAAATGATCTTTCGTTTGTCGGATAGCCTTTTACGTTCGACATACTTAATGTTTTAATTAATTCTTTTGTTTGATTTTCCTCGTTTTTAATATGAATCATTTCATCAGAAATGACAAATTTCGGAAAAACATTGTTTATATCAAAGAGTTCCACACAAAATCCATGCTTACATGGAACATAATCTGGACCGATTGCCTTTCTCCAATCTATGCATCGTCTATTCCATTCTTCCTCAGAAATCGCATCTGGTTTATCACATTGATTTTGGTAATGATAGTCATCGAAATGTCCTGTATTTTCCAAATAGTTTTGGATATCCTTACTTCCAAAAAACATGACAAGAATTTTATCCTGCAATGGAAAGATCTGAATGATCTCCCTTTTTCTCTGATTTTGAAGATTCCGTCCAAAAGCCGTATCGGAGATATTCCAATACAGACTATCCCATCTATCTACATTCACCAATTTCCATATCTCATGCATTTCTTTGAAATTTTTCGTTTGCATTATCATATTTTGCACGGCCTGCGAGCCATGAAGCTTTTTGAAATTATAATAGTACAAGGTTTTGTTAACAATCCAGTCGAGAACCATCTGCTCACTGATCTTTGTTACTTCCTTTCGAAGATTATTACAAAATTCATTTAACGAAATGAGATCGTAATTTCCTTTTAATCTATATGCATTATATATTTTCGTACTCATAGTTTTTTCCTTCTTACTGATATTCTGGATAGTATCTTTCCAAGCATTTTATGATCTTTAAAACCTGTGCTATTATGGATCAATGACTATTAATGTTTTATTTTTCATATCTTTCTTTAGCATATAGTCATTGTCATATTCCATTTTATTCAATAATTTCTTTATTTCTTTTTCTGATAACTTCTTCTTATCATGCAAGATCTGATATCCATGCTGATATAAGATCTGTGCATTTTCGTATTCTCTTGAGCCGATTTTGATTCTTGCTATTTGCACAGTTTTAGACTTATGATTCACCTGTAATACAATTTTTCTTTCTGGAATGAAAATGTAATTAACAAATTGATATTCATCTGAATCTTTTTTATCCTTTTCTTCAGAGTAATTGTATTCATTTAACTGCGACAAAAATTGCTTGATAAGATTATCTGAAAGAGTTTCCTGCTTGTATACAAATGTATAATTTTCTTTGTAACACTTCTTAATCTCATTCTCTGAAACAACATTGTTTTTTATTGGGCCAATGATCGCAACAATGACAAAAATTCCAAGTATTACTTTGTAGAAAGTTTCTATTCTCATTCTTGTTCCTCCTTTTGCAAAATCAATATCATAATGGACGCCTAACAACAATATAAATGAAAAATATGATCATTAAATTTGCAACAACAAAAGCACTCACAAAACACACAGTTTTTAAGAATCTTATCTTTTGATTGTCGTTTGTTTTATAGCTCAGCCCATAAGTGAGAGCTATAAAATATATCTCTTTTACTTTACTCGTCTATATTTTTAAGATACTTAGACGCTACTTCTTGTTCCATTTCTTTTGACAAATTATAGTAATATTCACTTTGCAATTTATAAAATGCAACTTTTTTCTGCCACACGACAGCTCCTGTCAAAACAGGTCGATTCGATAAATACTCTTATTTTTACGCACCATGTAAAATCTGTTTGATCCTTTGGAAGCATCTTGTTATACATGGTTCTAAAACAAGATGTTGGATGCAGAAAACGAATATAAGGCCTTTGGAAGCATCTAGTTTTACATGGTTTTAAAATCCAACTAATGTTAACATACTCAGTCCTTGGAACCATTCAATTTTACACAGGTCTAAATCTAACGGAATATTGATTTGGTACATATTCTCTCCACCATCTGCAATTACTTTTTCTGATAAACAGCAACATCTTTTCTTTTTCGTTCAATTTTTACCCATCCAGAATTTTCGACATATTCTATTAATTTTTTGTATAATTCATTTTTTCTCCTTTTTTATTTTTTAGATTCCCTATGATTTTCTTCTACTTTATTTTCTTAATATATTCTTCCAAAAGTTCTGAATCATAAGACAACATAGGATAAAGCACTTCTTCTCCCTGACCTAAGTTTAAGTTATTAAAAACTGTCATATCAATACCATAACTCAGCACAGAAATATCCCCTGTAAGCAGTAATAATGGATTGTCCCATGTTGATTTATTATATTGTGTAACTTTTTTGGGATATTTCATCCAACTGACATATGGCGATGATCTATCCTTTAACATATCTTCAAATGTTGTGACACGGTATATCGGACCTTGATAAACAGCATTTATAAGATGCCATTCAAGTCCTACCGCTTTCGCAGTTAATAAACATTTGCGAAGAGTATCATAAAAATATTCAAAAACATAATTTAATTCATTGTTAGATTGATCTCCTCTAGATTTTTCTTTTTTGAAGTCTAGCCAAAATCGAAAAATTTCTACAATATTTTCTTCCATCTTAGTAAAAAGAAGCAGCTGATCTGGAAATAAAGCTTCTTTGATAATGGTTATATTTTGTAATATATTTTGATTCACCGATTGTAATTCTCTTATAACAATCCTTATATTTGAAATTACTTCTTTTATATCATATGGCTTTCCTGATATATTTATTTTTACCCATAGATCTATTGGATTTATTTGTGGTATCTTGGAATCATCTTCACTATCTTTATTTAAGATTGCATTATAAATGTTGTTTGTCAGCATTTCGTAATCAGAATCATCAATATGACCCTTCCTTTCAATGTCAACTAATGTTTCAATATCTAACTCATCTAAATCTACCATATTAGAAATAAAAGCAGGTGTTGCTACCTTGCTGCACAACAAACATGCAGCTATCTCCAATGAAGTTCGAATTTTAGTTTTTTCTTTTATCTCTTCATATTCTTTGATATTATTCTCTTTAATCAATCAGACCACACCTTTCTTAATTATCATACATACACAAACGATTGCGGAGCATGACTAACTCCAAAATCCTCTAATGTTTTAGGTTGTATGTACTTTTTTACATTCTCTACTTTGTATGCCACAGCTTTATTTCTACCCTTATAATATGTATCAAAAAAATCCTTAGTAATTCCTGAAAACTCATTTGTTCGATTCCAGATCTCTTCCGGATCATCAACTAGAACCTCTCTAATATCAGCTCGGATTGCAAATATCGCTGCGTTGCTATTTTTCTGCATTTTCTTCTCCTTCCTCTGCCTCTTCTGATCTCGAATTCCATAATAATGCCATAGCAAAAGCTCCAAAAATTATTACGTGTGTTGTTGGGCTGTCAAATTCTGTTAACATACAATATAGTGCTAAAATAGCATATGCTATTAAACCAATATCACGTTTTTTGAAACAATATACATATCCAAACAAAATGGAAAATAAGATTGCAAAATACGAATTCACATCACTATCTGGATAATTTTTATTCAACCGAGCTGAAAAAAGTAAGAACTTGTCTACTGATCCAGTCATTTTTGTTGTACTTTTTTGATAAAAATCTTTATCTTCAAATAATTGATCATATTTCCCTGATTTAATTATGCTTTCTCCTTCGATAAATCCATCAGCAGACTTTAAGGAAACTGAAAAATCGGAAGTTAATTTTCGTCCTTTTTTGTCCTGATATTTTGGCATACCCTCAGATGTTTGACCAGCTCCAAAAGGAGCTTCAAAAGCATATGTTGCAAATATCTTATCTTTACTGTTTTCTATTACTACATTCTTAAATCCTTCCATTTCATTTTCTGTAAATCTATGCGGATACAGATATTCTTCTTTTCCTGAAAAAGCAGCAGTTAAAATTCCATTGTTTGATAATTAGTCACCGCACACTCGTGACTTTAGTCGTGAGTTAGGTGGCTTTTTTCTTGAACAGATTATTAACGTATGGTATAATATAGATATGGATAAAACAGTTTATTTTTCAATACCAAAAGATGTTACGCATGGTCGTGGTTATATCTATTCTCTGCAGTATCATATCGTATGGGTGACAAAATACCGGAAGCCCATATTCCTTGGCGAGGTCGAGGCAGAAGTAAAACAATATCTGCTCGAAACGCTAAAATCTTTAGATATGAATATTCTAGCAATGGAAGTAATGCCAGACCATATCCATCTGCTCGTAGACTGCAAACCGCAGCTTCGGCTCTCCGATGCCATTAAGATACTGAAGGGCAATACAGCAAGATGGCTATTTCTAAAACATCCGGAGATCAAAAAGCAGCTCTGGGGCGGACACTTGTGGAATCCATCCTATTTTGTTGCTACCGTAAGCGAACGGACACTCGATCAGGTCAAAGCGTACATCGATAATCAGAAGATCAAATAATCCAGAAAGGAGATCGGCATGAAGATACTTTCTACTTACAAGGTAAAGATCAAGACATACAATCATATCTTTCACGAGACCGTGGAAGTTTATCGTCATGCCGTAGATTTTCTGATCGATGTCTGTCTGAAAGAATGGGAAGATATCAAAAAGATTGATAAGAATCTGATCCGGCAGCAATACGTAGAGAGGTTATGTCATTTTACGAAAAAACATCCGGAAACGGTTTATGACTTTGACAAAAAGTTTTATAAATTTCCGAGTTTCCTTCGCCGTGCAGCGATCAATGAAGCGATCGGCAAGGTCTCTTCTTACAAAAGTAATCTGAAGAACTGGGAAGAAGATAATCCGAACATACGTGGAAGAAAACCTTCGTTTCCAAGAGCCGGATATATCTATCCTTGCATGTATCGCAAGAACATGTATCAGCGGACCGGAGCCTATGAAGCAAAGATCAAAGTTTATATCCGCAACACCTGGGACTGGTTAACCATAAAACTTCGGAAATCTGATATGGATTATATCGAGCGGAGATGTTCCAGCAGAAGAAAATGTGTCCCAGTACTGCAAAAACGTGGAAAAGAGTGGCATCTGGACTTCCCATTTGAAGAGTTCTTAGAACTATGTGACGTGGACGTTGCGGATCAAATCATCTGTGCGGTCGATCTTGGAATCAACTCTGCTGCAACGGTCAGTGTAATGCGTAGTGACGGCACTATCCTTGGAAGACGTTTTTTGAAACTTCCAAAGGAACAAGACTGTCTGACGCACAGCATCAATCGGATCAAGAAAGCACAGCAGCATGGAAACCGTAAGATGCCGAGGTTATGGGCAAAAGTGAACGGGATCAATCATGACATCTCTGTCAAAACTGCAGAGTTTATCATGGATACCGCTGTCCTTTATAATGCAGACGTCATCGTTTTTGAATATTTAGATAAGAAAGGAAAGAAACGCGGTTCCAGAAGACAACGACTCCACCTGTGGAAGAATCAGGAAGTCCAGAGGATTGTGACTGATAAAGCACACCGTCTTGGAATGCATATCAGCCGGATCTGTGCCTGGAACACTTCCAGACTGGCATATGACGGAAGCGGGTGTGTCCTGCGTGGAAAACAGGCAGGGTTTTCATCTTACAGCGTCTGTCAGTTCCAAAACGGAAAGGTCTATAACTGTGATCTTTCCGCATCGTATAACATCGGAGCCCGGTATTTTATCCGGGAGATCTTAAAATCCTTGCCTGCGAGGGAGAGGTTGGCACTTGAGGCAGAAGTTCCTCAAGCTGCTAAGAGAAGCACCTGCACATGGTCTACGTTAATTAGCCTGAATGCGGAGCTTGTGTCCTTAGTGGCATAAGAATTCTGAGTTTTGGCTGTATCTGTAGAAATGGAGTCCTCGCCTCCTAAAGAGGCTACGTGTGTGTAAACATACTTAAGGGGAAGCACGCGACTTTAGTCGTGTGAGGCTTCACCTACTGAACATTCTTTTCCGTAAAAATTACGATCATTTTCTAACTTGTCTCTGTTGAGATTAATTACTATCATCGTAATCAATGGAAGTAACAACAAGATGATCAGCATATATTTTACCCGTTTTTGCATTTTTCTTCCTTTCTTTTGTTTTGTATTGTTTCATCAATATCATTCATTAATGAATATCCGAAGTAAAAAGCCGAAATTAAATAAAATATTACATCTAAGACAAAATGTACTTTTTTCCCTTCCTTGTTATAATATACCGCTGCCGAATAATTCATTATCTTGTCTTTTATACCATATTTTACGTTTTTCTCACGTACATACATTTCAGAATCTGGATATAACCGATCATATTTTCCAGGCGTGATCAAACTTTCTCCTTTTACATTTCCATATGTGTTTGTTTCATTGTTCTTTGAACATCTGCCATTTCCTCAATGCATCCTGCATTATTTCTCATTGACTCTTTTCCTCGCATGATCTTTGTTAAATGTTTCGTTAATTCGCTCATTTCCTCGATACACACAGCAAATAGTTCATTTTGACTATGGTTCTTGGCATAATCTGTATGTATCTTTTTCCGTTTTTCATCCGACATGATTTTCGCATGATCTTGAATCTTTTTATCTAATCGTCTTTCAAATTCTTTTTCTTTCATACGAAATGCACCTCCGCCTGTTCATCTGGCCATATGATTCTCCAAAATTTATCATATCGTTTCTCCAAATTAACTATTTCTTCAAAAATCCATTGATTGATATGTTCTTCTCGTCCATCTTCTGTTGGCTTAAAGGTCTTAATTTCAATTCCAAAGTCTTCCTGTTCTAGTCCATCTGCCCGATCATCCGGAGATAATGCCAATACTTTACTAATCGGCCTGATGTTAAATGACTCTCCTAATCCTGCTAATAAATGAGAAGATCTTGCATTATTATAATAAGCTTCTAACTGTCCTCTACTTGATCGTGTGGAATCCTCACTCCAAAATGAATGAAGTTTTCTGTATTTACATTCCAGAATAATACTGCCAAGATAAACATTTCGCTCATTGTCATATACATTAAGTACAATATCCGGGCGGTTATGATTCCTGCGATCCCCATGCTGCTTTGCAATGTATAATGGGTGATTGATATCCGTAGCTTCTTTCTCTAATGGCAAACATTGATCATAAACCACATCAACCCTGATTACCGGGTTTGAAAAGCGGACCATAGTACCTTCTTTTAAAAACGGAAAAAATACTTCACCTTTTAGATCAAAATTCCAATCAGAATATTCCAGATCTAATTTTTCAAAGCAAAAATGACATACTTTGAAAAAACACCACATTTCATACAGATAGCTGCTTCTCTTCCATGTATAATCAAATTCTGGATTCAAATGAATCTGTACTTCATTCTGCTTTAATTCCATATGCATCTGATAAATGGTATTGTAGCGTGTATCAAGAATAAATGAATGTGGAATATAAGGTCCGGATAGTTTTCCAACTTTTCCAAACCATTCCTGAGCTTTTAAGATTGCAGTTACCTTTTTTAATTTTTCTGCTGTTTCTCGAAATTCTAAAAGCATTTCTTTGTTACTTTCTTCTTCCATATTAAAAGATTCCGCATTATCAAGAATAGCAATAAATTCTACCAGTTTATCATCGTATTCCTGGAGCATATTTTTTAATAAGCGATTTTCCTGAATGTCATAACATGTCCTTTTGACTGGAATCTTCCATCTGGCATCGCATCCAGATCTTGTTGCGTATCTTCTCATGGTTGCTGCATCAAAATTACGTTCATTGTTCTTCTGTAAAGATACATTTTCATATTCCGTAACAATCTCGCATTTTGGATTTTCAGCAATATTCATTAAAGCCATGATCACACGTTTTGAATACTTTTTCAGAATCATGAAATCATATAGAATTCGTGGAGGAATTTTTATGTTTTTATTACCAATTCCAATATTTTTCTGAATAATGTCCTGAGCTAGTCCACGAACTTCTTTTTCCAGATCATCTTTCATCATTTTCCATTCTTTTTTAGACATTGCTTTGGGCAGGATGTTTAGCACCCCATAATACCATTTTTCATTGCAGTAAATTGACATTTTAAAAGAGTCAACCCTTAATGTATCTGTTGTGCTGTCGCTGGAACATAATAAAAAGCTTTCTGGTGATACGGTACGATATAACCGTCCCTCTTCATCTTCAAACAGGTTCTTATCATCATATGGCATGACATCCAATGCTTCCAGATATAACCTTGCGTTTTTATCTGTTGAATCAAATAATACTTCTAATGTCTCATTTTCTTCTGCTGCCAAAGTATAAAATCCATTTTCCCATATATCACGTTCATTCATACTGAACTTAGAACCAACACTTTCCTTATAACCAGGAAAGCGTTGGATAAGTTTTAAGGTAAATGGAGTCCTAGATACAATATCCATATGCCCCTAACTCCTTTTGTTTTTCGCTGATTACTTTTCTACATTTCTTAAAATCTGATAGCTCGCTATATTTATCAAAGATTTGATTAAATCCTGTATTACTTTTTCCATTCAGCAGTCGCCCAATCTGAATTTCTGGTCCGCGAACCTTTGTTAATATTCTCTGTGCAATCTGATAATCTAATGCTACACCTTTATTAAATCCATTAATCTCTGTCTTAGGAAGATTATTGATGTACATTTTAATAGCTTTTACAATTCGTGGTCCGACTCCATATTTAGCACTGGCTGACTGTAAAAGCTGGTGAATTTCCCACAATAATTCTTGCACCTTATCTGCTTTAATATCAACATCTTTATTGATTAACGCATCATATTCATCTTTAGACCATGTTGGTGTGATCAGACTTGCATATTGCTTCTTTGTCCATTCTTTCGAATAATCCAGAACATCTAATTCAATTACATTAGCACGATCCAGTACCTTATCAGAAAAATGATATGTAGATTCATCGATGTTAACTGTTCCAATAAATCGGATATTATCCCCGATGATAATCTTGCTTGGATATGTTGCTGAATTATATAACTGTCCGGCATACTGACTATCATATAATTGTAATTCTCTCTGATTTTCTGGACGTTCTAATAATGATAAGAACTGGCTGAAATAATGTTCAACTCTTGCAAGATTCATTTCATCAAAGCAGACAATAAATAATTTTCCTTTATTTTCTTCCTTTTGTGCATTGACCAGAAAATCAACGAATCCGGTATCTGATGGACGATAAACATTATGAACCAGATCAACATATCCAAGCAGATCGGCATCATCATTCCAAGATGGTCGCACTGGAACAAACAGTAATCGATCATCTTCCAGGTTATTTCTGATTCCTAATGCCCTTGCATAAATTTCAACTAAAGCAGATTTCCCAGTACCACTAAGTCCGGATAGAATTACAAGATTGCTGCACTTGATTGCTGTATGTACATTGACAAAATCTTTCATGTTATAGAACAAGTTTCTCTTCTGACTGTGATAATCCATCATCTGAATTAGTAACTCATCACTGTATTCTTTTGTATTAACCTCTTTTAATTCTTCCTGAGCATCATTAACTGTCTCTGTAAAACTCTCTGCCTTTTCCTGATTCTGTTTTGTTACTGGTTCTTTTTTCTTTGCCTCTAATTTTTTTGTTCTTTCAACTTCTGCTTTCAAAATTTGATCTTCAATCTGTTTATAAATCGTTTCCGGAACAAAAGCTAATGTTGGATTAGCATCCACATCATAGACAATCTTTTCTGCCTGATCACTGATATCAATTTTCAATAGTTCCTGTCCTTCTTTTTCTAAGATCAATCCTCGCTGCGAATTATATCGGCAATTTGCAATCTTCCCGATCACATACAATTTCTGATTCTGATTTTTCCAGATTACAAATGATGGCTGACTCTCTGTTGCATCGTATCCATAGGTACTTCCTAATGGCTGTTTTGCTTTGATACAATCACAAAATTCATCTAATGTATTATAGTTTCTGTATAAGCTCCACTGACTTTCCAGTTCCCATTCTCTTACGATCTCATCTGTAGCAGCAGAAAACACCGGAACTCCTTTAAAATATTCATCTTCATTAAATTTTACTGGCTTATTAACAAGATGAACTTTTGTCATTCTTTCAAATTCGCCATCATTTGCTTTGAAATTATAGATAAACAATTTGTCATAGATATGATCCCAGAACTTTTCTACCCTTTCTTCATCTGAACGATATTCATCATCAAATTTCTGATCATTCTCAAATGAATTCATATATCCAGTAAATAATTTATCTGATTTATAGTCGCTCATCATTGACTTAACAACATACTGTATTGCTGACTTTGTATTGATAAACACACCTTTTCTTTTTGTATCTTTTTCAAGTGCCAGTGTCCCTATAATCTGCATATCTTCCTGATTCATAGCCTGTCCCCTCCTTGTAATTTCTTTTGTAATGCTTTCCAGTCCCTAGCCTGTAATATTTTTTGGTTAGCATACTTTTCTGCAACCTTGATTAAATCTGCATGTGTAAGCCCACTTCTGATGTACCAGATTTGATCAAACACTGTTTCTGTATAAATCTTTTTATTTAACTCTTCAAGATCCGTTAGAAAATAGATATTATATCCTTTGATCAAAACATCTGCCGGATTTTTTGTAACACATAATACTTTCGGATCTGAAACTCCTGATGTTTTTGATAAAACAATGTTCTTCTTAGGCTTATATTTTCCTCTTATTTTCTCTTTTAATTTGCTGTTTTCAACACTTAATGCAATGATTCTGTCATTATATTCTTTTACTGTAGTATCTTTTCCCTGTTTTGTTTTTTCATTTTCTCTGATCAATCTTCCATTTTCTTTCTTAACTCTGTTATTTTCTTGTTCCAGGTTACTGCATTTAATTTTTAAATTCTGAATGTTTTCTTTATATTTCTTTCCACGATTTTTCCAATTATCTATTTCCGCTTTTAACTTTTCATTTTCTTTTTTTAATAAATTATCCTGAACATTTACATCATCTTTTTCAGAAGTATCTTTTATTTCTTCTGAATCATTTTTTTTATCGTCTTTTGGTTTATTTTCTAATTGATTGAAGTATTCCTCAATTTCTTCATGGGAATCTGGATCTGTTATCCATCTCACTACGTTGTATAGCAAATATGTCTCATCATTTCGATCCTCTGCCATTTTTATCATTGCTTCAATTAATAGTTCATAATTATGTTTTCCACCTTTTCGGATTTTTCTATTTAAAACAACATCGTTATTAATAAATTCGACTTTTGGCCGCCATTTCTTATCACTTCGCTGATTAGCGATTCCAGGAACCCAAAAGCCACGAAACCACACTTTATTAATAAGGATTTTATAATCTTCTGCATTCATGTGGTTCAGGATCTTTTTTACAAGTTCGCATTCATTCACGTCACATCACGTCCTTTTCCTTGTTTTCTTTTGTCAGCTTATTTCAAGAACATCTATTCTTCTCTAACATCTGATCAACTTCTTTTGTTACATCTACACAACTGATTTTTTTAGGCCATGTTTTTAAGATAATGCAAGAAATATCTATCTGTGCAATACAACTTCCATCGTTCAGTTCTAAATATTTGTAAACAAAATAATCTCCGAGACCTTTATCAATAGATTCCTGCTCAATTTTTAATATACATGGCATATCAGTGCTATATCCAACTCCAAATCCAGTAACATACACTCTTTCACCATATTTTTCATAGAACTTCTTTAATGGTTTCATTGTTTTGATCCATTTTCCGCTTCTTTTCTTTTCTACTTCATTGGTCTTAATCTTTGATTCATCTCTTATAATCGTTTTATGTTCTTGATCTTGAATATGAAAGATAGCTTTTAATACTTCTGCTGCTTCTTTGCAAAGACTTGTCTTTGCAATTTTTCTTCCGTCCTGAATTGCCTGATCTAACTGACATAATTCATCGATCATCTTTTCTATTTCTTTTTTTGTTTTCACAATAAGCACCTCCGTTCCTTATATTTTTAATTAGGATCAATTAATTTTCTGCTACCAGCAGATTTCGCCTTTGCGAATTATTTCGATGCTTTCTTATTTTTACACAAACTGCTTATTTGACCATTGACGATGGTTCTGTTTTACAGTCTTCTAAAACGGCAGTAGAGAGCTGGGATTTGCCGCCTTTCATTGACAATGATTCCGTTTCTTTAATCGTATAGACCATTTTTCAGTAATTATACTTACAATCAATAATATTCTTAGAAAAACCTAAATTTATCCTTTTGATCACTCGGTACCGCATAAATACGTTTGATTTTCTGTCCAATATATAATTTGTCTAAAATATCCGTAATTTTCTTGCCTTCATCTGTTTTCTCTTCATCTTGACTTTCATGCGTATAAGCAATATCATACTCTGGTTCTGGATTTGTAACATGAAACATTAACATTCTTTTATCCTTATCAATATAGTTATTTGAAAAATTCATTGGAAATTCGCCAATATATTCTCCAACATAAGATAATGGACGAATATTATCTGGAAGATATATACTCATATCAGTAATTGTATTGTCATACAGCTGCCATTCTTTTATTTTTCCACTTAATGTTGCCTGATTTTCAAATTCTACAATAATTTTTATGTTCTTATACTGACTTATTCTGATAATATTAAGATCATTAATAGCTTCCTGAAATTTTAATCCATTGTTTAGTTCGAAAGCAATGGACCGTAAACAGTCATAGTTAAGATTCATTCGTACACTAAAAGCAATCACATTTTCAATTTCATCATAATATTGCTTGTCTAACTTATCTTCCATATAATCACGAATTTCATCTGCTGTTGGATATAAAAATCTAAAATGATAATGAAATCTTCCAGGACGATTTATCAAATATTGACTTAAACTTTGAATCTCATTACATGTAATCACAAACAGTTTCTTTCCTGCACTTACTCCATCAAATAAAGATAACATCTCCGCTTGACAATTATGTTTCTTTTCATCAAAAGTTTTATCGTATTCATCAAACAGTATCATAACTGTTTGCTCAATTTCTTCAAGAAAGTTTGCAATCCCCTCATGATATTCATTAACCAATATAACAGGTATCCCTTTTTTTCTTGCTTTCAATCCTAAACACTTAGAAAAAAGTGACTTTCCAATTCCTTTATCTCCACTTAGAATTACTCCAAGATTTCGATTCATCTTATCCATGGAATTCAACACTTTCTTGACTTTATCTAAATGCTGACCATAAATTTTTGTTTCTGGAATCTCAAAATCGTGTGCTTCTAGTAAAGAAAAAATTCTTGTTTCTGGATCATAATCCACCCGATAAGTTTTTGGTGGTAGTTGATCGTACGTGGTAATCGCATTATTAAAAATTCTATATCTTTTACCTGATTCTACAATATGCATCAAACATTCCTCTTTTCTTATGATATTTTATATTGTTTGCTTTTTGCGATCTTGCAAATCTCGTAACGACGAGCGGTTTCAATATATTTTTACTTCTACTTTTCCTATTTTGATAAAATTATTGAAGTTATTGTAATATTTTGATACATTTTTTGTCATAAACATTAACGTTTATAAAAGATATCCGAATTAACTTATCTTGCAAATTCTTTGGCAAATTTCTTCGCTCTTGTTTCAGTCAACTCATGATAATGATGTTCTAATCTCCATCTTGATACATCTACCTGCCAGTTTTCATATAAGTCCATATGCAGTCTTAATAATGCTGCTTCTGTCTTTTCTCTTTCTTCTAAAAATTCAAGTGCTTTATTCAAATAAGGAATAATATCTGCAAACTGAATCTTCGTACCTCCAATATATACATTTCCAACCTTTTTGGTTCGAATCACGTATCGGATTAAGACACTGTTTAAATATGTCATATCAAGGTATTCTCCCTCCCTAATTTCCATATTGGCAGTAGAATTTACCGTATATTTTTTACGTTCAGAAATAAAATACTGATATTCTGTAGCACTATTTGCGACATGATCCAAAGATTGATGATATCCTTTCATAGAATCACTTCGGGAATCATAATATGTCTCATCTTTTGTCTCAAATCTATAGTTTTTGGGTAGAAATTTTTTTAATGCTTCTGTATCTGATGCAGCATTTTCTCTCTCCATTACCTGTTTTATTGTTGGATCATGCTCATCATCTAATGTGAATCCAATAAGTCGATTATTTAATACTCGAATTTCTTTTTTTTCTAATTCCATTTCATCCCATAAACAGGTAGACTTTTTGATAACATGCCCTATGTTTGTAATATTCGGTCTAATTGGCGTTTCAATGGTTTCAAACTCGATATCAAGAGGATATTTTCTCATAAATACATCATAATATTCGGTTTTATCCACTTTATTTATCTTATAAAATTTGAAATCTTTCAATGATACATCACGAGTACGATTAGCTTCTCCACGTCCACGATTATTGTTCCAGACACCACCTCTCCATCCATATCCATAGCCGTTATCATCTCTTGTAATCCTCATTAAAGTTAAAATGGTATCTCCCTTTTTCATAACTTCATGATTTGTTCTTTTTAGGATATCTTCTAGTGTTCCGAACCGATCATCTTCTAACCATCCATCTGCCATACTATAGATCACATAAGGATTTGACTTCATAATAGAACCTATCTTTGGAAGCTTTAAGATTTTTCCTTGATCGACTATTCCCTGCAATATCGCAAAAATAAAGTATCTTCCGGCGATCTCTTCTTTTTGGGAATTGTGAATGTTTTTTTCATCTTCATTTGCAATTTCTTTCGTTTCTGGCTTCAAAAACATATTTTCATCTTTCACCTGGACTTTATCATCATCTGTCCATCCAATATAAAGATTCTCACCATCCCTGATTAAAATTGCTATTGTGTTTCCGTGAAGTAATTCATATTCTGATAACATGTTATTTCGGATATCGGACTGGCAGCGGATTGTTCCATCCTTGCTGATTTTTACTAAAGAAATAGATTTAGGACCTGGTGCAAACATATTCATAAAATCATCTCGAACTTTTAATAATTCCTCAAATGTATGTTTACTATATTTTGATCCATCCAAATCATAAATTGCTGCATATCTTCCCAATTCTTCGTTCAAAAATCGGATTTTTTGATATAGAACAACAGAATCTTCAACATCCGCATGTTTTCCTTTTCTTAGTGGCACAAAAGTTACAGTTTCTCCCCAATAGCAACGAATGGCATATAACTCTGTATCATATATAAATAATTGTCCTTCCAACTCTGCTTTTTTTGATTCTAATTCTTCTTTCTTCTTATTTATTAATGAGATGGTATCTGCATATTTTGCTTCAATTTCCTGTTTCATTCGCTCAATCTCTGCTGCTTTTTCTTTTTGCAGATTTTTAAGTTCATCCTGTTTATTTTGAATCTCTTGTTTTTTTGTATCAATGATTGATGTAAGATCGTTTCTACATAAATCTTCATTTTGAAAGATTGCCGGCAGCGTTGTTTGAGCTGTTCCTCCCTTGCCTGCTTTTAAAGATATTAAGGACTGATCATCTAAGTTTTTAAATAATGTTGAAGTAATATAGTCTTTTGGAGTGACAAAACAGAATGAGCCATAATGAAGGACTGCTAAAATATCGTCTTGATATAAAAGATTCCATGGCAATTTCATCTGGTCTAAATAATTCTGAATTTTAACAATTTCTCCATTTACGTCTACTAACGGTTCATGTGTGTATCGACCCGCACATCCCATAGAATATCCTTTATTCAAATATTCTTTGATTTCGTTGTTTATTTCTTTTGACTGATTATTTTTTCCCCAATAATCTTTGTCATATAACTGATCAATCCAACAATTTCCTTTTGTTTCTTGTAATCTAAAATTTATGAAACCTACAATATCAAAAATTGCGGTGCCAATTTTTTTTAATCTTCTGCTCATCTTATTGTCCTCCTATTCCTTTGTTTTTTCTGTTTCATAACAGATTCATCTATATGAATATATTCGGCAAAATCTTATTTTTACTTAATCTGTAACCTATAAAATGTATTCCACTTTCTATTTTTCCTTATTTTTACTTTATATCTCTTTTTCGTGATATTTTATCTCCTTTTCTAAACATTATGTCTTATTTAGAAGATATTTTGTTTTGGACTACAATTTATCCAAAAACAAAAATTTCAGAAATATCAAATTGATGTAAAACCATATCTTTATCAATTTTCTGCCACATAGCAGATTTCGCTATAGCGATTCTTTTCGATGTTTTCTTATTTTTACACACTGCCAAAATATTTTGGTCCTTTGGAATCCATATATTTAACACAGCTCTAAAACTGTACAGTAGTACTTGTATTGGAATCCGTTCCTTTGGAATCCACATATTTAACACTGCTCTAAAACCTCTTATCTATACGTAGTACGGCAGTTTATCCTTTGGAATCCATAATAAACACAAACCATTTATCTGTATTTGCAAGTATTCCAAAATCCGATAAACTTGAAATAAACGTTCTGGATCATTCTTATATCTTTCCTTGATACTCTCATATCTTTTTTGATATCCGATATAGTCTCCATCACGATTCACGCATAGATCTGCAAGCCATAAAAGTGCTTGCTTTCTACTTGGGTTCTCTATAAATCTTCCATGACAACTAATTAATTCGCAAATTTCTGCATTAAGTCCATTTCTCTTCAAGATTTCTGCACCTAATCTTCCGTGATCCGTACCTTTGGGATTGTCGATATATCCTATATCATGTAATAAGCCAGTCAAATAAAGATCTTCTGTCTCTTCCTTACTCCAGTCATGAGATTTCGCATAGGCAAATAAGAAATTTGCAACTCCCATACTATGCCTAATTCTGGATTCTTTTAAACACCCTTCTGCTGCTCCGTACTTTGCTACAAGGATATTTTTCATATGATTACAAAATGCTGCGTTTTCCCCAGTACATTCATATTTCCTATTACATTCTTTACATGAATCCTTTATAAAATCACATGCTTCTGATTTATCTGAAATGGTTATTTCCCTCATATCTGGTGTTGTAAATTGCATATCTTCTTATCTCCTTTCATATATTTTAAAATTACTTAATAATTAGATTGCACATCCAATTGATTATTATTCCCAATGAGTAAGCCGCTGGAAATAAATTTAAAATGTGTATTATTCTTTGAATATTGGTAGTCGCTTTTCTTGATCCATTGATCATCAGTATACAAATAAGAAGGATTACATGTAGGAAAACAAATTTCAGTTTAAATTGCATAGCACTGAAATATATTGCATATATTCCAATCGTAAAATAGGGTAAAAATATTGAATTTCTTTTATTTGGGTTGAGATAAGTACAAAAAGATAAGAACCTATTTCTCTTTTTGGCTTCTTCTGGATACCAACTGCTGTCTGAAAACATCCAATCATACTGCCCTGGTCTTTTGTTACTTTCACCTATAATCTCTCCCTCTAGTGTTGATGTTCTTATTGGTAATGAATGTATGACTTCTTGTCCTTTGTAATCTTTATATTTGCTTTCTGTACCTACTATAGACATTGACAATGGTTCTGTTTTACAAACTTCTAAAACTTATTCACTGATATACCATTCTTTTCCTATACTAATGCCCAATACACCATATTGAATATAAGAAAAGTATTACACAAATCATTTGCATAATATTACCAACTTTAATACATAATTTATGAATCTTGGATATTTCCTTTTTTGTATTTTTATAATATTCATAGTCATTTTTTTCATAAATCACATTTATAAAATTGCCAAGCATAAATAATGAAAGAACTATATGAAGTAAAGTATAATGTCCGTTACTCATTATTTTTGATAATTTATACCATGCAATGAAATATATTCCGTATATTCCCAATGCTATATAAGCGTGAAAAATTGTATCCGTTTTATTAGGATTTAGATAAGCAAAAAAAGTTAAAAACTTATTTCTCTTTTTCTTTTTTGTTTCTAATGGATACCAGCTACTGTCTGAAAACATCCAATCATATCTTCCTGGTTTTATCTTACTTTTTCCTGTAATCGTTCCTTCTCTTTTTTTTGTATTTATATATACACGATGTGTTATAGTTCTTCCGTTGTAATATGATTCAGATCGATATAAATCAGCAAATAATTTATTTTTGCATGATTCATAAATAAGTCCCTTTACTTCTTTAACATCATCTTCTTCATATTTTTTCTCCATTGTTGGTTTAATCAGCTTTGTTTCTGCTTCGAGCATTCCTTTTGGAGAATCATATGCAAATTTATATATTATAAAATATGCAATTGCTGTATCAACAAACATATCTGGAAAATACTTATTATATTCTTCCTCTGACAATATCAATTGTTCATCTCCAAAATTTTGTGTATAAATATATTTAATTTGACCCATTTCTGTACATTTTTCAAATTTTTTTCTTTCAATCTTTAGTTTTTCATAACTTACATTTATAAGTTTTATTTCTTTTGGATCAATATCTTTTCCGTAGAAGTTTCTGTCTGTTTCTAATTTATCTTTTAAACAACTTATTCCAATCATGATCATATATGGAATCATATAAATAATTCCGATTACGATATAATACTTAATCACAAAATTTCTCCTTTCACATTTTAATCTGCTGCACCTAGCAGCTCTCGCTTTTGCGAGCAGTATCGATAAAATTCTTATTTTTACACAGTCTGTTTATTATTTGACCATCGACAATGATTCTGTTTTATAGACTTCTAAAACTATGTTCGTAATATGCAACAAATGGCTAATCATCGACAATGATTCTGTTTTACAGACTTCTAAAACCCAATCAAACGATCATCGTCATCTAACAATCATTTACAACGATATTTTTTACAGACTTTTAAAACAATAGATGTATTTATTGTACCGTTATATTAACAATGATTCTTTCAACTCTTCTTGCAATTTAACTCATAATCATTGATGCAAATCTCATAAATGCTTTTGCAATAAAATATATTGTAAATAGCATAGAAACACTTGAAATTAATACATCCCCACTAAATATTTTTCCAATAATATATTTCATCGTCACTGATAAATAAATTACAATAATCAAACAAAGGCAAGCTACTATCATATAAAGTAAAATAAATTTCATGTCCATCGTTAACATAGAATTTTGATTAACGATCATTTCTGTAATCAATCGAATAGTGAAAATAAGACCTATTGTAAAATACAATGTAAAAATATTGTCTGATCTACGCATATCGAGTCTGGAACAAAATGATAAAAACCTATTCTTTTTTCTTTGCGTTTGTGGATACCAACTTTCATCATAGAAAAGGTAATCCCATTTTCCAGATTCTTTATTACTCTCTCCTGTGATCGTTCCATGCATTGTTTTTGTATCAATATCAATGTTATGTACAACTATTTGACCTTTACAATCTTTGTATTCAAAATGACTTCCAGGCACTTTAGCAAACACCTGTTTCTCGCATCTCTTAGCAATTAGTTTCTTGTATTGTTCTATATCTTTCGGATTATAATATCTTTCTATTGTAGGTTTATAAGATTCGATGGTTGCTTTCATTGATCCATTAGTTGACTGATAAGAAAAAATAAACTCTGGATAATATGCTGTAATTGATTCAACCGTTGATTCTAAAAAATATCTATCGTATTCCTGTTTTGATATAGCATATACAACATCTTGACTCTTTCCTTTTTTGTAGAAATATTGAAGCTCTCCATCTTTGTTATATTCACTAAAATCAGAAGTTTTCATATCAATTGGTTTATATCTGACTTTTACTAATTCAATATCTTTAGGAGAAATCTCCTTTCCATAAAAATTTCGATCCGATTCTAATTTCTCTCGTAAACCGGAAATTACAAATGAAATTAAAATAGGAATACACCATAATATGCTGACAATAATTAAAATTAAATCTTTCATAATACCCCTCTAATCTCTTTCTGATAGCCAATAATTTTCGGAAATTCTAGGAATCCAATCCTCTTTAACTGCCTTAATCATTCCTTTAGGAACGCAGGATTGCAATGCAGAATCTTTCGCTAATGCCATATCAATAATGTAAAAATCTTCTCCATTCTGCATAATATCCATGGACCATTACCCTCTTAAATTAAGAAATGGCAGCAGATTTTCAACTTTCTTATAAACGGTTTCCTTATTTTCCTGATATCGCTTCATCAATGTTTCTTCATGTGCTGAATAGATTACATAATCATGCACCATATCCGGATCATTCGCATCTTCAATTACTCCCTTATTTCCATCATAAGAATACATAACTACTTGTGCTAAAAGTTCTTTTACAATCTGGTCAATCAATTCTTGGACAATATCTTTTTCCGATAAATCTAATTTTGGATTCATACCTGCTGCCTGTTTTGCATTCACTTTAAAAAGATTATCACTAATTGTGGAATCATTCATGGAATGAAGTTGATACGATCTTTCAAAAGCTTCTAATGCCTCCGGTGTTACTTTAAGCATCTCCGCTAGTTGTTCTTTTGATAAAATTGCTTTTTTTATATCTTTGTTAAAAATATTCGATAAATCTAACATAGAACGCCCTCCTTTTCGCTGCCTTTCTTTTACCAGCAGATCGTATCGTTTATCAAAATTCCCTTATAGGTAATCTTCCATCCTAATTTTTTAAATATCTCCAAGGCTGCATCTGCTTTTTCCTTTAACTGTTTTGCTTCTTCTTGTTGTATATAAAACAATTCTGTATCTTTTTCTATTTTTCTTTTCCTTTCTTCTCCTGTCTCTATTGCTATCATTGTCTTTCTAAGTAAACCATCACGAATGGAATGATAAACTTTGAAATACCTTTTTATATGTGTAATTGGATTTTTTGTGTGATAAGGTTTTTCATATAATAAATGAGCCAAATCAATAAAAGCCTTTAGATTCTTTTTATCAATAACCTTTTGGGTTAGCTCTTTTACTTTATAAAGTCGTTTTAAATAATCTTTTTCTGCATCAGCCATGAAAGGTTTTATGATTCCATGATACCGAACAGTAATTCCCTGCCAATCCACAGGACTATGAAATTCAATACTGTATTTTCCTTTGGAATATATGACACATCCATGTGTAATTTCCTTTGTTGTATTCTGAAACAATTCATTATCCTGATACATTTCATCAACAATGCATGAAAAAATATCAAGAATCTCTTTTATATTATGATCGTAAGATTTTCCATAAATGGAAAGCAACATTTCTCGATCACCCATCAATGAGATCAGGCTTTCGAAACCCTTCGACAAATTGATTCTTTCTAATGTTCTGTCATATTGATCAATGATTTTTTGTTTTCTTTTTTCTACATATTGATATAATTGATCTTTTGCTCTCATTGACGTTCCCACTTTCTCTATTAATCAAAAAATAAGCCATATCCAAATTGTACATTTAGCTCGCCATTCCAATCTCCATTGATTGGTTCAATTTCCGATTCTGTTAACTTATATGTGAAATCCTCTGGCATAGATAATGCGATAAAATTCATAATAAGTTTTGCACAATCTTTCAAATTGTTAACATAAT
>ERZ838118.925-NODE-925-length-38974-cov-3.375061_pt1 | contig 38974 bp, 30 predicted proteins | sample MGYA00519863_ERZ838118 | MGnify/ENA primary metagenome ERZ838118 (study PRJEB31850, sample SAMEA3708827) | human gut metagenome | biome: human gut; feature: human-associated habitat; material: faeces | place: China | collected 2014 ...
ACGTGATTAGTACAGTTATTTACGAAACGATGCACTAGTAATCCTGCTTTTGAGTATATATAACCCCATTTGGTGGCTGAATTGATTTACTTTTCAACCATTATGAATTCACATACACATACACGATCCCGGAAATGATCAGGTAAAACCAGGTGGTAGGATTGGAAAACCAGGTGGTAAAGAAGGACAGCATCAGATACGCCGCAAACTGCGCATACAGAAGATATCCCAGCGGATTACGCATTTCCCTGAGTTTCACCACCAGAATATAGGCAATAGCTCCCAGAATGCAGGAAAAAAGAAGTACTCCGATCCATCCAAAATCATAATAGGAATCGTAGAACAGCGTCAGGGTCGTCAGCTCGGTCTTGTCCACATAAATCGGAAAATTGATCAGCTGAGGAAAGAAAAACTTCAGCCCCGACAGCGCCCACAGTGGAAACAGCCCCTTAAGGCCAAAGCTGTGCCCCGGAAGCGCGCCTACCAGGAAGTTGAAATTATCGTAGTTATTCGCAATATAGATATATGGCTGGCTGACGAAGATCGGCATAGAGGCGTTCTTCATCTCAAAAATCCCGTTCAGATATTCAATGTTGTGACTCCTTGCCACCGTCAGAATCAGATAAAACGGAATCATTACCACAAAAAGTCCGAAAAGCCAGCCCGGATGGAACAGTTTCTGCAGGGAAATGTAGGTAAATGCTGCCAGCAGCACTGCGAACACCAGCTGGAAACGGGATACGCAGAGAATCGGGATCAGCAGGGAGATGGCTGTCATGACCAACGCCGCAAGGAGAAGTCTCTCGCTTCCCCGTCCATTGCGCATATGAACATAAAGCACCGTCAGAGACGGAACCAGCACACAGGATACCGTGAAATAATGGATTCCCGTGAGATGGAATTCTGAGTATGCATGTGGAACCCCGCGCAAAAACAGCGGTACATAGCCCAGTATAACTGCCTCTGCGACAAAGCATCCAAGAGATAATACGGTAAGGCCGCAGATCATGGCAAAAACCGGCCTGGAGTCCCCGGAAAAGCTCCTCCACCTACCATAGCCGTCGTAACCGGAACCGTACACGCGGACCAGAATTTCGAAAACCAGCCAGAACCCTATGTACGCCAGAAACAGACAAAACCAGGTCATGTTCGACCAGTCGGTCTGTAAGCTGCTAAGCTTCAGACAGGCAAGGCCCTCTCCTCCAACCCAGAACAGAGAGAACAGACCACGCAGATGGATCAGGTTCTTATATTTCCGGTAATCCTCCATATAAAGCCAGCCTGCCGCTGCCAGAAGCAGGAGGCCGGATATCAGGTAATGACCAAACCGGGCCAGTATATAAGATGCCAGATAACAGATAAGATAAACTGCCATGATCGTCTCTCCTCGTGAATGTGTTTTCTTCTTTTTATAAATGGCTGCCGCCTGCAGCGCAGGTGACAGCCAGTATATTTGTTTAAGCCTGACCAGCCATAAATTCCCTCATGTACAACTCTACCTCCGCAGCGGTGGCAAAGCTCATTGCCTTGTCCGCAACCGCCTGAAGCTCCTGGGTGCTGTATCCGGTAATCAGCTTTCTGGAATACAGAATGGCAGATGCGCTCATGCTGAACTCATTTAAGCCAAAGGCCAGAAGCAGTGGAATCATGAGCGGGTCGCTTGCTGCCTCACCGCACATGCCCACCATAATACCGGCCTCACGGCCACAGGTGATAATGCGCTTAATGCTGCGCAGCACCGCCGGGTTAAAGGTGGAATACAGGTAAGAAACCTTGTCATTTCCGCGGTCCACGGACATGGTATACTGGGTCAGGTCGTTGGTTCCAATGCTGAAAAATGCTGCCTCCTTCGCGAACACATCTGCCATCAGGGATGCTGCAGCGGTCTCCACCATGATACCAACTTCAATATCTTTCTTATATGGGATGTTCTGTTCATCCAGTTCTTTCTTGATTTCTTCAATCAGGGCCTTTGCCTCGCGAAGCTCCTCAATGCAGGTTACCATTGGCACCATGATCTTAATGTTGCCGTAGGCACTGGCACGAAGCAGGGCGCGAAGCTGCGGTTTGTATACATCGTCCTTCCGGTCCAGACAGAAACGGATGGCCCGGTAGCCCAGGAACGGATTCTCGTCTTTGGTAAGTCCCATATACGGAATCTCTTTGTCTCCGCCGATATCCAGGGTACGGATGATAACTGGCTTGCCCGTTAAGCCCTCTGCCACCGTCTTGTAAGCCTCAAACTGCTCTTCTTCCGTCGGCATAGCCGTGCGGTCCATGAATAAAAACTCGGTACGAAACAGGCCTACACCCTCGCCGTCATACTGGAGTACCTTTTCCAGATCCTCCGGCTTGCCAATGTTGGCAACCAATTCAATGCGCACACCGTCTTTGGTCACAGTCGGCTTTCCGATGTACTGTTCCAGTTCTTTTTTCTCTTTCAGGAATTTCTCACGCTTTGCGGAGAAATCATCCACCACGTTCTGATCTGGATCTATATAGACAGTTCCCTCACTGCCATCCAGAACAATCACGTGGCCGTTCTCTACCTGATTCATCAGATCCGGTACCGCTACCACGGCCGGAATTTCCAGAGCACGGGCCAGAATCGCGCTGTGGGAAGTCTTACCACCAAGCTCAGTCACAATACCGGCTACATTCTCCGGCTTGATTCCTGCTGTCATGGATGGGGTAAGATCCTTTGCTACCAGAATGGTTCCTGCCGGGAGGGATGCGATATCCACGCTCTCCACGCCAAGCAGCTCCCGCTGCATACGAGTCTTGATATCCCGCATGTCAGTTGCTCTCTGCTGCATCAGTTCGTCATCCATAGACGCGAACAAATCCGCGTAGGTGGTGCAGACCTGCTCAATGGCATATTCCGCACAGATGCTCTCCCCGGTAATAGCCGTCTCAATCTCTCCAGTCAGCATCGGATCCATCAGAAGCATCATGTGGCCCTGCATAATCTCTGCTTCCTTCTCCCCTACTCTGGTCGCGAGATCTGCCGCAAGCTCCTCCGTTTTCTTAAGAGTCAGGTCGAGCGCGCCCTTAAAACGCTCCACCTCTGCTGCCGCGTCACGGACAGTCTCCCGTTTGATCACCAGTTCTTTTTCTTCTACGATCACAGCGTTCCCAATGCCGATACCAGAAGAAGCGTTAGTACCCTTTAACATGATACGTCCTCCTTATTAATTATTAATTTGTATATGAAACCGCAAAGTCAGATTTCGCGGATATCATCTCTCTGTGGTCTTTTACTCCCCAAGACCGCTTTCGATCACTCCAATGATCCCGTCCAGAGCTTCCTGCTCATCCGGACCCTCGCAGATGAACTCTACCTCGTCGCCGCATTTGATGCAGGCTCCGAGCACGCTGAGAACACTTTTTGCGTTGGATGTGGCATTGCCAAAATGAAATTTAATGGATGATTTGTACTTGATGGCTTCATTGCAAAGCACCCCGGTTGGGCGAAGATGAAGTCCTGATACGTTTTTGATAACAATTTTTCTGCTAACCATGTTATCCCTCTTTCTGTCAGCCGGCATTTGCGCCGTTTGTCTCTGTGTCCTGCGACTTTGTAATATCACTTTCCGATCCGTTTTCTGTCTCGGCAGTTTCTTCCTCTGCCGCGGTTGTCTGTTCCATCTGTGCGGCAGGACCGCCCGCTGTAACTTCTACCGTAAATGCGGAAACGGAAATCAGATTAAAGTTTTTCCCGAGTCCGCTCATGCTTAAGGTTCCATTATGGGTTCCCAGCTGCATGCCGGACAGGTTGATGACCGCCTTCAGATCGGTGGCCTTTAAGGTATCGAGGTCTTCCTTCAGACCCTGGAGTTTCACCTCGATGCGTGCCGGCGACAGATGATAATGGTAATAATCTGCGCCATTTTCCATGGAAATATCCGACTCACCCAGAGCTATCATTCTGGTAGTGAGCTGTTCTACCTTAAGGCGTATGGTCACGTTTGCGTCGTCCGCATTGGCCAGTGTTACATCCTCCGGCAGATAATCGTTTAAATTCACTGTCACCACCTTGTCCTGTGTTGCTCCCGAAACACTGAGCGCAGAGGACGGAATGGTGATCTTGTTCACAGATGCCAGGCTGTTTTTTAAGCCAAGCACGGAAACATTCTTGATACTGCACTCCACGCCGGTATACTGATAGCCGGAGGCTGCGGTTCCAGTCACTTCAAAGTCAAGCGGAAGTGTCTTCACCTTGCTGATTTCCAGATTGTACTGGATTTCCGACGGACTGACACTCACACGGTCACTGACGGTGATCTCATTGCCGTTGGCATCGTAAAACACCGGTTCTGCCGTCCCCTCCGTGCTGCTTTCCAGTCCATTTACATTCAGTTCGATTCCCACATGATTGATCAGGCCAACCTGAGAAGTCGGGCCCTCCACCGTTACATGATCCGGTGTCAGGACGGCCTTGTTAACCGCATAATCTTCCGCGAGATTTCCATAGGTGTTCATGATCAGAGAGAACTGCTTGCTCTGGAGTTCTTCTGTCTGAATGCGCACTACACCCGGACGGCTTTCCGCATTGGAAATCAGCTCCTTGTTATTCAGTACCTCGATTTTTACCTGTACGGATCCGGTTACATCATACAGCTCAGCCAGATCCACATAAGCGCGGAAATCTGAGGAACGGATCTTGTAGGCATCTTTTGTCCGCACATCAAAATATACCGTTACTGTGTCTTTTCCGCCAAGTTCATAGGTTCTTCCTGCCTTGGTCAGTACCTGTTCGTTTACGATCTCCAGTGGAACTTCTTTGCTTCCGGTCACTTCCGGATTGGAGACATTCACAACGACCAGCCACACAAAAAATGCCAGAAAACAGGAAAGAATCTTAAGTCCAAGATTATTTATCAGTTTTTCTTTCATTTCTGCGTTTTCCCTTCCAGATCTTTAACAGTGTGCCATTGCTCTCTTCCTGGTCTTCTGCTACCGCCAGTACCTTGCGCAAATCTTCTGCCGTGGAAATTCTTCTGAGTTTTCCATTCTCCACAACAGAAACTCTTCCGGTCTCCTCGGACACGACCACGGTGAGACTGTCTGTGACTTCACTGATGCCGACCGCAGCGCGGTGTCTGGTTCCCAGATCCTTGCTGATGGTCATATTGTCAGACAGCGGCAGATAACAGGTTGCCGCTGTAACGCGGTTGCCGCGAATGACTACCGCACCGTCATGAAGCGGTGTGTTGTGCTCAAAAATATTGATCAGGAGCTGGCTGCTGACCAGTCCGTTGATTTCGATACCAGTACGCTCAATCTCTTTCAGGGAAACTTTCCGCTCAATGACCATGAGGGCACCAGTCTTCACCTTTGCCATCTCGAAGGTTGCCTTGACAATTTCATTGACCGTGCGGTCGGAAAAGCCCTGATTCTCCTGATTGCTTTCAAGAGAAAAAATCTCAGAGATCAGGTTTCTGCTTCCCAGCTGTTCCAGGGCTTTACGCAGTTCCGGCTGGAAGATGATCACCAGTGCCGTTACCGCAATACCACCTGTTCTTCCCAGGATCCAGAGGATCGTGTCCCAGTGAAAGATGGCTGCCGCTACCGCAAATGCCATGATCATGGCAATGCCTCTCAGCAGATACCAGGCTTTGGTACTCTTGATCCATAACAATGCATAATATACCAGGATCGTCAGTATGATGATCTCGGTCAAATTGGAAAATGTAATTCTTGGCAAAAAGGAGATCCAGGAGCGCATGCCCTGAAAAACCATCTCCAAATCCTGGAATATGCCAGTCATACCTGGTCCTCTCTTTCTATTCTATATTAATACAACCTATTCTCGCGCCCTGCGGTCATGCCTGCCGCGGGCCGGGTTGTTGATGCGCTGTACTTTTACATCAGTCCGCGCCACTGCTACCTTCGGCACGGCCTTTACATAGTACACGTAATCATCATCCTCATACTGGACATATTCCGTCCGTGTATAATCTACCGTAAACACAAAGAAATGATACAGCAAAGCCACCGCCAGGGAAATTAGCGCCCCAATCAAAAGCTTCGGCACCGGCATGGATACATGGAAGATGAAATCTCCCACAAACACGGCTGCCAGCTGCGCGATGGTTCCGGTCACAATGGCAATTTCCCAGGCATAATCCAGTGACATATTGTGGAGCAGGTATACACAGAGAATGCCAACCACACATACCATGATCATGACCATCATCTCCTGGCTGGAGAGAAGGCCGCGGATGATCTGGACAAACTTCTGTGTAATGTCTACTGACGCGTCATTGGTCAATACACCCGCATTCTGTTTTACATAGGAAATAATGTAATAAATCACAACACCGCTGCCCACCGGAATCACGGTGAGAAGGCTTCCTGCCAGACCTGCCAGAAGTGGAACCGCAAATGGAATCTTCAGCAGAAATGCCATGGGTGTCAGCACCAGCCAGAAGCTGTCTCCCGGCTGAAACCCGTAATACAGCAGGATCAGGATGATCAGGATAACTGCCGTGATCAGCGCTGTCTCCATGGATACCGCATAGATATGCGCCAGCATGACGGCTCCAAGCAGGCATCCGATTGCTCCATAGGGCAGGAACGCGCTTACAAGAGCCACTGCCAGCAGGGCCACCGGACCCGTAAGTTCCGTGCGATAGCCAATATTTCCGTTTAACAGAGCCATAGCGGCCAGACTGTATAAAAATTTGATGACGCCGTTTACCGGTGTCGCGTATTTTCCGTAAAATGATTTCAGCCGTTCTTTAAGTACGAGAAACATCATCATAGCGGCTGCCCTCCTTTGTCAGTTCTCTGGTACGGCTCTGAACGTCATAACGTTTCTCCAGCCGTTTCAGCTTTGCGATATAAACCCGCATGCCGCGCCTTGCGTATTCATAGCGTTTGCTGCTGACAAGCCAGGTAATGATGAGATACAGCACCAGCCCTGCCGCGTATAATACCGCGCCTGCTTTGGCCGCGCCGACCACCTCATCAAGTTCCATAACATTTAAAAGACGCTCCATGCTGTAAAGCACCCACATGAGCGCGCATAAAATGAAGCATACGGTATAGGCAAAGAAAGAACGCAGGATGCGTCCGCTGATATAGTCACTGCGGAAATAGCGGTTCGCCGGAAAAATATGTTTCCCCTCCCGCTTTTCAAACAGAGCAATTCCTGTCATCAGTTTGATCTTGTCTTCATTGAGCATAAAGTCGTTCTCCATTTTCTTTTTGCGTCCGCTGTTCGTCAGCTCGTTACATTGTACCATAATTATTCTGTCAATGCCACCGTTCAAGACGCATTTTTTCCTATATTTTCAGTTCAGAAAATGCCTACCCATGTACAGTAACAGTATAACATAAAAATACCGCCATGTAAAACACGGCGGTATTTTAGTTCGTTATCTTATCTTGTTTTTAGCGTATTTATTCGTCCACGCTGTAGTTCGGTGCCTCTTTGGTGATGTGGATATCATGCGGATGGCTCTCTTTTAAGGAAGCTGCGGAAATTTTAACAAAACGTCCGGTTTCCTGTAAGGTCGGGATGTCTTTTGCTCCGCAGTAGCCCATACCGGAACGAAGTCCGCCGAGCATCTGGAATACAGTGTCTTCCACCATGCCCTTATATGCCACACGGCCCTCAACACCTTCCGGAACCAGCTTCTTCGCGTCAGACTGGAAGTAACGATCCTTACTTCCGTTCTCCATTGCCGCGATGGAACCCATACCACGGTAAACCTTGTACTTTCTGCCCTGATACAGCTCGAAGGTTCCCGGGCTCTCGTCACATCCGGCAAACATGCTTCCCATCATGCAGACATTACCTCCAGCCGCAATGGCCTTGGTGATATCTCCGGAGTACTTGATACCGCCATCTGCGATGATCGGGATACCGAACTCTTTTGCGACTGCGTAGCAGTCCATAACAGCGGTGATCTGCGGAACACCGATACCTGCAACCACACGGGTGGTACAGATGGAACCAGGTCCGATACCAACCTTGACTGCGTCAACACCAGCCTCGATGAGTGCTCTGGTTGCCTCGCCGGTTGCCACGTTGCCTGCGATGACCTGAAGATCCGGATAAGCTTCCTTGATCATTCTGACGCAGCGCAGTACGTTCTCAGAATGTCCGTGAGCGGAATCCAGGACAACCACATCTACATGAGCCTTCACCAGTGCGCTTACACGGTCTAAAACATTTGCGGTAATACCAACAGCCGCACCACAGAGCAGGCGTCCCTGTTCGTCCTTTGCGGACAACGGATATTTGATCTGCTTCTCAATGTCCTTGATGGTGATGAGCCCCTTTAAGTTGAAGTCATCATCCACGATCGGAAGCTTCTCCACTCTTGCCTTTGCCAGGATACGTTTTGCCTCCATAAGGGTGATACCCTCTTTGGCGGTAACCAGATGCTCGGAGGTCATGCACTCTTTGATCTTCTTGGAAAAATCCTCCTCAAACTTTAAGTCACGGTTGGTGATGATACCAACCAGCTTGCGGCCCTCTGTAATCGGCACACCAGAGATGCGGAACTTAGCCATAAGCTCGTCTGCGTCCTTTAAGGTATGCTCCGGGGAGAGGAAAAACGGATCTGTGATGACACCATTCTCTGAACGTTTTACCTTATCTACTTCCTCTGCCTGCGCTTCAATTGACATGTTTTTGTGAATGATACCAATACCACCCTGACGCGCCATGGCAATTGCCATACGGTGTTCTGTAACGGTATCCATTCCCGCACTCATAAGCGGAATGTTCAGTTTGATCTTCTTGGTCAGATAAGTGGTTAAATCTACCTGATTCGGAATAACCTGGGAATAAGCCGGCACCAGGAGCACATCGTCAAACGTAATGCCCTCACCAATAATTGTACCCATTATTCGTTTCCTCTCTTTCTTTGGTTTTGTTCATAAAGATTCCATGGCAATCGTGTTTTTATTATTAGTAAAACTAATATTTCAACGTCATTGAATCTATTGGACTTATTAATTGCATATTGTAGCAAAAATCTGTCCGCTTGTCAAATACTATTGAAAGGAAAAAGAGGAACGGCTCCAACAGAACCATTCCTCTTTAAAATATTACTTATTTTTGCGTCTTACATCATTCCGCCCATGCCGGCACCTGCTGGCATTGCCGGAGTCTCTTCTTTGATGTTCGCTACTACGGACTCGGTGGTCAGAAGGGTGGATGCTACGCTGGTCGCGTTCTGCAGTGCGCTTCTGGTTACCTTAGCCGGGTCAAGGATACCAGCCTTGATCATGTCTACATACTCTTCTTTGTACGCATCAAAGCCATAGCCTACCGGAGACTCTTTTACCTTGTTGATGATAACAGAGCCTTCCAGACCTGCGTTTGCGGAGATGTGGAACAGCGGAGCCTCCAGAGCTTTCAGAATGATCTTGCCGCCGGTCTTCTCATCGCCCTCAAGAGCGTCTACTACAGACTTGATCTCCTGAGTTACATGTACATATGCGGAACCGCCTCCTGCAATGATACCTTCCTCTACTGCTGCTCTTGCTGCAGACAGAGCATCCTCCATACGGAGTTTTGCTTCTTTCATCTCAGTCTCGGTTGCAGCGCCGACACGGATAACAGCTACACCACCTGCCAGCTTTGCAAGACGCTCCTGCAGTTTTTCTTTATCGAACTCAGAAGTGGTCTCTGCGATCTGAGCACGGATCTGCGCAACTCTTGCTGCAATCTCATCCTTGTTGCCGCAGCCGTCAACGATGATGGTGTTCTCCTTCTGTACTTTAACGGATTTCGCACGGCCAAGCTGCTCCATAGTGGTATCCTTCAGTTCCAGGCCAAGCTCCTCGGAAATTACGGTACCGCCGGTCAGGATAGCCAGATCCTTTAACATTTCTTTTCTTCTATCGCCGTAGCCAGGTGCCTTAACACCAACAACGGTGAAGGTTCCTCTTAACTTGTTAACGATCAGGGTGGTCAGAGCCTCGCCCTCGATATCCTCTGCTACGATCAGTAGCTTGGAACCGGACTGTACAATCTGCTCCAGAACCGGAAGGATCTCCTGGATATTGGAAATCTTCTTATCGGTAATGAGGATGTACGGATCATCCAGATTTGCTTCCATCTTATCCATATCGGTGCACATGTAAGCGGATACATAGCCACGGTCGAACTGCATACCTTCTACCAGGTCAAGCTCAGTCTTCATGGTCTTGGACTCCTCGATGGTGATAACGCCGTCTTTGGAAACCTTCTCCATAGCGTCTGCTACCATCTCGCCGACCTCATCGTCTGCTGCGGAAATGGATGCGACACGCGCGATGCTCTCACGGCCGGAAATCGGCTGGCTCATCTTTGCGATAGCCTCAACAGCAGCCTCAGTTGCCTTCTTCATACCCTTTCTTAATACGATCGGGTTAGCGCCTGCTGCCAGGTTCTTCATACCTTCGTTGATCATAGCCTGTGCCAGAACAGTTGCGGTGGTGGTACCATCACCAGCTACATCGTTGGTCTTGGTTGCTACTTCTTTTACCAGCTGTGCGCCCATGTTCTCAAACGGATCCTCCAGCTCGATCTCTTTCGCGATGGTCACACCATCGTTGGTGATGAGCGGAGCTCCGAAGGACTTATCAAGAACAACGTTTCTTCCTTTCGGTCCAAGGGTTACACGAACAGTGTCTGCTAACTGATTTACGCCTGCTTCCAGGGCTTTTCTGGCTTCTACGCCATATTTAATCTGCTTTGCCATGATTCAAATTCCTCCAGTTTCTATGATATATACGATGTATTACTCGATTACTGCCAGAATGTCATTCTGTTTTACGACTACATATTTCTCGTCCTCAACCTCTACTTCGGTTCCGGAGTACTTGGAGTAGATAACCTTATCACCCGGTTTTACCTGCATGGTGATCTCTTTGCCGTCAACTACACCGCCAGGACCTACTGCTACTACCTCTGCCTGCTGCGGTTTCTCTTTTGCCTGGCCCGGAAGCACGATACCGGATTTGGTAGTCTCCTCTGCTACAAGCTGTTTTAATACAACCCGATCAAATAACGGTACTAATTTCATGGATAACTCCTCCTTACATCGAATCTTTTTTCTTTCATGGGGCCTCTGAATTATCCCCTTTCTGATGTACATTACCATTTATAGCACGAGTTGTTAGCACTGTCAAGTATTGAGTGCTAATTTTATATTTATTTTATTCTTCCATGGTTTCTTCCAAAATGGCAAGGCATTTTTTCATGGAAGCCTCAAATTCCTCATCATTATTATTCTGAAAAGTGATCAGATCATCCTTCACGGCCGGATCATCCAGAATATTCGTAACGGCTTGAAAATGAACCTGCAACGCATATTCAAAGAAAGGAGTACAGGGGTATGGCAAAAAAAGCTTTTGGAAAACTGGCAGCCCTCTTAACCATCGCAGGTGCTGCTGCAGCCGGCATTTCTTACCTGACGAAATACCGGTCTTTTAATAAGGAGCTGGATGAAGACTTCCACGATTTTGAAGATGAGGACGACACCGAGGTGCCGGACAGCACCATGAGCCGCAACTATGTTTCCCTTCATGCAGATAAGGACGAGTTCCTGGTAGCTGCAGGCGACATGATGAACGCCGCAAAGGATGCAGCCAGCGCTGCGAAGAATATGGTAAAGGATGCCGCTGCCATTGTGGCAGACAACACCCGCGAGGCAGTCAGTGTCGCAAAAGACAGTGCCCAGAAAGCCACCGTTGTCGCGGAAGATACTGTAGAAAAAGCAGAGAGCGCTGTAGAGGACGCTGTGATCAAAACAGAGGACGCCATCGAAAACGCAGCAGAAACCGTATCTGACGCTATGGAAGAGACCGCCGAAAAGCTGGCGGACGCTTCCACTACCACCGTCAGTGAAGATACGGAAGCGTAAACAATAACTTATCAAGGAAAAGAAGCAGAGCACAGAGTTTTCGCAAACTCCGGGTTCTGCTTCTTTTCCTTTTATGCGCCCCAGCATTCCATAAGAAGGCGTATTCCTTCCACAATCTGTTCTTCACTCAGGCTTGCATATCCCAGCACCACCGTAGCCGGACGGTGATTGTGCTGTGGATGTATGAAGTAACTGCTCAGACCATACACCTTCACACCAGCTTCTTCCGCTTTCTGAATCAGCTGCTCCTCTGACTCTCCTTGTCTGGAAGTCAGCAAAATGTGAATACCTGCGTGTTCCCCACGGATTTCAAACCGTTCCCGCAAAGGCTCGATCTGTTCCAGTAAAAGATCGTGTTTCGTCTTGTAAACCGCACGCATCCGGTTTAAATGCCGCTCAAAATACCCGCCCGCCAGAAACTGATACAGAATATTCTGATCAATGCGGGATACGGTGGAGGCATAGAAGGAAGTCTGGCTGCGGTAGCGCAGCAATAAATGTGTGGGCAGAACCAGATAACTGACACGAATGGCCGGCGCAATGCACTTGGAAAACGTTCCAAGATAAATGACCCGTCCGCTCCGGTCCATGCCCTGCAGGGCCGGAATTGGTTTTCCGCGATACCGGAATTCACTGTCGTAATCGTCTTCTATAATGTAACGGTCCGGCGCTTCCACGGCCCACTTTAACAATTCCTGGCGCCGTCCCACAGGCATGACAACTCCCGTTGGGAACTGGTGGGAAGGCATCACATAAGCCACATTCGCCCCACTCCGGGTCAGAAGCTCCGGCTCCATGCCATTTGCGTCCATCTCCACCGGACAAACCTCATAGTCCAGACTCCGGAAGACCCGGTATGCCTGCTTGTAGGTAGGATTCTCCATGGCTATGACATGCTTCCCTTCTAAAATCTGGGACAGCAGCATCAGCAGATACTCACTTCCTGCTCCCACAATGATCTGCTCCGGACTGCAGTTTACCCCACGGGCCGAATGCAGGTAGCTGCGGATTGCTTCCCGAAGTCCGGGTTCCCCCTGATGATTTCCGGAATGAAACATTTCTTTATTATCATCGACAAGGGTGTTACGGCTCAGCTTCCGCCACACATGATACGGAAAGCTGTCCAGATCAATACCACGCGGAGAGAAATCCACACGCCACCCCGCATCCGGCTCCGCGGTTGTCTCCATCTCCTCGGCACCGGACGGCCCGGTCTCCACTAACTCATCCAGATGACTGACAAAATAACCGCGGCACGGCCGGGATTCCATATATCCCTCGGCCAGCAGCTGGTCATAGGCCATCTGCGTTGTGCTGCGGCTAACTTTCAAATGCTCCGCCAGTACCCGCGTGGAGGGAAGACGGTCACCCGCTTTTAAGGCACCGCTTCGGATCTCCGCGCAGATATGGGAGTATATCTGTTCATACAGTGGTTTTTTCGACCGGGAATCAAGCGGAATCAAAAGTTCCATCAGCTCATCCCCTAATCTGATCGTTATTTCTGAATCTTAAAGGAGCTCTTTAAGGAAACGATCCGGTTAAATACCGGCTCGCCCGGCTTGCTGTCCTTGCAGTCCGCGCAGAAGAAACCGTTGCGCACAAACTGGAAGCTGTCGTAAGCCTCAGCCTCTGCAAGAGCAGGCTCTACATAGCAGTTCTTTAAGATGGTAAGGGAATTCGGGTTTAAGTTGAGGCTTCCGTCCTCGTTTAACTTGCCCTTCTCCTCGTCTACAATGTTCTCATACAGGCGGACCTCAACCTGCTTTGCGGTCTCGGCCGCAACCCAGTGGATGGTGCCCTTTACCTTGCGCTCACAGAAACCGGAACCGCTCTTGGTAGCCGGGTCGTAGGTAGCGTGTACTACGGTCACATTGCCGTTCTCGTCCTTTTCAAAACCGGTGCAGGTTACAAAGTAAGCGCTCATAAGACGAACCTCGTTGCCCGGGAACAGACGGAAGTATTTGCGCGGCGGCTCCTCCATGAAATCCTCGCGCTCAATGTAAAGCTCTCTGCCAAACGGAACCATACGGGATCCAAGCTCTGGATTCTCCAGGTTGTTCGGAACCTCCAGCAGCTCGGTCTGGCCTTCCGGATAGTTGTCGATGACCAGCTTCACCGGATCCAGGATTGCCATCATGCGGGCTTTCTTTAACTTTAAGTCCTCACGGATGCAGTACTCCAGCATCGCATAGTCAACAGAACTGTTTGCCTTGGATACGCCAACCAGATCTACAAACTTGCGAATAGCCTCCGGGGTATAGCCACGTCTGCGCAGCGCAGCAATGGAAACCAGACGCGGATCATCCCAGCCGTCTACGATGCCGTCTTCTACCAGCTTCTTGATGTAACGCTTACCGGTGATGACGTTGGTCAGGTACAGCTTTGCAAACTCAATCTGGCGCGGCGGATTCTCAAACTCACACTCGCGTACCACCCAGTCGTACAGCGGACGGTGATCCTCAAACTCCAGGGTACAGATGGAATGGGTAATATGCTCAATCGCGTCCTCGATCGGATGCGCGAAGTCATACATCGGATAAATGCACCATGCGTCACCGGTGTTGTGATGAGTCATGCGTGCCACACGGTAGATAACCGGGTCTCTCATGTTGATGTTCGGGGAAGCCATGTCAATCTTGGCACGAAGCACCTTCTCACCATCCTGATACTTGCCCTCTTTCATCTCCTCGAAGAGCTTTAAGTTCTCCTCGATGCTGCGGTTGCGGTACGGGCTTTCCTTGCCCGGTGTGGTGAAATCACCGCGATATTCCCGGATCTGATCCGCAGTCAGGTCACAAACGAAAGCTTTTCCCTTCTTTATAAGAAGAACCGCGCACTCGTACATCTGCTGGAAGTAGTTGGAAGCAAAGAACAGTCTGTCTTCAAAGTCTGCGCCCAGCCACTTGACATCGGCCATAATAGACTCAACGAACTCCGTCTTCTCTTTCGTCGGGTTGGTATCATCAAATCTTAAGTTGAACTTGCCGCCGTATTTCTGGGCAAGACCGTAGTTTAATAAAATGGACTTAGCATGTCCGATATGCAGGTAACCGTTCGGCTCCGGCGGGAAACGGGTCTGAACGTGATCGTAAACACCCTCAGCCAGATCTTTATCGATCTCCTGCTCAATAAAGTTCTTGGAAACAACATCTTTCTCTTCCGCTGTCTCTAAAACTTCTTTTTCTTTTTCCATCGTGAAGTCCTCCATACTGTTTGCGGCTGCCTTCTGCACGCCGCATGATAATAACTTATGATAACACATTTCCTTTAAATGGGAAAGGGGGTAAATGGCTTCCAAATTTTTTTAAACTTTTTTTGAAAATAGTGTTGACATTTGTAGAACCCCATGCTATATTATACGAGGTTCGCTGCTGTGGCTCAGTCGGTAGAGCGTCGCATTGGTAGTGCGGAGGTCACGGGTCCGATTCCCGTCAGCAGCTTTCATAAAGCCGAAGATCTTTGAAGTCAAAGATTTTCGGCTTTTTTGTTTCTAAAAAAGGCTCTTATGCTGATTTTTATAAAATCTTTTTGCATAAGAGCCTTTTTCTCTTCCCTATTCCAGAATCTCATCCATCGTGAGAATCTCCATATCTGATTTTCCCTTCAGCTTAATACTGGTTCCCAGTGATGTTACACGGATGCGTCCTTCCAGGCAGTCTGCTACCTCGCGGGATATGAAAATCGTGCGGGCCGGGGCATTGGCCTCCAGACGTGCCGAGGTATTGACCGTATCTCCGATGGCCGTGTAATCCATGCGCTGCGGAGAACCGATATTTCCGACCACCGCGTCTCCTACATGCACGCCAATGCCGAAGGATACGGTTCTTCCGTATTTTTCCATGAGAACTTTGGAGAGTTCATCGGAGCCCTGGCGCATATCTTCTGCTGCCCGGACGGCTTTCATCACATAATCCTCCTGCGGGAGCGGCGCTCCCCAGAAGGCCATAGCCGCGTCACCAATGAATTTATCCAGCGTACCGCCATTTCGCATGATGCAGTCCGCGATCAGGGTCAGATACTGGTTTAAGATTTCCACCACCTCGGAAGGTGACAGTTTCTCGGACATGGTAGTAAATCCGCGGATATCCACGAACAGCACTGCAATGTTCACCACTCTTCCGCCTACCATCAGCGCTTCCGGATTTCCACTGTCCAGAATCTCCTGCACGATCTGCGGTGCCACATACTTTTTAAAGGTACTGGTCACCCGGCGTTTTTCCAGTGCCGCGGTAATATAATTGAAGGCAATGCCTGCCACATAAACGATGGTTGTTCCCAGTGGTATCCAGAGCAGCCGCAGAACCAGGCCATGCCCGTAGGCCAGTCTGGCAAGAAGCATCCAGCCTCCGCCTACCACCAGCCAGCCAAGAGTAGCCGGAACCATTTTCCGCTTCCACATCCACAGGCCAAATGCTCCTGTAACCAGGAACAGTGCCAGATACTGCCAGCTGTCTGCTGCTTCCTTTTTATAATTTTCCTGCAGCAATGTTTCGATGACATTGGCCTGATATTCCACGCCATACATGGGCTGCGCATGGTCGATCGCAGTCGGATAGCTGTCCTGAAGACCAGCCGCATAGGGTCCGATCAGCACAATGCGGTCCGCGAAATAATCTGCCGGAACAGCTCCGGACAGGATATCTGACACCGAGATGGATTCACTGTAATCTCCGGGAAGTCCAGTAAAGGGCAGATACCAGAAGCCACGGGCATCTGTGGGAGGCTCCATCAGATAACGTTTCACCATATCCAGATCTGCCGTCTGCTCTTCTGTTCCACTCTGGTATGCCAGATACTTTGCCGCCGTTACTGCCGCCAGGGAAGGCACCTCGGTATTGTCAGGCGGCGTCACCGACCAGAGACTGTGACGCAGAATTCCGTCTGCATCCAGCATGGCATTGATATGTCCCTGCGCGGTTCCTTCCTTCAGTTCCGGGTACGGCTCATCAAAGGCTGTCACCGCAAAATCATTCCAGGAGGTCTTTCCATTTTCCTGGATGTGAAATTCTGATCCAAACTCTGCCGCGCAGGCTGTCACGACATTGCGGTACTTTCCCGCCGCATCTGCCAGCCAGGCATCCTTTTCCGGATCGGTTTCTCCCGCATACAGTACATCAACCGCGATCACTGCCGGATGACAGTCCTCAGACTCATTCAGTGCCTCGATCACCATGGCCATGGTGTCGCGTCCCCAGTTCTGGAACGGGCCAATATCCTCCAGTGCCTTCTGGTCAATCCCGACCAGTACAATATTTCCTTCAGAAGCCGATGGTTTCTGATACCAGGCATCTGCCGCCGTCTGGTCCGCACGGTTTAACACACCAGACACAGCGGCTGCGGTCAGCAAAGCCGCCGCAGCCACCGCGCACAGAACCTGTTTTCGTTCTGCTTTTCTTATTTTCATTTGTATCTACCAATCCTGTTTTTGATCATCTGTATTCCCGATCATACTCTGAGTCCCCAGATCCGCTTACCTTGGGTAAGTCAGAACCGCTCTGGAAAAGTTATCGCAGACATAAAGCCGGTCTCCCTTTACCATAAGTCCCACCGGTGCTACCGGGCTCGGATCCATGGCATTCTGGTCACACACCGCGATCGTGGAGACCACACCATTCTGGATCTTTCTCACTGCATTGTTTCCGGTATCCGATACATAAATGATGCCGTCATCCGCCACTGTGACACCCTGCGGATCATGAAACTGCGCCTGCTCCGCACTGCCATCTGCCAGTGCTTCACCCCCGCTTCCGGCAACGACTGTCACAGAACCATTCTCCGCCCGGAGAATACGGTTTGCGCCGGACTCGCAGATATACAGGCTTCCGTTCTTCCAGCAAAGACCGGTCGGCTCATTTAAATTTTCCAGATACGTCGTAATGGTTCCGATATTGGTCAGTTTACGGATGCGGTTGTTTCCGGTGTCTGCAATATACAGGTTTCCTGCCTCATCCGTTGCAAGACCAGTCGGACGATTGAAGGTTGCCTCGATTCCATAACCGTTCATGGAGCCCTTGGCACGCTGGCCGGTTGCCGTCTGAACCTTGTTTTTATCGTGAGCGATGAAACGCACCACATTGTTGGCAGCATCGGATACGGCATAGCCATCCAGGAATGGTGCTACCGCCCACGGTTCCTTGAAATAGCTGTCATTCAAGGCACTGTCGTTATAGCCGCCGATGGGCTGACCGTAAAGGTCCCCCACCGTTGCCACACCACCGTACACGGTACTGGTGCGGCCCTCCACACGCCAGACCACCTTATTGTAGGTGTCTGTCACCAGGAAGGAGCCATCCGGCATGGAAGTGATCCCGGACGGTGCGCAGAGGGTGTCCATGGCACTCTCCGCTGCCGCACAGGGAAGGGCCATGGACAGCGCCAGCATAGCTGCTGCCGCAAAGGTTAAGATTCGTTTCTGTAATTTCATGACTCTTCCTCCTCTCTCTGGTCCGGTACATTGGAAGGCTCTGTGTGGAGCAGATTCGCCTTTTCTTTCTCCGATTCCGGTTCTTCTTCCGGGCCTGAATCCCGATCACCATTCTGTTTTTCTTCCTGTTCCGGATTGTTTGCGTCTGTGTTCTCGTCTTTCTTCGGATCTGGGTCTTCTTCCGACGTGACAGTATCTTCCAGTAAAGTAGATGGAATAGCCGGGGTTACTGATTTTACAGGGATGTTCCGGGGCTCATCGTCATCTTCATCATCATCTGAATCCTGGTAGGGTTCATCTTCGTCAACAATCTCATCATTGCTCCAAGTCGCATTGTTTGGAGTTGCCTTCAGATTCTCCTCATCCTCTTCTTCCTCATAACCAAAGTCTTCATCTATGATGTCCGCATCATTCTTAGTGGCAAGAAGAGAGGAATCTACGATTTCATCAACAACAGGACGAAGAGGAATATCCAACTGCTGAGGTAGAGGGGTTACATTGGGAGGAAGAGGAGTCATATTTTCATCTGGAAGCAAATAGTACCACCCATCCTTTTCTTGGAAATTACTATTTGCTCCTCCTTCAAAGTATTCTCCAAATCCATGTTCGTATTTCTGGCGTATCACCGTTCCTTCACCCTTAATGTTAGTTGCATTCTCTGGATATATGTTTAAAAAGTTTGAATTGTAGATTGCTTCCCTTATAGAAATAGCGCCACATGTGGAACTGTTTGAACTCAAATAATTTGTTTTCTCATAATTAATTTCGCAGTTCCCATTAAAATTTTTTATCTCTATAACTGAGTTCTTTGTTGATTCCAGCTCGCAATTGTTTAATGTCAAATTAAATCCGTCTTCCGCAGATATTAAATTGGCATTTTTACTGAACTCAATCCCCTCCATTGTTAAGTTTGCGCCCTTTAACAGCTTCGCTAACACTCCACTTTCATCGTCTTGCTTTACAGGAAGCGAAAAATGAGTCTTTTCTGCCTTTATAAAGGCAGAATCACTCGGTATCACTTGAAATGCATAATTTTTCTCGTTAACATTGCCAGCACTCGTTGAAAAAGCAATGGTAGAATTTTTTAGTTCGACATTTCCACCCAACCGTATAGGTCGCAGATTGCTGGCTCTTACTCCAGACATTTTTAATGTACCATTTTCTTCAACATTAAATTGACCATAATCAATTTCACAGCTACTTCCATTATTGGTTGTATACTGCATAGTAAGTGAAGCGCCATCTGGAATATTGATAGTCTTATCTTGCTGCTTAACTGCTAATGTAACCTTCGTTCCATTTAATTCGACTGTTTTTTCTCCATGAACTGTAATCTCTTTTATGTTTTCCGGCCACGCATAATTACTACTCATTAGTGTCAAAATCTCCGGAACCTGTTCTTCCGTTTCCAAGTACTCTTCCAAACTCAGCCCAGCTCCAGCAAGAGAAAACATATTACCCTCGGATTTACTATATACATTTCCATCGCAAAAAATCGGCTCAGCATCCGGTTCACTTTTCAACCATACTTGTGACTTTTCCAAATGATCTATAAACCGCCCTGGACGTTTTGATATAATCTTTGTATTCACATAATCAACATATGCGACACTTTCCCCTTCCATTTCTATTGAAACCTCTGAAGTTCCAGCTTCAACCTGTCCACTGGATAATTGTATTTCTGCTGTATTGCTTTGTTTAATTCCGTTTAAGACATAACCTCCATTCAATTGATATTGACCATTCGTCATTTCAACTTGTGAAATCTTTCCAGCTGAGTGTACAACTATTGAAGCACCAGACATGCTAAGTTTACCACCTTCACCACCTTGCATTTCAAGTACTCCGCCAGTAAGGGTAATATCTCCTACTTTTCCATCTTTTAATACAATTTCCCCCGCATCTTCTTCAACATTACCTACAGTACCGCCATTCATGTTAAAAATTCCTACATTCTTTACTGCGTTGCTGTTTTCTATAATATTGCCATTTATTAGCTCGCCACTATTTGAAAATGTCCCCTTTATAATCAGCCGCCCGGTACTATTATCCAATGTACCATCATTGTTTAAATCTCCGCCAATCTGCAGCGTATTCGCACTGGTATTATTCACAGTACCCGCGTTAGTCAGGTTTCCTTCCATCTCCATGTGACCGTTTACCTGTAACGTCTGTCCATTCTGTACATCAGCAGAAATGCCATTTCCTGCTGTCAGAGATTTTCCTGACGGCACGGTCAGTCCGGAATCTACTGTCAAAACATTATCGGATACATTGCTTCCCGGCTGCAAAATGACGCTGACATTTTTATTGTTCAGATAATCATGGACTGTATCATCGGTTACCGGCATAGTCAGGGTGGTCGGGTCAGTTATACTTTCTTCCGGCGTTGTTGCAGAACCACCAGATGCCCCCCCGTCGGACCCGGAATCGTCTTTGCTTGTATTATTCGAAAATACCGGATCTACATCCACTTTATGGGCCAGGCCGGCAAGCTGCTTCTTGATTTCTTCCAGCTTTCTTGCCACCTCTTCCTGATCCTGCTTCAGACGTTCTTCGGCCTTTGCGATCGTGGAAACCAGATCAAATCCGGCACCTGTGCCGCCACCGTCACTGCCTCCTGCTCCGGAGCCGCCACCACGAATGCGATCCTGAAGCTGCGGATCCTTTTTCAGTTCTACAGCTACAAAGCCATCAATTTCCTCTTCGCCATACTGTCTTACAATGATATCGCATTTGTCGCCTTCTTTGTTTTTATCATAGATCCAGAATTCTGCCCGCTGGCCGCCGCGCAGGGTGATGGATTTTCGCTGGTCGCTGACCGGATCGGTCACGCTGGCCTCCACACTTCCATCCAGCATGTACAGGATGGTGTGATACTGGTCAATAACCTTTACCCAGCCGGATGTTCCGCGAATGCCGACTACCATGGATGAGGTGCGGATGTTCAGCACTTCATCATCCTGCAAGTGCTCTGTCACATTGAAAAACAGGTTGCCCGAATTCAGAAGAAGCTCCGACTGTTTTCCCTTCTTGCGGACCTCCAGATTGCTGACCGCGTCCATCTTAAACAGCTTGGTGCTGTCGGCCTCAAACCAGGCGTAGCTCTTCTGCTCCGTGCTGACCTGATAGCCGTTGAACAGCTTCATATCCTGCATGGCTGTCATTTCTTTTCCGTTCTGATTCTGCACCGTCACCGTCCCCTCGGTCTGATACAGGCGAAACGATGCTGCAACGGCTTCTTCCGCAAATGCCGGCACTGCCATATTGCAGACGCATAGGGCCGTAATGAGTACAGATGCCAGGATCCGCCGTGCTTTGTTTACAAGGCTTTTATCCATTCCTTTTCCCCCCATGTACGCAGAAAACTCATAGCCGGCAAAGGATTGTCAACTACAAGTTTTCTTATTTTTTGCGTCCGGCATCATCCGCCTTCCGCTCCTGCATTTATTTTACTACATAATAACGGCAAATTCAAATTACAGTTTCTTTTTTTGCGTAACTGAAAATTTTAAAAGTAAATTCCACCGTCCGCACGTTCAACTTTCAATCAAAAAATAATTCATAAAGCCACCAAAAAGCTCTCCCATTAAAATTACTATATGTTATACTGAACATAACGCTAAACAAAATCATCATTGTAATGAGGTCATGCAAATGAAAACAATTTTTAAAATTATAAAATGTACTATTATTTTCGGTATCTGCTATTTATCCATCAACATCGGAATTTCTCTTCTGTACTATTACTCCCTTAATATTGGCAAATTGTCTTTTCAAAACATTTTTATACTGTTCTTTTTAGATTCTATGAAATCGTCTGTTGATGATACTCATCTGCTTTTTATATTAAGCATAAAGCATTTTTTTGAAATGGTCTGCACAACTGTTTATACAGGCTATATTTTTGCATATATATTAAATCGGGAACCCAAATTAATTTTACCTTCCAAATTAATTCTGCGACACAGAACTGACGAAAATCTTCATAAAAATTTAACCCTAGCTGTTTTAATTGGAAATAAAAGTCGTTTTAAATTACATAATGTAACCTGCACCATATCATGTTTTTATCTTAAAAAAGGGAAAAATCCAAATTATGCTAACGGCGAATTTCAACTGACTCAATCCGTTCATTCCATTGATAATTATTTTCGTTTTTCCTTTGACCTAAAGAAATTCCCTCGAAAAATTCTTCGTGATTTTATCACCAAAGAACCTGCTTGTCTGAATCATGATACTATAAATATAACAATTAGCGGTCACTCCAACTTTATCGGAAATACCTTTCTAATTACCAAAAGCTATAAATTATCTGATATTGTTATTGATGAGCACATTCCTCAAATAAAATACGCTATTAAAATCCCTTTCTTTAATAAAACTTTTCACACTAATAGTTGGAATGAATTATTACGAATTAAAGAAGCTAGCGAAAAACATCGTATTAATACTATTACCGAAATCAAACAACTCATTAAAAAATGAAAATTGTTCTCACCTACAATTTTTTGTGTATTTGATTTACCAGAAAATCATCCATTTTAGAATATATTATGTCCTGATAAAATACCCTTTTTTCTTCATATTCTATTTTCGCACTAAAATTTTCCTTACCGTTATTCAAATATTTGGGGCACTTTTCATTTATATAGCTTTTTTCTTTATATATTTTCTCTTCTTTAAACTCATTAAATAAAACTGGTGGTGTCATAACAAAGTCATTTTTTAATTCTCCATATTCATTCTGTTCACTAGCCCCCATAACAGGAATCGCCAAACAAACCATTTGTGGAAACTGAAAATCATCCTTTCCTTGTCTAGACAAATATGCAACTCCGTCTATTCCTGCTTTCTTTAGCGAAGTCATTAAAATCTGACTCAACAAATATTCGGACTTATTTGTTTCATTATATTTCTGCCTTCGTTCTTCATCAGATGTATGTATCGTATACATAGTAGCAATTGCCAATGGAAACATTTTTATCAACGTTTCATGAAGTTCTTTATGGCGAAGTTGTTTTTCTGGATTTGAAACCAGTCCATTTAATAATGTCTCTGTTACAACCATATTCAATATTTTTAATTTTTTCCCTTTATCGTTAAATTTTAATGATGACAAATATAATCTTGCCTCACCATCCCATCTGCACTCTTTACTGCAAACATATGTGGTAGTCCCTAAATATAAGCATATACTTCCCTTAGAACTAAATCTCATATCATTCGCCCATTTCCGCTTACTATACGGTAAATAACTGATTTCTTCCACATTTTGAAGATTTTCTGTTTTTGCTACAACTCTTCCTCTAAAGAAATTCAAATCCCCTTCCATCATAGTTTTGTATTCTTCTTCTGGCGCCCATTCTTGATGTAAGTCCTCAAAAGGTGCCACCATTCTAAAAGAATAACTTTTATCTAAATCCGTAACGGCAAAAGGATTTTTCTCATAATCTTTTAAAACCTCTATCACTATTTTTTCAGCATTTTCAAAATTACCTAACTTAGCTTCAGTAAACGCCTCAACAATGCGTTCGCATATAAGCTTTACATCATAAACTAATTCCTTCTGAAATGCCGGCCTGTCTATTGCTTTCACAAAATCAGCCAGCTTAGCTCTTAATTTTCTTTCATAATCCTCATTATTATCTGCTTCATAAGGCGACCTAAACCCATTTATACATTTATCGAATTTCTCGTACGCATCCTTTCTATTTTTTTCCAACTCTGGAGAATTCGCTATTTTTTCTACTTCACATTCATACTCATTCAAAATTTTCTCACCATCCAGAGAATTCATTCGTTACACCCCCGCTTTCATTTTCATATAGTAAAACAGATCTTCACCAACTTCTTTATACAATTTTTCAATATATTTTTTCTCTCAGACTTTCCATAGTTCTATAAGTTACAGCAAGAGACGCCAAAACCGGACTTCCATGGAACTGGCTCTTTCTAACTGCCCTTACTAATTCAAAAAACATCTGAATTAGCATAGACTTGGGTTCTTCTGGGTACTTGATTGTCATGGCAGGAACTCCTTTCCTAATGAGTTCATTGTACCAGATTTACGCAGTTTCTGCCACCTGGCGGCCATTTCCCTTTCGTCATTGAAACTTTCAAAAGCACCTTCCGCCATCCACATTTCTCCCCAATTTAAAAGGATGAAAAATCAACTCCAATTTCTCACCCTTCAACAAACATATCTGCAATTTAATACATATCCTTACTTCTCCCGCCTATACTCCTCCATCCGAATCACCTTCGCCTTCTTCCTCTTCCCCACTATCCCAAGCCGTTCCATATCCAGCTTGAAAAACTCCTGTGGATAGCCGTATGCGTCAAAACCTTCCGCTTTGCACCAGTTACGATTCAGAAACTCGCTTAATTCCCACTGATACTTCACTCCAGACTCCAGTTTCTTATCAAAACGTGCTACGCATGAAACCATATAATTCATGCTGGCTGTAATACCGCTTTCACACAGTTTGGCCACTACCGGCTTGCCTGAGAGTTCAAAATATTTCTGAATCTGTTCTTCTGAATAACCCATGCTCCGCATGATTCCCCGGATCACATTTCCGATATACAGCGTATAATAATTCCAGTTGCGTGGTTCTATGTCTGTCATTGCGATCGTATAGTTACTGCTTGCATTCATGATCAGCAATACATTTCTGTGTTTCACCTTGAGCAGATGCGTTTCCCAGCAAAATACCAGCGGAGCCTTTTCTACCAGTTCCAATGGTGTTGCTTTGATCCGTTCTTCAACGCTTTGTGTTACACCAATTTTCATAATCATTTCCCATTCTTATTATTTTTACTACAGTCGGGCATTCGTCACACAAGAAATGCGTTCTAATACCCCCCCGCCTCAATCAACCCTCGGATTGCCTCCACCACCAGCGGCTTATCCTCCTTATAGGTAACCCCAAACCACTTATCCGGTGTCTCCAGCATCGTTACTTCTGCCCGCTTCTCTGCCAGCAGCTGATCAATGATTTTTGGCAGGAGATATTCTTTCTTTTCCGCGTCTTTTTCATCTAAGTTATCCAAAAATTCTACAAAGCCGGATTCCAGCACATCCAGGAACTGCGGTGGGAGGCCCCACATATTCATGGATACGTGCTGGTCTGGCTGTAAGGTGATTTCCTGCTTTTCTTCGTTGCGCGCGGATATCATGCCATCCTTTTCCTGGATGTCATAGGTTTCGATGACACGCTGCAAATGGTTCTGGGAATCTACTTCGCAGATTCCGCGTGTTACACCACCATTCTCGCTTAAGGTGTTGGAAAGGATGAAACCGGCCATGCAAATATCAAATACGGGCTTTGAAGCATCCATCTGCGTGGTCATATAGTGATACAGCTTTTGAAAGGCTTCTTTGCCGTAATAGTCGTCTGCGTTGATTACCATGAATGGCTCTTTTACTACATCTTTGATGCAGAGGACTGCCTGGCCGGTTCCCCAGGGTTTGGTGCGGTTCCAGATATTTTTCTTTCCTGCCGGTAATTCATCCACGGACTGATATACATATTCCACTGGCACCAGTTTTTCAATTCTTCGACCGATAATCTCTTTAAAATCTTTTTCGATGTCGCGGCGGATGATGAATACGACTTTGCTGCAGCCGGCCTCCAGCGCATCGTGAATGGAATAGTCCATGATGATCTCACCGTTTGGGCCTACTGGTTCCAACTGCTTGATACCGCCTCCAAAGCGGCTGCCGATACCGGCTGCCATAATTACTAAGGTTATATTCTTCATGCTTTTGTACGCTCCTGACTTTGGTTATTCCATTGTATCAGAGTCTATTACTCCACCGTCACCGACTTCGCCAGATTTCTCGGCTTATCCACATCCAATCCCTTTGCTACAGACACATAATAGCCCATCAGCTGCAGCGGAATCACTGCCAGTGATGTTGCAAAATGCGGATCGGTCTTCGGGATATAGGTCACGAAGTCTGCGGTGTCCTCCATGTTATAGTTTCCATAGGTGGTAAGTCCCATCAGATACGCGCCGCGGCTCTTGCACTCTACCATGTTGCTGACGGTCTTTTCGTAGAGATCTGGCTGAGTGAGCACACCAATGACCAGAGTACCGTCTTCGATCAGGGAAATGGTTCCGTGTTTGAGTTCACCGGCTGCATAAGCTTCGGAATGGATGTAGCTGATTTCTTTCATCTTGAGACTGCCTTCCAGGCAAATGGCATAATCGATGCCGCGGCCGATGAAGAATACATCTTTCGCGTTTGCCTGTTTTGCCGCAAACCACTGGATCCGCTCCTTGTCCTCCAGAATCTTGCGGATCTTATCCGGGATGGTCTGGAGTTCTTTGATATATGCCGCGTACTGCTCGTCTGTAATTTCGCCACGAACCTTTGCAAACTGAATTGCCAGCGTGTAGGCTGCAATAAGCTGGGTGCTGTAGGCTTTTGTCGTAGCTACGGAGATTTCCGGACCGGCCAGAGTATAAAAGACATTGTCTGCTTCCCGGGCAATTGAGGAACCTACCACATTTACAATTCCCAGGGTGCGCACACCGTGTTCTTTTGCTTCCCGAAGGGCTGCAAGACTGTCGGCGGTCTCACCAGACTGACTGACGATGATTGCCAGGGCATTTTTATCCAGAATCGGACGGCGGTATCGGAACTCGGATGCCAGTTCCACACGCACCGGAATGCGGGCCAGATCTTCCATCACATACTGGGCTGCCATTCCCACATGATAGGCAGAGCCACAGGCCACAATGTAAATCTGGCTGATATGCTCTATATCTGCATCCGTCAGGCCTACTTCTGTCAAATCGATGGCATCGTTCTTTAAAACAGAGTTTAACGTGTCTGCAACGGCTTTCGGCTGCTCGTGGATCTCTTTCATCATGAAATGCTCGTAACCGCCCTTTTCCGCAGCTTCCGCATCCCACTCAATATGCTTTTTCTCTTTCTGGATTTCTTCTCCGTCCAGATTGTAAAAGGTGATCTCGCCTTTGCGGACACGGGCCATTTCCAGATTGCCGATATAATACACGTTTCTTGTGTATTTCAGGATAGCCGGAACATCGGATGCGATATAGGAAGCGCCGTCCTCCACACCCAGGATCATCGGGCTGTCTTTGCGGGCTACGTAAATTTCATCCGGATACGCCTGGAACATAACCGCAAGGGCATACGAGCCACGAATACGCACCATCGCATGATTGATGGCATCCACCGGCGTTCCCTCATACTTCTTGTAATAATAGTCAATCAGCTTAATGGCTACCTCTGTATCCGTAGAAGAATAAAAGGTATAACCTTTGCGCACCAGTTTATCTTTTAATTCCTGGTAATTTTCAATGATACCATTATGTACACCAGTCACATTTCCATCGTCGGAAATATGCGGATGCGCATTGTTCTCGGAAGGTTCTCCGTGGGTTGCACAGCGGGTATGACCAATGCCGCAGGTTCCATATAAAGCGGCACCGCCATCTGTCTTCTCATCCAGTACTTTTAACCGGCCTTTGGCTTTTACCACCTGAACCGGTAATTCGCCGTCACGGACGGCAAGGCCTGCTGAGTCATAGCCTCTGTAATTACACCAAGGCAAATACCGATTTTCCTACCATTATATCATATATAAAGAAAGGGCGAAAAGCCTGATTTATAAGCTTTTCACCCTTCATTCTCATCAAATTACGCCTGACTGGCAATTAATACAAACTTAGTTTGCTTCTGCTGCAGTCTCTGTTCCCTCGGTCTCCTGCGGAACGACCTCGCTACAGGTTACACTGATGTCGATACGGTTATTTCTGTACTTCATGGTATAGCTGTTGCCGGTGTCGGTAGTACCGGTGCTGTCGAGTTTGGTCACGCCCTGTTCACGCTGGCTCTGTACGTAGTCGGTCAGCTTTTTACCCTCGGTCTCACCAAGTATTGATACTACGGTCTGCTCGTATACAGTATTGTATAACTCACAATCAGCTTCCGGAGCTGCATCGTACATGTACATGAAGTCTACCGTCTGAGCTTTGTCCTTCTTGCTGGTCCACATGCTGAAATGATAAAAGTCTACGCCAGATGTGGTACGGAAATAACGTGCTACTTCCAGGTTATTCTCGGTGGTCAGCAGCTGAACGGAGTTCTTATCGGTGCGGGCAGCATTTAATTCTCTGGAAATGGTATTGATGATAGTCTTTAACTCGGAAATATATGCAGAACGAGTTGTGCTGCTTGCTGCTTTCTTTTCTTTTGCCTCAATACCTGCAACTTTGTCTGCAGCCACTTTCTTGCCCGGGTTCGGTTTTGCAGCTTTCTGAGCTTTCTCTCTGGCCTCACGCTCAATCTGCTCCTCTGTTTTTTCCTGACGGACACCATCAGAATCCAGCCAGAAGCCCTCTACTGTTGTATCAGTCATACGATATCCGTCCGGATCGAGATGATAAACCAGCTGTGTGTCCGGATCGGTGAACCAGTTACCAGATGGCCAGTCTCCATTGTCATATACATATTTCCACTTTACTCCGTAGGTAGTGTCTTCTTTTACCCAACCAGCTGCAAATGCTGTGATGCCAGTAGACAGAGTCATTAGTGCTGCTGCAGCGGCAATAACAAGTGCTTTCTTTCTCATATTAGTTTACCTCCACTATTGTTCTCATTTTTTAAGTTCTGTTCATCTCCGAAAAGAACTATTCCTGCATATTTCAGAAGCAGCCCCACGATTACAGCTGCCTTCCTTTGACATAGAAAAGCATATCATAAAACAAGGTTCTTCACAACTACCTAAAATATGAAGATTCTCTGACGCTTTCCTCATACAAATGTCAGAAAAACGTAATTCTGAAAACAGACAAGATTTTCCCGTTGTTTTCAATTGTAAAACCCCTTATAATAATAGAATATCATTACGATTCTAAAGGAGGCAACATGACAAAAAATATAGTAACACCACTGAAGGACGGTTTCTCCGAAACCTGTTCTTCGGTTACCAATAGCATCATCAGCTTTTTTCTTTTGGTTTTGGTAACCGTATTTCCACTTATCGTTCATAATTCCTATTTCGACATTCTCGAAACCAAGTACATGTGCTTTTACCTGACAGTACTTATTATGCTTGGCGTACTTTTATTGGCCGGGCTCATCATGCTTTTCATTGATATGAAAGAATTTCAGGGTGCACATGCAAAAGAACTTTTTGGTAAATTAAAACCCAACCGCTGGAAATCTACTTTTTCCATTGCGGATATGGCCGTTTTTATTTTCTGGCTGACTTCTGTTATATCAACGCTGCAGTCTGAATACCTCTATGAATCTTTCTGGGGGAATGAAGGCCGCTACAGTGGGCTTTTCCTGATTACACTGTATGTTGTACTTTATTTTATCGTCAGCCACTTCTGGCGCATGAATACCTGGATGTTCCAGTGTTTCCTTGTATCCAGCCTGGCCGTCTGCCTGCTTGGCATTTCCGATTCGTTCTATATGGACCTGCTACATTTCCGCACCCATATGAAACAGGATCAGTTCGTCATTTTCGTATCCACAATCGGTAATATCAACAGCTATACCGCCTATGTTTCCGTGTTTATGGGACTGACAACCGCAATGTTTACTACTGCCCAAAATCTGCGGAGCAGCATCTGGTATTATTTTTGCATGGTAATATCCTTTTTTGCAATCATTCTCGGAAGCAGCGATAATGCATATCTGGCACTTGGAGCCTTATTTGCATTCCTTCCTCTGATCGTATTTCGCAAAAAAACTGGTATTATCCGCTATTTCATTACCCTTGCTACATTTGCAACCGTAATCCAATGCATTGACCTTATCTGCCAGACCATTCCGGATAAAGTCAGTGGCCCAGAAAGCCTGTTTAAGGTTCTAGTCAACCTGCCAGGTCTCCCTCTCCTTGTGATTGGTTTATGGATCATCAGTGGCATCATTTGGTACTTTTTCACGAAAAAGGAGCACACCAGCCTCTCCACCGAAACCCTTTTTCTTAAGGCATGGAAAATCCTGGTCGCACTCGGCTTCCCGGCCGTATTTCTTCTCCTGATTGATGCCAACATTCTTGGACATGGCGCACGCTATGGAAGTCTTAGCACCTATCTGGTATTTAATGACCAGTGGGGCACCAGCCGCGGTTTTATCTGGAGAAGATCGCTGGAATTATTCAGTCATTTCCCGCTTTCTCACAAATTGTTTGGATTCGGTCCTGATACGTTTGGCATCCTTACAACCAGAAGCGCTTTTAAAGAAATGATCGCGGCCACCGGCCAGATCTTCGATACTGCACACAACGAATATCTGCAGTATCTCCTGACGATTGGTCCCATTGCCCTGATTGCTTACCTGATTTTCCTGATCAACAGCTGTCAGCATATGGCACGCTACGTGTTAAAGGCTCTCACAACCGAATCCACTGCCGTTCCATACGCAATCGGATGTTTATTTGCAGTCATCTGCTACGGTTTCCAGGCCTTTGTCAATTTGAACCTGCCTATCATAACTCCGTTCCTGTGGATTACACTCAGCATGGGAATTGCAACTGTAAAAAAATATACTGTTCATAAGGTCAAATGATTAATCATGAAAAAAGTACTTCTCGTAACAACCGTCAGTGGTTTTGTGCCACAATTCGAGTTAAATAACGTACATATTTTGCAAAACATGGGATACGAAGTCCATTATGCGGCCAACTATAACACTCCATCCTATGGCAATGACAATCACCGGCTCGATGGAACCGGGATTGTCCGCCATCAGATTGATTTTGTGCGCAGCCCGTTCAAAACGCAAAATCTGACGGTATACCGGCAGCTCTGCCAGCTCATGCAGCAGGACCGCTTTGATCTGGTACACTGCCACACTCCCATGGGAGGTGTTATGGCGCGATTAGCTGCCCACGCCACCCACACCGGCCCTGTCGCCTATACCGCTCACGGATTTCATTTTTTTCAGGGTGCACCACTTATAAACTGGCTCTGCTACTATCCCATGGAACGCTTTCTCTCCCGTTTTACCGATCAGCAGATCTGTATCAACCAGGAAGACTATGAACGTGCCAGAAAAAGCTTTCATGCAAAACACGTAGACTATATTCCAGGCGTCGGCATTGATCTGACACGGCTTCCGCATTTCAGTGATACAGAAATCCAACAAAAAAAAGACAGCCTTGGGCTGCCTGCTGATCAACTCATCATTTTGTCATCCGGAGAAATGATCAAACGAAAAAATCACGAAACCGCTATCCGCGCAATCGCAAAGCTTCCGGAACACTATCCGGTTCACTACGTCATCTGTGGACACGGAAAATTAAATGAATATCTTCATGAGCTTGTCCGAACACTTCACATGGAACATAAGGTAACCTTCCTAGGCTACCGGGAAGATATGCTGGAAATTCTGCAAATTGCAGACCTTTTCCTCTTTCCCTCCTATCAGGAGGGACTTCCCATGTCACTTCTGGAAGCCATGGCAAGCGGACTTCCTGTTGTCTGCTCCGATATTCGCGGAAGCCGGGATCTGATGGGACCAGTCCTTAAAGAACTGCCTGATCAAAAACAATGCGCCGGAGGCATCATGATTAAACAAGCAGACAATACAGATGGCTACGTCCAGGCACTTCAGACGCTACTGAATGCTGTCCCGGAGTTAAAACAACTTGGACAGCAAAATGTCCTGCGAAGCAACAAATTTTCTATCCAGGCTGTTTCCGGCATTATGCAACCAATTTATCAACGACTACTATCCTAATATAAGAAAGAGGAACATTATGGTCATTACCCTGTTTTTACTTTTTGTATTCTTAAAACAATTTTACATCTTTCCATCCGGCAGCATCGGTCTTGCAGATATCAGCCTTATGCTCTGCTGCCTACTTCTACTGCACAACCGGATCCGGGATAAAAGTTTTCGCCCTACGTTAAAACAGGATATTCTGCTTTACCTTTTTCTTGGATTTGTCATTGTTATTAACAGTATCTATGGAATTCTGAACCAGAACAAAGAGTTTTTCAAATACTCTCTGTTCTGGCTTTATAATGTGTGCGCTATCTGGACCTTCCGTGAACTGTGTAATCTATTTGGGGCTAAATTTCTTCGTCAATTAAACTACATTGTTAAGCTAAACATTATTACCCAACTCCTCGTTTACCTTTCTGGACACGGACGCCTTTTTCATGAATACTGGGGTGCACTCCGCTATATGGGAACTTTTAATGATCCAAACCAGCTGGCATTCTTCCTGTTTCTCATGATATTGTTTGCTTATCTTTATTCCTGTACAGCCAAAGATAAAACATTTCCCGTGTTTTATCTCCTGACTGTTCCTGTTCTTCTGGCAACAAAATCTACTGGTATTCTGCTCGGTTTTCTAAGTTTTACCAGCCTTGCTATATTATATGTTCTGTATCGTACGGTTACACATTACCATATTTCTAAAAAATTATGGGGAACTGTCATGGTACTGGCTGCAATCTTCCTTGGCATCTTTCTCATTAAAATATGGCCTGCTGACAACTTTGATGTTAAGAATCTTGATTATACCATGACCTCCCGAATTCAAGAGAAGCTGTGGAAAATCTCACATGGCGGCCTCACCGGACTCATTCTGGACCGCGGTATGGAAAAGCTTGTTCTTTACCCGCAATATCTGCTCTTTGGAGCAGGAGAAGGCGGCTTTGCACGCTTTACCCTGGCCAGCCAGGTTAATGAGATTCACTGCTGCCTGTTCAGCGTTTTGTTCTGCTATGGAATCCTTCCTACCTGCATTCTATTGAGGTGGATTTGGAACAATATAAAGGGCTGCCCGAAAGCAGCCCTGTGTGCAGTTGCCGGTCTTATTATAGAAAGTTTCTTTCTGATTAATTACCGACAGCCGATGTTTTGGATGGTATTGATTTACATTAACTCCTTTTTACACATATCCAATGCTGATGCAATTACGGCATCCATATCATAATATTTATACTCACCAAGCCGACCACCAAACACAACTTTCTGCTCAGCTTCTGCAAGTTTCTTATATTCAGCATAAAGTTTTCCGTTCTTCTCATCATTGACCGGATAATATGGCTCATCTCCTGGTTTCCATTCTGAGCTATATTCCCGGCTAATGACTGTTTTAGGGATCTCATTTCCCTCATCATCTTTTCCAAACTCAAACCATTTATGCTCAATAATTCGAGTCCAAGGGGTTTCTGCATCCGTATAGTTTACGGCAGCATTTCCCTGGAAATTTGGCTTGTCCAAAAGTTCTGTTTCGAAACGGACCGAACGATACTCCAATGCACCTAACTTAAAATCAAAATACGCATCAATCGCACCTGTGTAAATCACCTTAGCTGCCATTTTGTCATAAACTTCTTTTTCCGCAAGATAATCTACTCCAAGTTTTACTTCAATACCTGCAAGCATATTCGCGACCATCTTAGTATATCCGCCCATAGGGATGCCCTGATATAATGCGTTAAAATAATTATTATCAAAAGTCAGACGAACCGGAAGGCGTTTTATAATAAATGCCGGAAGCTCAGAACATGGTCTGCCCCACTGCTTTTCTGTATAGCCTTTTACCAGTTTTTCATAAATATCAGTACCAATCAAACTAATAGCCTGCTCTTCCAGATTCTTCGGTTCTGTAATACCAGCAGCCTTTTTCTGTTCCTCAATCTTTGTAAAAGCCTCTTCCGGAGTCACAACTCCCCACATTTTATTGAACGTATACATATTGAATGGCAGCGAATATAACTCGCCATGATAATTCGCCACTGGAGAATTTGTAAAACGGTTAAATTCAGCAAACTGATTTACATACTCCCATACCTGACGATTATTGGTATGGAAAATATGTGCACCGTATTTATGTACATGAATTTTTTCTATATCTTCTGTGTAAACATTTCCTGCGATATTGGAACGTTTATCTATTACCAATACTGATTTTCCGTGTTTCTTTGCCTCATGCGCAAATACAGCTCCGTAAAGGCCTGCGCCTACTACTAAATAATCATACATTGCACATGCTCTCCTTAACCAAATAATTTTTCTTTGTAGAAGCCCTGATTAATCAATTTTCTGATTGCCTCTACGACAACCGGTTTGTCCTCTTTATAAGTAACTCCAAACCATTTATCTTTTGTTTCTAACAATGTTACCTGTGCCTTTTTCTCCGCGAGCAATTGATCAATAATTTTAGGAGGTAAGTATTCTTTTTTTGTTGCCTCGCTTCCTTCCAAACCATTCAAAAATTCTGTAAATCCTCCCTCCAACATATCTAAAAATCTTGGTGGTAATCCCCACATATTCATGGAGACGTATTGCTCTGGTTTTACTTCCACTATACAATTGCTCTCATCACAAGCCGATAATCCATTGTCCGTACACTGTATTTCATAAGTTTCTTTTTCTCTCTGTAAGTGATTCTTAGCATCAACTTCGCAAATTCCTCTTGTTACTCCGCCATTATCACTTAATGTATTTTCCAGAATAAAACCTGCCATACATATATCATATATTTGACTTTCTGGATTCATCTTTTGGGTCATATACTGATACAAATTCTGAAATGCATCTTTTCCATAGTAGTCATCCGCATTAATAACAATAAATGGTTCTTTCACTACATTCTTAACACATAATACTGCCTGTCCTGTTCCCCAAGGTTTTGTTCTGTTCCAGATATTCTCTTTATTAGCAGGCAATTCATTCACTGACTGATACACATATTCTACCGGAACTAATTTTTCGATTCTTTTCCCAATAATATTTTTAAAATCCTGTTCAATATCACGACGAATAATAAATACAACCTTATTGCAACCTGCCTCCAATGCATCATGAATGGAATAATCCATAATAATTTCACCATTAGGTCCAACTGGTTCTAACTGCTTGATTCCTCCCCCAAATCGACTCCCTATTCCAGCGGCCATGACTACCAATGCAATATCCTTCATCCTTTGTTTCCTCCACCCTGATCGTCCTTTGTGTTTATCTAAAATCATTGACTAGTCGACAATATGTTATATTTAATCAATAATTGTCCAAATCAGTTAATTTTTCTTCTTTCCAAAGCTGTTGTTTATTCCTTTTGAGCCATTTTGCAACTGGTTTTTCAAAAAAGCTATTCACCATAATCGAAACAACTGTTACTAATATACAATACAGTATCCATACTTTATTGCTATGACAATTCAACCCCATTTTAGCAATCTGATTAACAGAATCCAACAGTAATTGAACTGGATAATGGCACATATATATTGTAAAAGAAATACTTCCCAGATACTGTAAAGGGCGTAACATTAAAATCTTTCTAAGGAAGTTAACACTTGTGATTAAATATATAAGTATAGGATAAATCAAAAAAACAAATCCAGTTAACATATACCACCAATCACCATGGCTCCATACTTCAGCTCGACCAACATAGAAAACACAGCAAATAAAAACAAGTAATGCAAACATCATAACTTTTATTTTCTCTGTGCAATTATACAGGCATAACAACAAAAAATACAATAAACTACCTGTAAAAAAGGCTATCATTCCTCGTCCTATATTTGCATTTATTAATGTAAACGTATTTCCATTCCAATTAGACTTTTCAAAAGTATACCCCAATAAAATTAATATCCAACAAGCTGCAAAATAATTATGTTTTGTTTTTATCTTCCTACACAATATGAAAAAAATCAAATACATTAAAATTTCTATACAAACAGTCCACGAAACTGCATTAAATCCCGCGTCAGTCTGTAGGCCATCCGTTTGCATTACTAAAAAATTGAGAATAAAATGATGTACATCATTATATCCATAAACAAATGGAGCAATTCCTAAAACACCTCGAACAAGCAACAAAGCAGTTACTACCATAAGTGACCCATAATATAACGGTGCCAATCTTGCAAAACGCGCATATATGAACTCGCTAAAGGAAACACTGCCATTTGCTATGCGTTTCATATAAAAAGCAGTAAATGTCAAACCTGAAATCATAAAAAATAATTCTACAAAAACACGACCATCTAAATATCCATAACTAAGTAACGTGAAGTCACGATTCATATTATCATGCCAATGTAGAAAGAACGCTATAACTATTGCTGCTAGTCCCCTTACCCCATCCAAAGGACGTAATCTTTCACTTATACTCAAAAAATTTACCTCCACACACTCTACTCTACAATAAAACTAGCGCTGTTATTTGGCGCTAGTTTTATTACTACTTTCACACTAGCTATTTGTTAATTTCAAAGTATATATCCAAAATTCAAGTTTCGACTATACTATTAAAATAATTACCTTTTTCTTTGCCAGTAATCATTATGATATAAGTTTTGTCAAATAATTGGTGAGATAAACGGATAATTTTGAAATTCCCTGCGTTCCACCAATCTCAATTAATAATAGATATACACACAAGATGCACTTCCATTTATTTCCTAATATCTTTTTGTAAGGATTAATTGCATATTCAATCGCATCAATTTCGATTTTATCTCCCGAATATATCATAAAAAACATGACTAACAGCATACATGCAAAAGCCATTACAGCCCATCTTCCAAAATCACAAGCTTTATAGCATGCAACTACTACGCCCATTGATGATAATGGAAATAAAAATACAGATAATTTCTGCCACACATCTTTGCCGTTTCTTACCACACTATAAAAGAACCTAATAGCAATAAAAATTAGTGGAAAAGAAACAATAATACCCATTAATAAATTCGTAAACCCATGGAATCTAAACGCATCATAATGATCCATTATCAATTTATCTTGAGATGACATTGTATAATATGAACTTACATAAAATGGTGAAATTAAACCTTCATCTTTAACATCTCTTTGAAGCAGTTCAAGAAGCGAATTTAAGTCATTAGAATGATTATTAGGTAAAAGTACCGTGTAGATAAATAATCCAGAAACTACAAACGCACTGAAAACTATAATAATCAGATCCTCTTTTTTCTTCTTTTTAGTAAAAGTGTAAACCAAATAACTAAATAACCATGGATAACATAATAAAATAAACATTTCATGTGTCAGCATTGCACATCCACATATAATAGGGATAAGGAATTTGTATTTAGAATCTTCACTCGACAACATAGTGCTAATCACAAAACATATTAACAATAATTCGTCATAATGTATAAACAAATTTGGGTATATATAATATGTGATGCATACAGGGCTGACTATATACAAAAGTGTCAATAAATTTAAATATTCCCCTTTTTCCCCGTTAGATTTATTCAAAATTTTATAAAACACCAATATTAACACAAGTAGTGATATTACTTGACAAAATAAGCCGGCATTCAACATCGAATACTTTCCAATAACGTTATTAAATAATTTTAATATCGTCCCTGGTAAAATTCGCGTTGCTAATCCTAGTTTTTGAAAAGAATACATCCATAATGTATAGCCAAACTGATTATTAAAATTCTGATATGGCTGATTTATAAGATAGGTAATTCCCCATCTAAGCAATAAAAGAATTACAATCGGTTCTCTTCTTACAGCAAATATGATTCCTAATATTATCAATACAATTACGCTTAAAGCTATAAATAGCATAACAAATTGCGCCAAACATTCTCTCAAACCTCTGAATGAAAAGAAAGAAATTGCCAAAGCTCCTTCTGTCTTCTGTCCTGAAACATAAAAATTTCCATACTGAAAAGCCTGAGGACTTTCACTTACTATCAATATTATATTGTCAAGTCCCTGAACTTCCTCTGTCCAAATCTCAATCAGCGCATTATTATTCGAAAGTCCCGAAGCATCTACTACAATATTGGTCCATGTTCCGAAATCATAATCTAAAACAGAGACTCTTCCCTGACGAGACTTCTCACCATTGTTTTCTGTAATTCTCCAGCAAATATAACCACTAACTTCATTTGCATTATTAACATCTATTGAAGTTGCTATATTAATATTGCGCGTCATATTTACTAATACTTCTTGCCCAACACTGCCTTCATCTAACAAATCAATTACATGTTCATTTGTTCCGTTTCTATTTGTGATAAAATGGTCCTCGTCAATAACTATACATAATTCAGTCGCTCCAGATACTAAAAAACAGACTAAAAATATGATAGACAACGGTTTTAATATTTTCTTTAATTTCTCATACATACTTCAAACCCTTTCATGGTACAATGCACATATTTTCAATCTCTATATTTTTATAATTTCTAACATTTAAGATACTATACGCGCATATTTGTTAAACCATTAATTAAACAAATAATAACCAACATTAATACAATACTATTTTTTGTATGTCACAAATTTATTCAATAAATACTGAACTGCTGCAACAAACACAACTGAACCAATTTTAACTAACATTTGTTTCTGATTTAAAACATCAACGCCAATCCACATGATTAACATCGACAGAACTAATCCAATATATCCAACACTAAAAAACTTAATAGCGCGTTTGCCAACTTCATCTTTTTTCTTAAAGTTCAAATATGTATTAAGAAAAAAAGAAATAGTAATTCCAATATTTACACTTATAAAGTTAGATAGCAAAAGCGGAATTGATGTCTTAGACAAAAGAAAAAAACTTAGAGTATCCATAGAAGCCGAAAACAATCCAAAAATCCCATACAAAAACATTTCTCGAATTAACTTTTTTACACTGTCCATATTTCTCACTCG
>ERZ838118.930-NODE-930-length-38851-cov-9.405944_pt1 | contig 38851 bp, 34 predicted proteins | sample MGYA00519863_ERZ838118 | MGnify/ENA primary metagenome ERZ838118 (study PRJEB31850, sample SAMEA3708827) | human gut metagenome | biome: human gut; feature: human-associated habitat; material: faeces | place: China | collected 2014 ...
TCGCCGTGGACCAGGCCCTTGAACTCCTTGGTGACCATCTTGTAGCGCTCACCCATGATGACGTTAAAGACGGCCTGGGTACCAACGATCTGGCTGGTCGGGGTGACCAGCGGCGGATAACCGGCATCCTCACGGACGCGGGGAATCTCCTCCAGAACGTCCTGGAGCTTGTCCTCCTTACCGGCGTCCTTCAGCTGCTTGAGCATGTTGGAGAACATGCCGCCCGGAACCTGATACAGCAGGGTGTTGGCATCAACGCCCAAAGACTTCTGGTTGATCTGGCCGTTGGCGATGTACTTCTCGCGCAGCTTGTTGAAGTAAGCGCGGACGACATTCAGCTGGTTCAGATCCAGACCGGTGTCGTAGTCGGTGCCCTGCAGGGCGGCGACCAGGCTTTCGGTGGGCATGTGAGAAGTGCCCAGAGCAAGAGGACTCATAGCGGTATCGACGATGTCGGCACCAGCCTCGATGCCCTTCAGGATGGACATGGAAGCCAGACCTGCGGTGTAGTGGCTGTGGATGTCCACGGGGATCTTGACGGTCTTTTTCAGCTCGGAGACCAGCTCATAGCAGGTGTAGGGCTTGAGCAGACCGGCCATATCCTTGATGCAGATGGAGTCAGCGCCCATCTCCTCGAGAGTCTTGGCATAGTTGGCGAAGTACTCGTTGTTATGTACCGGGCTCAGGGTGTAGCTGATGCAGGCCTGAACATGGGCACCCTCCTTGTTGGCTGCCTTGATGGCAGTCTGCAGGTTGCGGGGGTCGTTCAGCGCGTCAAAGATACGGATGACGTCGATGCCGTTGGCAACGGACTTCTGGACGAAGTACTCGACGGCGTCATCAGCGTAGGGACGGTAGCCCAGCATGTTCTGGCCGCGGAACAGCATCTGCAGCTTCTGGTGGGGCAGCTCCTTGCGCAGGATGCGCAGACGCTCCCAGGGGTCCTCGTCCAAGAAGCGGATGCAGGAGTCGAACGTAGCGCCGCCCCAGCACTCAACGGAGAAATACGGGATCTTGTCCATTTCGGGCAGGATGGGGCGCATCTCGTCCATGGTCATACGGGTGGCCAGCAGAGACTGATGGGCGTCACGCAGGACGACCTCAGTAATCTTAATGGGTTTCTTAGCCAATGTGATTCACCCGGCCTTTCTATTAGTTCATGGTGATGAGCAGGTCGCCGGAGTTGACAACGTCGCCCTTGCGCACATTGACGCTGGCAATGGTGCCGTCCTGCGGAGCGCTGATCTCGTTCTCCATCTTCATGGCCTCGAGGATCAGCAGGGTGTCGCCAGCCTTGACGGAGTCACCGGCCTTGACCTTGACATCCAGGATATTGCCAGGCATGGGAGCGGTGACGGAGACGGCACCGACGGCACCGGCAGGAGCGGCAGCAGGTGCAGGAGCAGCGGCGGGAGCCGGAGCGGCTGCGGGGGCAGCAACAGGAGCAGCAGCGGCAGCGGGAGCGCCGGTGCCTTCCTCAACGGTGACATTATAAGCAACGCCGTTAACGGTAACGATCAGGTTTTTCATGGAAAAGTCCTCCCTATTTCAAGGTTGATGATTACAGCGTGATATTGCCGTGCTTCTTAGCCAGGCGCACAGTGCGCTTGCTGGCCAACATATCCAGAGCCTGAGCGACAGCGCCGCGGGCGGTGGCAGCATCGGCAATGGCGTCAGCAGCACCGTTGGCCACAGCGGCTTTGGCGCTGCAGACCTCCTTGGCGTAGGCGGCAGCCTTGGCCTTGGTGGCGTTGACAATGTTATCGGAAGCGAAGATCTCGTCCTTGTACAGAACGGTGACAGCGGCCTCGGGAGCCAGCGGGGCTACGGTGCAGCCCTGCACGGCAACACGCCAGTCGGCGCAGGCGGCAAAGACCGTGTAGGCAGGGCCGACGGCCTCACCGGCCAGTACGGCGACCTTGACGGTGGTAGCCTCGGCGTAGACACCGGCCATACGGGCAGCCTGACGGATGCCGCCAGCCTGATCGTCGCCCTCGCTCTTGCCGAAGCCCTCGGTGTTGACGACGGTCACAACGGGGATGCTGTAGGCATCGCACAGACGAACGAAACGGGCAGCCTTGGCGGTGCACTTGTGGCACAGGGCGGCCTTCTCGGTGGCCAGAATACCAACGGCGCTGCCGTTGATGGTAGCCAGCGCGGTGACGATGTTCTTGCCGTAGCCTGCGTACAGCTCCACAGTGCTGCCCTCATCGGCCAGAGCGGCGATCGCGTCAGCCGCGGAGTACTTGACGAGGTCAAGAGCCTTGGAGGGAGCGGCAAAGTCGAACAGCGCAGGACCGGCCAGATTGTTGGCGGGCAGCAGGGCGACGATGGAGGCGGCCTGCTTGGCGGCGGCAACGGCGTCCGCAGCGGTAACGGCGGCGACACCGGCCTTGGCGGCAAACGCGGCAGAGCCGGCGTTTGCAACCTTGTCCTCAGCGTTGAACGGAGCGTTCAGGAACAGCTCGGCATCCTCTGCCATGACACAGACGTCCGCGGCAGCGGCGTTGATGGCGTTGGTACCGGCGCAGGTACCGGTGACAACGGCGACCTGAGGCACAACGCCGGAAACGCGCGCGATCTCTGCGGTCAGGCGGGCGTTGGCGTTGAGCAGATCAAGACCGCCCTCGAGCTTGGCACCCGTGGAATCATAGAACGTAACAACCGGTGCGCCGGTCTCGGCGGCCATCTCCAGCACGCGGATATTCTTTTCAATATCCTGCACGCCGACGGGAGAACCGTCCTCAAACACGACGTAGGCGTTCTGGCCGTTTGCACAGCCGTAAGCAGCACTCACTGCGCCGTCGGTAAACAGCGGCGAGTAGGTGCCGTCATCAAAAAATGCTGCAAGGATCTCTGCCTTGCCGGGCTTATTTGCTGCCATACAGTTTCCTCCTATGGTAAAGCTGACTGTTTTTTATAAAAATACTTTACAAAAAATCCGCCATTTAATTGAATTATACTACGTTCGCGACGTTTCCACAAGTGGAATTTTGCACATTTTTCAGAATTTCCTGCAATTTTAGTCAGAATTTATGCGCTTTTTAAGGGGGCCGGGACGGCGGGCCGGGCTGGCAGCACGGCTCTCCCCTTTGCCGGCAGATTTCATGGCTGCGTTGCGCAGGGCATTGATCTCGCTCTTTTTCAGCTCACGGTACTCGCCGGGCTGCAGCATACCGAGCTTGACGGGACCTTCGGCGCTGCGGCGCAGGCGCACGACCTGCAGGCCGACAGCGGAGCACATGCGGCGGATCTGGCGGTTGCGGCCCTCGTGCAGGGTGATCTCCAGCACACTGCGGCCCGGCTCATCGACCACGACGTGGATAACGCAGGGCTTGGTCTTGACGCCGTCATCCAGCACAACGCCGGACGACATCTCGATGATCTGCTGCTCAGTGGCGCGGGGATTGACCGTGACGCGGTACAGCTTGCCGACACCGCCGGACGGGTGGGTCAGCATATTGATGAACGCGCCGTCATCGGTCATGAGCAGCAGCCCCTCGCTGTCCTTGTCCAGGCGGCCCACCGGGCGCAGCATGGCGGGCACATCGGAAACAAGATCCATGACGGTCTTGCGGCCACGGTCGTCAGAGCGGGTCGTCAGATAGCCGCGGGGCTTGTGCAGCATGATATAGGTGTACTGGCGCTTGCGCACGATGCGCTGTGTCTGCCCGTCGATCATGACCTTGTCATAGTCGGGGTCCATCTTGTCGCCCAGGGTGACCGGGTGGCCGTTGACCTTGACCTTGCCCGCAGCGATCAGGCGCTCGGCCTCGCGGCGGGAGCAGATGCCCTGGTCGGCCAGTACCTTTTGAATACGTTGTTCTGCCATTAAAATTTATACTCCTTATTCGGCGGGTGTGTCAGCACCCGGCTTTTCTTTCTTGATGAGCGCAGCGACCTTGTCTACCAGCTCCGGCAGCGAGGCTATAACGTTGTCAACGGCGGAGACCTTCTCCACCAGCTGGACGGTGCGCACATTGCCGTTGGAAACGACGAGGAATGCCACCGGCGTGACCGAGACGCCTGCGCCGCTGCCGCCGCCGAACATCTGCTTGTTGGAGCTGGGGCCGACGTCGGAGCCGCCGGACACAAACCCGAAGGTGACGCGGGAGACCGGGATGATGGTGGTGTCATCCACATGGATCGGGTCACCGATGATGGTCTCGGCGTTGACCATGTCGCGGATTTTTTCGATGGTGACGCCCATCAGACCTTGAATAGGATGTTCAGCCATTGTAAGTTCCTCCTTTTATCGAAAAAAGAAATCGTTTATGCCTTTGCAGCGGGCTGCAGCTGCGGGTCCTTCCACAGACGGTGCAGCAGCCGGATGACGAGCCAGAGCAGCACGGCGGCGCAGGACGTCAGACGGAACGAGACGATACGCTCCCCTGCGCGCTCACCGGTGAAATCCGGCTCGAGCCAAAGGCGGTCACTCTGTACGCGGATGTACTGCTGGACCAGAGCCAGCAGATTGTTGGCAAGCGCCATTTCGGCGCCGAACAGCTCGGCGGTGGTGCTGGCCTCGTCGGCGGTCACAGTCCAGAAGATGTCCAGCCCGGACACCCGCACCGAACGCAGCAGGTGGCGCCCCAGCCAGCCTGTGTGGCCCAGCATGCACCGGGCAAATGCTATCGGGTCATTGGACAGCAACTGCATAGCGGCGTCGATGCGCGTCGAGATGCCGAACGGCAGACTGCCCTTTTTCGCGCTGCCCTCAGCATCGGCGCTTTCAGTGGGGGCACTGTCAGCAGGCTTCGGCGCTTCGGGCTTTCCCTGCGCCGCGGGCTGCCGGGCGACGGTCTGTGCGGGCTTTGCGGCGGGCTTGACCTCCACGGTGACGGACGCTTGTTCGCCGTCCGCCGTCTTGCGCACGGTCTGCCCGGGCGGTGCGGCGGAGGCGGGCTTTTTCAGTGCTTCCGGCTGGCCCCTGCGCGGCCAGAGCGTGAAGTGCAGCGGTCCGTAGCAGGCCGTGGCCCGCACGCTGCCCGGGCGGTACGCAAACCGAACGCCCAGCGGTATCAGCAGGGCGACGAGCAGCAGCAAGAGCACCGCCAGCAGCACCCAGCCGATCAGTCGGAGAAGGAACAACAGAATGGCCATAAGCAATCACTTCCATTCCAGCTGACCGTCGTCGCCTTCCGTCTCCTCCGGCTCGGCGCTCTCGGCAGCCTCGCCGTGAAGCGGCGGCAGGTCGGCTAGACTGCCGAGGCCAAAGACGCGCAGAAATGTGTCCGTGACCTGGAAAGCTACCGGCTTGCCGGGCAGGTCCAGGCGGCCCGCCTCCTCGATCAGTCCCTTGTCCAACAGCTTGGTGACGGTGGACGACGAGTCAACACCGCGTACCTGCTCGATAAAGCTGCGGGAGACGGGCTGATTGTAGGCGATGACGGCCAGTACCTCCAGTGCGGCGGGCGAAAGCGGCGCGTTGCGGCGGGTGTCCAGAATGCGCTTGACCATCTCGCCGTAGTACGGGCGGGTCGTCATCTGCCAGCGGTCAGGCTCGAAGTACAGGATGACCATGCCGCTCTCCTGCTCATCGTAGTGCTTTTGCAGCTTTTGCAAAAGCGTGGTGACCTCGTCGGCGTCCAGCCGCAGGGCGTCGGCCAGGCGGGCGGTCTCCACAGGCTCGGCGTGGGCAAACAGCATGGCTTCAAGAGAGCCGAGCTCCTGTCGTTCTGTCATGGCGTTTTGTCCTTTCTTCTGCGGTGTGTGCGGTCCAGCTGCAAGGTGCCGCTGTCGTCGACCTTGACGCGTCCAGCGCGGATGAGCTCGAGCAGCGCCAGGAAGGTTGCTACGTTTGTGCTGCGGCTTTCCTCGTGGCTGAACAGCTGGCCCATTTTTTGCAGGCTGCCCTTGAGCAAGCCGCGCAGCATGTGGGAGACGCGGCTGGCGACGGAGACAAACGGCGCGGTGACGAGCGGCTCAAACTTTTCCTGCGTGGGCTTTTTCTTGCGGGTGCTGCGGCCCATCAGATTGAACCACGCCTGCACGAGCCAGTTCGGGTCATGGCGGCGGGTGTATTCGGCAGCGCCGACCAGCGGCATCGGCTCACGGGCTACGGTGTACAGGTCACGGGCACGGCTGCCCAGCTGGGCGGCCACCTCCTTGCAGGCGCTGTACTCGATCAAACGCCCCGTCAACTCGGCCTTCATGCGCTCGGCCTCGGGGCTGCGCGGCAGCAGCAGGGCGCTTTTCATCTGCACCAGATGCGCCGCCATGTCGATGAACTCGCTGGAAATCTCCATCCGGTCCTGCTGCATCTCCCGGATGGCAGCGGTGTACTGCTCGATCAGCTCCATGATGTTGACATCATAGAGGTTCATTTTATTTTTGCCCACCAGGTACAGCAGCAAATCCAGCGGGCCCTCAAAATCTTCTATTTTAAATGTCAGAACTTCCGGCAAAAACTCAATACCCCCAAAGCAGTTCCACAAAGCCTGTTAGGTGCAGCATCAGCCGCCACATACCGTTGACAAGCCAGGACAACGGCGCGTCCAGCAGACCCAAAAACACCAGTGCCAGCACGGCCAGCATAATATATCGCTCATATTTCATCGCCCTGAAATAGAGCCGCTGCGGCAAAAACAAGAGCGCAATGCGGCTGCCGTCAAACGGCGGCACCGGCAGCAAATTGAAAATCGCCAGGCTCAGATTCATGGCTACCATATAATATAGGAACATCGTCAGCACGGGCACGGCGTCCCCCAGCCCGCTGTACCAGCACAGTTTGTACAGGATCATCGACACCCACGCCAGCAGCAGATTGCTGGCAGGCCCTGCGGCGGCGGACAGCGCCATGCCGACCTTGGGGCTCTTATAGTTGTACGGGTTGATCGAGACGGGCTTGGCCCAGCCGACGCCTCCCACCAGCATGCACAGGGCACCCAGCGGGTCAAAGTGGCGCAGCGGATTCATCGAGAGACGCCCGGCGCGCACGGCGGTGTCATCACCCAGCAGGTGGCTGGCCAGCGCGTGGGCCGACTCATGAAACGGGATGGTGATGAGCACGACAACAGCGCGCAGCAGATACTGCACGATCACCGCGGGAGACAGCAATCCGTTCAAAAGGTAACACCACCCCATTAAAAGCTTAGTCTATTATATCGTAGAAACGGCGGCAAGACAAGCCCTGTAGGCACCGAAAACACAATATTTAGCGCCTGAATCAAACAAAAACGCAAAATTATGAAAAAAATCAAAATTTTTTCTGTCAAAACACTTGCATTTTCGCGCAGTATACGCTATACTATTAAAGCTATTGAAAAGGAGGTGCAAGCAATTATGGCCAAATGTTCTTGCTGTGGCAAGGGTGTCACGTTCGGTATCAAGGTTTCTCACTCTCATCGTCGGAGCAACCGTACCTGGAACCCCAATGTCAAGCGCGTGAAGGCGATCGTGGACGGTTCCCCGAAGTATATCTACGCCTGCACCCGCTGCCTGCGCTCTGGTAAAGTTACCCGCGCGGTCTGATTGGAAGGAAAAAATGCCGGTCACATCGTGTGACCGGCTTTTTCTCTTTTACGCTTGCTTTTTTAGGAGGTGGGTCTATGCTCCCCCGTGACCCTGTAATGCTGTTGAGCTATGTAAACACCCAACTGCGGGACCGCGACGCCAGTCTGGACGCGCTGTGTGACCGTGAGGAGACTGACCGTGACGCGCTGTGTGCGGCCCTGCGCGAGATCGGCTATGAGTATGACGCTGCACAGAATCGCTTTGTGTGACGCCGGTTCGAGTGAAGTTTGAGAGAGGAAGTTGAAGTACCCGATGAATTTTATCTTTGTCAGCCCGCATTTTCCCAAGACCTACTGGAATTTCTGTGACCGTCTGCACCGCAACGGCGTCAATGTGCTGGGCATCGGGGATGCTCCGTTTGACGAGATTCCCTGGGAATTGAAGCAGTGCCTGACTGAGTATTACCGCGTGAATGATCTTGGCAATTACGACGAGATGCTCCGCGCTGTCGCGTACTTTACCTTCCACTATGGCAAGATCGACTGGATCGAGTCCAACAACGAGTATTGGCTGGAGATGGACGCCCAGCTGCGCACGGATTTCAACATCAATACCGGTGCGAAGAATGACTTCATCGAGCGCATCAAGTACAAGAGCAAAATGAAGGAAAGCTACATCGCCGCTGGTGTACCGGTGGCGCGCTACCATATTGTCAGCACACTGGCCGAGGCCCGCGCCTTTATCAAGGAGGTCGGCTATCCGGTCATCGTTAAGCCGGACAACGGCTGCGGTGCCGAGGCAACCTACAAGCTGCGCAATTTCACCGAGCTGAAAGAATTCTATGCCGAGCCGCATAACGTCCGGTACATTATGGAGGAGTACATCAACGGCACCATCGTCAGCTTTGACGGTGTGGCCGACAGCCATTGCGTGCCGCTGTTCTACACCTCCAACGTGTTCCCCACCCCGCTGCTGGACATCGTCAGTCAGAACGGCGACCTCTCTTACTGGACGCAGAAGTCCGTGCCCGCTGCGCTGAAGGATGTGGGCTTCCGCACCATCAAGGCGTTCGGCGCAAAGAGCCGCTTCTTCCACTGCGAGTTCTTCCGGTTGAATGAGGACAAGCCGGGTCTTGGCAAAAAGGGCGACTACGTCGCGCTGGAGGTCAACATGCGCCCCGCAGGCGGCTACACGCCCGACATGATCAACTATGCTAACTCGGTGGACTGCTACCAGATCTGGGCGGACATGGTCTGCTACGACGAGGTACGCAACGCCGAACTGGACGGCCCGAAGTATTTCTGCGTCTACGCAGGCCGTCGCGACTGCCATGAGTACAAGCACACCCATGCGCAGATCATGGCCAAGTACGGCTCCCGTATGCGGATGTGTGAACGCATTCCCCAGGCGCTGCGCCTGGACATGGGCGACTGGATGTACACGGCCGTTGTGCGCTCCACCGCGGAGCGCGATGCGTTTATCCGGTACGTGCAGGAGCAGGCGTAACGAAAAGCCTTCCCCCTTGGGGGAAGGTGGCCCGAAGGGCCGGATGAGGGGCGAAGCGTCCGTGGCTGCCCGTGAACGAGAGGCCGTGGCAGGGCTCCCCCCTCATCAGTCGCCTTCGGCGACAGCTTCCCCCTCGGGGGAAACCTTTTACTTATATAAAACAGGAGCCTGACCGGCTGTGGTCAGGCTCCTGTTGGTTTATTTCAGCTTCACGCTCTTGTGGTATACGACCAGTGAAATGCCCGCCGTGATGACCTCGGTCACCCAGAAGGCGTTCCAGATGCCGTCGGCACCCAGCAGGCGGCAGAACAGCCAGGCCAGCGGCATGATGACAACGATGTAACGGCACAGCGAGATGACCAGTGACTGCACGCCCATGCCGAGACCCTCCAGCGAGCCGGAGGCGACGACTGAAATCGTCGAGACGATGAAGCCGACGCAGATGATGCGCAGGGCCGACGTGCCGATGGCGATGGTCTCGGCGTTCGAGCTGAAAAGCCCAATCAGCTGGCCGGACAGCGCCAGACAGAGCACCGTGCCCGCGGCCATGATGGCGGCACACATGCCCATGGACGTGCGGTAGAGCTTTTTGACGCGGTCATACTCCCCCGCGCCGTAGTTGTAGCCGATGATGGGGCGCAGACCCTGCACAATGCCGTTGGCGGGCAGGTACAGGAAGGTCTGCAATTTATAGTAGATACCCAGCACGACGACATAGCTTTGAGAGTAGACGGCCAGCAGCGAGTTCAGGAAGGTGATGAGCACCGAGGGCAGCGCCAGATTCAGGATGGCCGGTACGCCGATGGAATAGAGCTGCAGGGCCATTTTGGCGTCCGGCTTCAGGCAGCCGGAGCGCAGCCTGACCGGGATAGGGCTGACGAAGTAGACGATCAGATAGAAGATGACGGGGACCATCTGGCCGATGCCGGTAGCCAGCGCCGCACCGGCAATGCCCATTTTGGGGAACGGGCCGATGCCGAAAATCAGCAGCGGGTCCAGAATGATGTTGCAGACCGAGCCGCCCATCAGGCCGACCATCGTAATGTTCATCCGGCCCACCGCCTGAAAGATCTTCTCAAACGCCATGGCGGCCATGATGACGACGGCAAACATAAAGGCAACGCGGGAGTAGGTCACGCCCATGGCAATGACGGTCTCGTCGCTGGTGAAGGAGCGCAGGAACTGCGGCATGATGGCGGTGCAGACGATGGAAATCACGACGCCGTGGATCAGCGAAAGCACCATGCCGTGGGTGGCGGCCATGTCAGCCTTTTCTTTGTTGCCTGCACCGAGATGCAGCGAGATCAGTGCGGCAATGCCGATGCTGAAGCCGATGGCAATCGCGTTGATGAGGTTCTGCACCGGGTAGACGAGGGACAGCGCAGTCATGGCTTCCTCACTGATGCGGGCGACAAAGAGGCTGTCCACGATGTTGTACAGTGCATTGACCAGCATCGAGACGACCATAGGCAGGGCCATTGAGGTCAGCAGCGGAAAAATCGGCTTTTCTTTCATGAAGGTATCGTTCATGGGCTCCTCCTTTTGACACAACAAAAACCACACAACGCTTTCCCGGAAAGAAAGCGCTGTGTGGCGAAAAGTAGTATCAGAACTGTAAAAATCCACACCTTATTTTAGGTGTCTCTATTATACAAACCAGCGCGGAATTTGTCAAGCCGCTTGCAACAGCTGCGCAAAAACGGTACAATAAAGACAAAAATCGTATTGCGAGGGAAAAGACATGAAAAAGCTATTGGTCTCCGGCGCAGGCGGCTTTGTGGGGACACGCATCATGACCCAGCTGGCGGGACGGTACGAGCTGTGCGCCTTCCCCAAAGGAATGCTGACCGCAGCGGATGAGCAGACCGTGGCCGACTGGGTGCGGCGCGAGCAGCCGGACGTGATCGTACACACGGCGGCGCTCTCCGACACGGGCTACAGCGAAAAGCACCCGGACGAGTCCTACCGCGCCAACGTTCTGCTGCCGTGCTGGATGGCGGCTGCAGCGCAAAAAAGCGGCGCAAAGCTGGTTGCGTTCAGCTCTGACCAGGTCTACACGGGCCTTACTGAGCACGGGCCGTTTGACGAGAATATACCGCTCTCCCCCGCCAACGTCTATGGCCGCCACAAGCAGGAGATGGAGCAGCGCGTGCTGGATATTTTGTCCGATGCCGTGCTGCTGCGGGCGGCCTGGATGTACGACCTGCCCGGGTACGGCCTGCCGATCCGCGGTAACTTCCTGCTGAACCTGCTGACCGCCGCTATGCGGCAGGAGACGCTGCGGTTTTCGGCGCGGGACTACCGCGGCATCACCTATGTGCGGGAGGCCGTGGAGCGGCTGACCCAGGCCATGGAACTGCCGGGCGGTGTGTACAACTTTGGCAGCGAGAACGACTGCGATATGGTCACGACGGCCCGGCGTGCCTGTGCGCTGCTGGACATCCACCCCGTCATAGAGACGGCAGACTGGCCGCGCAGCCTGCTGATGGACGGCGGCAGGTTCCGTGCGGCAGCGGGCGTCGGCTTTGACGATACCCTGACGGGTGTGCAGCACTGTCTGCGGGATTACGGTCTGCTGAAATAAAGCTGCAATAAAAAACCTGTACCGGCAAAAGCGGTACAGGAACTTTTTTACATCTCGCCGCGTCCGGCCATGGCACGGTACAGCGTCGTCTCATCGGCGTATTCCAGACTCGAGCCGACGGGCAGGCCATAGGCCAGGCGGGTCGTTTTGATGCCCAGAGGTTTGATGAGCTTGGCGATATACATCGCCGTGGCCTCGCCCTCCACCGTCGGGCTGGTGGCCATGATGACCTCCTTGACGGTGTCATTCAGACGGGCCAGCAGCTCCTTGATGCAGAGCTGATCTGCACCGATGCCATCCATCGGCGAAATCAGGCCGTGCAGCACATGGTACAGGCCGTTGTACTCGTGGGTGCGCTCAATCGATTTGATGTCGCGCGGGCCCTCGACCACGCAGATGATGCTGCGGTCCCTCTTCTGGGAGGCGCAGATCTTGCAGACATCGCCGGTGGTGTAGTCCTGGCAGATGCGGCAGCGGTGCAGGTCGCTTTTGGCGTGCTCAATCGCCTTGGCCAGCTCCATGGCCTGCTTGGGCGGCATCGACATGACCTGATAGGCCATACGCACCGCACTTTTGCGGCCAATACCGGGAAACTGGGCAAACTGGTCGATCAGATTTTCCAGCGGCTCAACATTGTTGTTGAACATAGGCAGCCTCTTAGCCCAGACCGGGGATGTTCAGACCGCCGGTCATCTTGGACATCTCCTCCTCGGAGTCCTTGTCAACGGCAGCGGCGGCGCTGTTGACGGCGGCGGCAATCAGATCCTCAAGCATTTCAATATCATCAGGGTCGACGGCCTCGGGCTTGATCTTGACGGCGGTAATCTCATGTTTGCCGTTCATCGTGACAGTGACCATCTCACCGCTGGCGGTGCCGGTGTACTCCTTGGCTTCGAGCTCCTCCTGCTTGGCGCGGATGTCGTCCTGCATCTTCTGGACCTGACGCATCATGGCGTTGGGATCGGGGCGGCCATAGCCCTTGGGCAGTCTTGCTTTCATGGTTGTATCCTCCAAAAATAATTATTTATCAACGATTTTCAAATCGACACCAAGCGCCTGCATCGTGTGCAGGGTCTCGTCCAGGCTGACGGCAGCGGTGGTGTCGTCGGTCTTTGGCTCCTCATAGGGGCCGATACTGTACTTGGTGCGCGATACACGGTAGATAGTTTCCTTAAGACGCTTGCTGACCTCCCGGTTATTGCGGATATAATCGCGGAAGGCGTCGCTGCACTCAAACAGCACGCGCTTGCCGTCGCAATAGGCCCGGGTGCCGCGCAAAAAGGAGATGAGCATCGCATCATTCTCCTCCAAATCGGCCAGCACGGCGGGCCAGAAGGCGAACGGCTCCAGCGGGCCTGCCTGCCGCGGCGGCTCGGCCTTACGCGGGGCCGGGGCAGCGGGTGCCGGCGGTACCGGCGCGGGAGTTTGCTGCGGGGCGGGCTTCAGCTCCGGCTGCAGGAACGGCGGGTCATCGTCAATAGGCGGCGGTACATCATCCGGTGCAGCGGCGGGAACGCTCTGCGGCTGTACCACGGGCGGCACTACAGAGGGCGCAGCCTGTACCGGCGGCGCTGCTGTGTAGGCGCGCGGCTCGCTGGCGAATGCCTGAGGCGCGGCGGGTGCTGCCGGGGCGGGCTGCTGGATGATAACAGGTGCAGCGGCAGTCTCGGGCTGAGTCAGCGAGAAAATCGCCAACTCCAGCTCAATGCGCTGGTCAGTGCCGCGGCTCATTTTCTCAAGCGCCGAGCCGAACGCATTGACCGCACGGATGGCCTCCCGCTGCGGGAAGTCCCTGCGCTGGGTGTAGGCGGCCTCCTCCTCCGGCGAGATGCCGGTCAGAAGTGACGTGCCGCCCGGCAGCGCGCAAAGCATCAGATTGCGGTAATGTCCGGCCAACTCCATGCAGAGGCGGCGCATATCGACGCTCTGCTGGCGCAGCTCGGCAATTTTTTCCAGTGCAGTGACGGAGTCCCCTGCCGCGATGGCGTCGCTGATCTCAAACAGGTAGCCCCTGTCCGTGACACCGGCCATACGGCGGACGAGCGCCTCGTCCACGTGGTTGTCGACACCGGCGCAGGTGTCCAGAATGGACAGCGCGTCACGCATGGCACCGTCGGCCAGACGGCCAATCAACTGTGCGGCGTTCTCGTCCAGCTCGATCTTCTCCTGCCCGGCCACGTAGAGCAGCCGCCCGGCAATGTCATCCGCCGTGATGCGGGTGAAGTCATACCGCTGGCAGCGGCTCAAAATCGTGACGGGAACCTTCTGCACCTCGGTGGTGGCTAAGATAAAGATGACGTGCTCGGGCGGTTCCTCCATCGTTTTGAGCAGCGCATTGAACGCCGCGGTGGAGAGCATGTGCACCTCGTCGATGATGTAGACCTTGTACTTGCAGACCGACGGCAGATAGGCTACCTCGTCGCGCAGGTCGCGGATGTCGTCAACGCCGTTGTTCGACGCGGCATCCATCTCGATGATGTCCATGACGGAACCGGAATCAATGCCCTTACAAATTTCACACTCGCCGCAGGGGTCGGGGCTGGAAGTGTCCAGACAGTTGACCGCCTTGGCAAAGATCTTGGCGCAGGTCGTCTTGCCGGTGCCGCGGGTGCCGGTGAACAGATACGCATGGCCGATGCGCCCGGCAGAAATCTGGTTCTGCAGGGCCGTGACGATGGCCGTCTGGCCAACCACGTCCGCAAAGCGCTGGGGACGCCATTTTCGATACAGGGCACGGTACATCGGCTCACCTCCTGCAAAGCTACAAAAAACAGCGGGCAGAGCACGCGGCTGCGCTGCTTTGCGTACAGATGCAGGCTTGACCGCGGCACTGGGCAAGCGCCGCTTAATGCTGCTCGGTTCCCCGCCTGACATGGTTCACAGGCTGCCCATGCGCGGGACCTGCATCTGTACGCGAAACAGCGCAATTCAGCCCTGTCCGCTTTTAGTATTATACAATAAGTTTGGAATAAATGCAAGCGTTATCTTATATTTCGGGCATCTCGGACATCAATCTTCCTGCAGGCGCTGGACCATCTTGTAAAGGGCCTCGGCGCTGTTGAAGTTCTGCGGCATGATTTCGGATGCGGGGATCGAAATGTCGTATTCCTCATTCAGGGCCGAGATAATCTGCAGAATGTCGAAAGAGTCCAGGATGCCGTCATCGATCAGCGTTGTACAGGTGGAAAAGTCCACGTCCTCTTTGATTTCGCTTAAAATTTCCAGTAAACGTTCCATTGGTATTTCTCCTTTTCAAATTATCTTACACAGCGGGTGTATTGATGGGATAGGTTGGCGTTTCGCTGCGTACCGGATGCGGCGTGCCGTTCTGCCACAGAATGACCTGCGGCAGGTCGCGGCTCAAAAACAGACCAAGTCCTTCCGTAACAGAGTAGGCACCGGTGTTTTCAAAAATAAGCAGGTCGCCGGGGCATAGTCCGGCCAGCGGCATACTGCGCACAAGAACATCGTTCGTAGTACAAAGGCTGCCGCAAAGTGTCCAGTCCTGTACGGAAGCTGCCCGGGCAGCAAAATGGCGCAGATGCGGGCGTTTCATACCCATGATCTGGCCAAGATAATTCAGGTGGTTCATTCCACCGTCCACAATGCAGTAGTGCTGCCCGCCGTGGTCCTTGCAGTCCATGGCGGTGGTCAGATAATAACCGCATTCGGCGGTGTAAAAGCGGCCCATCTCAACGGTCAGATGGACCCAGTTGCTGACTTCGCGCAGTGCTGGCGCAAGGTCTTTGGCCGGGGACAGTGTGTCGGTAAAATCGTCGCCGTCAAAATACGGCACCGCCAGCCCTGGGCCGTATTCCAGTTCCGGCAGACGCAGGCCGAAGGTCTGCTCAATTTCAGCGTACAGTTCCCGCAGCATGGCCAGCTCTTTTTGCTGATTGACCAGCTTTTTGCGCTGGGTCCCGACAAAGTAGTGAATGCCGATAAACTCCAGATCAGGTGTTTCCCTGCGATGCGCCAATGCGGTGAAAAGATCCTCCTTTGACATGCCGAACTGACTGCCCGCGTTCAGCCGCAGCAGCACAGGCAGCCGTTTGGCGGCCTTGCGTGCAGCATCCTGCAGATAGCGGACCTGCAGCAGAGATTCCGCTGTGCAGGTGCCGACGCCGTCGGCCACGGCGCGGGCAATATCCACGGGCGTCTTATTAACACCCGAATAGATAACACGTGCATCCGCAGCATGCAGGCTCTCGCAGAGCGAAAGCTCTCCGGGACTGCATACTTCCAGCCGCGCAGTGACCTGCATCATGGCAGGCAGCAGAAATGGGTTGGCCTTGATGGAATAGCAAAGGTCGATTTCCCTGCCCCAGATTGCCTGAATAGCGCGCACGCGGGCCTGCAAAGCGTCAGTGTCAAAGACAAACGTCGGTGTGCCGTAGGTGACAGCAATTTTTTGTAAAGAAGCGTCGGTCATTTATGGGCTCCTTTTTTCGTCAGGGCAGCCAGTGCCGTGCGGTCAATTTTGCCGTTTTTATTCAGCGGCATCTCGTCCAGCTGCACAGCAGTATTCGGCTGCATAAAAGGCGGCAGACTTTTATGCAGCGCAGCCAGCAGGGCGGCTTTCTCACAGCTGCCCGTGTAAAACAGGTGGAGCCGCTGGCGTTCGGCATCAAACGTGCAGCAGGCACGGGTCACAGCGTCGCAGCGCATAGCGGCAGCTTCAATTTCGCCAAGCTCTACGCGGTGTCCCATGTGCTTGACCTGGAAATCCCGGCGGCCAATATAATACAGGCTGCCGCCTTCGTCGTAGCGGGCCAGGTCGCCGGTGCGGTAAATACGCTCATACCAGTTGGTGTTCAGCGGATTCTGGGTAAAGGCCTGCGCTGTGCGCACAGGGTCAGCATAGTAGCCGAGGGCAAGCGCCGTACCGGAAACGCAGATCTCCCCTGCCTGCCCGGGCACGGTGACAAGGGCGTCGTTCTCGTCCAGCAGAAAGACCTTCTCATTCGGAAACGCGCGTCCGATGGGCAGCGCCTCATCCGGGGCAAAATCGCGGTCCGGCAAAATGGCGTAGGTGCAGTTGCAGGTAATCTCTGTTGGGCCGTAGAGGTTCACGAACCGGGCGTGCGGCAGAGCGGACTTCCACTTCATCAGGTGCTTGATGGGCATGACTTCGCCGCTGAACAATACCTGCCGCACGTGGGAAGGTATACGGTAGCTGAAGCCATTCATGATGGAGACAAAGCACATGGCACTGACGGCCCAGACAAGTATGGTGACCTCATGGTCTGCCAGATAGTCCATGAGTTTTGTGGGCTGACTGAAATAAGCGCGAGGGATGATCTGCACCTTAGCCCCCATGTACAGTGCCGTGTACAGGTCTTTGACCGAAACGTCAAAGTCAAAGGGAGCCTGATTGCCCAGAATATCATTTTGTGTGATGCCGAAAATTTCGGCAAACTGCGGGATAAAATCCAGCACCGAGCGGTGGCTGACGGTGACGCCTTTTGGCACACCGGTGCTTCCGCTTGTGAAGTTGATATACAGAGGGTCAACGTCCACAGCCTGACGGCGGCGGTTTGCCAGCAGGGCAGCGTCCGCAGGCGCGGCCAGCAGATCGTCAAGCCGGATGATTTGCCCGCTGTACCCCAGCGCGGCGGCTGCGGCAGCGTGGGCCTCGTCCGTAACAAGAAATGCAGGGGCCAAAGTATCCAATACCTGCAAAGTGCGGGCAGCGGGCTGGCGGGTGTCAAGCACCGAGTAGCAACAGCCCGCGTAGACTGTGCCAAGCATGGCAGCAAAAGCGGAAACGGATTTTTCCAGGTAAAATGCCACCGGGCGGCGCGGCATCGTGCGGGATGCCAGAAAGCTGCCGGCACGGCGGGCCGTGTCGGCCAGCTGTGCCCAGGTACAGTCTGTCTGGTCATCCCCCACAGCGGGGGCATCCGGGCAGCGAGCGGACGTGGCTTCAAGCCAGTCCAGAATGTTTGTTTGCATAGAAAGCTCTTTTCTTAAAAGTTGGCATAGAGGAAACCAACGGTTTCATTGACGCAGATAAAGCTGAGGAGTACCATGAAAATAACAAGATAGTATAAAACCCAGCGCAGCGCAAGCGGCAGCCGCTGTACCTCTGCGTAAGGGTCGCGGCCTTGTTCCTTCAGCACACTATGGGCAAAGACCAGAAGGGTACTGATGATGACAAGCTCCCAGGCAGGGCCGGAGACTGCCGCGAAAGCGCCGGGTGCATTCGCGACCAATGCGGAAAAATTGAAATCTGTAAAGGTGTTGCGCAGGTAGATGCACCCCTGCACAAACTCATTGCGGTCAAAGTACCAGCCGATGTTGACGATGATAAAGGTCCGCACGATGCGAAAAACGTGCCAGCCGCGGCTTTCGGTAGGAATGTGCAGCGCCGTGTTGAGCTTTTTGAAAGCGGGCTCCAGCAGGTCAGCCAGCGCAATGACAAGACCGTTATACAGACCCCAGGCAAGGTAGTGCGCCTGCGGGCCGTGCCAGATGCCGACCACAGCAAACACAAGCAGGTTGGCGACTGCAGCAGGCAGCACACGGCCAAAATGCTTGCCCCAATGCGATGTGGCCCACTTGCCGAAGCGCTGCATCGGCTTGGTCAGTGCAAAGGGATAGAATAGGTAATCACGCATCCACGCACCCAGCGAAATATGCCAGCGCCGCCAGAAATCCCCCAGCGAGGTAGAAAAGTACGGCTGCCGGAAGTTGGGCATCATCTCAATGCCGTACAGCTGCGCAACACTCAATACCATATCAATGCCGCCGGAAAAATCTGCATACTGCTGCAGCGAGTACAGCAAAATGGCCAGCAGTGCCATAGAACCGGCCAGCTTGGGGTCATTACCGTCGAGGATGGCGGCAATCGTCGGGGCGGTCAGGTTTGCGATGGCATATTTCTTCATTGCACCGAACAGAAACAGGAACAGTGCACGCTTGGTACGCTCCCAGTTCCAGATGTGACGGGCGGTGAGCTGCGGGGCCATCTCTCCGTAGCGGTTGATGGGGCCCTGGATCAGCTGCGGGAAAAAGCTGATGAAAAGCAGAAAGCGGGCGTAGTTGTTCTCTGCCGGGTGCCGACCACGGTAGCAGTCAATCAGATAACCGACGGCCTGAAACGTGTAAAAGCTGATGCCAAGCGGCATGACCAGCCCCAGTGAGGACGGCGCTGTGGCCGAAAATGCACCGGAGAGCAGCTCCGCAAAATAGGACCAGTATTTGAAGTAGCCAAGCACAAGAAAGTTGGCAGTCAGCACAGCAGCAACAAGACATTTTTTGCGGCGCACCGCCTGTGCTTTGATGGCCTTTTTTTCGTCCTTGGTTATGCCCGGAGTCTTTCGCCGCGCGGCGGAATCGGCATCCAGCTTTGCCAGCTGCAAGCCGCCGAGCCAGATCGTCAACGCAGTGAAAAGCAGAAAAACAAGGCCCTTCCAGCCGCTGGCGGTAAAAAACAGCAGGCTCAACCCCAGCAGGCAGATCCATTGGCAGCGGCTGAAAACAGTATAATATAAAATGAGTCCAACGCTGACCAGCAGGAAGAAACTCAGGGAATAGATTTCCACACTACACCATCCACAAAATTAAAAATCGACAGAACATTCATAATATCGCTCAAAATCGGCAGAAGAACCAACAATACGGGCATTCACGCGGAACTGGTAGGTGCCGTGCTCCGCCGCTGCGTACTCGGTCCAGGAGCGGGTAGAATACGCGGAAACCCGGCTGTATTCGCTCTCCCCCGGCGCTTTGACCCAGAACTCGTATTCAGCCTGTACGGACGGACCGTGGTAGGAACCGGCCAGCAGCAAAATCTTGTCCGGGTGAACCTCCGGCGTCAGGTAGACGTTGGTGATATAGTTTACGGCGGCCAGATATTCTGACGGCGTCTCGAACAACGATTCTACATCCTGCCCGGCGTCCAGCATAGCCAGAAACTTTGCCATGCTCAGGCTGAACGCATGCCCGCCGGCAGCATTCATGTGGGTGAAATCCTTGTGATAGTCAGGCTCTTTGTTCTCAAACAGCTCTGGCTTTGCAAGGTTAAAGTCATAATAGGAAGCCCCATACTGTGCTGCCAGCTGCTTGAAGTAGGCGTAGTCGTCAAAATACGTCTCGTAGCTCACGACGTCCAGCGTGGTCTTGGGCGCACTGATGAGCAAAAGGCGCGTGCCGCTCTCCTGACAGAGCTGCAGCATGGAGGTCAGCTCCTCAATGTGCTGCGCGCTAAAGTCGTGGGCGTTCTGGCTCCAGGTGTTCTCCGTGCCGACAGTGTCAAAGTTGATGACCGCGGTATCCTCCGGCTGGTCATGGGTCGCACCGCGCCGGTGCGGCAGACGATTCAGTACGGCATTCCATTTCTGTTGGATCGTAGCGGGCCAATCGGTGGGCCAGCTGCCGCTCTGCCAGGGAAAAAGCGCATTCAGGGAATCTGCACCTGTAAAGTTATCACGGCTGGTCATGTAGCGCAGCAGGTCAGCGGGCTTATCCTTCCAGGAATCCGTCTGCAGCTCTGCATATAAAAAAGCCTTTTGGGCTTTGGCATAGGGTTTGCCTGTCATGTTGGTCAGATCCATGACAAGGATCACATACCGGGGAGAATGCTCCCGAAGCAGGGTCTCCAGCGCGATCTGCGACATATCCAAGCTTTGGGCGTTTGTTGCCATCAGTGCAACGGTCTCCCCTGTTGCGGCGGCGAGTTCTTCTTCGGGCAGGGCGCAGGAAGCCAGCGAAGAGCCAATGACGGCAATGTCAATGGACTGCTTTTGGTGGTAGCTGCGCCACATGCCAAGGCTGGAACCGTTATCGGGCGGCATAAAGCCGCAGAAAATCAGATTTATAATCAGAAAAATCGCGGTGAACGCTGCGATTTTGGCTATGTGCTTCAAAAGATACGCTCCTAAAACAGACAAATAAAGGAAAATGTCCAAAAACAGTAAACATAACTATTATACATCAATTGGAACTTCCCTGCAATGGTGATTTGCTGACAAAGGTAAGAATTTACAATTGTGCAAAAAACCGCGTTTCTTCGTGAAACGCGGCTCTATACAATCAGCCTAAAAGCTGCTTGGCCAAATCAGCGCTGGCCTTGGCATCCTTGCAGTAGTAGTCGGCACCGATGTCCCGGGCGTAGTCGGGCGTCAGTACCGCGCCGCCGACCATGACCTTACAGTCAAGGTGCGCGGCATGCAGGGCCTCGATTGTGGCCTGCATATTGGGGACGGTGGTCGTCATCAGGGCCGACAGGCCGACGAGCTTTGCACCGGTCTGGCGCACGGCCTCTACGACACGCTCGGGGTCAACGTCGCGCCCGAGGTCGAGCACGTCATAGCCGTAGTTTTCGAGGATGACACGGACAATGTTCTTGCCGATGTCATGCACGTCGCCCTTGACTGTGGCAATGACGATCTTGCCCTTGCTGCCCTGCGCCTGGCCGGAGGCGGCAATTTTGGCCTTGATGGCCTCGAACGCAGCCTGCGCGGCGGTGGCGGCCTGCAAAAGCTGCGGCAGGAATACCGTGCCTTTCTCAAAACCATCGCCCACGGCGTCCAGTGCGGGGATCAGCGAGACATTCACTACGTCCAGCGGTTCGCGCATTGTCAGCGCGGCGTCCGCGGCGGCGCGGGCCTCGGCCTTCAGGCCGCGGCGCACAGCCTCAAACAGGGCGTCCCCGCCCGGTGCGGCGGCGCCGACCTCGGCCACGGTGGCGGCGGACTTGCTCGTCTGCGTCGTCTGGATCTGCACATCGGCATAGGCGGCAACGTAGTCGGTGCTCTGTAAATCCTGCGAGGTCAGCACGCGGTAGGCGCGCACGGCAGCCATCATTTCCGGCGTGTTGGGATTCATGATGGCAAGGTCGAGCCCGGCAGACATGGCCATCGTCAAAAACGTTGTGTTCAGGTAGCCGCGGCACGGCAGGCCGAAGCTGATGTTCGACACGCCCAGCACAGTGCGCACGCCCAGCTCACGCTTGCAGCGGGACAGAGCCTCCAGCGTCTGGACAGCACCCTCCTGCTGGGCGCTGGCGGTCAGCGTCAGGCAGTCAATGTAGATATCCTCATTCGGGATACCGGCGGCGTTGGCAGCGGCGACAATGCGTTGAGCAATCGCAAAGCGGCCATCGGCTGTCGGCGGGATACCTCCCTTGTCCAGCGCCAGACCGACGACGGCGGCGCCGTACTTTTTGCAGAGCGGCAGAATCTTTTCCAACGTCTCCGGCTCACCGTTGACCGAGTTGACGATGGGCTTGCCGTTGTAGATGCGCAGCGCACGGGACAGGGCCTCTGGATTCGAGGAGTCGAGCTGCAGCGGCAGGTCGGTGACGGCCTGCAAATCCTTGACAAGCTGCTCCAGCGTGGCGGCCTCGTCGATGCCGGGCAGGCCCGCGTTGACGTCGAGCACCTGCGCACCGGCCTCGGCCTGGGCCACAGCCTGAGTGCAGGGGTAGGCGCTGTCGCCGTCCCGCAGGGCCTGCTGCAGCCGCTTTTTGCCGGTGGGATTGATGCGCTCCCCCACCACAGTGATACCGTCGACCTCCACAAAGCGGACCGGCGTGCACAGACAGCTGCGGCGGATGGGAATCTTGTCAGCCGGGGTCAGCGGGCTGAAGGTCTCATGCAGCCTGGCGATAAACGCGGGCGTCGTGCCGCAGCAGCCGCCGACCATCGAAACGCCGATGGCGGCGTACTCCTTCATCTCGGCGGCAAATTCATCCGGGTCGAGATTGTAGCTGCCGTCGGGGTTCGGCAGACCGGCGTTCGGCTTGACAAAGACCGGAACACATGCGGGCACGCTGCGGCAGAGGCGCTGCGCGAAGGGCAGAATCTCCTTGGGGCCGAGCGAGCAGTTGATGCCCACGGCGTCCGCACCGAGACCCGCTGCCGTGACGGCGTAGCTTTCGACGGTGCAGCCCGTGAAGGTGCGCCCGCGGCTCTCAAAGCTCATTGAGGTGAAAACAGGCAGATCGCAGTTTTCCCTGGCGGCGAGGATGGCGGCCTTCAGCTCATACAGATCGGTCATCGTCTCCAAAAAGACGAGGTCAGCCCCTGCCGCCGCACCGGCGCGGATGACCTGTGCAAACTCATTGTAGGCATCCTCAAACGCCAGCGTACCCGCGGGGACGAGCAGCTCACCCAGAGGGCCGATGTCCAGCGCCACACACGCGCCGGTGGTCTCGGCGGCCTTGCGCGCACAGGTGATGGAAGCGGAAACGACCTCCTCCACCGTGTGGCCGCAGCCGGTCAGCTTCTTGGCGTTGGCACCAAAGGTATTTGCCAGCAGAATATCCGCGCCCGCGTTGGCGTAGTCAGTGTGGATGGCCGTTAAAACCTCCGGCATTTCCAGCGCGGCGAGCTCGGGCTTCTGCCCGGGCTGCAGACCGCGCGCCTGCAGCTGGGTGCCCATGCCGCCGTCCAGAAAAACAAACCGCTTGCGGTCAAAAACTTCACGAATCTGCATACGCTTCTCCCCTATCAGTCTTGTGTGAAACAGGTCGTGCCGCGCTTGCGGAACGAGCAGGTCTCCTTTAAATGGCAGGTCGCACAGCCTGCGCGGGTGCCGGTCACGGGATGGTCGGCAATGCCTAAAATGGCGGTGGTACTCTTGCGGGGGGTCAAAAGGTGCTGGGGCGTCACGGCCAGGCCGCAGCCGCGCACCGTGTCCGCCGCAAGGCAGAGCGCGTCGTTCAGCTCCAGCGGGCAGTCACCGTAGCCCGGCGCGTAGCGCCCGGTCATAAAGACGCCCTGCGCCTCGATTTGAGCGCGTATTTCGTTCTCCAGTTCGTCACAGACCTGTTCCAAAAGCACCGAGGCCAGCGCGTCTGCCGCGGCGGCCAGGGCAATGTCAGTCAGTTCCATGCGGCGCAAAAGCTTGTCTACCTCGGCCCCGAGGGTCGCTGCCAGCAGAAGGACCTCGTCGCAGCCCTGCAGATGGCGCGTCAGGTCGCTGCCGCAGTTTTCCAGCGGCAGGGCGGTGCGCGGCAGACGGCGGTACACCGCACGCGGCGCAGCAGCGGTCAGCATGGTCTGCTCGGCCTTGTCCAGCAGGGCCGCGGTGGCGGCATCGGGCGTCCAGCCGGACGCACCCATGTAGCGCAGCGCCGTGGCGCGGTCAATGACGGCGGGCTTGCGGCACTCCATTACAGCAGATCCCTGATGCCGTCGTAGACCTTCGCGGCCACGGCGGCGTCATTCATTGCGTACAGGTGGATGCCGTCTGCGCCGCCCTCAATGAGGTCGCGCAGCTGCCTGACGGCGTAGTCGATACCGGCATCGTACAGGCTGGCCGGGTCGTCCTGATAGCGGGAGATCATACGGGTGAACTCGGACGGCAGGCTGGCCGAAGAAAGCGAAACGGTTCGCTCGATCTGGCTGCGCTTGACGATGGGCATGACACCGGCAGAAACCGGCAGCGTGATGCCTGCGCGGCGTGCCAGATTCAGAAAGCGGTAAAAGTGCATGTTGTCAAAGAAAAGCTGGGTCAGCAGGTGCTCGGCACCGGCGGCCTGCTTGATGCGCAGGTTCTCAACGTCATGTAGCAGGCTGTCGGCCTCGGGGTGGCCCTCCGGGTAGCAGGCACCGTGAACGGAAAATTCCGGCTTCTTCCATTTGATAAAGGACGTCAGGTCACTGGCGTGTTTGAAGTCGGGGCTCTCCGGGCGGGACGGGCTGCGGTCCCCGCGCAGGGCCAGCACATCCCGGACGCCGACAGATTCCAGCTGATCCAAAATCTCCGCTGCACGGGTCTCGTCGTTGCCCATGCAGATCAGGTGCGCCAGCGTGGGGACATGCAGCTCGTTCTGAATGTAGTCGGCCACCTCCGCGGTGGAGACGCCGCCCGCAGAGCCGCCCGCACCGAAGGTGACGCTGATGAAGCCGGGGTCCATGGCCTGCATTTGGCGCAGGGTGTCCTTGAGCTTATCCATCTGGGTTGTCTGTTTCGGCGGAAAGCATTCGATAGAGAAAACGCAGCGCTTGGCTTTGAACTGTTCCGTAATCGTCATTTTCTACTCCTTATTTTTACGCCGCAAAATCGGCGGAGTCCGCGGAAGTTTCCACGTTGAGGGTGTTGTTCTGCCAGATGAAGGTGAGGCTGCCCTCCAGGTCAGTGCGCCATACCTCGGCACCGACCTCTGCGCAATTTTGCAGGGCAGCGCGGTGCGGATGGCCGTAATCGTTGTGCAGCCCGCAGCTGACGGCCACGGCCTCGGGCTGGACTGCCTGCATAAAGGTCAGGCTGTTGGAGGTGTAGGACCCGTGATGCCCCGCCTTGAAAAGAGTGGCATGCAGGGTCGGGCCGTAGGTATCGACCAGACGCTGCTCGGCGTCTGCCTCTGCGTCGCCGGTATCGAGAAAGCGGAAATCGCCCGCCGTGAACAGCGTGCAGAGCGAGGCATCGTTGACGCTGTCGGCATCCTCGCTGCCACCCTGCAAAATTTGCAGCTTGCCGCTGCCAAGCGGGTATTCCTCCCCGGCTTCTGCTGTGAGAATTTCTGCTCCGCTGTCGGCGGCCAGCTCTGCGAGATGGCGCGGCCAGTCGGCGGTCTCATCCGCCGTGGGCTGCCACAGCGGCAGCAGCAGGGTCTTGACCGGGAGGTTGCGCAGCACCGCGCGGGCGTTGCCGGTGTGGTCTGCGTGGGGATGGGTCAGCACAAGATACTCAAGCGACGGCACACCCAGCACGTCCAGGTCATAGAGCAGCGCGTCCTCAGCCTCGACGGGGCCGGTGTCGATCAGGCAGTACGCGCCGTCCTGACAAAGCAGCACGGCATCGCCCTGCCCGACATCCAGCACATACACGACGGTACTGCCGTCCGCAGTCTGCGGAGCGCTTTCCTCGGTTTGGAGCGGCACGCCGAGCGCGGCGCGCAGCTGCTGCCAGCCGGGAACACTGCCCTTGCCGCCCAAAAGCTGGACGACGAACGCGGCAAGCACCAGCAGGCAGACGGCAACCGCCGCGGCCAGGCGGGCAAAGCGCTTACCCGTCATACTGGCCGTTCAGCTTGCGCTCCTCCCACTCGGCCTTAGTCACAAGCACGGCGCGGGGCTTGGCACCCTCATAGGGGCCGATGATCTTTTCCTGCTCCATCTGGTCCATGATGCGGGCGGCGCGGGCGTAGCCCAACTTGCAGCGGCGCTGCAAAAGGCTGGTGCTGGCCTGTCCGGCCTCAATAACGCACTCAACGGCCTGCTCAAACATGGCGTCCAGTGCACCGCCGCCGTCTCCGTCATCGTCGCCGCCCTTCTTGCTGCCCTTTTCGGCAACGGCGCGGCGCTCCATTTCGGCAATCATTTCTTCATCGTACTGGGCGGTGGAGGTGGACTTGATAAAGCTCAGCACCGCGCCGATCTCATCATCGGTCACGAAGGTACCCTGCACACGCACGGGCTTGGACGCGCCGACGGGCAGGAAGAGCATATCACCGTTGCCCAGCAGCTTCTCGGCACCGCCGCTGTCCAGAATGGTGCGGCTGTCGATCTGGCTGGAAACGGCAAAGGCGATACGGCTGGGGATGTTGGCCTTGATAAGGCCGGTGATGACGTCCACGCTGGGGCGCTGGGTCGCAACGATCAGGTGGATACCGGCAGCGCGGGCCTTCTGCGCGATGCGGCAGATATAGTCCTCGACCTCCTTGCCCGCGACCATCATCAGGTCAGCCAGCTCGTCAATGACGATGGCGATATAGGGCAGGTGCTCCAAGCCGGTCTGGGCGGCCAGCTTGTTGTAGGCCTTGATCTCGCGGACGTTGTTCTCGGCAAAGAGCTTGTAGCGGCGCTCCATCTCGGCCACGCTGGCCCCCAGCGCACCGGCAGCCTTGCGCGGCTCGGTGACGACGGGCATCAGCAGGTGCGGAATGCCGTTGTACTCGGCCAGCTCGACGACCTTCGGGTCGATCAAAATGAGCTTGACATCCTCGGGGCCGGAGCGGAACAGGAAGCTGATGATAATGGAGTTGACGCAGACGGATTTACCGCTGCCGGTGGAACCGGCAATCAGCAGGTGGGGCATCTTGCAGAGATCTGCGACCTGCGCCGTACCGGCAATGTCCTTGCCGAGGGCCATCGTCAGCGGGCTGCGCATGTTGATATAATTCTGGGATTCAAAGACTGCGCGGATGTTGACGGTGGAGCGGATCTTGTTCGGAACCTCGATGCCGACGGCGGGCTTGCCGGGGATGGGCGCTTCGATGCGCACACCCGCGGTGGCCAGGTTCAGGGCGATGTCGTCGGCCAGGCTTGTGATGCGGCTGACTTTGATACCGGCCTGGGGCTGCAGCTCATACCGGGTGACGGACGGGCCGCGGCAGATGTCGAGCATCGTCGTCTTGACGCCGAAGCTATCCAGCGTGTTGACCAGAATGTCCGCGTTTTTCTTCATTTCGCGGGCGGCCCCGGCCTCGTCGTCGGGGCGCGTGGCGTTGAAGAGATTCAGCGACGGATAGCAGTAGGGCTCCGGCGGCTGCTCCTCCGAGGTGGGCAGACGCATGGCGTTGGGGTCGGCCTTGGCCGCACAGGGCGGCGTATGGATGGGCGCACCGGCAGAGTTGCCGACAGCGGTGCTGACCTGCACGCGGGCAGCCTCCCCCTGCCAGGGCACAGTGAAGCTGCTCTGGGTCGTTTCCGCCGCAGGGCGGGTCATGGCAGGGGCAGACTGGTACGGCTGCGGGGCGGCAGCCGGTGCGGCGGTGTAGGGATCGGCTGCCGGGGCCGGAGCCTCGACAACAGGCTGGGCCGGGGCGGCGGGTGTCTCGGCCAGCATATCATCCAGCATTTCGGAGACAGAGCGCCCGGACTGCCAGGCAGCGCTGACCGCACTGCCGGTATCGCTGAAGCTGCCGCCCAGTGTCGGGATCGGTGCGGAAACAGTGGGGGTCTCCGGTGCGGCGGGCACAGCTGCGGGAGCGGGCGTACCCAGCGGCGCAGCGTCTGCGGCCATCTGTGCAGCAAGATCAGCCGGAGAAAGGACCATCGTATCGCCCTGCACACGGCCTGTCATATCCAGCTGCGGCAGCTCGACAGGGATCGGCTCGGGCTCGTCCTCCACGGGAATGAGAGGCGTGTCAAATTTGGGCTCCTGCGGGACAGGCGTCAGCGGAGTCTCAAACTCGGTAGGCTGCGGCAGGTCCAGCGTCGTCTCGGCACTGACTTCCTGCGGCGTATAGTAAGGCGCGTGGCCGCTGACAGCGCGGTTGATGAGCGCATCCAGCTCGTCCTGCGGCGCGGGGGACGCCTGTGCAGCGGGCGCGGGCGTGACCGGGGTCAGCGGGGTACTGTACACCGGCGCGGCAGGCTCTGAGGAAGGCTGCAATTGCAGCTCAAAATCCTCCTTCGGTGCGGGAGCAGGCTGGGGCTGGGTGTGGCGCAGTGTGCTGTTGGCCCGGTTGGACAGCGGATCCATGCCGAACGTGCCGCCCGGGCCGATGCTGACCGGCTCCAGCGGGTCATCGCTGACGGCCTTTTGACGGGCGTTTTCCCCTGCACTGGGGCCAAGATCCACGTCAAACGACGCATGGGTCTGGGCGGCGGGCTTGGCGGCAAACGGTGCCTCGGGCACAGCAGGTGCCACGGGGGGCGTGTAGGCGGCCTGCCGCTGCGGGGCGGGCGGGGTCTGCTTCGGGAAACGGCTCGTGTCCGCGATGACGTCGTAAACCGGATGGTGCGGGCGGCTGCTGTTCGGCAGCGCACCGGTCAGATTCTCGACGCTTTCCTCCTCAGGCTCCTGGTCAAACAGGCGGGTGTCGTAGGCGGTCTCGGCTGCGGCGCGCTCCTCGCGCTTGGCCTGCAGGGTCTTGTACTGGCCGTCTACAAACAGAACGACGTCCGCGGGGGTGATGGCAAAGAAGAACATCAGCCCTAGCAGGAAGATGAGCAGCATGATAATGTTGGAGGCAGGACGCCCGAACAGCGCCAGCAGCGTGGCACCGATGGGCGCACCGAGGACGCCGCCCTCCCAGAAGTAGGTGCCGCCGCGGGTAAAGAGCATCTTGACGATCTCCCCGACCTTGAGGTTCTCAATATTGAGCTTGGAGAAGATGACCGGCACGCTGGCGCAGAGCACGCCCATCAGCGATACCTTGCCCGCAAACAGCGCAACGCGGTAGCCGGTGGCCAGCAGGTAGGCCAGGTACAGCAGGAACGGTCCGACCAGATAGGTCGTGATACCGAAAACGCCAAAGTACCAGCTGCGCAGCGTGCGCCAAAGATTCTGGCCGGGCACAAGCACGAGCGCAACGCAAAGCAGACCCAGCCCAACCAGCAGGATGCTGCGGGCCAGGTTCGGGGTCTCGGCGCGGCGCTGGGCACGGCGGGACGGCTGACGGCTGCGGGAGGCCGCACTGCTGCGCGCGGATGCGGAGCGCCCGGTGCTGCTGCGGCCTGCGCCGCGGGAGGAGGCGGTGCTCTTTTTGCCGGAGGAATTCTTTGTTGATTTTTTACCGGAACGAGATTGTGCCATGTTACAGTGTTTCCCTCTCTTATTTCTCTGAACGCTTCTTTATATATAAGTAGTCTGTACAGGTACAGAACGGTAAGGACATACGACTTTTATTTTAGCACGATTTCCAGGGATTGTAAAGAAAAATGACCGCGGTGCCGGGTTACAAAAAAATAAATCCCCGCCCTGAGGGATGGGCGGGGATTTACAAGAAAGGAGGAGAAGAACACATGAAAATGTGATAAAGCTATTTGACTTGGGGTTCATTTAGCTTGCAACTAAATTGTAACTGTTTTGTCACCAAATGTCAATAGCAAATTGTAAATCTTTTGTCATTTTTCAATTTGTTCACAAATTGGCAGGCGCAGCTCCGCGCAGCCGCCGGGCGTGTTGGACAGGCGCAGCGTGCCACTGTGTGAAAGCGCGACCCTGCGTGCAAAATACAGCCCAAAGCCCTGGTGGGCTGTGTCACTGCGGGCAGCTTCTGTATAAAGCAGCTCCCCCGCTTTGGCGAGGGCCTCGGCAGTGAAGCCGGGGCCGGTATCGGTCACACGCAGGATGAAATCCTGTTTTTCTTTTGTAACCAACAGTGTGACAGTGCCGCCGCGGGGCGTATAGCGCACGGCGTTGTCCAGCAGGTTTTCGGCAGCCCGGAGCAGGTCGCACTGCGCCGCGCACAGTGTCCCCTGCCACTGCTCGTTCAGTATAAGCTGCACCCCGGCAGGTGCGCAGAGGGCGCGGGCTGTTTCCGCCAATTCACAGACAAGGGTGTGACTGGGAAAGGTTTCCCCTGTGGCGGGCGGTGCACAGGCGGTGCGCAGGGCGGCCAGATATTGCTGGGCACGGTCCGTTCCACGCAGGATGGCTTCGACCTGTGTCTGCTGGTCGGCGGACAGAGCATCCTCGGCCAGCAGGTCTGCGTTGCCCTGAATGATGGACAGCGGCGTTTTCAAGTCATGCGTCAGCGCGGCGATCTGCTCGGCGCGCTGCTGCTCCATCCGCCATTGGCTTTGCAGGCTGTCGGTCAGCTCTCGGCCCATCGTCTGCATGGCATGCAGCGTGGCGGAAAACTCTCGCAGACGCGCGCCGTATGCGTCAATGCGCTCTGGCTGCTGCGCAGCGATGGCATCCACCGCGCGGTGCAAACAGGCGGTCTCGGAGGCAAAGACCCGCACGGTGCAGTGGGTCTGCCAGCCCAGCCAAACGAGGATGAGCGCCGCCAGCAGCACAAAATAGCAGGTCTGGAATTCCGGCAGCGTGTCCCGCAGGGCCGGGTCGGCGTAGGGCGTAGCATAGTCGTACTGCAAAAGGCAAAAGCTTCCGTCAGCCATTTTGACATCGTACTGGTACTGCGTATACCCCAGATTGCCGCTGCCGCCATGGAAGGTGTTGAGGGCGATTTTCAGCTGACGGGCGGTCATGTTGGTCTGCAGCACCGTGCCATCCTGCACCACAGCCCAGCGGCACAGGTCGCTGATTTGGTTGGAATCAAATGTTTCTGCGGTCACGGCGGCTACGGTCTCCCGGGCCTCGGCACAGGCCTGCGCAGACGCCACGGCAGGCAGCAGAAAACCGATGTTTATCAGCTGCATAAAAATGACCCACCAGAGTACCAGAATCAGCGCACACCCGCAGCCGCACAGAAGAAGATACCGCAGCAACACGGTGCGCAGACTGGTCAGTTTTCGTTTTGCCATTGGTAGCCTACTCCCCATATCGTTTGCAGCACCTCCCCTGCCCCGGCCGAGCGCAGTTTGGCGCGGATGTTCTTGATGTGCTGGGTGATGGCCGTGTCATCCGCTGTACCGTCGTAACCGAACACCGCTTCGTAAATTTGTTCTTTGGAAAAGGTCTGCCCTGCATGGAGGGCCAGCAGCTCACAGATGGCGTACTCGGATTTTGTCAGGTGTAAAGGCGTGCCGCCAACGCCGGCTTCTTTGGCAGAAAGGTCCAGCGTCACCCCGCCGCGGGTGATCTTATGGGACGGCGTGCGGTTCTGCCGCCGCAGGTGGGCGGCAACCCGCGCACGCAGCTCGGCCACGCGGAACGGCTTGGTCAGGTAATCGTCCGCACCAAGACCGAGACCGGTCAGCACCGACGGCTCATCGGTGCGGGCCGTCAGAAACAGAATCGGCGCGTCCGTCTCGGCGCGAATGCGGCGGCAGACGGCAAAGCCGTCCTCGCCGGGCATCATCACATCCAGCAGGATGCAGTCCGCCCAGCGGCAGAGCGTATCGGTCAGCTGCGTGCCGGAGGTGCGGGTCTCTACGGTGTGGCCGTCACGCTCAAGCGCTGTTTTTAGCAGCGTACAAAGGTCACGGTCATCATCGACCGCCAGAATGTTTGCCATAATAGCCCCTTTTATTGCAGTAAGCTGTAAACAAGACAGGATGCGCCGTAAAGCAGGTAGACATGTGCCGGGTAGAACCAGTAGAACAGATGCTTGTGGCCGCTGCCGCGCTGGCCGTTGTACAGCGCCATGCCGATAACGGCAAAAACGCCGAGCCACTCATAGTAGACTGTGAACATCTGGGAAAAGGCAAAATCCGGCAGACCGCGAACCTGCAGAAAGACCAGAACAAAATCACACAGGAAGGTCATAGCCGCCCAAACGACCAGCCGCAGGCGCTTGTGGTTATACAGCGCATACAGCACGATGCCCCCGGCCAGAAAAGACCAGCCGCCGTCGGTGATGGATGTCAACAAAGGCAGCGGCGCGGTGATGACCCACGCCAACACGGCAGAGCCGATCGGTGCGTCCTGAATTTTGGGAAAAAGCGTCAGCAGCGCTACGATGCAAATCGGCCAGAGGATCGGCATGGCAACAGCCAGTGCGCCCCGTACAAAGCGGCGCTGGCGCAGCCAGTCAATGCCCTGCCAGATTATGCAAAGCAGCATCAGATCCTGAAAAATGGCATTCAGCGGGTAGAAGCCGTCCCCGCGGCGGAAGGCCCCTGCATAGATCATGAAAAATTCCACAGTGCCCATCGCAGCGCCGATGGCCCAGATACGCAGAAAGTAGCGCCTGCGGTCATGGGTGTGGGCGAAGCCTTCCACGGTGCAGAACAGGAACAGAGGTGCGGACAGCCGCGCCAGCATACTGAACCATTCCGGCACAACGCCCGTGAATTCAAAAAAGTAGTGAATGTGATCCATCACCATGAGCACCAGCGCAATGGTTTTGAGCGCCGTGCCGGTCAGGCCGAATTTTTGCTTTGTCATAATAATAACTCCTTTACATTGTTGTTGTAAACAGTGTAACAGGGGTTTATGTAGAAATTATAAGTGTTTGAAAATCAGCTGTGCCTCAAAGGCAGATTTGCCTTCCCGTTCGCCTTCAAAATAGAAGGTGTCCTCTGCCAGTCTGGCACGGCGCAGGGTGAAGCTCTCGCCGCGGGGTACCTCACGGTGGTAGCTGATGATGAAATCCGAAATCTGCGCACTGTCCCAGACCTGCCACGGTACGACGTCGCAGACAATGTCGGCATAGCGGGTGTTGTTGAGGTGGCCGTTCATGTCACAGCGGGAGTAGGCCGCGGTCTGCGTGCCCAGCGTCTCGCAGTCCTCGGGCGCAACGCGGGGCAGGCGCATCGGCAGCTCAAGGGGCACATCCTCGGCCCACTGGTCGTCAAACTGCTCTGGGTGCTTGCGCAGGATCATACGCTTTTCGGTATCAATGAGTACCCAGCGGCTGTCCATTGTGGCGACCTCTGCCCCGTCGGCATCGTAAAAATGGGTGATGCGCTTGTTGACGGCGCGCTTGCAGCGCTCGGGCTGGGTGACAAGGGTCAGTTCCTCGTCCACACGGGGCAGCCGTGTGACGTGCAGGGCCAGCTTGGCCAGCACATAGGCGGTGTGGGTCTTGCGGTACAGGGCATCGTCCAGCCCTACGGCCTCGGCGTGGGCGGTAGCAACCTGCTGGGCATAGCGCAGCAGCGCCCCGAGCTTGACATGGCCGAGATGGTCGCCGTCCGTGCGGTAGACGGTAAATTTTTGGGTGTAGGTTATGAGCTTTTCGGGCATAAGGAAGCCCTCCTTGATGGATTTTGAATTGATTCGCCAAGGAGAGTATAGCACAAATGTTGGAAAAATGCAAAAGCGGGGGTTTTGGGGCTGGCCGTAGGGGCTGATGCTTGCATCGGCCCGCGGAGGGGGCAAGACCCCTCCCTACAAATCGAACCGTAAAAGGGTGCAGCGGCAAGGCTGCGGGCCGGCAAACAAAAAGGCTGCACACGCAAAACGGTGTGCAGCCTGAAACTGTTTAATAGTTATCGCGGGATTTTTTGCGGAGCTTGCGCCAAATATTGAATGCAGAGATAGCGATGGCCAGAAGCAGCAGGGCAACGACCATCCAGCCGCTGCCGCCATCCTCATAGCTCTTCATCTCGCTCCACTGGGCATCCATGGCGGCGTTGATGTCGTCGGGCAGAGTCTCAAAGACCTCCGCCTTGTCCAGAACCTCCGCGCTCGGGTAGGCAATTTCGCTGTACTTCAAATCGTCGTCCAGCATCTCCCACACGGCGGTGATGGGGGTGGAATAGCCGATGAAGTCCGCGTTGGCAAGGCCGACGTCCGGCTCACACAGGTAGTTGATGAACATTTCGGCGGCCTCCCGGTGTTTGGCGTTGGCCGGAATGCACATGCTGTCGATGAAGAAGTTGACGCCTTCCTCCGGGTGGACGAAAGCAAGGTCTGGGTTTTCGTCGATCATCGTGATGGCATCGCCCGCATAGTAGGGCGCCATGGCGGCCTCGCCACCCTCCATCTTGTCAAAGACCTCGTCCATGACATAGGCCTGCACGATGTTCTTCTGGGCTTTCAGCGCGTCGGTGATGGCGGTGATCTCGTCAACGGACTGCGGATTCATCGACAGACCAATCGTCTTGGCTGCAATCGCGTAAGCGTCGCGGGAATTGTTGAACATCAGCACATTGTTTGTGTACGCAACATCCCACATGTCCGCCCATTTCGTGGGCGGCTCCTCGACCATCGTCGTGTTGTAGATCAGGCCCGTTGTGCCCCACATGTAGGGCACGCTGTACTTGTTGCCTGGGTCGAAGCTGCGGTCCAGATATGTTTCACCGATGCCGGCAAAGTTCGGAATGTTGTCCATGTTCAACTCGGACAGCATACCCTCCTTGGCCATCTTGCCCACCATGTAATCCGATGGGAAGATGACATCATAGGATACGCCGCCGGATTTCAGCTTGGCGTAGAGGCTCTCGTTGGAGTCGTAGGTCGTGTAATTGACCTTGATGCCGGTCAGCTCCTCGAATGCGGACAGAACGTTGATGCTCTCGTCAGAACCGTCGGAGATGTACAGGCCGTTGTTGTAGACATTCAGCGTGATATGGTCGTTGGCAAAGCGCTTCCAATCGTAGTCGCCGGAGACGGAAATATCCTCGTTGACCTCGATGTCATCGGCGGCCAGCACCGGCGCGGCGCTCATCATGGTGACAGTCAGTGCGGCCAGCGCTGCAGCGGAAAACTTTTTCAGCTTCATCTTCAGCGCCCCCCTTCTTCCAACATGGCTTTGCGGATGGCTTTCTGGTTGCGGCGGTAGGCGCGGGAGTCTGCGGCGTTGGAAATCAGGATGATTGCCAGAATGACGCAGAATATGACTGCAGACAGCGCGTTGATCTCGGGGCTGACCTTCTTGCGGGTCATCGAGTAGATGGCGATAGGCAGTGTCTGCATCGTGCCGGAGTTGAAGTAGGAAATCATGAAGTCATCAATAGAGTAGGTCAGGCAGATGAGAAATGCCGACAAAATGGCCGGGGACAGCTGCGGCATGATGACTTTGGTGAAAGCCTGGCGCGGTGTGCAGCCCAGATCCAGCGCTGCATTGTACAGGCTGGGATCGAGCTGGCGCAGCTTGGGGCCTACATTAAAGATAACATACGGGATATTGAAGGTGATGTGCGCAATCAGCAGCGTCGGCCAGCCGAAGATGCCGCTCTCGCCGCCGATGCCGAAGTTCTGCGCCATGACGAAGAGAAGCATCAGCGAGACACCGGTGATGATCTCCGGATTGACGACAGGCACATAGCTGATGTTATTGATGATGAGCTGGCTTTTGCGGGACATCGAGTTGATGCCAAGGGTCGCCAGCGTGCCCAGCACCGTGGCGATAATGCTGGACACCAGCGCCAGCACAAGGCTCAGACCCAGCGCGGACAAAATCATCTCGTTGTGGAACAGGCTTTTGTACCAGCCGAGGGTGAAGCCCGTAAAGTTCGAGCGGGATTTGCTCTCATTGAAGCTGAACGCAATCATGACCGCGATGGGCAGATACATGAAGCAGAACACCAGAATGACGTAGGTGCGCATGAGCAATGCGGAATGTTTTTTTGCCATATCACATCACTCCTTCCATCTCGGACTCGTCAAAGCTCGAAGTGAAGCTCATGCAGAGCAGGACAATGACCATCAGCACCAGGCTCATGGCGGAGCCGAGGTTCAGATTGTAGGAGTTGCCAAGGAACTGCAGCTCAATCAAATCGCCGATCAGCAGGTTGGAGCCGCCGCCCAGCATACGGCTGATAATAAAAGTAGAGACCGCGGGCACAAACACCTGCGTGATGCCGGTGGCAATGCCGGGGCCGGTCAGCGGGACGAGCACCCGAAACAGAATATGCCAGACGTTGCAGCCCAGATCCTGCGCGGCCTCAATGATGGAATCATCGATTTTTGTCATGGCCGTGTAGATGGGCAAAATCATAAACGGCAGGTAGTTGTACACCATGCCCAGCACAACCGCACCTGAGGTGTTGATCATGTTGAAGGGGCCGAGGCCGAACAAACCGAAGAACTTGTTGATAAGGCCGTTTTTCTCCAGCAGTGTCATCCAGGCGTAGGTGCGCAGCAGGAAGTTCATCCACATGGGCAGCATAATGAGCATCAGCATAATGTGCTGCTTGTTGGCGCGCAGGCGGGAGAGAAAATACCCCACCGGAAACGCCATGACCAGGCAGATCACGGTAGAGATCGCGGCCAAAATCAGGCTGCGGGCAAACACGCTGGAATACCGCCCGATCTGGGTGAGGTTGTCGAAGGTGAACTGGCCGTCCGCGTTCGTCATGGCGTACCAGATGACGATGAAAAGCGGTACGACTGTGAAAATGGCCATCCAGACCAGATACGGCCCGGCCAGCCAGCGGGAGGATTTGGATTTGAGCATGGATCACACCTCCGAACGCTTCATGATATGAATTTCGTCCGGGCCGATGTTCATGCCGATAAGCTCGCCGGGCTGGCTGGCCTGGGTGGAATGGATGATCCACTCATAGCCTTCCACATCGACGTGCATTTCAAAGTGAACGCCCTTGAAGATGACTTCGCGCACAAGGCCGGTCAGCATACCGACAGAGGGCGGCACGATCTGCACGTCCTCCGGGCGGATGACGACCTGTACAGGCTCGTTGACTTTAAAGCCGCGGTCCACACAGGTGAAATCATGGCCGCCGAAGTTGACCAGAAAGTCCTTGAGCATGACGCCGTCGACAATGTTGGAGTCACCGATAAAGCGGGCGACAAAGGCATTTTTGGGTTCGTTGTAAATATCCTGCGGGGAGCCGATCTGCTGGATCTTACCGCCGGACATAACAACGACGGTATCCGACATGGTCAGGGCTTCCTCCTGATCGTGGGTGACGTAGACGAAGGTGATGTTCATTTCACGCTGCAGGCGCTTCAGCTCCAGCTGCATCTCCTTGCGCAGCTTGAGGTCGAGCGCGCCGAGCGGCTCGTCAAGCAGCAGGACGCGGGGCTGGTTGACCAGGCTGCGGGCAATGGCCACGCGCTGCTGCTGGCCGCCGGACAGCTGGTAGATGCTGCGGCGTTCAAAGCCCTTCAGGCCGACGATCTCGAGCATCTCGAGCACCTTCGGGCGGATCTCATCCTCGGTCATCTTTTTCAGGCGCAGGCCGAAGGCGACGTTCTCAAACACGTTCAGGTGCGGGAACAGCGCATACTTCTGGAACACCGTGTTCACAGGCCGCTTGTACGGCGGCATGTTGGCGATGTCCTTGCCATCAAAAAAGACATTGCCCGATTTCGGTGTTACAAAGCCGGCAATCACACGCAGGGTCGTCGTCTTGCCGCAGCCCGAGGGGCCCAGGAAGGTGACAAACTCCTTGTCGTGGATGTCCAGCGAAAGTCCGTCCAGGACCTTCTGCCCATCGAATTCGACAACAATGTCTTTCAGAGATACGATCAGATTTTCATTCATTTTTATTGCATCCCCCTTTGCGGAATTTCCCGTTACAGCACTCTCTTTACGCACCGTTTCTTCCTTAGGCCGGCACAGAGTCCTTGACGAGTCAGCGCCAATTATGCCGCCCCGCAAAGGTTTGTTACACGACTCCCTGCTGAAGAAGCCGCTGCAAGCAGCACATACAACGCCAATGTGTCAGGGCAGAAAAGATTTACCCTATAGATGCACACACAAGGTATATTATACGGCTTGTGGAATGTTTGTCAATAAGAACTTTTTAACAAATTGGTAAAGAAGCGTTCATGATTTCGAAAAAGAAGCGGCTTTTTTGAAAATGTGCGATGCAGCAAGGTTTATAAAAATCGAGGCAGCCGCCGCCGCAAAAAGCACGGCACTGGGCAGGGCAGCAAAGCGGCCGTACAAAAGCCCGAACGCCGCCTGCCCGACCGGCTGGGTCAGGCAGGCACAGACAGTGATAAGGCTCATAAAGCGGCCTGTCTGTCCGGTGGGAGCATGGGCCTGGATTGCAGTAAACAGCAGGATTTGAAACAGTGCGGCGGCAGCCATCATGCAAAAAGCCAGTGATGTGACGGCGATGTACCCGGCTGCGGCAGGCACACACGGCAGAACGGCCAGCCCGAGCAGTGCGCACACTGCCGTAATGCACCAGAGAGCCGCTGTGCCGCGGCGCAGGGACAACCGCTTTGCAAACGCCCCGGCCAGCACGCCGCCCAGCAGACCACCGGCACTCATGGCAGACTGGGTGACGGCCAGAGCGGTGTCGGAGAAGGCATAATAGCGGACGACCAGCAGCGGTACACCGACAGTAACTGCGGGTACGACAGCCAGATTGAACAGGGCCAGCACCGCGGCCAGCCGGAGCAGCGGCCTTGCCTGGCGGAAAAGCGCTTTGGGCGGCAGATGCAGGCATGAACGTGCGGCGGGCACATACGGAATTGGAAGTGTACGCTCCCAGAGGGCGGATACGGCAAAGCAGACAGCACAGAGCAGCAGCAAGCCGCGCAGCTCAAGAGTGTGCAGTAAGACACTGCCCAGCAGAGGGCCAAGCAGCTCGTCGATGGTATCCACCAGCTGAATGACCGCATTGCCCCGGGCCAGCGCAGCCCCGTTCAACAGCAGAGGCAGACTGGCCTGCACGGCGGGCTGGTACAGCCCTTCCACGGCATACAGCAGGCAGAGTGCGACCAGCACAAGCGGCGTTACGGGCGCGGCGGGCATTGCGGCTGCGGCTGCGGTCATGCCGATGGCGGATACGGTATCCAGCATAGCCATGATTTTTTGTTTACGGCAGCGGTCTGCCAGCACGCCCCCTGCCAGCGTGCCCAGCAGCATCGGCACAAGGGCCAGCGCTGTGACACTGCCGTACAGTGCGGCGGAATCGGTCCGGCGCAGAAGATACAACGGCAGCGCAAACCGCAGTGCGGCATTGCCGAACAGCGTGATGATCTGGCAGACGGTTATCTTATAAAAGGTGGGATTCATGGTGATGTGCTCCCCTGTTATGATAGTTTTTGTGCATACATACCGACTGACGGTTTGTATTCGTGCTGAATAATACGGCGGCTGGAACCGCCGTTGAAATGATTGGGTGTATTGCACTGCTTTACATGCAGCACTGAACAAGCTCTATGAAAAGGGTCGGCACGACGCGCAGG
>ERZ838118.933-NODE-933-length-38792-cov-6.304696_pt1 | contig 38792 bp, 37 predicted proteins | sample MGYA00519863_ERZ838118 | MGnify/ENA primary metagenome ERZ838118 (study PRJEB31850, sample SAMEA3708827) | human gut metagenome | biome: human gut; feature: human-associated habitat; material: faeces | place: China | collected 2014 ...
TTCACCCACGCCCATATTAAAATATGGACGTGGTACTCTGCTTAGATTTTATAGAGATTTTTATCATCTGAATAGAAAAACACGGATTCATCTTCGCTGTGATTTACATTTATTTCTTTTACCTTCTTTAATGTTTTCCGATCGATCTTCATTAAATAATTAATCGTTCCTTCTTCCTGATCGACCTGTTTTTCTACATAAACATAATTCCCTGCACAATGTAAATATCCAAACATTCCAACAGATTCTTCATATCGCTGTATCTTCCCCGTCTCTTCGTTATATTTTGTCAGAGTCGATACACCGTTTATCCAGTTTGTTGTATAGATATCACCATCCTTCTCATCAAAAGCAAAAAATCCCGGCCGTCCTATTTTATATAACTTTATTTTTTGTGTATTATGATCAAACTCCATTACTTCTTCCCGCTCATTTACATATGGAACTCCTTTTGGGATCATATACACTTTATCATTCACTGTCTTTGGAATATCATACTGACTCGTAATATTTCCGATCTTCAACTTCTTTTGTCCTGTTTTTTGAAGTTGGTCATTATAATATAAAATATTGCTTTTATCTTTGTTCCCTATTGAGATAATGATTCCAAGTTGATAGGAATTGTTTTTGTTGTGTTGTGGTTTGTAAAAATATATGACAGCCGATACAATGATTAGAATACTTATTAGAATTATGCTTCGTTTTTTCTTCATATCAAATTGCTCCTATTTTTCATATTCTTAAATCAACTAGCCTTGTTTTTTCTCATTGATTATATCAATTACAATACTCAAAACCAAATACAATAAAAATAGAACTATATCCTGCGCTATAATTTCTTGTCTTGTATACGGAATATATTTTTGTGAGCTACTTAAAAAGGTAATAATTCCTAGAAATATTAACAATTGAATTATATTTTTACGAAATGTTTTTAATCGCAATTTTTTTTTCATCCTTTTGCTCCTTTCTCTTAACCAACAACATATCTTACTTTATTCATACTCATTACTGATTTATGAATTTTATAATATACTTTTATTCCTTTCTTTTTATAATAAGCTTTATGAACCGCCTTCTCTAAAGCTGAATATCCTCCATAGGATGATGCCAAGGAAACTGCTGAAAGCCCCCATCCACATCCAGGTACTGCTGATATCATTAGAGAAATTGCTGTTGTTGCAACTTTTGTCTTTTTTAACCCCTCTTTATACAAATACTTTACTCCTGAATATTTTATATATCACATTCTCCCCTCTACTCTTCTTCCATTATCACCATATAATGTCCACCCGCTATCGCTTTTTTCGCCCCTAGATTTTCTAAAAATACCCGATACCGTCCATCTTTTTTTACCTTTAAGTGGCTTACCAGATTTACCCCATTCTCTATATAAGTTTCCTCTCCATCCTCATCAATAATTCCAATTGCTATATGTGTTTCAGGGTGTTCTTCTTCAAACCCCATACAGGCAGCCACTTGAACACAAGTTCCCTTTTTTAAGTGTCCTTCTTTTGTCTCTATTCTCTCTTTCGGCTTGATCTTCCATGTAAATGGTTTTCCATCATTCTCTTTTAATCTTTCATTTTTTATCATGCACTTTTTGATCCTGGTTTTATCATACATTCTATACTTTGCTTTCTGATCTTTTATATCACCTTCTGTTCCAACATTGATTTCCTCTCTTGTTTCATCTGCAATCTTATCGTATGCCTTTACAAATCCTATCCCTGAAGCAAATACCGTAGCTGCACTGAGTATGATCATTCCAAATAAGACACTCACAGAAATTCCTCTTCGCAGCCTTCTTTGTTGTCGATAAGATTTCATCCGTTCCATTCGTAGCTTTAATACTTCCTTACTCTCATATAACCCCGCTGTTGTATATCTTCCATATCTGATCTCTTCCATAGAAATATCTATGATCGTAGAAAAATATCCCTTTACATCTGGCAGATATTCACATACTGTCCTGTCACAGTATGTTTCTCCCCATTGATCTAATTGATAAAAAACATCCTTTAACGCAGGTTGAAACCAGTATATACAACAGATAATGTTCGCCAAGTGTTTCCAAATAAGATCATGATGTTTATAATGAATCAATTCATGTGTAAATATCATATTTAACTGTTGTGGTTCATAAATTCTTGGCAGAATGATTCTTGGTTTCAAAATTCCATATAACATTGGTCCGCCTGCTTTTTCTAAGATCACTACTTGAATTTCTTTATGAACCCCTAACTTTTTTGATATGCTTTTTACCATACTTTGAATTTCATCGCCACACAAATCTGCATTTAAAATATCCTTCCTTATTGCTCTGTATTTCTCTAGAAATCTGATCGTAAAAATGATCGTTCCAACCAGCCAGATGATCATCAAAATTCCAATGACCCACTTGATCGGACCTGTAACTTCAAATACATAAGTACTCTTCTCAAATCCATTTGCATAGATCAATGTGATCGGTATGGCAAACATCAATAATACCATCTTCCATATCAGATAATTGATATCAACATATCCCTTGTGTTCTATCAAACGTCCTACAGCCTTCCAAAAAAGATATAAGATCGTTCCAAGCAGTGTACATAAGAATATTCCGCTAAATATTTTTATTATGATTATCATCAAAATCAAAGTCATCTAAGATCCCTCTTAACTCTTCCCCGTCTTCTTTTGTCAGTTTCTCTCCTAATGCACTTACTAATCGTTTTGCGGATCCGTCAAACCAACGATTCAAAACTTCCTCGGCTTGATATTTTCCATATGTTTCTTCATCGATCAATGGCTGCACATATGCTTTTCTTCCTTTCTTGGTAACTTTGATATATCCCTTCTCTTCTAGCCGGAACAGATATCCGCGGATACTTGTTCTTTTATAATCTTTATTGAGCTTTTCTTTGACTGTCTCTATCAGATCAAGAAAAGGAACTTCTCCTTGATAATCCCAAATGCATTGCATGATTCGTTCTTCTAGTCTGGTTAATTCCTCCATTTTCGTATTCCTCCTTTCTTTTATGTTCTATTTTTAGGTTACTTTTATTTTAACATTGTTTTGTACTTAATACAATATATTTACAGGTTATTTTTTTCAATAAAATAATCATTCTATGAAAAAATCGCTGAATCCATATAATTCATATGAACTCAGCGATTCACCTACTATTCTCCGATCAACACCTTCTTACCTTCAAAGGCAAATCCATAATGTCTGATTACGCATCCAAAACCGTCAATGCCGTCACTGCTCCAACAATACATAAGATTCCAACAACATCGATCATTCCAAAGGCCTGTCCAAGCACGGTTGCGGAAAGAATCGTTGCAACCAGCGGTTCCACGCATCCAAGCATACTTCCCTGAACTGGTCCTAACATGGAAATCCCATGGAGATAACAGGAAAACGCCACGATCGTTCCTAAGAATACAACTCCAATTGTCATTGCAACCGTCATGATATCCCAATGTCCTGGGACACTCCACACTTTTGTAAATGGAGTTACCAAAACTCCACCGACAAACATTCCCCATCCTGTTGTCTCTAAAGTACCAAATTCGTCTAATAATTTCTTTGGCTGCACGTTATAAACTGCAAAAGCAAAAGCGGATAACAATCCCCAGAATAATGCTGCATTGGTGATCACTAAGTTTTTTATACTTCCATGTGTTGCAAGCAAAAAGATTCCTACGATCACAGCTGCCAGAACAAGCACTTCTTCTTTCTTTGGAAATCTTTTTTCCACTAATACAAAGAACACCATAATTAAGATGGGGGCAGAATACTGAAGAACTGTCGCAGTTCCCGGATTTGACTCCTGAATGGCAAGGAAGTACGTCATCTGACACATAGCCATTCCAATTATCCCGAAGATCAGCTGATTGACTGCTGAATCTTTTCTTTTCCATACACGAAAAATTGAATTCCCTTTTCTCTGATACATAAGCAACAGCAGGCAGATTCCTGCCCCTAATAATCTGACTGTCACAAGCCACGTAGCCGTCAGATCTTTTGCATCAAATAAATATTTCCCCATCACACCGGACATGCCCCAGCAGCATCCTCCTGCAACTGTGAAGCAGATTCCTTTTAAACTTCGATTCATAAATACATTTCTCCTCGTATCTGTATTTTTATCTATTCTTCTGTGAGTAAATTATCAAATTCACATTTTTCAAATTCCTGAATGGAAATATTTTTCTTGTTTGGATTGGCGTATACAAAAGTCTTATCTACATTTTCTAGGTAATTTTGAATCTTATCATTTGTCGCACTGATGATTGCCTGGAATCCTAGATTCCTGATCAGGTCAATACAACTTGCAACTTTCTCTGCATCCATCTTAGAGAATGCTTCATCTAAGACAACCAGACGGATGCTTGGATTTCTTCGTACTTTTGGTGAAAGATGAATTCCATAGGCCTGTGCAAAACTTGCGAGTAATGCAACATATAATGGGTTCTGTCCTTCTCCACCAGAGTTTTTCTTGATCATCTTACTTAATCCGATCGTCAGTTTTTCATCACCATCCACAATCTGTTCCATATCAAAGGACAGATACGTACGATAATCAGAATATTTCTGCATATCACGTTTCGCATTCTCAAGTTCTTCACCGGTTGCACCTTCTGGCGGGATAAAGATCTCGATTAATTCATTCATCAGTTCCCCGTATTTATTCTCATGTTCCATAGAGAAGAGATTCATCTGGTCATCCATCGTTGTGTTTAAGACAGACGGATCGATATTCAGGGAATCATCCATAAACATTGGATAATATTTACCATCGGCTCCTGTATTTCTTGTGATCTTAAACTGGTATTTGTCTTTCCCAAAGTCGAGTCCACTGATCATGCGGTTTAATTCATCCCTGCGCTGATAAGCTTCCCTGATCGCGCTTCGAATCTTGTATACAAAGTCATCTTTGAAATGTTCCATTGCTGTTTTTGCCTGTTTTGCAGCTTTTTCACGATACATTTCCATGTGATCAGATGATAATTCCTTATAAAGCTTGTCATACACATCATTATTCTCATCTACTGCTGAGAATGTACGGTTCGGATATTCCCTTAAATATGCAGTTCTGACTTCCACAAGCTTTCGATATTCTTCTTCCTTCTTCGTTCCGGCATCATAGTATTTCCTTGCTGCACGTTTTTTGAGACGTTCATAGTCTTCTGTGTCTGTCTTCTCGATCTCCTGTGCAAACTGCTGTTCGTACTCTCCATTTGCCGGTAATTCATTCTGTGCACGGATCAATGCTTCATTCTGGTCAATGATCTGCTGTCTGCATTCTTTTAATGCATTCTGTGTTGCCCAGATTGCTTCTTTCATTGCATTGATCTCTTGTTTGCAATCTTCCTGTTTTAACCTGTTCTGGTCTCTTTCCTCTTCCAGACCTTTTAGGGCACCTTCTCTTAATTTTGTCAGCTGATTTTCTAAATCTTCGTATTCTTCCTGACGTTCTTTCGCACGTTCCAGTGTTTCTTGCTGTTTTAAATATTCTTCGGCTGACTGTGGAAGATATTCATAGTCTAAAATAACAACAGCACTTAAAACTTCTTTTTCTAATGGATCTTTTTTATCAAAGATCTTATCCTTTTCTTTCTCTAATTCTTTGATCCTGTGGCGTAAACTGTTATCTCCAATGTAGGAATTTCTTGTGTACTGTTTTGGATCTAATCGTTTTAACTGGAAATTTTTATAAAGCATTCCATCTGGTGTGATACCAGTACGGCAATTTCTTAATTCATCGATCGTCTCACATTTGATCACACACCCGATCAAGGATTCTATCAACTTTTTCACATAAGACTGTTCTGCAAGAACTTCTTCTGATAACGCATTTTCCTCAACCTTCATGTCCTGCTTATCAATCTTTTGTGTGTCTGCGATCGAAATTCTCCAGTATTTCTTCTGATCCATATCACGGTAGATTTCCATGGCATCCTTAACGTATTTTGGTTCCACGATGAGTGTTAATTTATTCGATCCTAAATATCCTTCGACCGCTTTATGCCATCTCTCATCTTTCATGTCTAACAGATCGGCAAGCACATTTACTTTTACAAAATCACCACATTTTTCGCTTAATTTCGTCTGTAATTCATATCTTGCATCCAGAACTTCTTTTGGATATGCTTTGTTACCCTTTTTCAGTTCTTTCAACTCATCAGAAATGGATTTCTCCTGTTTCTTTAAGGCTCTCAGTGCAGACGCATTATCTTGTCGCTCTTCCTCGGTTTCTTTTCTTAAGATATCCAATGTATGTTTTAATCGATTCAGATCATCTTCTGTGATATCTCCCTGTTCAAATTTCTCGATATCCCAGATTGCCTGATTTGGCGTAATATCGAGATCACACCATTTTTTTAAGTCTTTTGATGTCTGTTCCCAGCGCTGTACGGAATGATTTAACTGTCCTAATAACTCCTGAACATCCTTTTTCCTTGTTGCGATCTGGTCGTATCCACTTCCTGCAATCTGTGCTACTAATGCATCGTATTCTTTGGCGAGTTTCTCTAGTTTCTTCTCAAGAACTGTTTCATTCTCTTCCTGTGTCTTTAGATCTTTCTCTCCATCTTCAATCTTTTGTTGTAACAGATGAATATCTGATTTTAGTTTCAGGACATCCAGTTTGTTCATGCGGTACTGGCAATAATCCTGTTCCTCTTTTTTGGTCTTGAATTTAACGAAACTTTCTTTGATCTCTTCTAAGCTCTTTGCTTCCTTTAATGTATCTTCGATTCTCTGACGCATTCTTCCATACTGCATCACGCTTTCCTGCATATCTTCAATATGAATGTCCTGCTCCATACAAATGTATTCTTTCACAAAATCTTCGAGCTTGATATTCATTTTAAATGGGATCGCGCGTTTAAACAGTCTTGGGAATTTCTCCATATCAAGACCGCCAAGATAAATGTCATACATCTGTTTTCTAAATCTCTCGTTGCTTGTTCCAAAATAGAAATCTTCTTTTTTGAAGTTTTTCTGCATATATTTGCGGAGTTCCGAAATTGTCATCGCATGTTCTTCCGTACGGTAAGCATTCTCTAAAATGCCACCTTTGTGCCAGAAAAATAATCTGGATGTATCATTTCTTGCTGTATCTACGTCAAATACAACTCCCAGACATTCTTTTTCGTCAGATTCTGTCTGTGTAAATTCAAGAACGATCGTTGTGGAGAAGTTTTTATTTCTCAAATAAGTAACTTCATCTTTCTCTCCAACCGCAACCATTCCTCGCAGGTATTCGATCAGATTTCGATCGGAATCGTCTGCTGCCGCCTTATTAAAGAATCCACGACCATCTGTATTCGCATATAAAACGATCTGCATCGCATCAATCACTGTTGACTTTCCACTTCCAGAATGTCCGGTAAAAAAGTTGATTCCATCGTTGAAACTTAATATTTTCTGATCTATATAATGCCAATTATTCAGGCATATCTTCGATAATGCCAGAAATGGCTGCTTCGTCTTCGTCAAACTCACTGTCTACTTCCTCCTTGCTGAAACTTTCGATCAATCTGCGGATGTCATCTCCTAGTAACACGACATTCACGCATGGATAGATCATCATTCTTGTCTCGTCATTTAACTCTTCTAATACATCGAGTGGTTCGATGATCTGATATTTCTTTAATAATGCGATGGAACGACGCATCTCAGTGATGGATGGTAAGGTTCTCATCAGATGAAAATCGTTGATCTTTTCATGGATTTCTCCTAATGATGTATACACACTTGTATTCGATGACGCCTCTGCCATATGTTCATCATACAATAATTTTAAAATCAGAAGATAAATGGTTGATAATCTGGAAATCTTCTCTCCGATCAAAGTTTCTCCTTCGATATAAAAGACTCCCAGATGCAGATTTTCTCTTAATTCGATTCCTGAAATCTTAAAATATTCTCTTAAAAATTCCTGATGCAGGTCAATGGTTCTAAATTCTTTATTGTATACAAGTCTTCCGCTCTTTTTATCATATTTTCTTTCTAATACAAATGTCTGTTTTAACAACGTACGGATCACTTTCGTGACCGCATTTTTTTCTTCGTCATTCAATTCTTCATAATACGGTATCATAATTTCGGTTTCCTCCTTACAAAAGTTAATGCCGGATAGCAGTAACTTCCATTATCAATCAATTTATCGTCTCTCTCGATCACTTTATATTTACTGTTTCTTCTCGTGCTGTAATCGTAGGCAAGGATTAATTTCTCAAAGGACTCTTCATCCCTGATATCAATATCCTTAACTTCCATATGGTCATCATGCATGTAAGCTTCAATGAAATCTTCAATCTCAGCCTGCTGGTATCTTGTATGAATCTTATTTAATCTTAGGACATCTTCTCTTGATAATTCTTCCTGCTGCTTTTCTTCTTCTACCTGACTTGCAAAATCTCTTCGTTTTCTCTTCTTATACAAAGACTTCTCGGAAAGCACTTCAAAATGAGACAGATTCATACTCTGTCCGACCTTCTCGATCTTTTCCTCGCTGTCCTTAGAATCCCCGATCGTCTTTAACAGCTGGATCATCAGACCTCTTGTGTCGGATTCTCCATTCAGCATGTAATTCATACGTGTTACAGTTGCCCTGATATATTTGGAATGTTCTTTATCCATATTGGAAATTCGATGTTCTATGTCATCAAATCCACGCTCGATCGCATTAATGATACTTAAAACATCTTCACCTTTTTCTTTATCTGCTTTCTTCTGTACCTGTTCCATCCATGGAATATCTTCTCTCATTTCTCTTAAACATCGTTTGATATCATTTTTATATAAATAGAAGTTATCATTTGTCTTTAAGATATGATATTTCTTCTCAACGATTTCCTCAACGTAACCTTCCAAATGTTCTGCCAACACTTCTTCATATGATTTCTGTTTTAGCAGTCGGCTAAAGAAATGGTCCATGTTGTGTAACATATCCTGCAAGGCTTTATTTAATTTCTTTGTATTAACAAGCGCTGTTTTTAACATGGCTAAGTTCATCTTCTTATCATGCCAGAATGAAAACAGTGTTGCGTATACATTCTGGATATAGATCTCTGTGTCATCCGTTGATGGGTTGACTAATTCTTCAAATGCTGTTAAAAATACGGCTGCGTAATCAGGAATGATGATATTGGTAGTTAATGTTGAGAAATCTTCGATCCTCTTTAACCAGCCTGTCTTGATCAGCCAGTTTAAGATCCTGTTTGGTGGTGTCTGGCTTGCATCAGTTTCTGATTCAAATTCTTCAGGAGATAACCAGATCCGCTGGCTTTCGTTCCAGTCTTCTAATACCTGAAGGCATACTTCTTTACTTAAATAATAATTGTTATATTCATATTCTTCGTTGATCTTCAGCAAGGCTTCCATATAAAGTTCTCTGTTCATCGAACGAAATAAACTCCAGAATGAATCTGGGATATCATAGGCAAATTTCATAGGTAACTTCCTTCTTTGGTTGTACTTTATTCTCTGACTCTTTATTTTAACTGATTCGAATGACCTCGTAAAGTGATTTCCTATGAAATAATAATTGACACAAGTCCGAAATCAGACTATAATTATCATAATCTCACAGTCCGATTTCGGACTTAATATAATTGTTATAAGAAAGGAAGTCACTATGGAATCGAAACAAAATCGTGCCTTAAAGGAATTTGATTCTCTCTATAAGATGATCGATGATGTCTATCATGAGATCGCTCTTTCCATGCATCTTACGGATTCCGCATTTCTCATTTTATATTGTCTGTTAGAACTTGGAGATGGTTGCTCTCAGAAAGATATCTGCAAACTTTACTCCATCTCAAAACAAACGGTGAATTCTTCCGTAAAATCATTAGAAAATAAAGGAGTTTTGATCCGTAAAGCCGGCGTCGGAAGGGATATCCACTTATTTTTTACAGAGTTTGGACGAGAATTTTCTGAAAAACATATCGGTCCTGTCTTTGATATGGAAAATGCTACATTTGAATCTATGGAGCCTTCGGAGTGTGAACAGCTGCTTTCTCTTACGAGAAAATATGTTCAGATTTTAAAGAAAAATATGAAACAATATGTCTTAGAGGAAAAGGAGTTTTAGTTTATCATGAAAATTCAATTATCAGATCATTTCACTTACAAACGTCTGATCCGTTTTGTATTTCCATCGATCATTATGATGATCTGTACTTCGATGTACAGTATTATTGATGGATTATTTATTTCCAATTTTGCAGGAAAAACAGCATTTGCTGCGGTCAATCTGATCCTTCCTGTTGCGATGGGTGTTGGAGCAATTGGATTTATGATCGGTTCTGGTGGAAGTGCGATCGTTGCAAAAACGCTTGGTGAGGGTAAAAAAGAAAAAGCAAATGAATATTTTTCTATGCTGATCTTTACTGCTTTGATCGGAGCTACGATCCTGTCTATCTTTGGATTTATTTTTATAAGGCAGATCTGTATGGCACTTGGTGCGCGTGGACAGCTGCTTGAATATGCGTCTACTTATGGACGTATTATGTTTGTATCACAGCCAATGTTTATGATGCAGACGATCTTTTATAACTTCTTTATTACAGCTGAGAAACCTTCTTACAGTCTTCGTATGTCTTTGATCTCTGGCGTGATCAATATTGTGTTTGACTATCTCTTTATCGGTGTCATGCATTATGGTGTTGCCGGGGCTGCGGTTGCAACTGCCATGGGTGAATATGTTGGCGGGCTTGTACCGTTGATCTATTTTGCACGAAAGAATAACAGCAGCCGTCTTCGTCTTGTGAGACCTGTCTGGAGAAAAGATATTTTATTAAAAACCTGTTTAAATGGTTCTTCGGAATTTATGACAAATGCTTCTTCTTCCATTGTAAATATGCTTTATAATACACAGTTAATGCGCCTTGCTGGTGCAGATGGTGTTGCTGCTTATGGTGTGATCATGTATGCGAACTTTATCTTTGCTGCGATCTATCTTGGCTATTCTATGGGAAGTGCTCCGATCACCAGTTATAATTATGGGGCTGGAAATCATTCGGAATTGAAGAATATGTTGAAGAAGAGTTTGTCTTTAATTGCTATAACTGGGGTTTGTCTGACTTTGATCTCTGAGTTTTTTTCCCATCCGCTGATCAATATCTTTGTTGGATATGATGCTGATCTGTTTGCTATGACGTTACATGGATTCCGGTTGTATGCATTTGTGTTTTTGATCAATGGATTTAATATCTGGGCTTCTTCGTTCTTTACAGCTTTGAATAATGGGGTTGTTTCTGGAATGATTGCATTCCTTCGAACTTTGTTGTTCCAGATTGGGTGTATTATGCTGCTGCCACTTGTGCTTGGATTGAATGGAATCTGGATGGGAGTTGTTGTGGCGGAGATGTTGACTTTAATTGTTACGATTTATTTTTTGCGGAGCCGAAGGAAAGTTTATCACTACTAGATTTTGTAATAGTGTTTCATGTATGAGTCAGAAAGAAGATAAGAAAAAATATTTATAAGAATACAGGGTGACACTCCGCATTTTTTTCGTTATATGTCACCGTGCCCAAAACCACCAGAAGCATATTAATAACAATCACAGCCAACAATATAAATCCAATAACTTTCCATATTCTTTTACGCCGTCTATTCTTAAGCGCCAATTGTTCACTGATCTTCGCAAGTTGTTCTGATACTTCATTCTTATTGGTTTCTTCTTTTATTTCACTACCCAATAATTCACTCACGTTAATCTCTAATACATCCGCTAATTTTGATAACATATCTGCATCTGGTACGGATAATCCCTTTTCCCATTTGCTGATGGTTTGTCTTACTACGTGAATTTTGATTGCTAATTCTTCTTGTGTGTATCCTTTTGCTTTTCTTATTATTTTCAGATTCTCATTAAACATAATTATTGTCTCTCCTTATATTTTGATGTATTGAATTTACACCAAAATATGTCGTTGCGGCAAGCAACGTGGGTTAACATTATCCTTTTATCATCTCTAACAATTCTGGTATATCATTTTTTAATGTTTCAAAGACAATATTTAAATCAACATTTCCATAATCGTGTACAATACGATTTCTCAATCCATACATAGCATTCCATGGAATATATCCTCTTTTCTCTTTATACTCATCCGACAATTTCTTTGCATTTTCAGATAACTGAATCATTCGAAACAACATTGAATCCAGTAATATTTCATTTGCATTCAATTCTTCTATATCTACATCTTTCATATGTTGTACTATAAATTGCAAATCGTTTCGTATTTTTTGAATGTAATAACGATCATTCTTTACATTATCCATATATTTTTATCCCATCTTTTAATATTTCTTGTGTTAATTCTAAATTATCTTTTAATTGATTAATTTCTAAAACATCTACTTTTTTGTGTAGTGCTTCTCTAATTTCTTCGACTAATCCATAAAATTTTAGTCCTTTTACATTTGCTGAAATTAACAGATCCACATCACTGGTTGGCTTTGCTTTCGATTTAGCGTAAGATCCAAAAAGATAACAAAAATTTACATCATATTTTTGAAATACATTTCCGCATTTTTCAGTTATATATTCTATATCAATAATTCCATGTTCTTCGTCTATTGGATTTATTTCTGAAAGTTTTTCTAATATATATTTGTATTTCAAACTTCCTTGTTTTTTCTCATCATTCTCATATGATTTATAAGAACGTAAAGATATTCCTACCAAATCAGCAACTTGTTGTTGTGTCATCTTTTTTTCAGTTCTCATTTTTTTTAACTCACCCATCATAATTGCACCTCTTAATTTATAATAGTGCAATTTTTGCACTTCGTCAATTCGAAGGTGCAAAAATTGCACCATTATTTAAATTCTATAATAGGTATTTTTTTCTTAATAAATTTTTTTATTCTATGATCATGGCTGGCTTATCTGCATATTCATCGAGAAAAATCAATACTTTCTTGCCGTATAAAAGATTTAGATCACTGGATAACTTCCTTGTAACCTTTGCATTCCTTATAAATCTACTTTTGAAATTCCTTCCGCAAAACCTCTTTCGGTGCCTCAATCTCATTTGCCAATGTATGTTCCGTTAATTCTGACAAAATTTTTAATTTCTTATTGATCATCGGGCGCATGCAGTTTGGAACGTGTTCCTGATGGGCTCTGTGAATTGCCACACATTCTTTGCAATTTCCATGATATCTACAGGCTTTTTGACATGGGCAGTGGTCTTTGTCTGCATATTCTTTTCGAAATTCTGATGCGAATTCTTCTTGTAATCTTAAACCTTCTGCTCTGTTTCCTTTGTGGAATTCTTCCGTTGCTGCGATTTCTTTTTCATTATATTCGATTTTCATATACTATACCTACTCCTTTATCCATATGGATTTTCTTTCAATTTGTATTATAATAGAATAAATGAAACGATGCCATGATAAATAAAAATATAATGAAACTGGAAAGAGATAATCTTAAAAATGAAACGAATTGATTTTGAAAATGGGTCTGTAACCCAAAATATCTTTGCAGCAGCACTTCCTATGCTTGTTGCTCAGATCTTAAACTTATTATATAACATTGTTGACCGTATTTATATCGCACGAATCCCGCATATCGGAACAGCTGCACTTGGTGCTGTTGGACTGTGCTTTCCGCTGGTTGTGATCATTACTGCATTTGCTAACTTATTTGGAAGTGGCGGAGCTCCTTTATTTTCGATCAGCCGAGGGCAAAAGAAAAATAAACAGGCTGTCCATATCATGAATACATCATTTACTATGGTTTGTTTTAGTGCTGTCGTATTGATGCTCATTGGGCTTTTATTTGCACGCCCGCTTTTGATATTATTCGGGGCTTCCAAGGATGCTCTCGTTTATGCTTTTCCATATATGATGATCTATCTGATCGGTACACTGCCATCTATGATCGCCATTGGAATGAATCCATTTATTAATGCACAAGGATATTCAACCATCGGAATGTTTTCTGTTGCGATCGGTGCCGTTGCCAACTTACTGCTTGACCCATTCTTTATTTTTGCATTAGGGTTTGGCGTTCGGGGTGCTGCGATCGCAACTGTGATCTCACAATGTCTTTCTGCTTCTTTTGTATTATTTTTCCTTACAAAAAAAGCAGAATTAAAGGTACGTTTTCTTCATAAAAATGAGCTGTCAGAAAGTTTAGGATATGCAAAGAATATCATCAGCCTTGGAACTGCCGGATTTATCATGCAGTTAACTAACGGTCTGGTAAGTATTGTTTGCAACAATGTACTTTCTGTGACTGGCGGAGATATTTATATCTCTGTCATGACGATCGTATCAAGTGTACGACAACTTGTGGAAACCCCGATTTATGCCATGAATGAAGGCGGTTCTCCGATCTTGAGTTATAACTATGGTGCCAGACGTCCAGCTCGTGTAAGAAAGGCTATGATCGTTATGTCTGCTATGATCCTATGCTATACAGCCGTTATGTGGAGTGTTATCATTTTTGCTCCTGGTGCATTGATCCGTGTATTCAGCTCTGATCCTTCACTTGTAAAAGATTCCGTTCCTGCATTGAATCAGTATTTTGCTGCTTTTATCTTTATGGATCTGCAGTATATTGGACAGACAGTATTTAAATCTCTAAACAAAAAGAAACATGCGATCTTTTTCTCATTGCTTCGTAAGGTATTTATTGTTATTCCATTAACTTATTTTATGCCTTATGTATTGCACATGGGAACTTCCGGGGTATTCCTTGCGGAACCTGTTTCTAATGTGATCGGTGGAGGCTTTTGCTTCGTTACGATGCTTTGTACTGTGCTACCTGAACTTAGAAGAATGGATAACTGTGATTGATCTTTTTATGTTAAAATTTTCTCTCCAGTTCATCCATCTCTGCCATTATCTCCGCTTGCTGTTCATCAAACAAAAGCCCTTTATTATATTGATAATACTTATCACATCCATTTTCCTTAATAAACCAGACACTGTAATAATTAACATTCAGTTCTGTCACAAATACAACCATTTCCTGACTTTGTCCAAAGGCTTCTTCCATGAAGTCAAATGCATTGTCTAGTGCTTTGGTTGTATTCTCTATCTGCTGTTCTAATTTTGCTGGTTCTTTCTTGAATTCTTCTCTCACACGTTCAAATTCTGCTTCTGCTTCTAAATGTTCAGCTTTGCTGATCTGTTCGTATGACTCCAGAGTCTTGATCACATCAAGCAACATATGTTCCTGTGCTTTTCCAAGTTTCTCTGTCTTTTTCTTTTCGTCGAAGTCCTCATGGATTTCTTTGACTACCTGACTTAATGTCTTGCCTGTTTTAAGTTGTTTTAGCCAGCCAAATAATTCCGTAACATAAGCATCCTGTCGATAAGATTCAGCAAACATTTCGGACAATTTTCCATTTAACAATCCGACAACACTTAATTTCTCATCAAATGCTGCGAATTTTAATCTGCCGATCGTTTCCTGATTCCATTGTCCTTTTAAAATACGCTCGATTCCATAGTCTTCTTTGTATTTCTTATATAATTCATAATAGTTGGCAAAGTCTTTGGCGATCTTCAGGTGCTGTAAGTACTGAAATACCACTTCTCTGTCAATATCTTTTCCAAGTTCTTCGTAAACTTTTAATAACTGAGACAGATCTTCCCATCCTCTGGCTGTAACAAACGCCTTTCCATCAACTGTTGTTTCCATACGATAGAAATATTCTTTACGGATTTCAAGATATGCAAGGATTGCTGGGTGGATTCCTGCCTGATATGCGTATTCTTTCCACACTTCATAGTCTGCTTCCACATCAATCTTCTTCATACGGTCCAAGGTAACTACGTCAAAATCTCTGACAGATTTATTGTATTCTGGTGGATTTCCTGCCGCTACGATGATCCAGCCATCTGGTACTTTCTGATTTCCGAACATCTTACACTGCAAAAACTGAAGCATTGTTGGTGCCAATGTCTCAGATACACAGTTGATCTCATCAATAAATAAAATACCTTCTTTATTTCCAGTCTGTTCAATCTTTTCATAAACAGATGCTATGATCTCACTCATCGTATATTCCGTAACAGAATATGTTTGTCCACTATATTCTTTTTCTCTGATAAATGGCAAACCGATCGCACTCTGTCTTGTGTGGTGCGTGATCGTATAAGCTACCAATCCGATCTCACATTCTCTTGCGATCTGTTCCATGATCTGTGTTTTTCCAATTCCTGGAGGTCCCATCAAAAGGATCGGACGCTGTCTGATGGATGGTATTTTATATTCTCCATAATTATCCTTTGTAAGATAAGCTTCAATGGAATCTTTGATTTCCTGTTTTGCTCTTTTAATATTCATGTTCTTCTTCTCCTTCATCAAGATCTTCGGCATCGACGATCAATTTAACTGCCCATGGCGGTACATCCACATCTTCGTATTCTTCCTGCATAAAAATAAATGCTGTCTGATATGGTGGTTTCTTCTTTGGATAGATTCCTTTTCCATCTGTGAAATAGATCAATCCCTTCAGATGATAAAATTCACCCTGTTCGATCAGATGATTCACATATTCAAATGCTGGCCGGAAATCTGTCCCACCTTCTCCGATCAGTTCCAAATGTTCCATATATTCTTTTAATTCTTTTTCATCTGTGATCTTCTGGTCGTTTTGTACCATCTCATCACACTGAATGATATGAATATTTACCTTATGAAAAAAGCTCTCTGCTTCCGTTAACACACCATATGTTTCTTCCAGAAATTTCTTTACCAGATCACCAGAACATGACATTGATGTATCGATCACGATGGCAAAGTCTTCCACTTTCTTTACTTCCTTCCACTCCTGCGGCTCGATCAACGGCATATTCCCATACATAGAAAGCCCATAACTGTAAAATATATAGTCAAACGAATCTGGGTCCACACTGACTTCTTCTCTTAAAACCGAAAATTTTCTTAAAAATTCACGATAATCATAACGGTCTCTGTTTTCTACCTGTACCTGTCCGATCAGATTCCCTGCTTGTTGTGACTCTTCACTGGAAAATGTCTCCATATCTGTTTCCGTTTTTTCACTGATATTCTTCCATTTATTTTCTACTTCCTGATGAAGATCTTGTTTGGGATCTTCTGGCCAATACTGGTGGTCATCTACTCGAAATTCCATCTGCAGTTCTTTTATTTTCTTCTCTTCTAATCCAAAAGAAACCAACTGTCGATAAATCCCCTCGGCTGTCAATACTTTGAGGTTCCTCTCAAGCTGCCCGTAAATGTCTTTGCGCAGCCTTGTTTGCACCATATGGATACATTTTAAATGCCAGTGATCAATAATTGATTCGACTGCGATATCACAAGAAATATTCCATAGAGTCTTATCTCTTCCTTTTCTTCTTGTCACATGATGTAAAATGCAGTGAAGCACCATATGAAGATATGCACGATTCATCCGGACTCTGTTTTGCCTGTACATGCCTCCTAAAGCTCCTGGATGATAAAATATACACATTCCATCCGTTCCAACACCATTTACAGAAGGATCGATCACATAAGCAAAACTGCTTAATGCCACATCTAAAAAACGCATATGGATATATAATTCATTTCTTGTCGTCGCAAGGATCTTTGTTCCAAGTTCACTGAGACGCTCATTGATATTTTCTTCCATTATTCATTTCCCTTTATCTTATCTATAATTCAAATGTTTTCTTTTTCTTTGGAAATCTCTTATGCTGTTCGTTCATCAAAATACTTAAAAGTTCTGTTTTCTGCTTTCTGGATGCCCAGTCGATCGCTGCTTCGATTCCTTCTTTACTGAAATAATTCTTCTCAGCCATCAAATTGATAAATGGCATCTGATCTTCTTCTTTTAAATAATTCATCATCTCACATTGGTTCTGCTTTACATAACCCTCGTATTGCATCCATGCAAAATCTGATACCCCGTATGGCATTAACATACGCCCAGCTAATATCTCCCATACAATATCCAGATCTTCCTGAACTGCTGCCACTGGAAAAATATCATCATATTTACGATAGTCGATCTCTCCTCGCAAAAAACTTTGGCGATATTGATATCCTGTTCCATGAAAATGTGTCTCCACAATTCTTGCTGGTGTATTTTCCACAGCCTCTTCATAATACTCTGGATAAAATAAACGACTTTGTTTTTCTTCTTTTTTATAACGGATATTTACCTGCAATGGAAAACGAGTATCTCTAACAACGTCCCTTAAAGCACTTTTTTTATCCTCATAAACATCATAGTAGATCTTTTGCAGCTTGCATCCTGTAAAAATTCCTGTTCCTGTTCTTAAAAGAGAATCTGAAAACCCAAGTGTTGTCAGATTTACACATCCATAAAATGCATATTTCCCTATTTCCACAGTATCCGGTGGCAGATAAACTTCTTTTACTGCCTCCCCACAAAACATCGGTTCATCTTCACTGCCCAAAAAGTCTTTGCCGATCATAATCTCTTTTGCTTCGTCTTCTTTTCGTTTATGCGCAGAAAATGCATAATCACCAATCTTCGTAACTCTTTTTCCTTCAATTTCCGAAGGAATCTCTACTTGATCTTCTTTGCTGAAACAACGAAGAACTTCGATTCCTCCATCTTTTGCATCTCTGTATTGTATCTTAAGCATCGTCTTTTCCTTCGCCTTTCTCCATGTATACACTATCCTTATTATAGCTGACTGACAGGAAATATCAAGAATCGTAAAAAGGAATTTCCCATCTTCATAAAAATGTAATATAATGCAGAAAGATACGATGATTTTATACACTTATGATGATATATAAAGGAGATTTTTATGGAACGACTGATCGTTTTAGGAACTGGAAATGCGCAGGCCATTCATTGCTATAACACTTGTTATGCCATGCAAAAAGGTGAAGAATACTTTCTTGTCGATGCCGGCGGCGGAAATGGAATTCTATCTCAGCTTGACAAAGCTGAAATCCCTCTTGAAAGCATTCATAATATTTTTGTGACACATGCTCACAACGATCATATTTTAGGAATGGTCTGGATGATCCGTATGATCGCTACTTCTATGAACAAGGGAACTTATGATGGCACTCTGACGATCTACTGTCATGAAGAGCTGGTTCATACGATCAAAACGCTGACAAAACTTACCGTTGGTAAGAAATTTTATAAGCATTTTGATGAACGTATTGTATTTCATGTCATTGCACATGGAGATACGATTCAGATTCTTGGAGATTCTTTTACATTCTTTGATATCGGCTCTACAAAAGAAAAACAGTTTGGTTTCACATCGGTTATGGAAAATGGATTAAGGGTATCCTTTCCTGGAGATGAACCTTATCGTGAATCTCTTTATGATTTTGTGAAAGATTCTGACTGGCTGCTTCATGAAGCATTTTGTGTGTATGGTGAGAGGGATATTTTTAAACCTTATGAAAAACACCATAGTACGGTAAAAGATGCCTGTGAATTAGCAGAGTATCTAAAGATTCCAAATCTGGTTCTATGGCATACAGAAGATAAAAATATGCTGCATCGTCAAGAAAAATATATGAAGGAAGGAAAGCAGTATTATACTGGAACGCTTTATATACCTGAAGATCTGGATGTCTTGAAATTGTAATTTGGAAGGTTAATGATCAACCTTCCATCAAATAATAAATGATCGCAGCTACAACATCATAGGCATTTTCCTGCAAATGTATTCCGTCCACGGTATACTCTCTTGACAACTGCCCATCTTCTCCGATCAATTTATCAAATACATCAACATACTCAAAGTTATCCTGTTTGCACAATCTTTGTATTTCTGTATTGATCTTTTGAATCTCTTTATTGGATTTTCCTTCTGCCCAGGACGGCATCAATCCAATCCTTTTGGTATATGCCGGATACATAGATTCAATATAAATCTTTGTATCTGGCAATTGCTGCCGAATCCTTCGTGCAAGTCTGATCAATCGTTCTGCTAAAGCTCTTGCTCCTGGATACAATGACATCAGGAAATCATTTGCACCACCTTGCATGATAATGATATCTGGTTTATATGGAAATACGTCATAAGCCAGTCTTGCACCCATCTCTGCGATCGTATCCCCTGCAACTCCGCTGTTAATGAACTGCGCATCTATATCTTTTAATTTTTCCATTGGGAAATAGTCGGTCAGGGAATCCCCAAACATAACAATTGTTCTCTTCTTCTCTTCCATTGTCTACTCCAATACTTTTTGTTTAAAATCCTCTTTTTGCTGCATGGAAATATTTAATCCCTTGATCATAAACTGATTAATAGAACCATATTCTTCTTTCATGGTTTTAAGTGCTGCATTTAAAAATTCTTCTTTTGCCACAAAATAACCCTCTATTTTTTCGATTTTTTCGCGATGCAATCCTGCTAAATGAAGTTTCTTTTTTAATTTTTCTACTCTTGTGATCGCAGCTTTATTGGTCTTTAGATAATCTTCCATCACGTCATCTTCAGACACATCAAGCAAAAATAAAATGGTTGCTGATAACAATCCACAACGGTCTTTTCCTTCTGTACAATGCCATAAAACCGCACCATTTTTTGTATTCATAATCTCTCTGACTGCTTGTGAGATCTGCTTTCTGCAAAATTCTTCTTTGATCATCATCTTATAAATATCTGACATCTCTGGAAATTCTTCCATATGTAACATCTGTTTTCTTGTTTCCTGCTCCCGGCTGACTCCCACCATGCTTTCCATAAAAAACGGAATATTCTCATAAACAGCTCCCGCCACTTCCAGATCTGGCTCTTGTTCTACTTCCATTGGTGTTCTTAAATCCAGAATTTTCTGTAAATGATATTCTGTTTCCAGTAAAATCTTATCTTTCTGCGTAATCCTTGATAAACGATTGCTGCGGATCAGCTGTTTATCTTTGATCACTGCACCTTCTGTCGTTTTTAATCCGCCAAGGTCTCTCGTATTATCTGCACCTTCCAGATAAATCTTCCCCATGTTACCGCCTCCATTTTTGTATGATCAGTTTTCCTTCTCTGGCTGTTCTTTCTCCAAGGATATTCCATCCATCATATAAGTTTTCTCATTTTTCTGATTCTCCAGATATTCTGTTCTGATCTGTGCTTTTGCTTCTTCATAGTCTCTCTTTAATTCTCTTGCAGAAAGCAGACGGCAGCCTTGTCCGCGGATAATGATCTGTTCCAATCCATCGGATGTTGCAACTGTTACATCGTATTTTCGTCCATGAGTATGAGCAAATTTTTCAATATACTGATCTGCTGTTTCTGCTTCTTTTGTGTAGACTACATGAATATTCATGTAATCTGTGATCTCTGTTTCATGTCCTTTCACACGATATGCATCAAACACAACGATCAGCTCCATGCCCTTCATTCCCTGATAATTACTCATCTCATCAAGTAATTTTCCTCTGGCTGCATCTACATTCGTATCTAATAATTCCTTCAGATCATCCCATGCGTAAATGATATTATATCCATCAACCAGCAGGTATTTCTTGGACATATCTCTTTTTACCGATGATTTTTCTGCAGATGTATGATAATCTTGCACAAGTCTTGCTGTTTTCTTCTTCTTCCATTTACTTTTATTATGCTGGTTTGCATAAAATGTTTGTTCAAGAATCCGATCGATTTCCTCTGTATCAATTGATTCTTCTTCAATATAAGCCCTTCGCTGTGTCAGTTCATCAAATTCCTCTTCCTCGATTTCTTTCGCAAGAACGCTCTCTAAATGCATATGTTCTGGTACCTCATTCCATGCGACATTATACCCGGCTCCATGGGAACAGAAAACAGATCCACATGGATTTTCAAGATCTCTATCTGGATCATATCCACTGGCTTCTATGATTTCTTCTTCATTATGGCAGATATCATATCCATTTAAGGTTGTAAATAATCTTCCCATACCTTTGGAATATGCTAATACTTCTTTTTGGTATCCTTGCATCGTAGAAACTGGTGCTATTCCTTGAAGCACTGACATCTCTCCTGCAGTATCTGGTGTATCAAACGTACCTTGCATCTTTTCAATATCTGTCATAGCTCTTCCGATCATCTGCTGTGGAACTTCCAGCCGGAACTTATAATATGGCTCTAATAAAACACTCTGTGCCATACGAAGCCCCTGTCTTACTGCACGGTATGTCGCCTGACGGAAGTCTCCACCTTCTGTATGCTTCTGATGTGCCCGTCCTGCTGCCAGCGTGATCTTGATATCTGTGATCGGTGCTCCTGTTAAAACCCCTCTATGATCTCTTTCTAATAAATGTGTTATGATCAGTCTCTGCCAATTCTTATCCAATACATCTTCGCTGCACTGTGTGTCGATAACAACTCCACTTCCCCTCTCCAGCGGTTCCATCAACAAATGTACTTCTGCATAATGTCTTAACGGTTCAAAATGCCCAACACCTTCTACAACATCTGCTATCGTCTCTTTGTATACAATATTGCCCTGTCCAAATTCCACATCTACATCAAAGCGTTCTTTGATCAGACTCTTTAGGATCTCCAATTGAACCTCTCCCATGATCTGCACCTGAATCTCTTGTAATTCTTCATTCCAGATGATGTGAAGTTCTGGTTCTTCTTCTTCCAGCTGCCGAAGTTTTGGAAGTATCACGCTTGCACTTGTCTCTTCTGGCAATATCATCTGATAAGTAAGTACTGGCTCTAACACAGGTTCATATCCGCCCTGCTCTGCTCCCAGACACTGCCCAGGGATCGTATCTGAAAGTCCTGTAACCGCACAGATTCTTCCTGCCTGCAGTTCATTTACTGTCTCATACTTTTCTCCCGAATAGATACGGATCTGATTGATCTTTTCATCACTTTCTATAATAACTGTTTTTACCTTTAAATTTCCACCTGTTACTTTCAAATGTGTCAGACGATTTCCATTTTCATCTCTTGTGATCTTAAATATACGTGCACCAAATTCCTCTGGATATTCTCTTTCTTTTGTATAAAATGCAAAATCACTCAGAAATTCATTGACTCCTTGAAGTTTTAACGCTGATCCAAAAAAGCATGGGAAAATCTTACGTTCTGCGATCATTTCCCGAATCTTGGATTCCGTGATCTCACCTGATTCCAGATAATGATCCAGTAACGCCTCATCTTCCATAGCGATCATCTCATAAAACTCATCACTGCCCTTTTCTCCAAAATCAATACATCCGCTGCTTAAACGTTCCTGTAATTCTTTCAATAATTGATCTTTTTGTGTTCCGTCCTGATCCATCTTGTTAATAAATAAAAATGTTGGGATCTTATATCTCTCAAGCAGACTCCATAATGTCAAAGTATGGCCCTGCACACCATCTGCTCCGCTGATCACAAGAACCGCATAATCAAGCACTTGCAGGGCTCTCTCCATCTCCGCAGAAAAATCCACATGTCCTGGTGTGTCAAGCAAAGTAAGGTCCATCTCATTCATTGAAACCTCTGCCTGCTTGGAAAAAATGGTAATTCCTCTGGACCGTTCTAGTTCATAAGTATCTAAAAATGCATCTCCATTATCCACACGTCCGATTTTTCTCAAATTCCCTGCAGTATATAAAATTGCCTCTGATAGTGTTGTCTTCCCAGCATCTACATGAGCCAGAATACCAGTTACTATGTGCTTTTTATTCTTCATAAATTTCTTTTTCCTTTTTTCGTATTCACTGTAAATAAGTATAACACATATCCTGTTTTCATGTTAACCGAATACATCCATAAGATTATTTGACAAATTTTTCTTCTATGTTATAATCAAAAATTAGTGCTCTTCTTTCCATGTATACCAGAATCTGGTATAATGAAAGTTAATAAAGAGACGGCATACAAACCACAAGGCATACGAAAGGAGTTTCTTATGAGAGATGCTTTACGGGATGAAATGATCAAGAAAATATGTGTCAGAGATACAGATAATATATTAGATGTCGGTTGCGGTGATGGTACCTTTTTACATGAACTGACACGCTGGAAGGATGTTGAAGGATATGGTATCGATGAATCTGAGGATAAGATTCTTATCGCAAAGCAAACTTGGCCAGAACTTCATTTTGAGACAGGTTACAGTGATTTTCTTTCTTTTGATGACAACAGCTTTCGTGTGATCACTGTATGTGACGATTTCCACACCTTTAAAGATCCACAGAAGTTTGTTAATGAAGCATTTCGTGTCTTAGTTCCTGGCGGAAGACTTTATATTGGAGAATCTGCCCTTCCTGAGGCATTGCGAATTGTTTCTAATATTCCTTCCTATCTGACTTCTGGTGATGATCGCAGACATTCTACTTATGAAACTTTAGAATATTTTAAGAATGCAGGGCTTACCAAATTCCGTGTATATAAAAAGAAACGTTTACTTCTTATCTCTGCAAAGAAACCATTAGAATAAATTCCAGAACTTAAAATGGAGCTGATACGATCTATATCAGCTCCGTTCTTCTTATACTTTAAACAACCATCCAAGATATTTATCTTTCGTTATTTTTCTGATCGTTTTTTTCCCTAAAAGTTTCTCCATCTTTTTTCTTGCTGTATTGTTGATCCTTACCTTGTCATCTTTTGTTACGCATAGATCTGGGAACATGACACACCACCAGTTGTGCCCTTTTGCTGCTCCCAGATCGATTCTTACTGCATCGTAAATACCTTCTGGAAATGTATATTGGCCATAGTTTTTCTCTGGAAATTTTTCTTGTACAAAATGTACGTTTACCTTTTGTTTCACTCCCTCTTTCTTTAATATTTCCTGTGCTGTATTTTTTATTCTGTTTTTTTGCATTTTTAAGATTTTAAATGCTTCTTCCTTCGTTTTTGCTTCACTCAATTCTGGACTGATCTGATCGATCACGGCATCTCTTACTTTCAATTTATATGTCTGATCCATCCTGCTGTTACTATTAGCTCTCACATGAAACCGAATCAGATTGCTTTTCAGATTTTGCTGTATTATGTTATTGGATTTTCTTTGTCCTGCCACAAAAATCATACATGCTATGGCCAGAAACAGAATCCCTTTGATCATGTTTTTTCTACTCATATTCAGAGGATGTCCTGTTTTTTTGCTTTTTATACACAACCTCTTTCTAATTGTCTGAAAATTTATACAATATCAATAACATTTTCTTAAAATTCAGGGTTGACGAATCTGACCAGTTATAGTAACCTAATATCCATGAGGTCATATGACTGACGGAGCACGTGGAATCAACCACATGGGAGTATGATCATTAATCGCCGGCCGTCTGGGCAATCTTGTCTGGACGTGCGGCGTTTTTTAGTTTGTTACTACATTTTTGACAGAAAAAATATCTGTCAGCCCTAAAAAATCACTCAATTTTTCTCTTTTTAAATTTTTCACTTGGCACGCTCCACTGTCCAGATTTTTACTAAAGATAAAAAAGAATCCTGATCGTTCAGGATTCTTTTTTGATCTACATCTCATAAATAACACATTCATACGGTTTCATTTTTAACGTATTTCCAATGACAGTTGTCTGTTCATAATTCACAAATACAACATTTTCATAGTCTTCTGATAATTCAATATCTTTTTCCTTAGAACTAAAGTTACAGATTAATACCAGTTTCTGACATCCATAAGACCTGCTATATGCAAAAATATGATCTTCTTTTTCATATATTGGTCTGAAATCACCATATGTTAGTATCTCATTATATTCTTCTGATTTATAAAATGCGATCAACCTCTTGTAAAAATTCAGGATTGATCCATATTCTTTTTCTTCTTCTGCGACATTCACCACTTTATAGTTCTCATTAACTGGCATCCACGGTTTTCCTTTTGAAAATCCTGCATTTTCTTCCGAACTCCATTGCATTGGTGTTCTCGCATTGTCTCTGCTGTGATGTCTTGCAATCTCCAATGCCTGTTCTTTGGACATTCCTGCCTTCAATGCGATCTGATACTGATTGATTGTTTCCAGATCATTAAATTCATCATATTTCCATTGACGATTGCTCATCCCGATCTCTTGCCCCTGATATAGGAAAGGCAGACCTCTCTCACAGAAAATGATCGTTGCAAGTGCTGATAAGCTGTAAAATCCATAATCTTCTTCTGGGATAAACAGACTTGCTCCTCTTGGCTGATCATGGTTCTCAATGATATTCGCTTCAAATCCAGCCTTGGCAACAATCTCTTGATTATGAAAAGTTTCCTCTCTCCATTCATCAAATGGCTGTGGCCAGTCATAGTTCATATAATTTTTGCCTTTTCGATAGGCATGACATGGTTCAAATGCAAAAATCGTAGAAAAATATCCGTCTTCACCTATAAATTGTGGAAGGATATCTTCTTTTACAAACATAGCCTCCCCAACGGTCAGTGCATCATATGGTTCAAAGCAACGATGCTTCATCTCCATCAAGAAATCTCCGATTCCTTCGACTTTTCCTGTGATCTTATATACATCTGCGAGTCCATCTGGACCGTCTGGTTTCAGATCACTCCATGTCAGATCTTTCTTTATATTCATGATTGCATCAATCCGAAAGCCTGAAAGTCCTTGGTCCATCCACCAACAGATCATCTCATAAATCTTCTCACGAACGGTCTCATTCTCCCAGTTCAGATCTGGTTGTTCTTTTGCAAAAGAATGCAAATAAAACTTATTGTCATACCCTGGGATTTTCTCCCAGACACTGCCTCCAAAATAAGATCTCCAGTTGGTCGGTGGCTGCCCATCTTTCCCGTCTTTGATATAAAAATATGATCCATATTCCCCTTCTGGATCTGCCATTGCCTTCTGAAACCATTCATGTTCACTGGAACAATGATTCACAACGAGATCCATCAGAATATACATATTTCTTTTCTTTGCTTCCTTGATCAATTGTTTCATCTCATCCATTGATCCAAACATCGGATCGATCGCATAATAATCGGAAATATCATAACCGTTATCCACCATCGGAGACTGATACATCGGAGATATCCACAAAATATCAACCCCTAGGTCTTTTAAATAATCTAACTTGCTGATAATTCCAGGAATGTCGCCGATTCCATCACCATTTGTATCCTTAAAACTCTTTGGGTAAATTTGATATGCAACTTTGTTATGCCACCATTTTTTATTCATCATAATTCTTCTAAACTCCCATTTGCGGTTTCTACTAACATCTTCATAGCTTCTACCGGATATCTGCCGTGAGCGGTTTCCCCCGTCAGCATCAATGCATTCGCTCCTTGATGAACTGCATGATAAATATCATTTACTTCAGCTCTTGTTGGATAAGGGTTTCGGATCATAGAGTCTAGCATCTGTGTAACTACCATGAAATTTTTGTTATGTTCTTTGCATACCTTTGCAATATATGCCTGCACTTTGGGGAGTTTGGATAATGGCATGACATTTCCTAAGTCTCCTCTTGCTATAACAATATAATCACAGTATGGAAGTAATTCTTCCAAATGCTCTACTCCTGTCATATTTTCTATTTTGGCAAAGATTCGAATATCTTCACAGTTGTTTTGTTTTAGTGCTTCTCTTAGTATGATCAGATCTTCTTTATTCCGTACAAATGGAAGCATAACATCGGTTACTTGATATTGTTTTGCCAAAGATAGATTCTTCAGATCAGCCTCAGTCAACGTTGGATTGTTGATATTACATCCTGGCAAAGCTATGCTTTTACGTGCCGTCAATACTCCTCCACAGACAATGCGGCATCTCCAGGATCGTGGTGATATTTTCCGTTCTGCGATCAGTTTTATTTTCCCGTCATCTAATAAAATTTCCTGATCTCTTCTAATATGCGGCATGATTTCTTCTGGTACTAAAATTCCACCATGTCCTATAACCACATGTGCTCCTGTTGAAAGGCCCATATCTCCTTCCAGATATCCAATTCGAAGTTCTGGCCCGATCAGATCGATCATTAATTTCTTCTCTCCATTTGTCTGCTTCGCTGCCTCAAAATAATGATAAATCCATGCATGGCTTCCTTCTAATGAACTATGTGATAAATTCAACCGGATCCCTGTCATTCCGGCATCAAACATCTTCTTTAAAATCGTTGGTTCGCAACAGGTTGGTCCCAAAGTTCCGTAATATTCCATTGTGCATCACTTCCTTTGTGGTTATTTTAACATTTTGAGTAGTGGTTTCCAATGGATTTGATGGAATTATTTATCTGGAATTTGAATTAATATCTCAATTTCTCCATTTTCTATTTCTATATCTGTTATTCCCTCATAATTTTCTATGATTTCTTTTATGATCTTCATTCCAACTCCATGAGATTTCGGATCTTTTTTTGTCTTAAATGTTGAAGAATCGATGACTTCTTTCTCTGTTGTATTTTTTACTTCTAAAAATAAGTTATTGCGGATTCTCCCGCCATGTATGTAAATTTTCTTATCTAATTTATCCTGAATTCTTTCACATTCTTCAATCGCATTGTCTAAAAGATTTGACAATAATGCCACCAGATCAATTTCTTTCATCTTCTTTGTCTCAAAACCCATCATATCAATGGTAAATTTAATATCCTTTTCTTCACATTGATGCACTTTATTAACTAATACCGCATTCACAATTGGATTGGAACAATAAATAACTGGTTTCATATTTTGATACACTTTATAATGGTCTCATAAATTAAGACACTTTTTCGGACAGATCTTAATGAATCTGATATACTTAAATCAATACATAAGAAAGGATTCAGTGCCATGTCCAGAAAAAGAAGAAATTTTAGTGCAAAATTCAAATCAGACCTTGTAATTGAGCTACTCAAAGGAGAAAAAGATCTCAATACCTTAGCAACAGAAAACAATATTCAACCAAATCTTCTCCGTAACTGGAAAAGAGAATTTTTGAACAATGCTTCTGCTGTGTTTGACGACAAACGTGAGGAAAACCTCAAGGAAAAACTTGTCGAAGAACGCAAGGAAAAGGCTAAGTATGCAAAAAAGGTTGGTCAGTTAACCATGCAGGTGGACTGGCTCAAAAAAAAATCTGAAGAAATTTGCGGACCTGACTACGAGAGTAAATTTAGTCCGAAACCTTTTGACGACTAAAGAACTTTCTGCTTCTGTTGGCGCCAGCTTACTTGATATCAACCGTACAAGTATTTATTACAAAGGATCTCCAGTATCTGATGATGAACTGGCATGTAAAGAGATCATTGATCATCTCCATACGGATAATCCAACCTGGGGTGCAAGACAGATGTCTGCACAATTAAAAGCCGGAGGATATAGAGTCGGTCGTCGGAAAGCCAGACGATATATGAATGAAATGGACATTCATCCAATCTATCCTAAGATGAATCTGTCTAAGCGTATGCAACAGGCAAAAGTCTGCCCTTATCTACTCCGCAACGCTGTCATCGATAAGCCAAATCAGGCATGGTCCATTGACATTACATATATCCCGATCAAACACGGATTTCTGTATCTGACTGCAGTGATCGACTGGTACAGCCGCTGTATCGTCGGATGGGAAGTAGATGATACTCTTGATACCCGAATGGTGCTCAATGCATTAAATAAAGCATTTAAGATAGCCAAACCTCAGATCTTGAACTCAGATCAGGGATGTCAGTTTACCAGCCAGCAATATATCGATTTTGTAAAAGAAAATGGTATTCGTCAGAGCATAGATGGAAAAAGTCGTTGGGCTGATAATATCATGATCGAACGATGGTTTCGAAGTTTTAAGTATGAAGAAGCTTACCTGACACAATATAATAATATCAAAGCCAGCGCAGCTATCAAACGATATGTTCACACCTATAACTTTGAAAGATATCATTCTGCATTGGATTATCACACACCAGCGGAATATTATTATCCTGCAATGCTGATGTCATATGTAGCTTAATTATCTGTAAAGAAAACTAGTTCATCCTACGTACGTCTCTACAGATACAGTAACTTATCAACCTATCAGTTCATTATAAGAATCTTAGATTTTTGTCTTGACAACTGAACCACTATAACTTTACCAAAAACCTCAAAAATTCCGACATCTGATGACCCGCATACTCATTTGCATCTTTCTCTACTTCTTGCTGCCTATATTCTTCCTGTGAATCGGTATAATCTGTCTTATAATTTTTTATCTCTTTTTTATAAATTTTGATATCCTCAAACATTTCCATATTCATATAATCTTTATATTTCTTATCCTTCTTCAACTTATCATAAAGCGATACCTGCATTACTTGATACCGATGTCTCATTTCATGGCACAGTGCACTCATGGAAGTTCTTGGGTAATTATTTACATAGTCCAAATTAATCCTGATACAATCTTCTGTTTTTGAATATTGTGCAATGATTGATGTTGATGCTGTCTCACCATCACTGTCTTGAGTTTCTGAAAGAATCAATGGTGGAACGGTTTCCATGCCTAATTTTACACACTGATTTTTTATAATATATTCGAGTCGCACTCGCTTTTCTAATAGCGTCAACTTCTTCCATTTTTTAACTTTCTGCGCAGAAAACAGGTCCTCTATGTATTCTTTATTTCGAGACATATCATATTCTTTCGAATTTAGATCAATCGTTTGTTTTTCTATATCGTCTTTTGTTTTTTCTGCTTTTTTTGAATAAAATTTAGAATATGAAATGCTTGCTATTGCTGCTACGATTATAAATAGTATAATTAGCTGTTTTTTATTTGCTTTCTTTTCAAGTATGTTCTTATTCATATGTTATAATTCCTTATATTTTCTTTTGTTTCTCAGTTTTATTTTATCATTGATACCTCTAAATATTTTGTCCTCTTATGTCTTATTCTTGTCTATTTATGCATCATTTCCATCCATACAAAAAAGGCACAATCTCCAAGCCTCTTTTCTCAGAAATCATGCCTTTTAAACACTCTAAATCACATTATTTAATTTCATTTTAACTGCTGATGAATTGCTTCATACGTCTTCTTTAATTCTTCCACATACTGTTTGATTTCTTCATCGTCTTCTGCTTCTTTCGCAATCTCTTCTACTTCTTCCATCTGCTTCACAATATCATTCTGAAACTGTTCCATTGTCTCCATTTGTTTTTCTAATGTTTCACAATATTCTTTCATGACTTTATTTTCATAGTTTAACTGTTCATTCTCCATCCGAATTCTTCGATCTTTTCTCCAACGGTAAAACCATGATGTAATATACAATAATCCTAGTGCCAAAATTATTTGGACTGCCACATACAGCCATGTAATAGATGATCTTTCCTGAACAGAATAAGTATACATTGTCCATACAAATCCAATAATACATATAATTCTAAACAAATTTTGAAATGGAATCTTACAAATCGCAAAATTTCGTAAAAATCTTCTTACAATACACCGATCCATCAGATATCCAACACAAATAATTAAGAGAATTGCTACTATTGTATAAATTCCTAACTCTGCTTCAAAATTACGATCAAAACTAAAATCTTTATTGGCAACTAAATATATAAATGTATATGGTACAACAATCGTAATTCCACAAAACGTATCGATTAGCATCGTACCTATAATAATTCTTATATAATCTAATCCTGTGATCAATTTATATATTGCAAATATCACCACAATACAAAAAATGTTCAGCAACCCATATCTGTATGTATTCTCTATAACTCCTATATAACATAGATATAGCGTTATAACATTGTACAAACATGACTTTGTAATTACTGTCATTGCGAGATATTTTTTATTTTTTTGTGGCACATGAAATGCGATACTTCCAAATAGATAGCAGTAGATTGCCATAAATATTTCTATGATTATGCAATGTAAAAGATAGTTCATGGTGTTTTTCCTTTTGTTCGTGTTCCTACATATTATTATAAATTCTTTTTACTCTTAATTTAATCTTTGATAAATATCCTTCTCTGTATCTTCTGGATATTCTTTTACCATTTTATATATTGGCGAAATCACGATTTCCTCTTCTGCAAAAATCCTCATAAATTTTAACATCTCATCTACATGTTTAATTGGTTTATGATTTTCAATGGTTTTATAACCTTTTCTCCTCTTCACAAAATAATCTGAAATAATTCCAAAATCACTCTGAAATATCTTTATCTGTTCTTCCGTCAGATATGCTATCTCAAATACATTTAATTTATAATTATTTGCATATTTCGCTACATTACCCTTCTTTGCAAACGTGTCTCTAAGCTTTTTCAATGTATCCCATTACCCGGAATGACATTTGTTTATCTGTATTTGTCTGGTTTTCTATTCCAAAGATCACTTTATGGTCTTTTCCTACATCCCATACACATCCAGATCAACCTTCCCATCAGTAACCACAACTCCATCTTCTTCTAACAATTTCGCCTGATTTCCTTCTCCTCCAAACGCAAAGGCTCCTGCTAGTTCTCCTTTTGCATTGACGACTCGAAAACATGGTATATTCTCTGGATCTGGATTCTTATGCAGGGCATTTCCTACTGCTCGTGACATCTTGGGATTTCCTGCCATAGCTGCTACTTGTCCATAGGTTGCCACATGCCCTTTTGGAATTTGTTTGACTGCTTCGTAGATTCTTTTTGTCGGACTGTCCGTGATGATATCATAGCTTTCTTTGATCATTTTTTTAATGTCTTTTTCTGGGATGGTTCCGTCTAAAATGATCGTGTTCCAATATTTTTTATTCTGATGATATCCTGGGATGACAGCATCATAGGCTTCTCTCCAGAATTCTCTCCATTCGGGATCTACTTTGATATTCAGATTGATATAGCCATCTTTTTCATAGACCCATAAGAAAGCTTTTTTACTTCCTTTTACCCTTACTAATTCCCAATTGGGATCTTTGAATGGAGATTCTACATATGTGTGTGGGAAAGTTAGACCGTAAGTGATTGCTTGTTGTCTTGTTTTCATACAAATCTCTCCTTTTATTTCAGATTCTATCACATTTTTTTAGTTTATTCGAGAATCTTAAATCATCTTCTTAAAAGTGAAATAGGATCTAAAATATTTTACATTCTATTTTAGATCCTGTTTAATTACTTTGAGTTATTTTATCACTTTAATTTAATCTCTGATAAATATCTTTCTCTGTATCTTCTGGATATTCTTTTACCATCTTATATATTGGTGAAATTACGATTTCATCTTCTACAAGATCATCGGCTATCTTTGTTATTGAATCTCCTTTTCTTGCTTTCTTTTGAACCAACATAATTAATTTTAATGCCTCTCCCTTTATAATTCCCTGTGTAATTCCCTTTTCAATTCCTCTTCCTTCTACAGCATCTAAGATTGTACACATTGTAATCGCTCCCTTCTTCTTTTTCTCTAAATTTAACTTCAAAAATCTTTCATCTTCAGCAAAAATCCTCATAAACTTCAGCATCTCATCTACATGTTTAATTGGTTTATGATTTTCAATGGTTTTATACCCTTTCCTTCTCTTCACAAAATAATCCGCAATAATTCCGAAATCACTTTGAAACATCTTAATCTGTTCTTCCGTCAGATATGCTATTTCAAATACATTCAGCTTATAATTATTCGCATATTTTTCTACATTACCCTTCTTTGCAAACGTGTCTCTAAGTTCTTTCGATGTATCCCAGTGCCCATTGCCGAAATATAAAATCAAAGTTACTACTTCACATAACTCTTTCTTATCTTCATCATCATTTAACTGTGACCGATAACTTGCTCCATCATATCCCATTATTCGAAATGACATTTGTTTATCTGTACTCGTCTGATTTTCTATCCCAAAGATCACTTTATGATCTTTTCCTTTTTTCCACACTTTCAGTATATCTCTTTCCTGCTCATGTAAGGTACTGTCTGCTGCTTTGTATTGCGATCTTACTTTTGTCTCTGATAGCTGCTTTGGACTTATGACCTGTTTTCCATCATAGATCAGCACATTGATAATATCTGCAAATATGTCTGGATAATCTTCTAATAATTTCTCTACTTTATCTTTCTGTCTCATACCTGCCTCCTTTGCCTGTAAACTAAAAAGGTCTGTGTGCGTTTAAATCTGCAGATCTGCATCGTTAATTTTAATCTAGACTCATCATATTTTTAGTTTACATTATTTTACAAATATTAGCAAGTATTTTCCAGTTTATTCCACATATTTTATTTATTTTTAGTATACTATAGTTATTTCATGTTTTCAATACTCATTTTGTTTAATCAAACCTCATGTAATCCTACTATCTTCAATCCATCTTCTCTACATCTTTCCTCCACGATCAACCTATGTTAAACTAATTATATAACAATTATTCAACGACATATTACATAAACCAAAAGGAATCCTAACACATGACTTTAGAAGAAGAATACCGTCTATCCTGCTATGAGGAACAGACAACGCTGGTCTATTCGGATGCTCTTGCAATCATGCGTAAGCTTTGTGATGTGTTAAAATCACTTCATACTCTGACTCCTCCGATCATTCATCGTGATCTGAAATTGTCGAATATTATTTTGACCAGTGAAAATCTTGTCTATATCGTGGATTTCGATACTGCCAGATATTATGAATCCGGGCAGGAGCAGGACACGGAATTACTTGGAACGAAAGAATATGCCCCTCCAGAACAGTATGGATTTGGGCAGTCTGATGCCCGATCTGATATTTATGCATTGGGGATTATTTTTAACCGCTTATTAACAGGAGAATATCCAAAACATCAATTGGCTGATGACAGATATCGTTCTGTCATTTCAAAATGTATTCGATGGAATCCTGAGGAACGTTTCCAGACGGTCGAAGAACTTGAGGCAGCTTTACATGATAATATTTCCTCTGATATTGGAAAACCTGGATTTACGCTTTCTTCGATACATTCTGATATTCCAGGATTTCGAACTGGAAAGCTGTGGAAAATAATCTTGGCATTCTTCGGATATCTCTCTTTTCTTTACTGTAGTATGACTTCAGATTTCACAAATGCAAAAACCGGACTTCCTCTAACTGGACTACAACTATGGCATGAGCGTTTTTTTGTATTTCTGATGCTGCTCAGCCTTATTTTTTATAATTTTAACTACAAAAATATCCGAACCAGATCTTTTCTGGGTCATTCTCTCCCTTTTGTACCTCGAATTGTTCTACAGTGTCTGATTTCTTTGGGGATTTTGGTCATTCTTATGATCTTTATGCTGCTGATCGAAGAAATCATATGGTAGGTTCTTTATCGCTGGCAGTAAAAATTTACGCTGTCAGCGAAACATTTCTATATGAATATTTGCTACTCTTATTATTGTTCATATATCATCTCAATTGTACTTTTTGCTTTTGTTATGTTTCAGTCTTGTGCTGCTGGAATTTCAAATTCTTTAGCAGAAAATGGGGAAAGTGGCGGTTCTGCCGGATTGATCGTTGCGATCATTTTATTGGCTGGTGGAATTGTTTCTATTGCTACAAGAAATGGTTCAAAAGGTGGTAATATCGCATTAATCGTTTTATTTGCACTTGGTGCACTTTGCGGATTTACTATGGCAGGAAGTTATGCAGATTTAAATGTATGAGCTGCCTGGTGTCTGATCTGTGCTGTATTTGCAGCAGTTTCCTTAAAGAAGGGGCAATGATCGTTTATTATAAACACAAAGAGAGAAAGGATATTTACATATGCAGGATCAATTAACTGATCATTTAGATCAACAATTAAAATCTACTTCTTTGGAGAATTTTTCGGATTATCTTAAGAATCTTCAGCAGTTACCAAGCCTGCAGGATTTTTTCTCTGTTTATATTGCAAAGCATGACCTGAAAATTTCGCAGATCATCAAAAACAGTGGGATATCACAAAGCTATGCCCATGAAATCTTAAATGGAACGAAACCTCATCCTTCCAGAGATTATCTGCTGGCTTTGTGTCTTGGGGCTCATATGGATCTAAAAACCACGCAACATGCTCTGCGAATCGCACAACTCGGTGAACTTTATGCAAAAGTTCCAAGAGATGCAGCGATCATGATGCATATCAATAATAAAAAATGGAATCTCATTGATATTAATATCTTTCTGGAAGAACATGGTCTTAATGTGATTTCACTTTCAAAGAAAATTTCATAAATAATAGCAAAAAAATCAGCTGTAAAACTTTCTACAGCTGATCTTTTTTATATTTTCTTCGTTATATGAAATTATCTTTTTTCAACACCTAAAGTAACTTTCTCACCATTGATGTTCCATTCTTTTTCATATCCAGCAACTTCTCCGGCTTTCACTTCATCTGCTAAAACGTCTCCAGCAATCGCTGCTTCGTTTCTTCCGATGATGTCTGCGGCTTTGTCTGATCCTTTGTAAGAGAATGTGATATGATCTGTTACTTCGAATCCTGCTTCTTTTCTCATAGACTGGATCTTGCTGACTACTTCACGGACGAATCCTTCTTCTAACAGTTCTTCGGATAAGTTTGTATCAAGTACAACTGTCACTCCGTTATCTGCTTCTGTTACGAATCCTTCCTGTTTTACCATTTCGATCAACAGATCTTCTTCTGCTAATTCTACTGGTGTTCCATCAACTTCAAATGTTAATAGTCCCTTAGAGTCTAACTGAGCTTTCGCTTCATTTCCATCAACTGCTGCTAAGTAGTTTCTGATTCCTCCAACTAATTTGCCGTATTTTGGTCCTACAGTCTTTAACTGTGGTTTGAAGTTGTATGTTGTGAAGTTTGATACGTCATCTGTAAATGTGATATTCTTCACATTTAACTCGTCTAAGATGATCGCTTCGTCATAATCTGGCAGAGATGCTTCTGCTTTTACATACATCTGTCCGATTGGCTGACGGTTCTTGATCGCTGCTCCATTACGGCATGCACGTCCTAATACGACGATCTTTAAGACGAGATCCATATCTGCTTCTAATTTCTCATCTACCTGTTCTGCATTGTATACAGGGAAATCACATAAGTGGATACTTTCTTTTGCAGATGCATCAACACTTCTTACGATGTTCTGGTAAATCTCTTCTGTCATGAATGGGATCATTGGGGCTGCTGCTTTACATACAGTAACTAATGCTGTGTATAAAGTCATATATGCATTTACCTTATCCTGTTCCATTCCTTTTGCCCAGAAACGGTCACGGCAACGTCTTACATACCAGTTACTCATATCATCTACAAATTCCTGTAATGCTCTTGCAGCTTCTGGGATTCTGTAGTTTCCTAAGTTATCATCCACAGATTTGACCATTGTGTTCATCTTAGATAACAGCCATTTATCCATTACAGATAACTTGTCATATTCTAACTCATGTTTTGTAGGATCAAACTGGTCGATTTCTGCATATAATGTGTAGAATGCGTAAGTATTCCATAATGTTCCCATGAATTTACGCTGTCCTTCTGTAACGGCTTTTGCATGGAAACGGTTTGGCAGCCATGGGGCACTGTTTGTATAGAAGTACCAACGGATCGCATCTGCTCCATGCTCTTCTAATGCATCGAATGGATCAACTGCATTTCCTTTGGACTTACTCATCTTCTGTCCGTTTTCATCCTGAACGTGTCCTAATACGACAACGTTTTTATATGGTGCTTTATTAAATAATAAAGTTGAAATTGCCATTAAGGAGTAGAACCATCCACGAGTCTGGTCTACAGCTTCTGAGATAAAGTTTGCTGGGAAGTTATCTTCGAAGATTTCTTTATTCTCAAATGGGTAATGCCACTGTGCGAAAGGCATAGATCCTGAATCGAACCAGCAGTCGATTACTTCTTCTACACGATGCATTGGTTTTCCACAATGTGGACACTTAATTGTTACCTGGTCGATATATGGACGGTGAAGTTCAATATCGTCTGGACAGTTATCAGACATACTCTTTAATTCTTCGATAGAACCGATTGAATGCTGATGTCCACATTCACATTCCCAGATATTTAATGGAGTTCCCCAATAACGGTTTCTTGAGATCCCCCAATCCTGTACGTTCTCTAACCAGTCTCCAAAACGTCCTTTACCGATGCTCTTTGGTACCCAGTTAACTGTATTATTATTTGCGATCAGCTGATCTTTTACATCTGTCATCTTGATGAACCAAGATTCTCTTGCATAGTAGATCAGTGGTGTGTCACAACGCCAGCAATGTGGGTAGCTATGCTCGAATTTTGGAGCATCATATAATAATCCACGGCTCTCTAAATCTTTTAAGACTTCTGGATCTGCTTTCTTAACAAATAATCCGGCAAATGGTGTTTCTTCTGACATATTACCGCGTTCGTCTACTAACTGTACAAAAGGCATCTCATATTTGCGTCCGACTTTCGCATCGTCTTCACCAAATGCTGGTGCCAGATGAACAACACCAGTACCATCTGTCAGAGTTACATAATCATCACAGGTAACAAAGAATGCTTTCTTTTTCTGTTTTGCTGCACAGTCATATGCACACTGGTAAAGCGGTTCATATTCTTTGTATTCCAGATCTTTTCCTTTGTAAGTTTCCAGAACTTCGTATGCCGGTTTGTCTTCTTCTGCAAATTTCCCAAGAATGGTGTCAAGCAGAGCGCATGCCATATAATAAGTATATCCGTCTGCACATTTTACTTTTGCGTAATCTTCTTCCGGGTTTACGCAGAGTGCGATATTAGACGGAAGAGTCCAAGGTGTGGTTGTCCATGCAAGGATGTATGCATCTTCGTCTTTCACTTTGAAACGAACGATAGCAGAACGTTCTTTGACGTCCTTATATCCCTGTGCAACTTCCTGTGCTGAAAGTGGTGTTCCACAACGTGGGCAATACGGAACGATCTTAAATCCTTTGTAAAGGAGTCCCTTATCCCAGATTTTCTTCAGAGCCCACCATTCAGACTCGATAAAGTTATTATCATAAG
>ERZ838118.934-NODE-934-length-38763-cov-9.265630_pt1 | contig 38763 bp, 40 predicted proteins | sample MGYA00519863_ERZ838118 | MGnify/ENA primary metagenome ERZ838118 (study PRJEB31850, sample SAMEA3708827) | human gut metagenome | biome: human gut; feature: human-associated habitat; material: faeces | place: China | collected 2014 ...
TGCCGCTGGAGCAGATCGACGAGATGAGCACATGGAAGGATCAGCGCCTGAACGAGGCCAAGGAGATCCTGGCCTACGAGCTGACCAGCATGGTCCACGGCAAGGAAGAAGCTGAAAAGGCACAGGCAGCAGCCCGTGCACTGTTTGGCGGTGCTGCAATGGACACGGAGCACATGCCCAGCACCCAGCTGACCGAGGCGGATCTGACCGATGGTTCCATCGGCATCCTGACCCTGATGGTCAAGTCTGGTCTGGCTGCTTCCAACGGTGAGGCACGCCGTCTGGTCGTGCAGGGCGGTGTTCTGGCCGACGGCGAAAAGGTTGCAGCTCCCACCGTCAGCTTTACCGCAGAACAGCTCAAGAAGGGCGTTGTGATCAAGAAGGGCAAGAAGGTCTATCACAAGGTCACCCTGTAAGCATCTGCCCAAGATCCCGCAATAAAAATACCGCTGTCCGGTTCAGAGCCGGACAGCGGTATTTTTTTGTTTGCATTCAGCGGAGAAGCAGGATGTTCTGCCCCTCGGTCACGTTGCCGGAAGCCACCACAGTGACATCCGAGAAGGCATCACTGTTGGTTACCACAACCGGAGTGGTCAGGGGATAGCCATCGGCACGGATCTTCTGCAAGTCAAATTTCAGCAGAAGCTGTCCGCTTTGGACATGTTCGCCTGCCCGGACCTGCGGAGCAAATCCGGCTCCATGCCGTTCCACCGTGTCCATTCCAACATGAATCAGAAGGTCCACGCCGGAATCACACCGCAGACTGACGGCATGACTGCTTTCGGCAATTTTCAGGATCACACCGTCTGCCGGAGCATAAATCTCTCCCTTATCCGGTTCAATGGCACAGCCTTTGCCCAGAACCTCCGCCGAAAATACCGGATCCTCGATTCCCTCCAGCGGAAGAAGCTTTCCCTCCAGCGGAGAAGCAATGAGCATTCCACCTTCCGAAGAGAAGAAGGAAACGACCGGTGCTTCAGGGTGCCGTTTTTTCCGATAATACGAAAAGACCCTACAGACCAGAAAGACAACACCTGCCACAGCCAGACCAATCAGCCCGGCCAGCAGAAGCCCGAACAGCATGCTGTCTGCCGTGATCCAGCGGTTCCATGCCAGAATGGCGGCTGCGATTCCAACGGCCGCAGCTGTCACTGCTTCGGCTGACTCAGAGCTCATACGCCTTTTTCAGTGTCTCGTAAGCGGCATCTTCGTTCTCGGCATGGACCAGCAGCGAGATATCCAGGTCGCTGGTGGTGATCAGAAGCACTTCAATGCCGGCCATGGCCAGTGCATTCAGGGCGCGAGCGGCCACACCGCAGCTGGTAACCATGTCCTCGCCAAAAAGGTTCAGTTTGGAATAGCCGACACTGATCAGCGGGGAAGCCTTGGCATCCTTGTCCAGGTTGGCGGCTGAAATGGCTTTCATTACCAGCGGCAGATCGCTGCCAGCGGCGGTAAAGCTGAAGTCAATGGTGGTGCCATGGGGCGCACTCTGGCTGATCATGTCCACGACAACGCCGTTGTCTGCAAAAATCTGCAGATAACGGGCCAGACTGTTGCCCTTGAATTCCACGTCTTGCACACTGATCATCATCAGGCTGGGCTCAATGTTGATTTTCGATACTCCGTACATAAAATCCCTCCACTCTGCCCGTCACATGGGCGTTCCAATTGATTCCCACGGTTTTATGTAAGCTCCAGAAAGTCGCTACTGATATTATTTTGCGCGATTTTTTGAACGGTGTCAAGACTGAAATCGGAATGTTCTGCGCGCACACCATGCTGCTTTGCCAATTCCTGCGTGTAATCGCGGAAAAGATAGGTGCGCACATTGGATTTTCCAGCGTCATAATGGGTGACCGTCGGCAGGAGCTTCGGTTCCAGAACGGCACACTGCACCGTTCCGTCCGGCTCGGTGGTCTTTTGCAGCTGCAGGTTCAGGATAGCACCTACCAGCTGATCCGGCCGGTTCTGCGTGCTCAGAAAATTGCCCAGAGAATAGGCAACGAATGTCTGCCTTCCGTCTGCTGCACTCAGCCACTGAGCATCCTGCAGCACATGCGGGTGGGTGCCCACAATCACATCGGCACCCCAGTCTGCAAGCTGCTGTGCCAGTGTGCGCTGACCGTCCACAATGGTGTGGCTGTCCTCTACGCCCCAGTGAACACCCACGATCACAAAGTCGGCCTGCTGGTGTGCTGCACGAACCTGCTGCTCGATCACATCCGTCTGGCTGGTGTAGATCACGTTGGCGGGCATGGAGCTGCTGGTGGGGATGCCATTGGTGTGCTCCGTGTAGGAAAGGTAGGCGATGGTCACCCCGTTGACGGTCTGCAGCGGAATGCGGCTGTAGTCATCCGCACCACGCCACAGGCCGGTGGTGACTACGTCCTCCGGCATGCTCTCCCAGAAACGCAGGGTGGCAGCCAGACCGGCTGCGCCCTTATCATAGGTGTGGTTATTTGACAGGCTGAACACCCGGATGCCGGCCCGGTAAAGCGCCCGGGCACAGTCTCCCGGGGTAGAAAAGCAGGGATAGGAGGAGGGCTCCAGCTCATCGCTGCAGAGCGTTTCCTGATTGATCCAGTTGATGTCCTGCTGCGCATAGAAGGGTGCGACCTGTGCATAGCAGTAATCAAAGTCGTACTGCTGCCCATTGGCGGCCCGCCGGGCGGCCTGCTTGTAGATGGGGGAATGGATCAGGTCATCGCCCGTAGCCGAAAAGCGGAGCGTTTCCACCACCGGTTCCGGTTCGGGCTCCGGGACCGAGGACGCCGCAGGCTCCGTGCTGCTCACCGCACTGTCCGACGGTTCGTCTCCGCCGGTCGGGATGGTGCCCACCGGGAGAAAGCGGAGCAGAAGCCCCATGCATGCCACGACGGCACCCGCTGTGAGCAGCGTGCCGACCCAGTGCTTCCCGGACCGCCGCCGGGGTGTCGAATGCTTTGCCATGTTGAACCTCCTGCAGCACAGGGGCTATTCAAAAACCGCTGTGCCGCATCTGCGGGGCAAGAATCAGATCGAAGCGATCAGATCGCCCATATTATACAGCCCCGGCTCCTTCTTTGCCAGATACACGGCGGCGTTGATGGCGCCGTTGGCAAAGATGCTGCGGGAATAAGCAGTGTGCTTGAGGGTGATCACTTCGTCCGGGCCGCAGAACAGCACCTCGTGGTCGCCCACGATGCTGCCGCCGCGTACCGAGCTGATGCCGATCTCCTTCGGGTCACGCTTCTGACGCACGGAGGAGCGATCGTAGACATAGTGGTAAGCGCCGTCGTTCTGCTCATTGATGGCATCGGCCAGCATCAGAGCGGTGCCGCTGGGAGCATCCAACTTGTTGTGATGGTGCTGCTCCACGATCTCCACGTCGTAGTTCACGCCCAGAATGGCAGAAGCACGCTTGCACAGCTCCGACAGAACGTTGATGCCCATGGACATGTTGGCGCTCTTGAACACGGGCACCGTGCGTGACAGCTGCACGACCTTGAGCTGCAGCTCTTCCGACAGGCCGGTGGTGCAGACCACGATGGGCAGCTTGTGGGCCTCACAGTAGGGCAGAGCCTTTTCCACAGCAGCGGGGGAGCTGAAGTCGATGACGACATCGCCCTTGCCGTTCAGTTTTTCCAGGCTGTCATACACGGGGATGCCGTTCTGCTCGCCGTCCTTCACATCAATGCCTGCCACAACACAGCAGTCCTCCCGCTGTGCGATCATATCGCACAGGACATGGCCCATACGGCCGCCAATGCCCTGGATCACGATTTCCGTCATAGTTGAGTTCCTTTCTTTTTACGCAATAATACGGAAAAATGCCCGGAGAACCGTCTCCCTGGGCATTTTACCTGAAACTTATTCCTGGATCAGACCGGCTGCGCGCAGGGTGTTCTCGATCTGTGCCTGATGGGCCTCACTGGGTTCCACCAGCGGCAGGCGGCACTCGCCGGCCTCCCAGCCCAGCAGATTCATTGCATACTTGACCGGGATGGGATTCACTTCGCAGAACAGTGCATCGGACAGCGGCAGCATCTCCAGCTGCAGGTCGCGGGCCTTTGCGGTATCTCCGTCAAAGAAGGCCTGGCAGCAGTTGTGCACCAGCTCCGGTGCTACATTGGAAACCACGCTGATCACGCCCTTGCCGCCCAGAGCCAGCAGAGGAACCACCTGATCGTCGTTGCCGGAGTAGATGTTCAGCTCATCGCCGCAGAGGGCTGCGATCTTGGCCACCTGCGAAATGTTGCCAGAAGCCTCCTTGATGCCGTTGATCAGCGGGTGCTTGCTCAGCTCCAGTGCCGTTTCCGGGGCAATGTTCAGGCCCGTGCGGGAGGGAACATTGTACACGATCACCGGGATGCCGCCGGCCTCTGCCATGGCGGTGAAGTGTGCCACCAGACCGGCCTGCGAGGTCTTGTTGTAGTAGGGGGTGACCATCAGCAGGGCGTCTGCGCCGCAGGCAGCCGACTTGGCAGCCAGTGCACAGCCGTGGTCGGTGTCGTTGGAGCCTGCACCTGCGATGACGGGTACACGGTGATTCACAACATCCACCGTGTACTTGATCGCAGCCAGCTGCTCCTCATCGGTCATGGTGGAGCACTCGCCGGTGGTGCCGCAGATGACGATGGCATCCGTGCTGCGGGCGATCTGGTCCTCGATGATGCGGCCCAGCTCGTCAAAATTGATGCTTCCGTCCTCATACATCGGGGTGATGATGGCAACACCCGCACCGGTAAAGACAGGATTCTTCATAGCAAAAACTCCTTTGATTGCGTTTTCACGCAAAAATTATACTCAGTCAAAATAGCCCTTGGCCGCCAGCAGCTCAGCCAGCAGCACGGCACCGCCGGCAGCGCCGCGCAGGGTGTTATGGCTCATGCAGGCAAACTTGTAGTCAAACAGGGTGTCCTCCCGCAGGCGGCCGATGCACACGGCCATGCCGTTTTCGGTGTTGCGGTCCAGCTTGGGCTGCGGACGATCCGGCTCAGTGAAGTAGTGCAGGAACTGCTTGGGTGCGCTGGGCAGGTTCAGCTCCTGTGCGGGGCCGCGAAAGTTTGCCCATGCCTCCAGCATCTGCTCCTTGGTGGGCTTTTTGTCAAAGCTCACGAACACGGCAGCGGTGTGACCGTCAGAGACCGGCACACGGAAGCACTGCGCGGTAATGGTGGGCTTCTCGGCGTTGACGATGTGGTCACCCTCGATGTGGCCCCACAGCTTCAGGGGTTCGCGCTCACTCTTTTCCTCCTCGCCGCCGATGTAAGGGATCACGTTGTCCACGATCTCCGGCATACGGTCAAAGGTCTTTCCGGCACCGGAAATTGCCTGATAGGTGCACACCAGAGCCTTGTTCACACCAAACTCCTTCATCAGCGGGTGCAGCGCAGGCACATAGCTCTGCAGGCTGCAGTTGGACTTGACGGCGATGAAGCCGCGCTTGGTGCCCAGACGCTTGCGCTGTGCGGGGATGATCTCAATATGGTCGGCATTGATCTCGGGCACCACCATGGGTACATCCGGGGTAAAGCGGTTGGCGCTGTTGTTGGACACCACCGGGCACTCTGCCTTGGCGTAGGCCTCTTCCAGAGCCTTGATCTCATCCTTGGGCATGTTGACGGCGCAGAAGATGAAGTCCACCTGTGCGGCGACCTCTTCCACCTTGGAAGCGTCCTGCACCATCATCCCCTTGACGCTCTCGGGCATCGGGGTGGTCATGGCCCAGCGGCTGCCCACAGCATCTTCATACGTTTTGCCTGCGCTGCGGCCAGAAGCAGCCAGGACGGTCAGCTTGAACCAGGGGTGGTTCTCCAGCAGCGTAATAAAACGCTGACCCACCATACCGGTTGCGCCTACGATACCCACTTTATACTGTTTTTCCATTTCCAGCACCTTTCCTTTCAAAAAGACGAGCAATGTGCTCTCTGGTTTGCACAGAGACTTGAAAACAGGCACTCTATGCAATATAATAGATACTGTCTATACAAATTTTATAATATCATTGATGCGGTACCCGTGTCAATCATCGGAAAGGCAAATGCACAATATGTTAAAAAAAGATTTTTGGTACGATTTACCCAAAGAGCTCATTGCGCAGGAACCTGCAAGCCCCCGCGACTCTGCACGCCTGATGGTCCTGAGCCAGAAGGATGACAGCATCCAGCACAAGATCTTCCGGGATCTGCCGGATTTTCTGGAGCCCGGCGACCTGCTGGTGGTGAACAACTCCAAGGTGCTGCCCGCCCGCATCGTGGGCATCAAGCAGCCCACCGGTGCGGTCTGCGAGCTGCTGCTGCTCCGTCAGGTCAAGGGCGACCAGTGGGAATGCCTGGCAAAGCCCGGCAAGCGGATGCAGGTCGGCACCAAGGTCAGCTTCGGTGACGGCAGCCTGACCGCTGTGGTGGACGAGACGCTGGAGGACGGCAACAAGTACGTTACATTCTATTACGACACCGAGACTCTTTATGAAAAGCTGGATGAGTTCGGCAAGATGCCGCTGCCGCCCTACATCACCAAGCAGCTGGAGGATCAGAGCCAGTATCAGACCGTGTATGCCAAGGAGCTGGGCAGCGCGGCCGCGCCCACGGCCGGCCTGCACTTCACCCCGGAGCTGATGGACACCATCCGCGCCAAGGGTGTCGGTATTGCCGAGGTGACACTGCACGTTGGTCTGGGCACCTTCCGCCCCGTTCAGGAGGATGAGATTACCGACCACAAGATGCACAGTGAGTGGTATTCCATCAGCGAGGAGACCGCCCAGCGCATCCGCGACACCAAGGCTGCCGGTCACCGCGTGATTGCCGTGGGCACCACCAGCTGCCGCACCTTGGAAGCTGTAGCGGCCAAGTACGGCGAGATCCGCGCCTGCAGCGGCAATACCTCCATTTTCCTGTACCCGGGCGTCAAGTTCAACTGCATCGACGGCCTGGTCACCAACTTCCACCTGCCGGAGAGCACCTTGATCATGCTCATTGCCGCACTGTATGGCTACGACAAGACCATGCATGCCTACAAGGTGGCCGTGGAAGAGAAATACCGCTTCTTCAGTTTCGGTGATGCGATGCTCATTCTGTGAGTGAAGGCGCATGATTGAAACCTGTAAGAGATTGTTCTGAATACCGCAGGTTTCTGCGGCAGGATCGCACGGCTGTTTTCCGTGCGCAGAAAGGAAACACGAGACAATGCCTTCACTGACGACTTACAAGCTCCTCAAGCAGGAACACGATGCCCGGCGGGGTGAGTTCAAGACCGTGCACGGCACGGTGCAGACACCCGCTTTCCAGAACGTTGCTACGGCAGGTGCCATCAAGGGCGGCCTGTCGGCACAGGATCTGAAGGACATCGGCGCACAGGTGATGCTGTGCAACACCTACCATCTGCACCTGCGCCCCGGTGATAAGCTGGTGGCTGACATGGGCGGCCTGCACAAGTTCACCCGCTGGAACGGCCCCATCCTGACCGACAGCGGCGGATTTCAAGTGTTCAGCCTGGCAAAGCTGCGCAAGATCACCGAAGAAGGTGTGACCTTTGCCTCCCATCTGGACGGCCACCGCATCTTCATGGGCCCGGAAGAGAGCATGCAGATCCAGGCAAACCTGGGTTCCACCATTGCCATGGCCTTTGACGAGTGCGTGGAGAACCCGGCCCAGCACGATTATTCCAAGGCCAGCTGCGAGCGCACCACCCGCTGGCTGAAGCGCTGCAAGGCCGAGATGGCCCGCCTGAAGCATGAGGGCATTTCGGTCAACCCGGATCAGTTGCTGTTCGGCATCAATCAGGGCTGCACCTTTGCAGATCTGCGTGTGGAACACATGAAGCAGATCGCAGATCTGGACCTGGACGGTTATGCCATCGGCGGTCTGGCTGTGGGCGAACCCACCGAGGTGATGTACGAGATGATCAGCCAGGTGGAGCCCTATATGCCCAAGGACAAGATCCGCTACCTGATGGGTGTGGGCACCCCCGGCAACATCATTGAAGCCGTCTCCCGCGGTGTGGACCTGTTCGACTGCGTGATGCCCAGCCGCAACGCCCGTCATGGCCATCTGAACACTTGGGGCGGCATCATCAACATCAAGAACGCCAAGTATGAGCGCGACGAACGCCCCATCGACTCCGCCTGCGGCTGCCCGGCCTGCCGCAACTACTCGCGTGCCTATATCCGTCATCTGTTCAAGGCAGAGGAGATTTTGGGCATGCGCCTGGCCGTCATGCACAACCTGTGGTTCTACAACCATCTGATGGAGCGCATCCGCGACGAACTGGACGCAGGCACCTTCACGGCCTTCCACGACAGGTACGTTAAGCTGCTGGACACCAGAATTTGAGAATAAGCCTTGCAACCAGTCGAACAAGAAGGTATAATAAACTTATCTGAATTTTGAGAGGAGATTTTGCCAAATGCAATTTCTGACTACCACGTCCGAGGGCTACATCAGCCTGTTCTTTACGCTGGCACTGATGCTGGTCCTGCTGTACTTCATGATTTACCGTCCGCAGAAGAAGCAGGAGAAGAAGGACGCCGCCATGCGCAACAGCCTGGAGATCGGCGATCAGGTCACCACCATCGGTGGTGTGATCGGCCGCGTTGTTGCCATCAAGGATGATACCTTCGTGCTGGAAACCGGCGCAGACCGTGTGAAGATCCGCTTTACCAAGACTGCCATCGGCTCTGTCGAGAAGCTGAACATGGACAAGGCTGAAAGCAAGACGGACAAGAAGTAATTTTTTCGATCACCGCATATCCGACGCGTCTCTCTGCATAGTGTATGGCAGGGAGGCGCGTTTTTATGTTGGAAAAAACTCATACCCCGGCGGCTCTGCTGCTGGGAGCGCTGGCCGGAGTGTTGGCTGCGACGCTCTGCATCTTGGGGTCTGCGGCCTGGATGGCAAAGCAGGGCTGCTCGGCGTCCATGGCGTGGCCGCTGGCCACGGTGTCGGTTTGCGTCGGGGGCTTCTGCGGCAGCGCACTGGCGGCGTTCTGGAAAAAAGAACAGGGTCTTTTGACGGGCTTGCTGTTGGGCGGACTGTTTGCGGCAGCGCTGAGCGGTCTGCTGCTGATGTCCGGCGGCCTGTTTGACACCCCGGCTTTGCTCCGGATGGCAGCGGTGCTTCTCTGCAGCTGTGCCGGGGGTGTTCTGGGCCGGGCTCTCGGAGAGAAAAAACGTCGGATCTGAAGGAGGATGCAGGATGTGGGTCTATCCGTCTGATGAAGTCCGGACATCGCCTGAGACTACGGCGCTTCTGCCGCAGCTCCCGGCAGAGTCCGGTGCCCCGAAGCAACCGGTTCCAGAGCCCCTGAACGCCGGAGAAGCAATGCCGGATGGCGTCGCACAGCAACCGGAACGGCTGCACCGCCGCATGCGGCATGCCAGCCGGGATTGCTGCCTGCTGGCGGCGGCCTTTTTGCTGGGCACGGCGGCTGCAGGGGCTTTGCAGGCGGTCTGTGATGCCTCGCAGCAGGAGATGCTGAGCTATTTTCTGCAATGCTGGTACGGGCTCTTTTCGGTTTCTGCGCCAACGTCTGCAGCAGGGCTGTTCTGCGCCGAGTATGCGGCCCTTGCAGCTGTGGCAACGCTGCTGCTTTTGCTGGGCCTGTCCGCTGTGGGGCCGGTGTGCATCTTTTTGTTTACGATGCTGTACGGCCTTGGCAACGGCCTTTTATCCGCGCAGCTGCTGGCGGGGGCAGACGGGAAAAGCATCCTCGCTTTGTTGCTGCTGGGCATTCCGGCCGCCTGTGCCGCCGGCTGCCTGTGCATGTTCGGTGCAGCAGCACTGCAGGTGAGCGGGCGCATCCGGGCCTACTCCTTCCGGAAAACGGCCGGACAAGCCTGTTCCGGGGCGCGGGAACTGATGGGGCAGTATCTGCTGGTGATCGTGGTATTTTTGCCGCTGTGCGGCGCAGCGACAGGGCTCGCCTATCTGGGCGGAAAAATCCTTTAACGTCAGCTTTTCTTGCGATGCCGCCCCGGGTATGCTACAATAAGGAAAATGGATGAGAAACGCAGGAGTCTTTTTATGAAAGAGCCGAAACTGAAAACTGTTTATGTCTGCTCCAACTGCGGGGAGACAAGCCCCCGCTGGATGGGCCGCTGCCCGAGCTGCGGGAGCTGGAATACCATGAATGAAGATGTAGTGGCCGAAGCTCCGAAAGCGGGCACCGCTGCGGCACGGCAGGCGGCTGCTGCCCGTCCGGAGGGCGTGACCAGCCTGACGGCCCGGCGTCTGTCCGAGATCAGCACCACAGAGGAGAAAAGCCGCATTCTGACCGGCATTTCAGAGCTGGACCGCGTGCTGGGCGGCGGCATCGTGCTGGGCGGCGTTGTGTTGCTGAGCGGCGAGCCGGGCGTGGGCAAATCCACCATGCTGCTGCAACTGTGCGGTGCCATTTCCAATCAGCATAGCGTTCTGTATATCACGGGCGAAGAATCGGTCCGGCAGGTCAAGCTGCGTGCAGCCCGCCTGAAGGTGCCGCAGGACAATATTTTTCTGGCCGCCGAAAACGATGTGGACGAGATCTGTGGCCTGATCGAAAAGGAAAAACCGGACCTTGTGGTCATCGACTCCATCCAGACCATGCGCTGTATGGACATCTCGTCGTCGTCCGGTACAGTCAGCCAGGTCAAGGAGAGCGCGGCGCGTCTGCTGGCTGTTGCCAAGAAACAGGAGATCCCCATGTTCATCGTGGGTCATGTGAACAAGGACGGTGCCATTGCCGGCCCCAAAGTCATGGAGCATATCGTGGACACCGTGCTTTACTTTGAGGGCGACAAGATGCTGCCATACCGCATCCTGCGGGCGGCAAAGAACCGCTATGGCTCCACGAATGAGCTTGGCATGTTCGATATGACCGGTACCGGTCTGGCCGAGATTGAAAACCCGTCGCAGATGCTGCTGGAAGGCCGTCCACTGGGCGTTTCCGGAAACTGCGTGGCCTGTACCATGGAGGGCAGCCGACCCATTCTGAGCGAGATCCAGGCCCTTGCCACCAAGACGAATTTCCCGGCCCCACGGCGTGCCTGCAGCGGCTACGACTATAACCGCATGAATCTGCTCATCGCCGTGTTGGAAAAGCGTGCAGGCTATTTCTTCGGCAATCTGGACGTGTATGTCAACATTGTGGGCGGCATTGCCCTGCGGGACACGGCCTGTGATCTTTCGGTGTGTCTGAGTATGGTGTCCTCGCTGCTGGACCGCCCGGTCAGCGACAAGCTGATCGCCATTGGCGAGGTCGGCCTGGGTGGGGAAGTGCGCAGTGTGCCCAACTTGGAACAGCGTCTGCATGAGGCAGAACGCATTGGGTTTGAACGCGCCGTGGTGCCCAAGCACAGCCTGAACCACCTGAACCCGGCGGATTATCCGGGCATGAAGCTGATCGGTGCCGCGTATATTTCCGATGCCATCAACGCACTGAAAACAGATCGTTTGTAAGAGGATGCCATGTCGATTTATCTGGACGAAAAGAACCCCGGCAAGCACAAGCCCTTTGAGGATGCTTCGCCGGATATTGTGGAATATGTACGCTATCTGGAAGTGATCGCCGGCAAAAGCGCCAATACGGCGTTCAGCTATTTTTGTGACCTGCGCGGGTTCAGCCGCTTTATGAAGCGCCGCCGCGGCCTTGTCCCTGCGGACAGTGAGATGCAGGACATCGACCCCAAAGGATTGGACACGGCATTCTGGGCCAGCGTGACCAAAGAGGATATCTACGAATACCTGTATTTCCTCAACCGGGAATGCGGCAACAAAAAGTCCTCGACTGCCCGGCGGCTGGCCAGTCTCCACGGCTTTTATGATTATCTGGTCAATCAGGTCAACCGGTTGGATTCCGACCCGACCGCTGCGATCAAACCTCCCAAACAGGACAAGGTCCTGCCTAAATACCTGACTGCAGAACAGTCCATGGATCTGCTGGAAAGCACCCAGACCCAGAGCGATTTCCCGGAGCGGGATTACTGCATGGTGGTCCTGTTCCTGAACTGCGGCATGCGTCTGTCGGAGCTTGTGGGCATGGACTTGGATGACATTGATCTGGAACAGCGGCAGATCCGGCTGTTCGGCAAGGGCCACAAAGAGCGCATGGTGTATCTGAACGATGCCTGCGTGGAAGCGCTGCAGCTTTACCTGAACAAGCGCAATGTGATGGAAGGTCTTTCGCCAAAAGAACGTGCCGTGTTCGTGACCCGGCGGCGCAAGGAACGCATCTCCAACCGGCGGGTGGAGCAGCTGGTGACCGGAGCCATGAAAGCAGCCGGACTGAAAGGTTTTTCCACCCACAAACTGCGCCATACGGCTGCAACGCTGATGTACCAGACCGGCAATGTGGATATCCTGACCCTGAAGCAGCTGCTGGGCCACAGCAGTGTTGGCACAACGCAAATCTATACCCATCTGCAGGAATTCCAGGTGCGTGCCGCCATTGAGGAAAACCCGCTGGGCAAAGCGTCCCGCAAAAAGCCCGGCAAAGCAGCCTTGGATACAACAGAAACTGAAACAGGGGAGAGCAGGGAAGAATCGCTTGGCAGCACTGCCGAAGTCGCAGAAAACAGCGCAACTGCGGAAGATTCTTCTGCACCCATGGCAGCCTTTGATGGCTCTGCAAAAGAGGGTTTCGGACTGGACACCGAGACGCTCGCAGCAAATTCGGACGCAGATACGGAAAAGTAATTGAAATATGGTTTGTCAGGCACCTTATGATCTCAGAATCAAAAGGAGCTTTTTTGTTTGCTCTGTGAATAAATTAACGAAGCTTACAGAGTGCAACAGGAATCCACCGCGGCACCTGTTGGTTTTCCAGCCGGCAGAGATTCTATAAAGGCACGTTTGTAAAACGGCTGCAGCTGGGCATTGTCGGCACAATCAAAAAAGTTTGTGCAGAGCGAAATCGTGCTTTAAAAGATACCCACGAAAATGTCAACCGGAATGCAGCCCCGGAATGCAGCCAACGATTTGGTTCGACACAACCAAATGGTCGTGCACAGAAAAATAAAAAGATTGGAACGGTCTTAAAAGCAAATATAAATAATGACTGGCAAACAACGAGTGCCGGACAAAAAAGATTGTAAAGACTGTGCAGTCCGAAGAATCAAATTATAATGAAAAAACAAAATATAAAATCATAAAAAACAGATAAATTGCAGCAAAGCCCGCAAAACGCGGCATGGGCGGTCGGAACGCCGGCGGGACGCCAAAAGAGCCAAAATCTGGAAAAGAGGGCTTTTTTGCTTCCCTCTGTTTCACATAACGTGCATTATACGAAAATACATATCCTAAAAATCAGGACCTTCCCTTCACGCAGGTTTCTGCGATCCGGAGGCCCTGATGACTTGGGTTGCGGCATTTTAATTTTTGGCACAGGAAACGTCTCTTCCCCGTTTTGAGAATCATTGGTTTGCATCCGGCAGCGGCGTGGTGCCAAAATATGCACAGATGGCCTCGTAGTAAATACGCGCAGTTCGTTTGCAGCCCTGTTCGCTGCCAAAGCGTTCCACATCATCCGCATTGGTCACAAAGCATTGTTCCGCCAGCACGGCCGGACAGTTTACATCTTCCAGCAGTGTGAAGCTCCGTTCTGCACGCACTTCGGTATGGGTGCTCTCCACCAGCTGCTTCTGATCATTTTCCAGATAATAAATGTAACGGATGCCGCCGCGCCCACGCAGGTGCGCTCCGGCGTTCTGCATCCCCTCTGCCAATTTCTGAGCAAAGTAATAACTCTCCGCATGCCATGTGCGCCCCGGCACAGATGGATAGCACTCAAAGCCGGCTGCACTGGAACCGTTTGCGGCGGAGTTTCCGTGAATGGAAAGCAGCAACTGTGGGGCCTGCGCATTGGCGGCGGCTGCCCGCTCGGCAGGCGTTGCGGTCTGGTCAAAGGCATCCCGCGTCCGGAGCGGAATGTAATTCGGGTCCTGCTCCAGCCATGCAAGCAGCACGGAGGCCGTGGCGGCCGTCATGTCTTTTTCTTCCACCACTCCCCTTGCGCCCGGGTCGTTGCCGCCATGCCCGGCATCAATGGCTACACGATACGGCGGGTCGCCCACCTGCGGCCGAAACGCCTCTCCGGATGCAGAGACACTTCCCTGCTCTTGTGAAGAAATCCGCAATGCTTCTCGCCAGAGAAACGCCGAAAAAACAAATGCAAGCACACAGAAACAGAGTGTGAGGGCCGTGTGGAGAAAAGAACTCTCCTTCCGTTTCGCTCTTCGCTTCTTTTTCTGGTGTGTGGGCTTGCGACGTTCTGCCATGATATGTACTTCCTGTCCAGATAAACTTCCTATAATAATACGAGTATACTCGGCTTTTTTCTGCAGTGCAAGCAAAAAGCCTGCCCATAAGCAGCGGGCAGGCTTTGAAATGACCCCTTATTTCAGCTCCACGACGGTCACGCCGCTTTCGCCTTCGCCGTAACGGCCCAGACGGAAGCTCTTGACCATGCGGTTGCCGCGCAGGTGCTTGTGGATGGCGGTGCGCAGTGCGCCGGTGCCATTGCCGTGGATCAGGTAGACTACGGTCTGGCCGTTCAGAATGGCGCGGTCGATGAAGGAATCCACCTCTGGCAAGGCCTCGTCCACGGTCAATCCCAGCAGATTGCACTCCATTTTGGCGCTGCGGTGCACCCGCTCCACGCGGCCATTCGGACGGTTTGCGTCGCCGGTCAGGCGGGAATACCGCTGCTGTGCCTTGGTCTGCGGTTTCGGGTCCTTGACCAGCTTTTCCGGCTGCTTCAGGCCCTTGAGCGGGACCTTGGTCTTGATGATGCCGGCCCGTACCAGAACATCCCCGTTCTTGTCCGGCAGCGAAAGCACCGTGGCCAGCTGGTTGAGCTCTGCAATGCAGACCTCCTGCCCTACCTTGACCTCTTTCAGCGGCACAAATTCCTTGACCGGATTGTGCACCACCTCGGTGCCCATAAACAGCTTTTCGGATTCCTTTTTGGCGATCTCACGGGCACGCTGGGCTTTCTGCTGGGTGCTCAGGCGCTCGTCCTTCTGCAGCTGACGCAGTTCGTCGGTCAGCGCATAGGCCTGGCTTTCCACCTGCTGGGCCAGCGCACGGGCTTTGGCGCGGGCCGCTTCCAGCTCGTTTTCGCCCTGCTGGATCAGTTCATCCCGCTTTTTCTGGGCAGCCTCCAGCTGGTGGGATGCCTCGTTCTTCAGCTCTTCCACCTCGTGCTGGCTTTCCTTCAGCTGCAATTTCAGATCATCCAGCTGACCCAGAACGGCATCCAGCCGCTTATCCTCGGCCGACAGATGCTGCTGCGCTGCCTCAATGACCCGCTCCGGGATGCCAAGTTTCTCACTGATGAGGAATGCGTTGGACTTGCCCGGCACGCCGACGCTCAGCTTATAGGTCGGGCGCAGCGTTTCCAGATCGAATTCGCAGCTGGCGTTCACGACGCCCTTGGTCTCCAGCGCGAACACCTTGAGCTCTGCATAGTGGGTGGTGGCCATCAGCAGCACGCCGCGGCGGCGCAGTTCTTCAATGATGGCCACAGCCAGCGCGGCACCCTCGGCAGGGTCGGTACCGGCACCCAGCTCGTCCAGCAGCACAAGAGTGTGCGGCATGGCCAGCTCCAGAATGCCGGTGATCTTTTTCATATGGCCGGAGAAGGTGGAAAGGCTCTGTTCGATGCTCTGCTCATCGCCGATGTCCACGAGAAACTCATCGAACACGCAGACCTCGCTGCGCTCGTCGGCCGGGATCAGGAAACCACACTGTGCCATCGCGCACAGCAGACCGGCCGTTTTCAGGGTGACGGTCTTGCCGCCGGTGTTCGGGCCGGTGATGATGAGCGAATCATATTCTTTGCCCAGTGCAATGTCCACCGGCACGCACTTCTGTGGGTCGATCAATGGGTGGCGTGCCCGGATCAGCGAGAAGGAATTGTCGGTGCGCACTGCAGGTTTGAATGCCTTGAGCTCCAGCGCCAGACGCGCCTTTGCCAGCAGGACATCAATGTCCAGCATGGCCTGATAACTGTACTGGAACTGCGGCTCAATGGCTGCCACCTGTGCAGTAAAGGCTACCAGAATGCGCTCGATCTCCTGCGCTTCCTGGGCACGATACTGCAGGATGCGGGCATTGGCTTCCACGACAGCCTGCGGTTCCACAAACACCGTTGCACCGGTAGAGGAAACGTCATGGATGATGCCGCTCACTTCGCCGCGGTATTCGCTCTTGACCGGGACAACGTAGCGGCCGTTGCGCATGGAGACCACACTCTCCTGCAGATATTTGGAGGTGTCCATGTTGCGCACCATGCTTTCCAGACGGTCGCGGATGCTGTTTTCGGTCGCACGGATCTTCTTGCGCAGGTCGTTCAGGGTGCGGGAGGCCGTGTCGGCCATCGCATCCGGGGCAAGGATCGCACTGGAGATCTGCTGTTCCAGACCCGGCTCCGGGGACAATGCATAGAACAGATCATCGGTCGGGAGCATATCGTGCTCCGAAGAACCGTACCAGTTGGTCAGGTTCTGGAAATTGCGCAGAGCACCGGCCACCATCAGCAGCTCGCCCATGGAAAGCACGCCGCCCTTGACCGCACGGGCGGCCAGCGCACTGACGCCCTCCACTCCACCGAAACGGGGTGAACCGTTCTTGATCAGCAGCGTATTGATGGCATCCGTCTGCTCCAGCGCATAGCGCACCTCGTCCGGGTCACACTGCGGCTCAAGTGCCAGGAGCTTCGTCTTTGCTTCCTTACATACACAGCCCTCCGCAGCACGGGCAATCATCTTATCCAGTTCTAATGTTTTTAAGTAGCTTGTTTCCATAATATCCTTTTGCTCAGGGCAGCACCGTTTTTAAAAAGTCGTAACTCTTCAGCGGCTTGTCCAGATGCGTTAGCGCATACTGCTCCGCTACGGCCGCCAGCTTTTCCAGACTGCCCACAGAAATCTTGAACGAAAATATTTTTTTGTCCTCCACAAGGCAGATGTGCCGCAGTGCAAACAGTGCATTGCGATCTAGATTGCAGCGTTTCCCAGCCTTGGCCGCACAATCAGCACAGAGCAGATAGCCCTCCTGCACATCCAGATAAAAGGCATCGCCTGCATCGTAGGTGCCGCAGTCGCGGCAGCACACCAACTGCGGCAGAAAGCCACACTCGCTCATGGTGCGAAGCTCAAAAACGGCCTTGATGGCCCGCAGGTCCGCCTTGTGCTCACTGATCATGTACAGGCAGTTCAGCAGCAGACGCAGTTCCCGCTCAGCTTCCTGTCCGGTGGGGGTCAACGCAGCAGCCATTTCGGCCAGATACATGGCCAGACTCATCCCCTCGATGGAGGAAGAAATGCCGTGAAAGACATTCTTGACGGCCGCTTCGCGCACAGTATACATGTTGCGCCCCGGCACCAGCGTGAATTCCGAATAGCAAAACAGCCCGCACGCGCTGAACAATTTGCTTTTCAGCCGCAGGCTGCTCTGTGCCGAAGCCGAGATCACCCCCAGCCCCGGGGTCAGGATCGTGAGGATCCGGTCCGATTCTTTATAGCGGGTCTCTTTCAACACCAGACCCAGTGTTACAAAGGTCTCCATGATCCGTGTCTCCTGCCGGATGCTCGTCCGGCATCTGTGTCTGTTTGTACTCCAGATAACGGAGAATGTTTCCCGTGCAGGCAAAGGCCTGCCAGCTTGTTTGCACGTCCATTGGCCGGGTCTCCTTTCCGGGCAGCGCCACTGCCGTCAGTGTTCTCTGGCGGCGGTGGCGTTATCCGAGGAAAACCCGCCCTGCATTGGAAAGTCTCAGCGGTTGCCGTTGTTCTGCTTGAAACCGAAATTGTTCAGCAGGAACTCGTTATCCCGCCAGTCCGACTTCACCTTGACCCAGCACTGCAGGTTCACACGGCAGCCCAGAAACTCTTCGCAGTCGGCACGGGCCGCACTGGCGATCTTTTTCAGCATGGCGCCGCCCTTGCCGATGACCATGCCCTTGTGGCTTTCCCGCTCACAGTAAATGTTCACATCAATGTCGATGAGATCGGTGCCGGGGCGCTCCTTGAAGCGCTCCACGACCACCGCGATGCCGTGTGGGATCTCGTCGCGCATGAACAGCAGGGCCTTTTCACGGATGACCTCTGCCACCAGTTCCTTCTCCGGCATATCGGTGTAGGCATCATCATCAAAGTAATGGGGGCCTTCTACGGCGTAGCGGCTCAAGGCATCGAACAGCGTTTCACAGCCGTCCTCGTTGCGGACGCTGACCGTGTAGATGTCATCGAATACACCCAGCGCCTTCAGCTCTTCTTTGCGGGCTTCCAGGTCAGCGGCATCCTTGACAAGGTCTGTCTTATTGATGACGGCAATGGCCGGGCCGCCGCTGCTGCGCAGCATGTCCACCAGAACCATCTCGGATTCATTCAGGGCACCATAGGGCTCAAACAGCATCATGGAAACATCCACGTCGGCAATGGAATCGCTGGCGGTTTTGTCCATGCGCTTGCCCAGCTTGTTGCGGGCTTTGTGTACGCCGGGGGTATCCAGCAGCACATACTGCAGCGGGCCGCGGGTGATCACACCGGTAATGCGGGTACGGGTGGTCTGCGGCTTGGAGGTGACAATGGCCACCTTTTCGCCAACCAGCAGGTTGGTCAGGCTGGATTTGCCCACATTGGGGCGGCCGATGACCGCCACAAAAACCGACGACGTATCGTAATGGCCCTGAACGGGCGTCGTGTTACTCAAAATCAAACTCCTGTCTTGCTGTGTGCAGAAATGCACGTTGGATCAAAGGCAAATCATTCGGTATAGCTCACCGTGCGGGGCAGGCCCAGCTGCAGCAGCACGGCCTCTTCTTTTTCCCGCATCCGCATAGCTTCCAGGCCGCCGTTCTCATGGTCGTAGCCCAGCAGATGCAGCATGGAATGCACGGTCAGAAATGCCACTTCCCGCTGCAGCGGATGGCCGTAGAGGGTCGCCTGCTCCTGGGCGCGCTCCATGCTGATGACGATATCGCCCAGCATTTTGCAGCCGTTGTTTTCGTCCACATCATATTTGCCATCCACACCCAGCGGGAAGCTCAAAACGTCGGTGGGCATGGGCTTGTTGCGGTACTGGTTGTTCAGCTCTGCAATGGCCGCGTTGTCCACAAAGGTCACGCTGATCTCAGCCGGAGCCTCAAAGTGCTCGAACTCCAGCACAGCGTTGCAGGCGCGGCGGATCAGGATGCGGAGGCCGGACGGAACCTTGACGGCCTTCTGGGAATTGGTGATCAGAACTTTATTGGACATAGAATCAGTCCTCTCCTTTCTGGTTTGGTTGTTTTTCGGGATGTGCAGCCCTGTCGTATGCCTTGATGATCTCCTGCACAAGGCGGTGGCGCACAACGTCTTTTTCGGTAAAATAGCACTGGGCAATGCCCTTGACCTGCTTCAGCACATGCAGCGCATCCACAAGGCCGCTGCGGGTGCGTTCCGGCAGGTCGATCTGAGTCACATCGCCGGTCACAACGACCTTGGAACCCACGCCCATGCGGGTCAGGAACATTTTCATCTGCTCCGGCGTGGTGTTCTGCGCCTCATCCAGAATGATGAAGGAGTCGTCCAGCGTACGGCCGCGCATATAGGCCAGCGGGGCCACCTCAATGATCTGCTTTTCCACCAGACGCTCATATGTCTCGGCACCCAGCATATCAAACAGACCGTCATACAGCGGGCGCAGATACGGGTCCACCTTCTGCTGCAGATCACCGGGCAGAAAACCAAGCTTCTCCCCTGCTTCTACCGCCGGGCGGGTCAGCACGATGCGGGACACCTCCTTGGCCTTGAAGGCCTTTACGGCCATAGCTACGGCGAGGTAGGTCTTACCGGTGCCCGCCGGGCCGACACCAAAGGTGATGGCATTGTTCCGGATGGCATTCAGGTATTCCTTCTGGCCCAGCGTCTTGGGCCGGATGGGCCGCCCTTTGACCGTAACCGTTACAAAATCCTCGGTCAGTTCCCGCACCCGTTTCTCAGCGCCGTCATGGGCCAGGCTGATGCAGTAGCGCACAGTCTGATCCTCCAGCGGGGTATGGTTCTCGATCAGAAGAAGCATGCCTTCCACCGCGCGGCTGGCCGCCGCTACGTTGGCCGGTTCACCGGAGAGCCGGAGCTGTGTGCCCCGGCAGACGGCCGTAACGGAGAACTCGTTTTCCAGCAGCCGGATGTTCCGGTCGCAGTTGCCAAAGACCGCCGCGGCGATCTCTACACTATCCAGTTCAATGTTCTTTTCTGCCATGTGCTCCTCCTGATGTGCCTGCTTCGATAGCTATATTGTACCACCAAAATCCTTAGAAGAAAACTATGAAAATTGCACAAAATATTTTTCCTGCTTCCATCGTTTTTCCATATTGCAAAAATGCACTTGACAAACTATATCGTCACACGATATAATATGATCACGATATATCGGAACGCGATATAAAGACTTTCGATCGAAACGGAGAGGTATCGAAACGATGGAAGCCATGGCCCTGACCGAGTCCACCTATTACATTCTGCTTTCTCTTTATCATCCGCAGCATGGATACGGCATCATGCAGCAGACCGAGCAGCTTTCCGGCGGGCGGGTACACCTTGCCGCAGGGACATTGTATGGAGCGCTGAACTCCCTGTGCGAAAAAGGATGGATCCGACAGCTGCCCGTGGAACGTGGGAGCCGTAAAAAAGAATATCAGCTGACCACAGAGGGTCTAGCAGTCCTGAAGCATGAGCTTGCCCGGCTGCAGCAGCTGGTTGCAAACGGCGAAAGCATCCTGAAGGAGGAATGACCATGAACACGCGCAAAACCATCCATAAAGTCTATCTGGCATGGGATTTCAAGAAGGAAGAACTCTGGCTCAACGAGATGGCGGCGGAAGGCTGGGCTTTGGAGCATGCAGCGTTTTGCTCGTACACCTTCGTGCGCTGTGAGCCGGGCGAATACGTCATCCGCATGGAGATGAATGCAGACCGGGACTATCGCAGCTTTGTAGAAGAAACCGGTGCAGAATATGTCGGCGGCTGTGTGAACTGGGTCTATTTCCGCCGCAAAGCCGAGCTCGGGTCGTTTGACCTGTTTTCGGACATAGATTCCCGCATTGCGCATCTTGCACGCATCGGTAAATCGCTCTGGCTGATCTGCCTTGCCAATCTGATCATCGGCGTTGTCAATATCCTAGACGGGCAGACGTTTTCCATTGTAAATCTGCTGTGCAGCGTTCTGCTGGCCTATGGTCTGGGCCGCATCCATGGGATGAATGCATCCCTTGAAGAAGAGCGTGCCCTGTACGAATAAACCTTGTCAAGCCTTTTTGTGCCACAACCGCATAGAAAAACAAAATGTATCTTTGGGTAAAACAGCAATAGCAAACTTTTCTCCTGCGTGATACAATAGCAAGCGTTGCGTGCCCTGCCGCCGCAGCAAAAAGATTGAAGGAGAAACGAACGATGGAACAATGCTATCTGATGCCCGGACAGGAACGCTGCGAACGATTCAAGGACGCAAACGGTGTTCCGCGCGTTCACTACTCCTACCGTTCCCTGCACGGTGCCTTTTTTGACTGCGAGAGCCGCAGCCTGGAGGAAGCTCAGCATCTGTGTGAGGACTGGCTGGTCGGCCAGGACCGCTGCTACCGCAACTGATTCCATAAAAAAGCAAGCGCCTCTGTTCCATGGATGGTCACTCCATCCGGAGCAGAGGCGTTTTTTGTTGTTAGTTCCACAGCTGTGCGCAGACAAGCTCCAGCACACTGCCCGCAATACAGCGGGATTTATCCGAGATCAGGAAACAGTTGGAAAGCTCTTCCCGGCGGGGGTCTACATCAGCCACCTTGAACCCCGGAGTAACCGGGTAGCCGCTGCGCAGCAGGCCGCGCAGGATGCCGCCGATCTGTGTGGTGACCGGGATGGATTTGCCTTCCGACGTCCGGATCTGTGCGATGATCTCCCCTGCTTCCACCAGGTCACCGATCCTTCGCACATCCTGAAAGATGCCTTCCGTCTGCGCATGGATGACCCGCTCCTTGCCATAACCGCCGATGACACCCGGAATACCAGTGTTCGGGATGGCAGCGCCCTCCCGGATGATACGGCCCAGCCGATGGCCGCGCTTCGTCTCGACCACGACATCCACATCCTGTCCGGCTGTAAATCCGGGGCCAAGGGCGATGGTCAGCGGTGCCATATCACGGGTGGTGCCAAGGTTCTTCTTGGCCAGAATGGCATCCACCAATACATCCGGCTTTGCTTGTGCCACGCAGCTGCCTGCCGGGTCGATGAGAACGGGCACCGCATTCTGTGCCCAGACGGTCGGAGCCTGTTCCAGTGTGTCGATACGAACAGCCCTCAGACCCTCTACCGTTGTTTCACCTTCGTACACAGCTTCGCAGAGCGACACCTGCCGCCGGATAGCCGCCGGGTGAGCGGTTTCCAGTACAAGCACCCGCAGCCCGGCGGACCACAGACGATGGATGGTGCCGGTAGCAAGGTCGCCGCCGCCGCGCACCAGAATCAAGGCATCCTGTTTCATTCGATGGATCCTCCTTCCGGAATGATTTCCAGCAGAAGCTCCATGGAACCACCGCAGGCCGCAACCGCGGCATCTTCGTTTTTGCCGTCGGCCGAAAATGTGACCGTCTGCACCGCTGCTGTATGCCCGGCCAGCATTTCAGCAGCGGCCTGCCGAGTACGGTATTCCATGATGCCGCCGCCCACACTGCCCACAGTCGTGCCATCGGGCAGGAGCAGCATTTTGGAGCCGACCTCCCGCGGGGTGGAGCCGTGCCGTGCAATGATCGTCGCCAGCACTGCAGGCTGGCCGTTCTGTGCGGCCTGCTCCATCGCCGCCAGAAGCGCCGGAGCAAAGCCCTCGGTCTGAGGGCGGGCGTTTTTCACTTCCACAATCTGCGCCAGAATGGACAGCGCGATCTCTTCGGCTGTTTTGGCCCCGATGGCAAGTCCGATGGGGGCCTGCACAGCTTCCACCCGTGCAGCATCCGCCCCGGCTTCCAGCAGCTGTCGCCGTACCAGTGCGGCCCGGCCCCGGCTGCCCATCATGCCAACGTAAGCCGCCGGTTTCTGCAAGATCTGCTCCAGGCAGGCCACATCAAAGGCATGGGCGCGGGTCACAACCACAAAGTAGGTCTCTGCCCCGCCGAGCACCTGCTCCAGTGCCTGCGCAAACGGTAAGCAGAGGACCGTGTCCGCTCCGGCATCCCGCAGGTCCTGCGCATATTCCGTGCGGTCCTCCATAGCAAGCACCGGCAGGCCCAGCAGTTTTGCCAGCCGTACCACCGATACCGCCACATGGCCGCCGCCGCAGACAACGATCTGCGGCACCGCACCGAATCGTTCCACAAACACCCGCGTGCCGTCCAGTTCTAGAAACCCGGTGGCTGTGCATTCCTGCAAACGGGAAAGGCTGCGCTGCAATATGCCGCTGCTGTGGGTCTGCCACACCGGGTACCCGCCGCGCAGCAGCATCCGGCTGCCGGCCTCCGGTCCATCCAGCACCGCCGCAAGGGTACAGTCTCCGGTGACCTGCCCTTTCTGCAGGGCATCAACCAATGCGCTCATAAAATGTTCTCCTGTTCGTCATTGCTCCACCTGCGACACCGCGTCGTAAGCCGCCGGGTCCAGCAGGCTGTTCCAGTGTTCCCAATCCTCCGGCGTCATGCGCCAGGCAAGGCCGCACCCGGCGGAGATCTCCCGTGGGAGCGGGATCAGCCGCCCGGGGATCTGTGCCGTGGCGCAGTGCTTCTCCCAGGCCATGGCTTCCACCGTTGTGCGGAAGGAGAGCACGATATAGGTCTTTTTTGTGCGCATTTACAGCTCCTGTGCCAGCTCCCGCACGGCCTGTGCAGCGTGCAGAGCTTCTTCCATGGTATTGCTGTGTGAAAAGCTGAACCGTACCACGCCCTGTTCCACCGTGCCAAGCGCCTTGTGCATCAGCGGGGCGCAATGTGCTCCGGCCCGCACACAGATGCCGTAGTCCTCCCACAGGATATCGGCCACCCGGGCAGAGTCCTCGTCTCCGATATTCAGGGAGACGATGGGCGCACGCAGAGCGGTCTCAATGTCGCCGTATACAGTCACGCCCGGCATACCGCATACTTCTTCGTAAAAACAGCGAGCCAGTGCAGCTTCGCGGGCGGCCAGCGTTTCCACGCCCTGTGTCAGAAGCCATTGTACTCCGGCGCAAAGCCCGGCAAGGCCGTGCACGTTCAGGGTGCCGGCTTCCAGTGCGGTGGGCATCTGGGCGGGATGCTGCTCGTCATAGCTGTGCACGCCGCTGCCGCCCACTACAAGGGGCGCGATCTGCACACCCGGACGCACATACAGCCCGCCGGTGCCCTGCGGCCCCAGTAAAGCCTTGTGCCCGGTGAAGCACAGCACATCCACACCCAGTGCCTGTACGTCGATGGACTGGGCTCCGGCCGTCTGCGCGGCATCCACGATCAGCAGCAAGCCGTGCCGGTGCGCAAAGGCCGCAGCCTTTGCAAGATCGGTGCCGTTGCCGGTCACATTGGACGCTCCGGTCACGACCAGCGCTCTGGTGTTTGGGCGCACAAGCTCTTCCCATTTTTCATATTGCAGGCGGCCTTTGGCGTCTACCCCGGCAAAGCTGAGCTGGCCCCCCTGTGTCCGCAGCCGGTACAGCGGCCGCAGGACCGAATTGTGCTCACACACGGTGGTGATGACATGATCCCCCGGCCCCAGCAGCCCGCACAGGGCGGTGTTCAACGCGCCGGTGGCGTTGGCCGTAAAGGCAATGCAGGCAGGGTCCGGCGCGTGGAAAAGCTCTGCCAGCGCTTCCCGTGCGGCATACACCAGCCGGGAAGCATGCAGGGTCGGCTCATGGGCACCGCGGCCGGGATTGCCTGCGGTGTGCAGGGCGTCCAGAATGGCGGCGTCCACTTCCTGCGGTTTGTACAGCGTGGTGGCAGCATTGTCCAGATAGATCACGGCTTGACCACGTTCCCGGCATGGGTCAGCTTTTCCACGATGGCATACATGTTCGTCACGCTGCCTACGGCCAGCTTCTCGGTCAGGCCGTAATAGTTCAGGCAGGTGCCGCAGGTCATGATCTCCACACCTTCCGATTCCAGCGTCTTGAGGTCCTCCAGCATGGGAGAACCCTCACAGGTCAGGGATGCACCGCTGTTATAGAACAGAACCGTCTTGGGCAGCTTGTCCTGCTGCGTCAGGGCAAACACGAACGCCTTGAGCAGGGTCTTGCCCAGCTCCTCGGCCCCGGTGCCCATAGTGTTTGCGCCAATGGCCACCACGGTGTCCGTGCGGGCATCCGGCATGCAGACGGCCGGGGTCTCTTCAGCCGCCGGGGCCTCCCCGATGGTGAACAGCACTCGGTATGCCCCTTCGGCCAGCTTTTCGGCGCTGTACTGATAACCCTTTTGCTGGGCCATCTTGGTCAGGTTCTGCACGGCGATCTCGTTGTCCACCAGAATTTCCACCTGACCGGCACCCTTCAGCTCCGAAATAGCGCGCTTGGCCTTGACGACCGGCAGCGGGCAGGCGTCTCCTCTTGCATCAACATGTGTCATGATCGTTTCTCCTTTCAGTAGGTCAGTATGTTACTGCGATCTCGGTTTCGGTTCGGGGAACGATCTCGCCCACAATCTTCGTGGGCAGACCAGCAGATTGCAGTTCTTTCTCCAGCGCGCTGGCCTCCGCCGGGTCCACTGCCAGCAGCAGACCGCCGGAGGTCTGCGGGTCGAACAAGACTTCCTCCATGGCAAACGGAACGCCCTCAAACCGGACAAAAGGCCCTGTATGATTGCGGTTGCGCTGCCCGGCGGCGGTGTACAGGAAGTCATCCGCCGCCTTTTCCGCGCCCGGCAGCACCGGCACGGCGCGGGCGTTGATCTTGCAGGAAAGTTTCCCGCCCATCATCTCGTGCAGATGCCCCAGAAAACTGAAGCCGGTCACATCGGTGGCCGCGTGCACAGTATACCGGCGGCTGATCTCCGCAGCGGTCTTGTTCAGGGTTGTCATGGAACTGATGGCGGCTGCCATGTGTTCCGGGGCCGCCTCGCCTACACGGTTTGCGGTGCACAGCAGCCCCACACCCAGCGCTTTGGTCAGCAGTAGCTTGTCTCCCGGCTGGCCGGCATCGTTTGCGTACAGGTGATGCGGGTCCACAAGGCCGGTCACCGACAGGCCGTATTTGACGCCGGTGTCTGCAATGGAATGACCTCCGGCCAGAATGCCCCCTGCCTCGGCTACCTTTTCGGCTCCGCCGCGCAGGATCTCGCCCAAAACGTTCAGGTCCATATTTTCCGGGAAACACACCAGATTGAGGGCAGTTTTCACCTCGCCACCCATGGCATACACGTCGCTCAGGGCGTTGGCCGCTGCGATCTGCCCGAAGGTATAGGGGTCATCCACCATGGGTGGGAAAAAGTCCACCGTCTGCACCAGGGCCAGATCTTCTGTAACGCGGTAGACGGCGGCATCATCCCGGCTGTCATACCCCACCAGCAGATTCGGGTCCTTTTCGCCGCGGGGCAGCTTTTCCAGAATGCGGCTCAGTACACCGGCACCCAGCTTTGCCGTGCAGCCGCCCCCGGTACAGAATACGATTTTTTCATCCTTGCTCATGCACGTTCTCCCTCTTCAAATTGTGTCAGAACGCCGTTCACACGATAACGTTCCTGCAGAACACAGAGCGTCTGCTTCCCGAGCAGTTGGCGCTGCGGCGTATCTGCCTGATTGAGCACCGCATAAAAGGCCCTGCTGCCCACCCGTTTCCGGCCGCCCTGCTCACTTGCCAGCAGTTGAGCCAGAAGTTCCGGGGTCAGGCAGGCCTCCGGCGGAACGCCCAGCAGCATGCAGGCTTGTTCCAACCGGAAGCAGCATTCTTTCAAAGGGTGGCCCAGTGCGGAAAGCCCGGCCACCGCCAGTACGATGTCGCTTTGCGGCAGCAGAACAGGTTCCTGCTCCGCCGGGGCTTTGCACGGGAAATGCTTTGCACCGTCGGCTTCCAGAAACACGGCGTCTGCCTGTGCCATCCAGTGGGCAAGGTCTGCTTCCGGCGGTGCGGTCAACTTACCGTTGGGAGCCGGAGAGCCCACCACGGCATAAGAGCCGCGGGCCCAGAGTTCCTGTATTTCGGCGTCAGTCTTTGCCCAGAGTCCGTTTTCCGGGCGCAGGATGTGGGTGGTAGTGGACACCAGCACCCGCCAACCTTTCTGCGCGCAATGGCTGGCCATGGCATACAGCAGCGTTGTTTTTCCGCCGCCGCCCACCAGCGAGACCACATGGCCTTTTTCCGCCAGAAACGGAAACTGCTGTTCCCCGATCATTTGTGGTTTTCAGCGGCGGCCATGGCAATCTGCTCCGGAGTAATGGGCAGCTCATAGAAACGGGTGCCGATGGCGTTGTAAATGGCGTCTGAAATGGCCGGCAGCGGCGTGTTGATGACCACCTCACCGATGGATTTTGCACCAAACGGGCCGTTTGGCTCGTAGCTGTTCTCAAACTCCACGTTGATTTTTCCGATGTCGATGCGGGTGGGGATCTTGTACTGGAACAGCGAGTTCTCTTCCGGGCAGCCCTTCCGGTCATAGGTAACATTCTCGGTCAGCGTCATACCGATGCCCTGCAGGATGCCGCCTTCCGCCTGCACACGGGTCAGGTTGGGGTTGATGGGCGTACCGCAGTCCACGCAGGCGTCAAACTCCAGCACCTTCACCTCGCCGGTCTCGGTATCCACTTCCACCTCGGCAGCACCCACCATAAAGGGCGGCGGCGACAGGGGCGAAGTGTGGGTCTCGGTGGCTTCCAGCGGGACCATATGGCCGAACTGAGACGCATAGGCGATCTCGGACAGGGTCTTTTTCGTTTCCGGGGCGGCGCTTTCAAACACTTCTTTGCCGTCAAACTCCACAGCATCTGCCGGGCAGCCCAGCAGCTCGGCACCCAGCTTGCAGATCTGTTCCCGCAGCTTCATGGCACACTTCTCAGTGGCCTTGCCGGTGACGTAGGTGGTGCTGGATGCGTAGGAGCCGGAGTCGTAGGGGGAGGAATCGGTATCAGCACCAAAGACCGCAATGTTGTCCAGCGGGCAGTCCAGCACTTCAGCGGCGATCTGCGCCAGCGTGGTGTCACAGCCGGTGCCCATATCCGCTGCACCGATGATCAGCGAGTAGAATCCATCATCGTTCAGCTTGAGGGTCGCACTGCCCACGTCCATGCCGGAAATACCGGAGCCCTGCATGGCCATGCCCATGCCGACGGCGCGCACCTTGCCGTTGCCCAGATCACGGGCCGGGTATTTGTGCTCCCAGTCGACCATCTCCCGCACCTTGACAAGACAGCGGTCCAGCGCACAGCTGGTGTTCACGGCACCGTAGTAGGCAGGCATCACATCGCCCTCCTGCACCGTGTTCTTCAGGCGCAGGGCAAAGGGGTCCATGTTCAGCTTGTGGGCCAGCTCGTTCACGGCAGATTCCACAGCAAACAGGCCCTGGGTCGCACCGTAGCCGCGGTAGGCACCGGCAGACATGTGGTTGGTATACACCACATCGCTGACAAAGCGGAACGCTTCGGCCTTGCCGTACAGCGGGATGGATTTGTGGCCGGACAGGCCCACGGTCGTGGGGCCGTGCTCGCCATAGGCACCGGTGTTGGACAGCGTGTACAGGTCGATTCCCTTCACGATGCCATCCTTCGTGGCACCCAGCCGGACATGCATCTCCATTTCGTGGCGCGGAGAGGAGGCCGTCTGGCTTTCCACCCGGCTGAAAATGATCTTGGAGGGCTTTTTGGTTTTCCAGGTCACAAAGGCGGGGTATACCTCGCTGACCGCTGTCTGCTTGGCACCAAAACCGCCGCCCACCCGGGGCTTTGCCACACGCACCATGGATTTGGGGATGTGCAGGGCATTTGCGATGTTGCGCCGCGCATGGAACACGATCTGGGTGGAGCTGAGCACGTTCAGCCGCCCATAAGTGTCAATGGAACAATAGGTGCGGAAGGTTTCCATCATGGCCTGCTGGCAGGCCTTGGTGTGGTAAACATGGTCGATCACCACATCGCACCCCGCCAGCACTGCGTCGATGTCTCCGGAGCCGCACTCATCGTGGGCACACAGGTTGCGCTTGTTGTCGGCCCCTACCGGGCTCAGGGCCTCCCAGTTGTCCTCCGGGTGCACCAGAACCGGGTTGTCCTTGGCGGTGTGGAAGTCCAGCACCGGTTCCAGCACCTCATAGTCCACCTTGATGAGCTTGAGGGCCTTGTCCACGCATTTTTCGTCTTTACCGGCCACGATGGCCACCACGTCCCCCACAAAACGGACGTGGCGGTCGATGAGCAGTCGGTCACGGGGGCTTGCCTCCGGGAAGGTCTGGCCTGCCTGGGTGTAGCGGGGCGCATCCTGCGGGACATCCTCCCAGGTGAAGATGGCTTCAATGCCAGGCACCTTCTTGGCCACATCGGTGTGGATAGCCTGGACCATGGCATTGGGGTGGGGCGACCTCAGCAGCTTTACGATGAGGCAGTCCTGGGGGATCACATCATCCATGTATACAGGCTGACCGGTGACCAGCTGCATGGCGTCTTTTTTGCGGTAGGGTTTGTTGATGACGTTCATTCTGCCGCCTCCTTCTGCTTTTTCCAGGCCAGAAAGTTCAGGATGCCCCGCAGCTGGCCTTCATAGCCGGAGCAGCGGCAGAGATTGCCGGAAAGATATTCTTTGATTTCTTCGGCCGACGGGTATGGATTTTCCCGGAACAGCGCCAGAGCATTCATGATAAAGCCCGGGTTGCAGAAGCCGCACTGCTCTGCGCCCTGATCGGCGATGAAGGCACCGAATTCGGCAGCTTCTTCCTGCAGGCCCTCCAGCGTGGTCACCTTGTGACCGTCGGCGCGGGCGGCCAGCACAGAACAGGACAGCACCGGCTTGTCATCCAGAAAAACCGTGCACAAGCCGCAGTTGGAAGTTTCGCAGCCGCGTTTGACGCTCAGGCATCCATGTCTGCGCACAAAGTCGATGAGCAGCGTATCGGGAGCCACATCGTCCGAGACGCGCACTCCGTTCAGCATCAGATTGATCTGCATTTAGGTTTCCTCCTGTCCGGCGCGGTTTTCCAGTTCTTCGGCTGCACGCCGCACCAGCACACCAGTCAGGTGGCGGCGGTATTCGGCGCTGCCGCGCATGTTGGAACCGGTGACCACCTGTTGTTGGATGGTTTCGGCCAGCTGCTGCGCCGGAGCTGCCGGTTCTTCATACAGCACAGCCTTGAGCGGGCGGGCACCCACCGCAAACCGGTAGCTGCCATCCTGCAGCCGGGCAGCGGCACAGGTGAGCACCGGAATGTCGGTCTGGCTGTTGCGCACCGACTGGTAGCAGTAATCGGCCGCTTCTTTCCGGACCAGCAGACGCACCACGATGTCCCGGTCGTAGGGACGCTCGGCATACTCCCACAGCGGCACGATGCCGCCCTTATACAGCTCCACCGAGCAGTCCATGGCCAGGAACAGGGTCAGCACATCCGAAAAGCCAAACCGGCTGTAGATGCTGCCGCCGACGGTGGCCAGGTTGCGCAGCTGCACGCCCACGATGTGGCGCAGCGCTTCCCGGACGGCCCCGTGGGTAAAGGCTTCCAGTCCGGGGTGGGTCTCCAGCTGGCGCAGGGTGACCATCGCCCCAATGGAAAAGCCCGCATCCGTTTCCTCGATCGTGTCCAGCCCCAGGCCGGACAGGTCGATGGCTGTGCCGACATTGATAGTCTCCATCTTGAGCCAGATCATGCCGCCCAGGATGCGGTTGGCCTTTTTCTGGTTGAGCTGCCAGGCTTCTTCCAGACTTTCGGCCCGTTTGTATTCTCGGATCGTCATCATGTGCAGGTCCCTCTCTTTTTATCCTTGCTGTTTCTATTTTAACACAGACACAGATTGCGTTTCAATCGGCAATTGCGCTATAATGGAAAAAATCCCATCGGAAAGCGCAGGTCTTTTTTATGCAAATGCATGCTTCTACGGGGTGTGTGCTCATGGCCTCTGGTTTGAGTACCCGCTTTGGCTCCAACAAGCTGCTGACACCCTTTGGCCCCGGCAGAGAGCCCATGCTCCGCCGCGCTTTTGCCGCTACGGACACGCCGCTTCTGGCTTCACGGGTAGTAGTGGCCCGCTCCCCGGAGGTAGAAACGCTCTGCAGAGAAGTCAGCGTTCCCTGCCTGCTCCACGCTCTGCCAGGCCGGAACGACACTGTGCGGCTGGGACTGGAAGCGCTGCTGGCAGAGCGGCCTGACCTTGCGGGCTGCATGTTCCTGCCCGGAGATCAGCCTCTGCTGCGGCGGGAGAGCGTAGAATCATTGCTCCGCGCCTTTGCAGAGCACCTCCAGACACAAAAAGAAACAGAACGGATGATCTTCCGGCTGGCATATCGGGCCAAAGATGACCCGACACCCCTAGTCGGAAGTCCCGTTCTGTTTGACAGCGGGTATTTCCCCGCCCTGCGTACCCTGCCCGAGGGCAAGGGCGGCAGTTTTCTGCTCCGGCAGTATCCGGAACAGGTACATTGTTTTTATACCGCTCACCACGAAGAACTGTGGGATGCCGACACCCCGGAAGCCCTGCAGAAGCTGGAAGCGATGCTGTAATTATTCCGCTTTGTCGTCTTTCGGCAGCAGCAGGTTGAGCACGATGGCCACAAAGGCTGCCGGGACGATGCCGGACTCACCGCAGATGAGCTGGATGGCCTGCGGGGTGTGTGCCAGAATGCTGGAGTTTGCACCCATGCCATAACCGACGCCCAGAGCCACAGAAACGATGGTCAGGGTGCGCGGGGTCATCTTCTCTTTGGTGATGAGCTGGATACCAGACACCACGATGGAAGAGAACATCATGACAGCCGCACCGCCCAGAACAGCCTGAGGCATAATGGAGACCAGTGCGCCCAGCTTGGGGATGAGGCCGCAGAGGATCAGGAAGACTGCACCGGTAGCCAGTGCACCACGGTTGACCACCTTGGTCATGGCCACCAGACCGACGTTCTGGCTGAACGAGGTGTTGGGCAGCACGCCAAAGCAGGCGGCAAAGGTGGAGCCCAGGCCGTCGCAGATGACACCGCCGGACAGCTCTTTATCGCTGGGCTCGCGGTTCATACCGCCCTCCATCACACCGGAGATATCGCCCACCGTCTCCACAGCGGTGACGATGAACATGACCATCACGGGCAGGATGGCGCGCAGATCAAACACGATCTTAACGGGCACCAGCTTGGGAATGGCAAACCAGCTGGCCTGTGCTACTTTGTCCCAGTTGAGGACCTAGGCCTTGGTGAACTCCACACCGTCAGCGGTGACACCAGTGGTGGGCAGCACAAAGCCCATAATGATGGCAGCAACATAACCCACGATGATGCCGATGAGGATGGAAGAAGAACTCAGGAAGCCTGTGGTCCAGTGCTTGAGGAACAGGATGACCACCAGCACGAAAATTGCCAGCAGCAGGTTTTCCATAGAGCCAAAGTCCTTTGCACCGTTGCCGCCGCCGAACGAGTTGATGCCGACGGAGATCAGCGACAGGCCGATGGACAGCACGACCGTGCCGGTAACGACCGCGGGGAACAGCTTGCGCAGAGGCTTGAGGAAGACGCCGAGGACGCTCTCAAAGATGCCGCCCAGAATGGACGCACCCATAATGGCACCATAGGCCGTGACGCCGCCGCCCATGGTAGCCGCCACACTGTTGAACACGCCCAGGAAGCCTGAGCTGGTGCCCATAATGATGGGCACTTTGCCGCCGACGGGGCCCACTGCATACAGCTGGACCAGCGTGACAATGCCGGCCACAAACATGGCGTTCTGCAGCAGGCTGACCTGCAGGTCGGCAAACTCGCCGCCTGCCAGGCCGCAGGCGCTGGTGATGATCAGCAGCGGGGTCAGGTTGCCCACAAACATGGCAAACACATGCTGCAGACCCAGCGGGATGGCGTGCTTGAGGGGCATTTTTGCTTCAAACTGGTAAGCTGCGCTTTCCAGCTCCGTACTTTTTAACATATCCTTGCTCCTTCCCTCTTTTGGGGTTCTCTTTTAACAGACGATTCAAATTATAACAGCGCCAGCGGCACTTTACCAGAGGGTTCCGCAAGTTTTTGTTCCCGTTTCTTTCATAAGTCATACTTAAATCGGGCTTTGTGCAGTTTTTACAGACAAGACTCGGGTTGTTTGGCAAATATTACCCGCCGGGTATCAGCAGTCTGCGAGGCGCTGCAAGGGTCTCTGTGCCCTCGGGCAGGTCATTGGCAGCCAGCATCTGCCCTGGGGAGACGGAGAATCTCCGGGCGATCTCAAACAGCTGCTCCCCTGCCTGTGCATAATAGACCCGCAGCGAGATCTCCGGGTCGGCTGGAGTCAGCGGTTCTCCCAGTGCAATGCTCTCCACGCAGGCTGTTGTGCAGCGCTCCAGGATCGTTCCCTCCACCCGGACCGTCACCGTTACTTCCAGTGCACCGCCCTGTGCCGTGCATTGCAGATCTTCCACACTCAGCCAGCACTCCGGGTAGAGATCCGCTGTTTCCGGCAGCGTGGTATCCAGCGCAAGATTCATTTCCAACGTTTTTTCATAGCTTTCCAGCTCGGCCAGCGTATTTTCCGCAAAGGCCGTGGCGGTTACCCGGGCCGTCAGGTTCCAGCGGCCATTCTGGAATGCCAGCTGAGCCGGGCCAAAAGAGGCAAAACAGGCCAGCACTTTTGCCCCGGCATCCGGCAGTGCACCGGAGCCTTTGAGGGGAGCAGATGCACTCAGCGGGCAGACGATCCGCTCGGATAAGATGTTCTGCATGGTCTGTGTCGTCTCAAATTTCGTTGAGAACGCGTCGGTCACGCACTGGAGCTGGTAAGGCCGCCAACCCCGCAGCCGGAGCATAGCGGTCACGGTCAGTGTGCCGGGGCCGGAAGTGTCCCCCTCGCCCTGTGCCAGTGTGAACCCGGTGGGCTCCACCACACACAGGCAGCGGCAGTCCTCACTCAGTCCCTCCGCGTCCAGCACTTGGTTGAACGGCAGTGTGATGCTGGTGCTCCGCAGGCTCGTCTCTCCCTCGGCACGCCAGGCACACTGTCCTTTGATTTCTCCCTTGGCAACAGCCTTTCCCCGCAGGACTTTCAGCTCCCGGACCTCTGCCGTGCCGGAGATGTCCAGAACTGCCGCCGGGGCTGTTTCCAGTGCAAGCTCCCCCTCCACGGTGATCAGCTTTTCCAGCGCAGCGGCACGCCGCACACCCGTGATGGTGGTAAACTTCTGCTCAATGCCCCCCTCCGAGAGTGCAGTGATGAGCTCTGTTTTGTTCTGCGCATGAACCGATACCACCAGCCCGAACGCGCCCCGTGCCTCGATACGGTGGGGGTTGACCACCCGGCAATTGACATATTCCGTCTGTCCCTCCACCTGTGCCGCCCACGCCGTAAATGGGAATTCCGGCAGCTCCAGCGTTTTGGTAAAGGGCAGCTTCTGCTCGGTCTGGCAGAGGCCCGCGCCGTCCTCGCCCTGATAATAGACCGTACAGCGCAGGTAGCCGTCCAGCGTCAGCCGCCCGGGCTGCAGCTGTTTTTGCAGCACCACCGGCCGCACAAAACACTTGACCAGTTTAAAGACCGGGGGCAGGTAATCGGAAATCAAAATCTCCGTTTCCAACGGGAGCTCCGCCTTGAGGGTGCAGCTGGCACCTGCAGCGGGCAAAGCATCCCGGAAAATCTTCAGTTCCATGCAACGCGCTCCTTTCCTGTCCGCTTGGCACATTTTATGCCCTGTAATGAAACGGTATGCGCAAAAAATCTGCCGGACAGCACACAGCCATCCGGCAGATTTTTGTTACAGGTTCTCTTTGGGGCTCTTTTTGATGCCGAACAACCGGCACAGCAGCCCCCGGAGAAGTTTCGGGCTTTTTACCACAACCACCTGCATGGATGCACCCCGCCTTTCACTGGTTTTGCCCCAGTATAAGCGGTTTGCGCACAAAATGTGCAGGCGCTTCAGCAAACAGGACCGTCTGCCAGCGTTTCAACGACCACCAGTGCTCCGGTGCGGGTGCTGACGGTGATGCAGTCAGAGCCCTCAGCATATTCATTGCTGACGCCCAGCGGATAGGTTGCTGTCAAGATCGCATCCGTCAGTTCATAGAACGAACCGCTCTCGCACACACCCTCGGCCTTTCCCTCCAACGGGAAGACAGAAAAGAAGAAATAATCTTCCTTGGGGTAGCTGCGGGTCTCACCGGGGAGTACGTAGCTGATGCGGCTGCGCTCGTCCTGAATGGTGACCCGCACGCCGCGCTGCTCCAGCCCAAGGCCGGTGCAAAGGTTTGCCAGTGTATGCTCCAGCCGCTTGCCACCCAGAGCACCCAGCAGCAACACCTCCGTAAAGCCTTTTTGAGAGACCAGCTTGGCGGCATACTCGGTATCGGTATCATCCTTGACATGGGGCAGAACAACAATGTCGTCATCCTGCTGCTCCGGGCAGGGAGCCGTATCAAAATCGCCCACTATGATATTGGGCTTGCAGCCCAGCGGAGTGCAATTGCGGTAGCCTGCGTCACAGGCGATGATGAAATCATCCGGGCGAAGCAGCTTTGCCAGTTCCGGCGAAACCGGGCAGGCGGAAAGGATCACACAACGGGACATAAAACTGATTCTTCTTTCTTCCTCGATTCTTGGCTCCCCTGTTAGGGGAGCTCCCGGACGCGCCCCCGTAGGGGGACGGAACGGGTGAGAGGTTTTTAAACTTTGGGCCGCTGCCAGTCTTTGACGTCTTTTACTTCATCGTACATGGCGCAATAGCTGTCGTACCGGGTCTGGGAGAGTTTCCCCTCGGCCAATGCGGCACGGACGGCGCAGCCTTTTTCTGCACGGTGGGAGCAGCCGGTAAACTGGCACTCTCCCAGGTAAGGCCCAAACTCCGGGAACGCGTGTTCCAGATTCTCTTTCGGGATAAACCCGGCACGGTTGGCTTCCAGGCTGGCAAAGCCGGGCGTATCGGCAATGCGCCCGCCAAACGCCTCAAAAATGGTCACTTCCCGGGTGGTGTGGCGGCCACGGCCCAGCTTCTGGCTGATGGCACCCGTTTCCCGCTCCACGTCTGGCAGCAACGCATTGAGCAGCGTGGATTTGCCCACGCCGGAGTTTCCGCAGAACGCGCACAGACGGCCTGTGATCCACTGCTTGACCTCGTCCAGCCCGGCTCCGGTCTCATAATCGATCCGGATGAAAGGCAGGGTGGATTTTTCATAAGCCGAGCGCAGGAACTCTGCTTCGGCCAAGTCGCCTTTGGTACAGACGATGACGGGCTGAACACCTTTATCCACTGCAATGGCCGAGAGTTTATCCAGTACCAGTGTGCTGGGGGTAGGCTGTGTGGTGCTGGCCACCAGGAACAGCACATCCAGGTTTGCCACCGGCGGACGGACAAAGACGTTTTTGCGGGGCGCGATCTGTGCAATGACAGCTGCGCCGTTCTCGGTTTCCAGCGTCACTTCATCGCCTGCCACCGGGGTGATTTTCTGTTTGCGGAAGATGCCGCGGGGCTTGCACTCCACGATTCCCTCCGCTGTTTTGACGTAATAGAACCCGCCGATGCCTTTCATGATATAATCGTTCATCCGCGGCCTCCCTTACGACAGCCAGGACTGCCACCAGTCCCCCAGAGTGGCACCGCCAGAGGACGATGCACTCTCGCCGCCCTCCGTGCTGCTGGAAGAAGAATCGCTGCTGCCCCACAGGCCGCCCCACCAGCTGCCATCACTGCCGCCATCCGAGCTGCTGGGGGCTTCCGGTTCCGGTGCGGGCTCCGGGCCTGCACTGACGACCACACTGACACGGCTGTTCAGCTTGATGGATGCCCCTGCGCCGGGGTTCTGGCTGATGATGGTGCCCACGGGCTGGTCACTGTACTCCTCCGACTGACTGCCGAGGCCCAGTTTGTTCTGCACCAGCAGGGTGCGGGCATCGTCCACACTCATGCCCACCAGAGAGGGTACCTTTGTGGTGGTGCTCACCTGCGGGCGGCTGACATAAACGACCACCGTAGTCCCGGCGGCCACCTGACTGCCTGCGGCCGGGTCGGTGCGGATGATGGAGCCTGCGGCCACCGACTCATCCACGGCCTGGGTGACCAGCACCGACACGCCCAGGTCCTTCAGCTGCTGTTCGCCGTCGGCCTGCACGTAGTTGGTCAGGTCGGGGACGGTGACGTAGTGGATGCCGAGGCTGACGGTGAGGGTCACGCTCTGGCCCTCGCGGACGGTGCGGCCCGCCACCGGCGACTGCTTGTAGACATGGCCTGCGGCGTAGTCGTTGTTGTACTCCTCTTCCCAGTTGACGACCACCTGACCGGAGGCCACCTGCTCAGAGGCGTTCACCTCGTCCTGGGTCATGCCGCTGAAATCGCCCAGCACGATGTCGGCGCGGTCGGTCATGATGTTGCTGGAATCGTTCAGGATGGTCCAGCACAGGGCCGCACAGGCCAGCGCAAAGGCCGTCGTGATGCCCAGCAGCACCGGCATAAAGCCGCTGCGCTTCTTCTTTTTCGCCTTAGCCTTGGGGCGGGCGGGCTCTGCCGCCGGTCTCTCCGGGGGTCTGCGGATGCTGCGTTTCTGCGGCATAGTATCATTCACCACCTTTTCAGGTTCTTCCTTTACATATTGATACTGGAACGTGACAGAGGGGTCCTGCACGTAGGCGTCCAGCGCTTCCAGCATCTCTGCGGCGCTGGAATACCGGTTGACCGGCAGCTTTGCCATGGCGCGCTCCGTGATCTGCACGAGGCCCAGCGGCACCTCCGGGGCAAGCTCGGCCAGCGGCTTCGGGGTGTCCCGGATCTGCTTGCGGGCCACCTCCACCATGTCGTCGGCGTCGAAGGGCAGCCTGCCCGAGAGCATCTCGTACATCATGACGCCCACGGAGTAGATGTCGCTCTTGGGGTCGGTCTCCTCCCCCTTCGCCTGTTCGGGGCTGATGTAGTGGACGCTGCCCATGGTCTTTTTGCCGTTCTGGATCTGGTTCTCGGCCCGGGAGATGCGGGCGATGCCAAAGTCCATCATCCGCAGCTGGCCGTTGTCCAGCAGCATGATGTTCTGGGGCTTGATGTCCCGGTGGACGACGCCGTTGCGGTGGGCGTGGTCGAGGGCGCGGAGGATCTGGGCGATGAAGTGGACGGTCTCCCGGCTGGTGATCTTGCCGCCCCGCTCGTTGAGGTACTCCCGGAGGGTCATGCCCTCCACGCACTCCATCACGATATACTGTAAGTTTTCGCCCACGGAGACGTCGTAGACCTTGACGATGTTGGGGTGGTTGAGCAGGGAGATGGCCTTGGACTCGTTCTTGAAGCGGCGGACGAGGTCGGCGTCATGCATCAGCTCCTGACGCAGCACCTTGACGGCCACCACCGTGCCTTCCGGCACAGGCCCGCCGGGGGCAGAGACCACGGCCTTGTAGACGTTGGCCATGCCGCCTGCGCCGATGAGCTCCTGAATGGTATAGAGCCCGTCCAGCGTCTTGCCGATGAGATTATCCATGCTTCACCTCCAGCGGCTCCACGCCCAGCAGCAGCGCGGTGATGTTGTCGGGGCCGCCGCCCGCGTTGGCGGCGTCCACCAGCCGGTCGGGGATGTCATAGAACCCGCCCTTGGTGAAGATCTCTTCGATCTTTTCTTTGGGCAGGACGTTGGTGAGGCCGTCGGTGCAGAGCAGGAGCATATCGCCCTTCTGCACCGGCAGGCTGGTGAACTCGGGGTCGAGGCGGTAGTCCACGCCCAGCGCCCGGGTGATGATGTTCTTCTGGGGGTGATGCTCGGCTTCCT
>ERZ838118.942-NODE-942-length-38571-cov-6.122884_pt1 | contig 38571 bp, 29 predicted proteins | sample MGYA00519863_ERZ838118 | MGnify/ENA primary metagenome ERZ838118 (study PRJEB31850, sample SAMEA3708827) | human gut metagenome | biome: human gut; feature: human-associated habitat; material: faeces | place: China | collected 2014 ...
TGACTTCGCAAAACACGGACGTCCGAAAGTTCCCATACGGAAACTTTCTCCCTCTAGAAGTATGAAAACCGAGGCGCATGTCCCCGGTTTTCATGCGTTTGCTGCGCAAACGCTTTTTAATGCGCGCTATCGCGCAACTGCTGGCTTTACGTAAAAATAAGCTTTATCGACAAACTGCGAGACCGCCCTGAGGCGGTCTCGTTTTCGTCTGTCGGAAAAAGGAGCGGCTTTCGCCGCTCCTTTGCATTTTCTGCGCATTTCTGGTTGTTTTCTGCTTAGTTTACTTCTTACATCTGTAAATCAGGGTCACGATCTGTGCTCTCGTGCAGTTATCGTCCGGGGCGAACGCGGTCTCGCTCACGCCTTTCGCAACATCGTTTTCGACCGCCCAGAGCACTGCATTATAGTAGTACGCAGCCGCGGGAACGTCAGCGAACGGGTTTTCGCCGCCGGATGCCGGGGACTGCTGCGCGCGCCACAGGAAGGTGACGATCTGCGCACGGGTGCAGCCGGCGTCTGGAGCGAATGCGGTCTCGCTCACGCCCTTCGCGACGCCGTTTTCGACCGCCCACGCGGCTGCCTTCGCGTAGTAAGCGTCCGCTGGAACATCGGTGAACGGCAGGTCAGCGGATTTCGGCTCGGGCGAGCCTGCCGCACGCCACAGGAAGGTGACAGCCTGCGCGCGGGTGCAGCCGGCGTTCGGGGCAAACAGCGTATCGCTCGTGCCGCCGGTCACGCCCTCCTGCGCCGCCCACAGCACTGCGTCATAGTAGTAATCCTCCGCGTGCACATCGGTGAAGAAGTTGAGCATGGTGTTGTCGTCCATAAAGACCGCCTTCACCGTGATCTCTCCCGCAGGCATGGTAAAGGTGTACCTGCCGCCGCCCTTGTCGGTCAGCGCGAGCGCCTTGCCGTCCTTGTCCAGCACGGTCAGGCTTTCGAGGGTGTAGCCCTTGTCGGGGGTTGCCGTGATGGTCACAGTGTCGCCCTTGGAGGCAGACTCGGGAGAGACGGTCACGGTGCCGTGCTTTACATCATCTACAGATACCGAATAGCCAGGTGCGGAGACGCTTCCGCCGCCTCCTCCACCGCCACCGCCGCCGCCGGAGGACGAACGTCTGGTAAAGGTTGCTTCGGCAACGGCACTGCCATTCATGTCTGCCTTGACCGCAATCGCCTTGATCGTGGTGGTAGAGGTCAGGCTGATCGCACCGCTGTAAATCGTGCCGGTGCTGGTCGGCGTTGTGCCATCCGTTGTGTAATAAATGGACGCACCGGGTGTTGCGCAGTAAATCTCCACCATCTGCGTACCACGGAAGCTGGTCGCGCCGTCCGGCTTGAATACCGGCGCTGCAACGGTCAGCTTGGGAGCGGTCTGCGTGCTGCTGGTCACCGCACTTGCCTTCTGCGTATCGGTTTCCGGGATTCGCACATAGCCGGTATATTCCGTGTTCGGCGCACAGTCCGTCTTGGTGTTGACTGCGGAATACTGTTTCCCGTCGAAGCTGTACTCCGCGTTTTTCACCTCCGGAATGGTCGCTGTGAACGTCTTTTGGTCATCATTGAGTGCAAAACCAAGGGTAAATGCAGCCGGAGCCGCAGGACCGTCTGCCTTTTCGACCACCTTGGTAACAGCAGTCATCGAACCGAGTTCCTTACTGCTCTTTACCATCGCGGTGATGGTCTGGCCGATATCGTCCGCAGTCAGCGTGTACTTGTCGGTATCGGTTGCGATCGGGACGTCTTCACCGCTGCGATACCACTTATAGGTCAAGGTGCCGGTGTTATTCGTACCGGTCAGCGTTGCCGCCAGCTCCTGTCCAAACTTCGCAGCACCGTTGATCTCGAGCGTTCCGGTGAGCGCCGTGCCCTTCTGCAGCTGCAGGGTTTTGCTTTCCTCATCATAGATTACGGCGTAACCCGCCATATCCGAGTGGAAAAAGCGGCTGTTATCCGTGTCGCAGGCTTCGGACAGGGTATACGATGCTTTGTCGGTCTCCAAAGGAGATATGGTAATGCCGATGTTAGTGTCGGGTGCCATATTTTTATCCAGAACAGCAGTAGAGGAAACATAACCGCTCGTCCGCTGGAATGCAAAGCAGAAGTTTCCCTTTGCATTGCCGGTTATCTTGCCGCCGGACAAGGCAGTTGCCGGTGTTTTATTCGTCATCCATACGCCATAGCCGCTGTTGCCGGTAATTTCGCCGCCGCTGATGGTAAGGTCGCTCCAAATCACATCTACGCCATGCGCCACATTTCCATTTCCGACAGCGGTGTTATTGCAGATTTTGCCGCCGTAAATGTTAACCTTATTGCCAGTTGCATCAATCGCGGCGGTATTGTGCTGACCTGTATACGGTGTCATTTGGTTGCCGCTGATTTCACCGCCGTACATATTAAATACACCCGGAACACTTGTTTCTCCATAGTACAGTCCACTGGCGCTGGAGCTGTCTACATCAATAACCGACTGTGCATTTGCCGTACAGTTCGTAATCTTACCGCCGTACATATTAAATGTACCGCCATACAGCTTTACTGCGCCCGGATAGGCAGTGTTATCCGGTACCTTGCTGCTGCCGCCGCCGCTGATCTCGCCGCCAAAGAGATTGAGCGTGCTGTTCCGCAGGCATTGGAACAGAGACGAATACGTTTTCCCGCCATCCGAAATCTGAACGATCCTGCCGGTTTGTCCCTTCGAGCAGTCGCAGATAGAGAAGCTGGCGCCTTCCTCCAGATAAATACGACGAAGGCCTGATAGTCCGGTCGTCCGAGGCCTGTATTTCAGCGTATGACCGTTCAGGCAGATCTTCACGTCTCCGGTGACGACGATCTTTCTTGAATAGGCACTATTGGCAAGGATCGTATCTTTGGTCAGGTAATAGTTTCCCGGCTCTATCCATTCTTCGTCTCCGTGAGTCTCTGTATGGATATACTCGACCGGTGTCCAGGCTATATTTTCGTGATTTTCTGTATGATCCGGAGCCGTGCAGTCTGCACCGTCTCCGCATATCGGATGAATGCCGCCCTGGTGTTTGGCGCTTTCACGCACGAAAAAGAGCTGTTCTCCGTTATACCACGCGCTCCAGGGGTTTCCATGGTCGTATTTTGCTCCGCTGGGTGCCGGGAAATGACCGGCATCCTCCTTGCTCATCGTACCGATGCAGTGGAAAACCGTATCGGGGGATTCCATTCCAGCAAAGTTGATCTGATAGGTCGTATTTTCAGCTAAGCCGCCTTCTCCTACATCAATACCGTCGATATCTAAGTGAACCAAGTAGATATCGCCAAGGATCGGTGCACCGGAAAGGCACATACGGCCATACCTATACAAAGCAACATCGCTGCCATTCTTGGCTGTGTTTTCGGTGATTTTTCCGCCGTACATATTGAAGATAGAACCTTTATCTTCAACGCAGACACCGCCGCCATAGGAATACCAACTTGAAATACTCTGATTGCCGGAAATCTCACCGCCATACATATTGAAAGTACACTCGCGCCTTACCCGAACGCCGCCGCCATAAGCATTCGAATCAGTATTAGTACCTTTATGGCTGTTTCCGGTAATTTTACCGCCGTACATATTGAAGATTGCTTTACTTCCACTTACATTTACACCACTGCGGGTAGAACCGGTGATTTTACCGGTCTGTTTTTTCGAGCAGTCACAAAGCGTGAAAGTTGTATCGCTTGTGATTGTAACACCGCCGTTCGTCGTGCTGTCCTTTGCCTCCAGAAAAGTGATGGTATGGCCATTCAGACACAGTACGATACTGTTGTGACACATCCAATACTCATCAATAACAACATCAGCCGTTAAATAGTAGTGTCCGTTCGCTGTTGTTTTCGACAGCTCACTTTCACTGCTGATCGGCAGCCAGTCCGTGATAACCTCGTGGCTGGCATGATTCGGGTCTGTGCAGGCGTCCCCGCTGCCGCAAATCGGATGAGCGTGTTCTGCGACAGCAGCCTGAACGTCAACAGCATCCGCATCACTATCCAGAGCGTTAACATCCGCATCATCGCTGCTCACCACAGTGTCGTTCTCAGCAGCTGTGTCTTCAACGATGGCATTCTCGACGACAGCGTCATTGTCAGTCGTGTTTTCGATATTCTCAGTATCAGCTTTCTCAACGATAGTGTTCCGGGCCGCATCTTCACTGCCGTCCGGCTCCTCCGCCAGCGCTCCCATCGGCAGCATGCTCAGGCACAGCAGCACAGACAGTCCTGCGCTCAGTCCCCGCCGCCGTATCGTTCGCTTTTTACTCATACTGTTTTCCTCCTTTTCTGTGGTGTTCCTGCTCCGCCATGGACAGAAGCTCGTCGTGGCTCAGTTCCACGTCGCAGAAGCGGACAAAAATGCCGTTCGTCACCGCGCTGTTCCAGATCTGCGGGTCGGCAAGAGACCGGAATCGGAACTTGTCCAGATACGGCTCCATGTCCAGCAGGAGCCTGCTCCCGGAGACGAAATCGACCTGAAGCACATGACCGCCGAGCGGACGGACGGCCTCGATGTATTTCCGCTCCATCTGCCCTCCCCTCCTTTCTCAGAATGCAGATAAAAAGGTTCCACCGTACCTGTAGGATACAGCGGAACCTGAAAAATAACCATTAACAACTTGTTAGTTTGTGCGCCGCGCGCGGAACAGAGAAAACGGATACGGGAGAGCCGCCGTGCAGAAAAATACACTTTCTGCGGCTTTTCTGCATCGTTTCCTTCCAGTTTATTCCCTGAATACGCTCCGCTCCGGTGCTATAATTGGGAAATACACAGTATATTTCATGCTGAGAAAGGAATGATATGGATATGAAAAGACGTATTTTATCCTGTTTTCTGGCATTCTGCATGATCTTCGCCCTGCTTCCGGCACCGGCGCAGGCGGCAGGGAACGCAGAAAACGCGGCGGCGACCGTCAAGGCCACCGTGCAGCACGCGGAGACCGGACAGATCACCGCGCAGATCGAGGCTTACATGACCGATTCGGCCAACAAGACCCGGACGGTCAAGCCCTGCGACATCATTTTCCTGATCGAGCAGTCAAAATTCATGAATACGCAGAACGGCTCGGCCAGTTCCGGCGACGAGCGCGCGGAAATCCTGGGCGCCATAGACCGCCTGCTGGACGGGATGCCGCAGCCGACCACCGGCGGCGAGCACCGCATTGCGATCGCGGGCTACGGCCGCATCAACAACCCCGGCATCGGCGACAGCTATGATGCCGCGCTCTACCCCGGCAGGCTGTCGAGCAGTAATGACAGCCTGAACACCGGCTATTATACCACATCCGGCTTTCATTCGCAGAGCGGCTGGACGGAATGGAACCAGATAGATGGTCACACTGACGCGACCCTGCCGAAGCTGCCGTCGGGCTATCTGACAAACACAGATGGTACAGATGGCTATGACGATGTGTTCCTGACGGTCAGCGACGCCAAGCAGGTCATCGACGCCGATAAAATGGTGCCGTGGTACGCCGGTGCGGCGCGCATGGACGCCGGTCTGACCATCACGGAGCAGCTTGCCAAGATCGCCAAGGCCGAGGCAGACGGTAAGGAACGAAATCTGATCGTCTGCATCGCCGCCAGCTCGCTCCCCTACCAGAACAGCGGCACTTATCAAAAGCTGCGCCCGGATGCGGCGATCGAGGCGGCGAACACGCTCAAGAAAACCTATGGCGCGACCATTTTCGGTCTGGGCGATTTCAACAAGCTGAACCTGGAAAGCAGTAATCCTCTGAACGACGCCGACAAGCAGCGGGAGAACTTCAACGACACCATGGCGTCCATCTGCGGCAATGCGTCTACAAGCGGCGCGGACTATTTCAAGGGACTCAGTCAGGTGCACGACATCGACGAGGCGCTCAACGAGCTGATGACCAAAATCGACGCCAATGTCGGCGAGGGCGCAGCCGAGGAGATGAGCATTGATGTGGACCACTTCACCGAGGGCGCGGGTGGATACAGCTGGAGCCAGCTGAAGGACGGCCACCATATCCTGTCCGCCGGCAGCATCCGCGAGGTCGCGTCGGTGGATTATTACAGCTTCACCGGCTATGACAGCAGCGGAACGCCGCTGTTCGAGTCGACGCCCTCCCGCCATACCGAACAGAACCTTGCGGCCATCGACGACGACGACGCCATCCAGACCTCTCTGAACATTCTGCCGATTCCGCCGCAGGCGCAGGCAGGCGAGATCAGGGGCGCGAATTACGGCGAGAAGGTCGTCATCACCATCACCGACCCGGTCTGCATCGACTATGACTGGATCGGGCGCTGGAAGCCGGACATTCCTCTGCCCAAACACGAGCACGCCGCGCGCGGAACGACGCACAAGCCTGCCGCGCCGACGCAGAACGCAGTGGCCGGGAAAAACCTGAACCTGAAATTCGACGGCTGGTACCGCCTGTGGGACGAGACGATCGACAAGGATAAGCCGGATAAGTCAACGTGGGAATACGGCGGAAAGACCTACGTCAAATACACCGGAAGAGTGTTCCCGGCGTTCGGCAGCGACCTCAAGCTGTACGGCCGCTGGCTGCCCGAGATTCAGGTCTCGTTTCACTGGGCCGGCTCGGTCATCCCGGTGGACGGGGACGGCAATAAAATTGCGGCGCCGTCCGCGCTGAGCCTTTCGCTTGACGGAGACGGAAACTGTCGCTATAAGGCGACTGCGCCGACGGCGGACGGCTTCGAGTTCGACGGCTGGTACAAGGATTACGCCTGCACGCAGAAATTCCAAGAGGACGGCGAGGTTCTGACCGCAAACACCAACCTTTACGGCCGCTGGACGAGGCTCGGCACGAAGATCGTGACCTTCAAGGTGCAGAACGGCACATGGTCGGACCACTTGAGCGCGGACAAGAATGTTACCGTCGATCTGCGCAACGGCTTCGGAACGCTGTCTGAGAATGACGTGCCGACGGGTATGATTCCGGACGGCGGATACCAGGCTCCCGGCGCGTGGGACAGCCGCCCGAACACGAACACCGACGGCATCAGTGAGACGGGAAACTATGTCTATACCTATACCTTCCCTCCGAAGAACAAATGCACGGTAACTTATCACTGGGTGAGCACGGAGAACCCGGATTCCGCCGCCCTCCCGCCGCAGGCGACAGTGACCAAGGATACGCCTTATCCGGTCGCAACGGTTGCCCCAGTAGAGGGCTGGAAGTTCTCGGGCTGGTATACTAACGAGGCCTGCAATGGCACTTCCGTAACCACGGTAACGTGCAGCAGCGCAGGTCAGAATATCGACCTCTACGGCAAATGGACACATCCTGACTACTGTACCGTAACGTTTCTCGCGGATTATGAAGGGGCCGAACGCGGATACCTGGATGCGAACAAACAGACCGTTGTTCTTACATATACGGTTCCCTACGGCTCTACCCTGCGGAAGGAACGCATAAGCCTGCCGACCCCGGTTCCCGGTGAGGCGACCTACTATTTCTTCAAGGACTGGGATCTGGATAACCTTTTCTATACCGATCCGGATGTTCTGAATATGCCTGTACGCTCCAATCTGACCTTCGTCGCCCAGTGGTGGCCGATCGTGACGTTCGACGCCAACGGCGGCGTATGGAGCAGCGGCGAGGCCATGCGCTATGTGAAAATTCAGACAGATACCGAGAAGGTTGCGGCGGAAAGTACGCCGGTCAGAAACGGCTATACCTTCCTCGGCTGGTATACGGCGGCCGACGGCGGCAATCGGGCGAATTTTGAAGAAAAGGTGAACCGCCCCACAACCCTGTATGCACACTGGGCAAAAAATGCCGCCGTCACGTTCCGCATCGTCAACGGCACATGGTCGGGCGGCGCAGCAGAGGACAAGACCGTAACGGTCGTGCTCTATCCGCAGGCGGACGGCACCGCGAGCGGCACGCTGGACGCAAGCTATGTACCGCAGATCATGCTCCCGGCGCCGGGATACGAAAATACCGCCGGCGGCTGGGAACAGACGCCGAACACCGACCCGAACGGCATTACCGGAGATGTGACCTATGTCTACCGGTTCGGCAGCACCGGCGGCGGCAGCTCTTCCGGCCACTCGACCCGCTATACGCTGCACTACGAGTCGAACGGCGGCACGGCTTACAAGGATGAGCGCTGTTCCTCCGGCACGAAGGTGACGCTCGGCAAGACCCCGACCCGCGAGAGCTATACCTTTACCGGCTGGTATGCCGACAAGGCGCTGACGCAGAAGATCACGACCGTGACGATGAACAGCGACAAGACGGTCTATGCAGGCTGGGAGGCGACCGGTGTGCCGGACAAGCTCAACGGCGACGACCATTTCGCCTACGTCATCGGCTATCCGGACGGAAAGGTGCACCCGGAGGGCAATATCAGCCGTGCGGAAACAGCGACGATCTTCTTCAGACTGCTCAAATCCGACATTCGCGACGGAAATCTGACCGCCGACAACGAATTTTCCGATGTTTCGGACGGCCAGTGGCACAACAAGGCGGTTTCCACGATGGCGAAGCTCGGCATCGTCAAGGGCCGCCGTGCGGACCGCTTTGACCCTGATGCCTCGATCACTCGTGCGGAATTTGCGGCGATCTGCGCGCGCTTCAACACCAAACCGGTCGAGAACAGCGGCAGCTTCTCCGACATTTCCGGTCACTGGGCGGAAAACGAGATCGAGAGAGCGGCGGCGTTCGGCTGGATTTCGGGCTACCCGGACGGCACGTTCCGCCCCGACGCCCGCATCACCCGCGCTGAGGCCATGACCATGATCAACCGCGTACTCTGCCGTATGCCGCAGAGCGAAAGCGACCTGCTGGACAGCATGGTAACGTGGCCGGACAACAAGCCGTCCGACTGGCACTACCTTGCTGTGCAGGAGGCCACGAACAGCCATGACTTCAACCGTCAGGGCGAAGTCGGCGAAAGCTGGACGAAGCTGACGAGCGTCCCCGACTGGACGCGGTATCAATAAATAGAAAGTTGCAGAGTTATAACGTTGTAAAGTTATAACTCTGCAACTTTTTAGCTTTACAGCGTTTTGAGAAGCGTGCGGCCGCCACGGAGCGACGCTCTGGAAGCAGCGCGAAGTGACCCCCCGGATTTAACACGCAGGCAAAGCACCGAAAGGCAGGCCGCGAACAGGGCTTTCCCCGGTGTCATATCTTTCAAGTATTGCCACCGGTTGCAAAACCCAGCGTCATAAGTTATAATAGAGGTGTCAAAACCTATATTCAAAACTTGCGGTGTCAAAACCGGGAAAACGGGGGAATTCATATGATATTCGGCTACGCGAGAGTCTCGACCAAGACGCAGGCGCGCGACGGCAACAGTCTGGACGCGCAGCAGGCGGCGCTGACCGCGGCGGGCGCGGAAAAAATCTATACAGACACCTTCACCGGCACGAAGATCGAGCGCCCGGAGTTTGACAGGCTGCGGGCGCAGCTGCGGCGCGGCGATGTGCTCATCGTGACAAAGCTCGACCGCCTCGCGCGGTCGGTGCCGCAGGCCTCCGACCTCATCACCGATATGATCGACGAGGGCATCACCATCAATGTATTGAACCTCGGCATCCTGTCCAACGACTCGGTCAACACGCTGCTGCGCAACGTGCTGCTGTCGTTCGCGCAGTTCGAGCGCGACATGATCGTCCAGCGCACGCAGGAGGGCAAGGCGGTCGCGCGCGCCACCGACCCGAATTTCCGTGAGGGCCGCCCGCCCAAGTTCGACACCGAGCAGCTTGACCATGCGATGGCGCTGCTCGATGACCATTCTTACGCGCAGGTCGTCAAGCTCACCGGCATCAGCAAATCTACGCTCATCCGGGAGAGAAAGCGGCGGAAAATTCAATCCATATGCCAAGTGGTTTAAGAACACACGTGCAAAAGAATTACCTCATTAGCACTGGCGGCGGCATTGGCGGCAAGTATGACGGCATCCGCCTTTGCGGCATCTAATTTCAGCGACGTGCCGTCTAACCACTGGGCTACCTCTTACATCAACAAGATGTCCGAAGGCGGTCTTATTAAGGGCTACGGCAACGGTAAGTATGGCCCCGAAGACAAGCTCACGATTGGCCAGATGGCAAAACTGATTTGTTCTGCAAAGGGCTATGCGGGCAAGAGTGCAAACAATACCAAGTATTGGGCTTATGGCGTTGTTGATTACTGCATCAACGATCTGCAGTGTCTGCCGAACCTCGGTGCGATCACTCCCCAGAACTATGATAAGAACTGCTCGCGCGAGCTGGCTTTCTACATGCTGGAGAAGGGCCTCGGCGCCGGTCCGGATGCAGAGCTGACCCAGAAGCCGCTGCTGACCGCTGCGGATATCCCGGACTTTGCAAACATCACTTCAGATCGCATATCCGAACCATCCGGATGAGGCACTTTATAACGAGGTTCGTGCCAACATTCATATCGGTAATAAACGTAAGTTTTCTTCCTATAATGGAAGCATTGCTGACGATATTAAGGCATGGGAACTTACGAAGTGGTAAATTCATTTTCCTCAAAGAAAAGCGACAGGTATTTGCCTGTCGCTTTTCTGTATAGTAATCTCCGATCTTTTCATTGGAAAAAGCAAAGTGGTGTAAAGATTAATGGTCTTTGTATTGGCACTGAAAATATATTTATTTCTCCGCGGCTCTTCTTCCAGGATGGGAGAGTGCCGCGGAGAATTTTTTGCGAAGAAAGAATCGCTATGTATTTTTCATACATCTCGTTATATTGCATACAACATAAGAATCCGCCTCTGCGCAAGTTTTCACAGCACAGAGGCGGATTCTTACATTAAAGATTAATATAATTGGTAATCACGGTATCCTCGCGGCTGTGGCCGAGCGCGATGCTGATGATGCCGACCGCACGGCGGTCGAGCCGTTTTCTGCGCTCACTGCCGCGATAAATATAAATTTCGGAACGGTATTTGCTATCGGAGCAGCGTATCTTATTGTGATAACCCAGCTGCTTGATCAGCCGCCGCAGTTCGCTGTCGAACCACTATATGCACCTACACAAATAATGTACCCCCCTTGCGACAATGATTCTTGCAAAACAACCAACTTGGTCATTCCCGCTGCATTGCGCTTGTTTCAGGGGGTGCACGATTTGTGTAGATACCCTACATTATTTGTGTAGGGTGTGTTTTGAGCGACCTCTTTTTAAAGGCATATTATATTCGTGAAATGTACCATTCTGCCGCATTGATTCATTCTATAGGTTGATATTGTTCAGAATTATGTTCCGTATAAAAGGAGGTATCTATACAAATAATGTACCCCCCTTGCGACAATGATTCTTGCGAAACAACCAATTCGGTCATTCCCGCTGCATTGCGCTTGTTCCAGGGGTGCACGATCTGTGTAGATACCCTGCATTATTTGTGTAGGATGTGCGCTGAGAGACCTCTTTTGAAAGGCATATTTTATTCGTGAAATATACTATTTTGTCGTATTCATTTATTTTGTGATTTGAACATTCTTTTTAAAGCGGATTTTCCGATCCGCTTTGTTGTCATGCCCTGATGTCGCAAAAAACAGCACACAGCTTGCTCTGGCTTTGCTGTGTGCTGTCTTTGTGAGGTTCCTTACTTGCTAACTAAGTGACATTGAACACAGCTCTGCATGAGCTACATTTGAGTGATGCTTCGATTGATGTATTGAAAACGGGCAAGTTCAACCGCCGGCTGCTGTCGGAGCTGATCTGCCACAAGGATTTCCAGCGCTTCATGCTGGATGCTGAGATTTACGTTGACCTGATCGCGGATATGCGGGTCAACGATATGAATGCCGTGCTGGAAGCCGTCCGGCAGATAGCACTGATGAAAAACGGCAGTGAGGAAAATGACCTGCACCTGCGGACGTTAGAAGTGGCGCAGATTCGGGAAGATGAATATTTCGGAAGCCTGATTGCGGATGATCTGAAAGGTATTCTCCGTGACATTCGGAGTGAACACCGCCCCGACACCATGACCGCGGATGAAGTCTCCTTTGCAGAAAATATACAGAACTAATTACAGGATGCAATGAACTTTGAGGGCAGTTCCGAGAAAAGGCAAATTCGGTCATTCCTTGCTACGTTCGGCATTGATTATGACAAACTCTCGACAGAGCAGTTCGTCTCACTGATTGAAATACTCAAACTGTCCAAGTACCTAAAAAGCCCCATCAGCCAGCGCGGGAAAACGACCACGACCCACGGCAAGGGAAAACGGAAGAAGCGCTGAAACAACGGCGGCGCTGCGGCGGGACGGGGGCTTTTATATACCTCTGCTTCCTTTTCCGGACAGTCGGATTTTGCTTCTCAAAAATCCTGCATTTGTACCGCAGCCCGCGTCACAAAATCCGCCTGTCCTCCTGCCGCTGAAAAGCGTCTGCCAACCGCTATCTGTCCGTACAGCAGATGGCGAAGCTAGCCTCTTTCCAGTGTCAGCCGGAAGCAAAGGTATAACACACTAGACTTTCCTACGGAAAATCGTGTGCCAACAGGGATGCTGCGCGCCCCTATTGGAAACCCTGCGTCAAAGGGGATTTTCCCCTCTGAACTCCCCATATTTTCTTCGCAGACGGGTACCCAAACTGTAAAAACGCAGTTTGGAACACCTGCTCAGAAAATGCAAAAGGAAGTCCGTACCGATGAGTGGCGGACTTCCTTTTTTGCTGACAATCTTAAATCGTTACGATACAGTTTTCGATTGTCAGCGCCTGCGAGGGGACATGATGCGTAGCAGACGACAGCCAAATTCTAATTTTATCATTAATGCAAAAATGAGAAAATTGATATTGACAGCGATGTAATTCAAGGATATACTACAATTACATCATTCGATAAGATTTGATGAAATTGAAATTCAAATGAGGGCAGTGCATGAGAGCGTTCGACTTCAAAATAGAATACAACAAATTGCTGACGCCAGAGATCGTGGCCTACCTGACGCAGATTCACGAATACAAGGGGCAGCAAAATCTCTTTATCGAGGCTAAAGCGGATGCGTTGTCTGAACTTCTGGAAGTTGCGAAAATTCAGAGCACAGAGGCATCTAACCGCATCGAGGGAATTATCACCACGGATGACAGACTGAAGAAAATCGTGCGTGATAAAACAATGCCAAAAACTCGCAGTGAAAAAGAGATTGCTGGATACCGCGATGTGCTTGCAACGATCCATGAAAGCCACGACTATATCCCGCCAAAGCCGTCCATCATTTTGCAGCTTCACCGGGATCTGTACAAATACAGCGGGAAGTCCATCGGCGGCTGCTTCAAAAATTCGGATAACGTGATTGCCGAAGAACTGCCGGACGGTCAGCAGATTGTCCGGTTTGAGCCTGTTCCTGCGTGGGAAACGCCGGAGGCTATTACGGCGCTGTGCAGCGCGTTTGAAGCGGCTATGCAGGATGCTGAACTCGACCCGTTGCTGCTGATTCCCATCTTCATTCTGGATTTTCTCTGCATCCACCCCTTCAATGACGGGAATGGCCGCATGAGCAGGCTCCTGACACTGCTGCTCCTGTACCGCTCCGGCTATATCGTTGGCAAATATATCAGTATTGAGAAACTGATCTCCGATACCAAGGAAACCTATTACGAGACTCTGCAAGCCAGCTCCTATAACTGGCATGAGGGAACCAACGACTATGCCCCCTTTGTCACCTATATGCTGGGTGTTCTGGTGGCGGCGTACCGGGATTTCGAGAGCCGGATCGAGCTGCTGACCACCAAGGGCCTGTCCAAGCCCGACCGTGTACGGGAGATCATCAAAAACCACCTCGGCAAAATCACCAAGAGTGAAATCATGGAAAAGTGCCCGGATATCAGTCAGATCACCGTCCAGCGCGCACTGGCGGATTTGATAAAGTCTGGAGAAATCTTGAAAATCGGCGGCGGACGGTACACTTCTTACACTTGGAACAGGGAGAGAGAATAAATGATTACAGGCGAACTGAAAAATAAAATCGACGGCCTTTGGGATGTTTTTGCAGCGGGCGGTTTGGTGAACCCGCTGGATGTGATCGAGCAGATCACGTATCTGATGTTCATTCACGACTTGGACGATTCGGACAATCTCCGGGCAAAAGAGGCTGCCATGCTGGGGCTGCCTTATACCAGCATCTTCACCGATGAGGTGCAGATGGGTGAGCGCACCATCGACGGTCAGCAACTCAAATGGAGTGTGTTTCATGACTTCCCGGCAGGGAAAATGTACTCTGTGATGCAGGAGTGGGTGTTTCCGTTCATCAAGAACCTCCACGGGGATAAGAGCAGCGCCTATTCCAAGTACATGGACGATGCCATTTTCAAGCTGCCCACGCCGCTTCTGCTATCCAAAGTGGTGGATGCGCTGGACGAGATTTATCGCCTGATGAACGAATCTCAGGCGGTGGATGTGCGGGGCGATACCTATGAATATCTGCTCAGCAAAATCAGCCAGTCCGGCCGTAACGGTCAGTTCCGTACCCCACGCCATATTATCCGCATGATGGTGGAGCTGATGGACCCAAAAGCGGACGATGTGATCTGCGACCCGGCCTGCGGCACTTCCGGCTTCCTTGTTTCTGCGGGTGAATACCTGAAGGAACACCGCAAGGAAGAAATCTTCTTCAACCGCCAGAAGAAGGATCACTATATGAACCACATGTTTTTCGGCTACGACATGGACAGAACCATGCTCCGCATCGGCGCGATGAACATGATGACCCACGGCATTGACAATCCCTTTATCGAGTACCGGGACAGCCTTAGCGACCAGAACCCAGACAAAGAGAAGTATTCCCTGATTTTGGCCAACCCGCCGTTCAAGGGCAGCCTGGACGCAGACACCGTTTCGGCAGATCTGCTGAAAGTCTGCAAGACCAAGAAAACGGAACTGCTGTTTTTGGCTCTGTTCCTGCGGATGCTCCGCATCGGCGGACGCTGCGCCTGCATCGTCCCGGACGGCGTGCTATTCGGCTCTTCCACCGCACACAAAGCCATCCGCAAAGAGCTGGTGGACGGCAACCGGCTGGAGGCCGTGATCTCCATGCCCAGCGGCGTATTCAAGCCCTATGCAGGGGTGTCTACCGCGGTGCTGATCTTCACCAAGACCGGCCACGGTGGTACAGACAATGTGTGGTTCTATGATATGACCGCCGACGGCTTTTCGCTGGACGATAAGCGCAGCCCGGTGGCAGACAACGATATCCCTGATATCATCGCACGGTTCCGCAATCTTGATTTCGAAAAAGACCGCCAGCGCACGGAAAAATCCTTTTTCGTGCCCAAGGCGGAGATCGTAGAAAATGGCTATGACCTGTCCATCAATAAATACAAGAAAACCGAGTATAAGCCCGTGGAGTACCCGCCCACCAGCGAGATCATGGCCCAGCTGAGAGAGTTGGAACTGGAGATTGGTGAGGAAATGAGCAAACTGGAAGAGCTGCTTGGATTGTAATGGAGTGAAATATGGCGAAATATAAACTGGGTGATATAGCCCCCATTCAGCAAGGAAGTGTTCCAGAAAGCGAATCATATTGGCTGCTAAATCTAGATATGGTGGAAAGCAACACAGGGCATATCTATGAGCGTTTGTATGTTCCTTTCGATAAAATCGGAACCTCAACCATCGCATTTGATACTAATAATGTTCTCTATTCTAAATTGCGTCCATATCTAAACAAAGTTGTTATCCCTGATTGCCCTGGGTATGCAACTTCAGAAATGCTTCCACTGAAGCCTAATAAAAACTATATTACGAGAGAATATCTCACATATTTTCTACGGTCACCAAAATTTGTGGCATATATAAACGAAAAAACAAGCGGTGCCAAAATGCCACGGGCCAATAGTTCAGATTTAAAATCTGTAGAGATAGAATGCCCCACATTAGAAAATCAGCGACATATTACCAGCGAATTTGATAGAATAATCTCAATCGTTCGATTGCGTCAGCAGCAGCTCCAAAAGCTGGACGAACTCGTCAAAGCCCGATTTGTCGAAATGTTTGGTGATCCCGTAAGAAATAGCATGGGGCTTCCGACTGAACCGATGACTACGGTTTGTGCGATAATAGACGGAGACCGTGGTAAGAACTATCCCAAGCAGGATGAGTTTTCAGACACGGGATACTGCCTGTTCTTAAATGCAAAAAACGTAACAGCGACGGGCTTTTCCTTCGAAAACCGCATGTTCATCACTAAAGAAAAAGATAACGCCCTTCACAATGGCAAACTGGAACGCGGCGATGTAGTGCTAACGACAAGAGGAACACTCGGAAATTTGGCGTTTTATGACGACAGTGTCCCGTTTGAAAATGTACGCATCAATTCCGGCATGGTTATTCTACGCATGAATAAAAGCGTAATGACAGAGGTCTTCTTTATGGAGCAATTTAAGCTACAGCTTCAATCCATAAAGGGGAAGATCGCCAGCGGCTCTGCACAGCCTCAGCTCCCAATATCTACCATGAACAAAATAAGGATATTGCTTGCGCCAATGGCATTGCAGGAGCAGTTTGCAGCCTTCGTTGAACAGGTCGACAAATCAAAAGTTGCCGTACAGAAGGCGTTGGACGAAGCACAACTACTGTTTGACAGCTTGATGCAGAAATATTTTGGGTGAGGTGAAGCAAAATGGCATGGTTTTCATCGTTAGACGCAACCGTGCAAGTTGCGGTAATAACAATCTGTGGCTCGGTATCGGTAGCCATCATAACCGGAATTTTTGGACTCATAAAAAAAGATAATTCGAGCAAAGGCAAATCTGATTCTACTACCATCAATCAGACATCGTCCGGCAGCAATAATACATTCATCGGAATCCAGAACAATCACAAAGGAGGGAAAAACGATGAATGACAAGACAGAAATCAACCAAAATGCAGGACTTGGCTCACACGGAAATACGTTCATCGCAGAGCAGTATAATGGATTATCCGTGGCAGACGCTACGCATATGGCCCTTTCCATGTTTCGAGAGTATTATCCACAGTTGCGGGAAGAGCTACTATCTGATTTGCGCAAAATGCTTGAAGAGAAGCTGAAAAATATACCATCAGAGAATATTGTTCCGCCATCCCCAAGAATTGCAGTACCAACTCTACAAAACGCAAGTATAACGGAAGATATAGAAATAAGAGAACTGTATGCCCAACTACTGGCTAACTCTATGAACGAGACAATGAAAGATGGAATTCATCCTGCCTTTGTAGAAATTATTAAGCAACTTAGTCCTGATGAAGCTAAAATTCTTCGTTACATGTCTTCAAATACAATTATACCGACCATTACCCTTCGGTGTGTAAATAAAAAAGAAGAAGGTTACGATGTTGTAAAAAATTTTTCTAATGTCGGAGAGCTAGCCAAATGTGAATATCCATTTGAAGTCGGTAAATATTTCGATAATTTGATTCGCCTTGGGCTACTTAAAAACGCTATGCTTGCTTCACTCACAAATAAAGCCCTATATGAGCCGTTAAAGGAACACCGATATTTAGAATCGCAAATCAACACGATTACGCATCGGGTACATCCATTCAACAAGCCAAAGTTTGAGGAAAGTTATATCTCAATAACCGACTTTGGAAAATCTTTTTGCGAAATTTGCTTATGTACTACAGAAACAATTACGCTAGGATTTACTCCAAATCCGTAAATCTAGAGTAATAAACGTGAGGTGAAACCCGATGACCAACTTTGATACATTCCTCTCCATCCCGCAATTTTCCTCCTTCGCCCCTGTTGCCGTCTCCGCTGAGCGCATTCTGCCCATCGACCCCTCCGCCTGTGTGCTGAACTGCCGCAGGGCGATGGAGTTTGCCGTGAAGTGGATGTATTCCGTGGACAAGGCGCTGGTCATGCCTTATCAGGACTCTCTGGTGAGTCTCATGAATACCGAAGACTTCCGGGACATCGTGGGCGCGGACATCTGGCGGCGGATGGATCTGATCCGTCGCATGGGCAACAACGCCGCCCACACCGGCAAGAAAATCACCGAAGAGCAGGCGGCGCTGTGTCTGGAAAATCTCTATATTCTTCTGGATTTTGTGGCGTACTGCTACGGCGAGAACTACACCGAAGGACATTTCGACCATGCGCTGCTGACGCAGAAAAGCGAAGTTTCCGCCGAGCCGGTGCAGGAAGTGCCGGAGGTGGAGCTCGCCGCGCTGATGGCGGAAAACGCTGCGCTGAAGGAGGAACTCACCGCCCGTCGCGCCGAGCAGCAGCAGACCTATGTGCCAAAGCCCCTCGACCTGTCCGAATACAAGACCCGCAAGCTGTATATCGACACCATGCTCACAGATGCGGGCTGGACGGAGAGCAAGGACTGGCTGAATGAGGTAGAGCTGCCCGGTATGCCAAACAAGTCCGAGGTCGGCTATGCAGACTATGTGCTCTACGGTGATGACGGACGCCCCTTGGCAGTGGTGGAGGCCAAGCGCACCTGCGTGGACGTAGCTAAGGGCCGCCAGCAGGCAAAGCTCTACGCCGATCTGTTGGAGAAAAAGTATCACCGCCGCCCGGTCATCTTCCTGACCAACGGCTTTGAGACCCGCATCACGGACAATCTGTATCCTGAGCGGAAATGTGCGGCCATTTACTCCAAACGTGATCTGGAGAAGCTCTTCAATCTCCAGAGTATGCGGACGAGCCTGAAAAATATTATGGTGGATCGCAAAATCGCCGGTCGCTACTATCAGGAGGGCGCGATCAAGGCAGCCTGCGATGCCTTTGCCCGGAACCGCCGCAAGGCGCTGCTGGTCATGGCCACCGGTTCCGGAAAAACGAGAACTGTCATCGCCCTATGCGATGTGCTGCTCCAACACGGCTGGGTGAAGAATATTCTCTTCCTTGCTGACCGCAACAGTCTGGTGACGCAGGCCAAGCGCAGCTTTGTGAATTTGCTGCCCGATCTCTCCGTTACCAATCTCTGTGAGGAGAAGGACAACTACACAGCCCACTGTGTGTTTTCCACCTATCAGACCATGTACAATGTTATTGACAGCGTGCAGGATGAAGAGGGTAAGCTTTTCACCTGCGGACATTTCGATTTGGTCATCTGTGACGAAGCTCACCGCTCCGTTTACAACAAGTACCGGGATATTTTCAACTACTTTGATGCCCCGCTGGTGGGACTGACGGCCACGCCCAAGGACGAGATCGACAAGAACACCTATGAGATATTTGAACTAGAAAACGGCGTACCCACCTATGGCTATGAACTGGCGCAGGCGGTGAAGGACGGGTATCTGGTGGATTTCCTGTCGGTAGAGACGAAGCTGAAATTTATTGAACAGGGCATCGTTTACGATGAGCTTTCCGACGAGGACAAGCAGGCCTATGAGGACACCTTCGAAGATGAAAACGGAGAATTACCGGAGCGCATTGCATCCTCGGCGCTGAACGAATGGATTTTCAATGAAGACACCATCCGACAGGTACTGAACACGCTGATGACCCACGGTCTGACCATCGACTACGGCAGTAAGCTGGGCAAAACGATCATCTTTGCAAAAAATCACACCCATGCGGAGAAAATCCTCGCGGTTTTCAATAAAGAATACCCGCACCTTCCCGGCTTTGCCAAGGTCATTGATAACTATATGACTTACGCCCAGAGCGCGATTGACGAGTTCTCCGATCCGAAAAAGCTGCCGCAAATCGCCATTTCCGTGGATATGCTGGACACCGGCATCGACGTGCCGGAGGTGCTGAATCTGGTGTTCTTTAAAAAGGTCATGAGCAAAGCGAAGTTCTGGCAGATGATTGGGCGTGGCACCCGTCTGTGTCCGGGGCTGATGGATGGTAAGGATAAGGACAAGTTCTATATTTTTGACTTCTGCGGCAACTTTGAGTTCTTTCGCATGAACAAGGGCAGACCTACCGCCAATATGATCGCCCTGCAAGGCGCAATCTTCCATCTGAAGGCCCAAATTGCCTTCAAATTGCAGGACTTGGCGTATCAGACAACGGATCTGATTGCCTTCCGCAAGACGCTGGTGGAGGACATGGTGCGCAAGGTGCGGGAACTGAACAAAGAGAACTTTGCTGTCCGCCAGCATTTAAAATATGTAGAGCGGTATGCAGAACCGGACAGCTATAACGCTCTGACCTATGAGGATACCTTGCTCATAGGGCAAGAGCTTGCGCCGCTTATTACACCGGAAGAGGACGATGCCAAAGCGCTGCGGTTCGACGCGCTGCTATACGGCATCGAGCTTGCGTACCTGGCGGGAAAGAAGTATGGCAAGGCGCGGAGCGATCTGGTTAAAAAGGTCTCTGCCGTTGCAGCTGTGGCAAATATTCCGGAGATCATGGTGCAGGCTGAGCTGATTGACAAGATTTTGCATACGGACTATGTGGAGACCGCCGGAATCAATGAATTTGAGTACATCCGGGAGAATCTGCGCGACCTCATCAAGTATATTCCGGTCAGTAAAGTGCGCTATGATACGAATTTTGATGACGAAATTCTGTCTGTGGACTGGAAGGAATCTGAGCTGGAAAACGACGATCTGAAGAACTACAAGGCCAAGGCGGAATTCTACGTGCGTCAGCACATGAATGACGCCGTTATTGCCAAACTAAAGGGTAATGTCCCTTTGACTGTGGAAGATGTGCAGGCGCTGGAGAAAGCACTCTGGAGCGAGGTCGGTACGAAACAGGATTATGTGGCTGAGTACGGCCAGAAGCCGCTGGGCGAGTTCGTGCGAGAAATCGTCGGAGTTGACATGAACGCGGCAAAGGAGGCGTTTGCGCAGTATCTGAACGATGCCAGCTTGGACAGCAGGCAGATTTACTTCGTAAACCAGATTGTGGAGTACATTGTTCATAACGGCATGATGAAAGATATGTCCGTTTTGCAGGAAGCACCGTTTACCGACTACGGCAGCATCGTGGAAGTGTTCACAGACCTGTCCGTGTGGGCAGGCATCCGACAGGCGATTGAACGGGTCAATGCCAATGCGCTGGCGGCGTGAATGCGGTGGAAGATAGGGGGCCGAAAGAATGAATGCACAAGAACGAGAAGCGTTCTGGAAAACTTTATGCGCATTACCCGGACTTGACCTATCACAGGATGCAAAACAACTGATGGCAGCGATACGGTTTCCGAAACTTTTATTTCGCTATCGTCCTGTCAATCTTAATAGCTTGGAAGCACTTCGTACAAATAGGCTCTATTTTTCTTCGGCAAACTATTATGACGATCCCTTTGATACATTTTTACATATTGATATTGACTCTATTCACCAAGAACTTCTGACAGCATTTCAAACTCGTGAAAGCACAGAAGCAGTCACAGAAGGTGTCAAGGACATTCTTGGCGGCATGCTGACTGAAGAGCAGAAAGCCTTTTTTACAGCTGACAATGTGACAAAGATGCTTTCAAATGGACTCGTCGAAAATTTTCTTAGTTCTGCGCTTGCATTGCGAGATGAGATAAAGAAAGACACTTGGTCTATTTGCTTTTCCGAGAATGGTTTTAATGAGGTTCTCTGGCTAAAATACGCAGACCAACACAGAGGCTTTGTTCAGATTTATGATCTTGAAAAGAAAGAAAACTATTTATGCGGGAAACAGGAAAAATGTCAAAACTGTGGAATCAAAAATTTCGGCACACCGTTATATCCCATCTACTATTCGAACGCTCCGTATAATGCTACTAATTTCGCAAAACTTGTAATGCTGAACAAGATCGGCGAAATTTCTGATACGACAATTCTCAAATATCTGTATGATAGCGTGGGGAATGGTACATGGGAAAGAGAAAGAACAACGCTGATCAAGAGGAAATGCCATGAATACGATGAAGAATGGCGTATGATAACTGCTTGCCCAATGAAGCCGCCAGTTATGATGGAATGGGTTCCAAGCGGGATTATCCTGGGTTTAAGAATGGGAGTAAAGGAAGAAAATCTTGTTGTCAGCATGGCAAGAGAAGCTGGAATCAAAGATATTTATAAATCGATCATTGATTCAAAAAACAGGCTAAATGCCGTACCAGTGACACTTAAGTAGTGCAAAGGCGCGTATAACAATTACCCTTACTAACCTTATTGACACAGAGAAAATCGCCCGAATCCGTTGCGCTGCAATAGATTCGGGCGATTCGTTTCCATGATTCATCCCTCTCGGATACCTACGGTCGCCATTCTTATTTTCGTCATTATGTACTACCCCCACCCCTGCCTCTTAGCCAAATCATCCATCGCCGCACAGAACCGCTCCCACCGTGCCAATGTTATCTGTGACGGATCGACATTGTGGATGCCCACGATATCACCGCACTGCGGAACGATATAGCTGTTGCCCGCGGTCAGCAGACGAAGCCGCGCACGCATGGCGCCTTCTTCGCCGATGGCCTGCAGGTAATCTCCGTCGTCCAGAATACGGAAAAGCGGTGCGAACTTATGCTTTTGCAGGCGGAATCGTCCGGACTTTACGATGTTGTCTCAAAATGTATGCCCGCCCATAGTTTTAGGCTGTTTCTGAGAACCAAACGGGTTTCTATCTGTTCATGCCATTTATGCTCTGATGCTCCTTATTACCATGATACGGTCGATGGACCGTCCTGTCACCCACCCGAATTTCCGTGAAGACTGTCCGCCCAATTTCAACACCGGACAGCTTGACCATACAATAATTCTGCTTATGGACCATTCGCATACACAAATCGTCAAACTGTCCAGTATCAGCAAGTCCGCGCTCATCCACAAGAAAAAACGGAGAGGCACTTTGATTTACAAACGACAAAGGTCAACTATTATTATTGTCGATATTCTGCAACGTCAGCATTTATAAACATTGACCAGAATAACATTTGCTGTTAAATCGAGCGTGTGAGAAAAACTCTGTGAATAAGATTCTTCTATGATAATTAAGGGCGATGAGCTTATGGATTAGGCTTGTCGCTCTTGTCTTATATATAACAGTTGTATGCAGATATGTCAAGAGCAGGCGGTTTCCCGCCTGTCTTCTTAACCGGTCTTCCAATTATTCAGGTAAACGTCCTTCGTACATATACACCTACACAAATAATGTACCCTGACCTGAACGACTGAACTGTATCCAAACCTAGTCGCTGCCTAAAGATTACGAATATAATTTGTAATCGCGGTGTCCTCGCGACTGTGGCCGAGCGCGATGCTGATGATGCCGACCGCACGGCGGTCAAGGCGTTTTCTGCGCTCACTCCCGCGGCAGATATAAATTTCGGAGCGGTATTTTCCGTCGGAACAGCGTATCTTTTTATGGTAATCCAGCTGTTCGATTGGGCGCGCGTACTGCTTATAAAGGAACGTTGCGTAATCCGCGCGATAGCCATGGACATCGCAATTTGAGCTGACATACTGCCACACTTTTTCGCTCGGCGGCGTGGCTTTCATGCGCCGAACGACCGCATCTATGTGCGGCCCGACGATGGGAGATAGGCGCGTTTTCCCGCCTTTGTCGCGGCGATGCAGGATAAAGTAATCCTGCTCCGGGAAGGTTTTCAAACCCACAAGCAGTGCTTCCGCAAGCGCTTCATTACCTGCTTCCTGCGCTTCAGCGAATGCCGTTTCGGCCTTTGTGCGGTCGTATAAGTCACTGCCCGTCAGCCGTTCCAGCACATTGCGGCGGAAGCCGCAGGCCTTGCAGAAATTGACTAACTCTTCATTTGCTTTCTCTGAAAAATGCGCGTCGCGCTTCTTGGTTCCGCGGCTGCGCGTGATATTTTCCTTTAATCTTCTCGGCGGCTGAAAGCGATTTTCATCGTCCAATTTTATCTGGTACAACTTATTCAGCGCGGCCGCCTCGGTCTGTATCGTCCATGCGGAAAGCCCCTTATCCACGCGAGCTTGCAGCCATTCCGGCACAAATTTTTCGGCTTTTTTCAGCGTTTTTACTTCGGGATGTTCCCTTTGCAGCCATTTGATAAAGTATTTTATGTGCTTAAAGTACGTCTGGTAGGTCGAAAAGCTGTAAATTTTTCTTGCAAAATCCTCTGGATTTTCGAGCTTATCGAGGCGTTTGCTGTCGCCAAATGCTTGCATTTTTTGCAGTCTGTCATACGCCTGCTGATGCAGTGTGCGGCTATTCCTTCCGTCTTTTTTCTTGTGTCCCATATAAAAATTTCCCTTACTGTATCTCAACTGTATCTCACTTTTGATGTTAAAACATAAGTCGCCCTCTGAAAAAAATCATCAGGCATGCACTCTTTTACGTCTTATGCACGACGGGATAATTCTTTTTTCCGGTTTATCCTGACCGGCCCGTTTTATTAGATTTTGGCTGTTCTTTTAGCAGCCGAGGTAGAGTCGGGACTCTATCTCACCGGTACTTTTACGGCGTACCGGGCACGTTTTTACGTTGGTTTTCTCTCCTGCATTTTCGGTGATAGCCTGTATTTTTCTACGCTTTCGCAACAAATGTTTTCACTAATTCAGCTCGGATACTTCCTTTCTTTTTAGGGATGGAGAAACGTTCATATGGGCAAATCTATATATAAAAAGACTCTTATCAGAATACATCTGATAAGAGTCTTGAACTTTTAAATTTAGATACAGTACTCCTACAAGGGAGCGAAAAGAGACAATACTCACCAAGTGAGCTAAGACAGACTTTACATATATATTATACGATATTTCCGCTTGAAAGGCAAGCATTTCCCACAAAGATAACCTGCTATTTTCATAGGTTATCAGTTTACCCGTTCATACAAAACGGGTAAACTGATACTTTATCTTCCCAGCGTGATACTACTGCCCTTAAAAGAAATATTCCGCCTTAAATTTCCACCAGAGACGCAAAGCACAACCGCAGCGTTTCCGACTCTTCCCGCTTCACATTTCTGATCTGTTCGTCAATTAGGGAAAAGACTTTTTCCGGATACTGTACAGCCCATGTCGATCCCAGGTGCGCCTTCAGTTTCAAACGATCCGTTGAAATATATCGTGATGCTTCTTCACGCATTCGAGAAGCGAACGCTCCTGTTTTCTCGACAATGCTCTTATCATATGGATCTTCAGCAATGGCTGCAAGCATTGCGGTTTCCAATGCGCCCTGCTGCTCCTGTGGAATGACGACCAGCAACGCCGAAAAAGTTTTTTCCATTCTAAACTCGTTCGTATAACTGCAATCGTTCCACTGATTGTTTTTAATGGTGCCACACGGTACTTTCAGAAAAGCGGATGCTTCTGTTTCGATTTCACTGACCTCTCTGTTATCTCGATCGGCTACAATGGCGATCTTCTCAAAGGCATCTGACATAACGAGCGGTTTTTGAATTTTATCGTCAAAGAATTTCCCGAAATTATCTTTTCCGCCTACTGCACAGATCAACAGATAGTCGTTGTTCTTTTTATACCATGTGACTTCTTCATTTTGTTCTGTTGCTCGAATGGATACGCCCTGCGGCGGTTGACGAACAAACTTCCATCCTGCTGTTCGTTCCAGATAGTAGCTGAGCAAGATTGCATCGGTTGCGCCTTCACAAAGAATCAGTTTATTCATAGACGCACCTCGAAGCCGAACGCTTCCCTGTTTTTAAAGACCTCTCGCCCCTGAAGGACGCGAGAATATGTCTTATGGTTTTCTCTTCTTAATGTGACAACGGTAATAGCATCTTCTTTTGACTGGATATCATAATCCTGTGTAGCAAGTAAACCGTCAATTGCTTCGATGCTGTGGGTTGTAATAAAGACCTGCACATTAAATGTGTGGCAAGCCTTGACAATAAAACGAAAAATATCATTATAATATTTTTTGTGGATTGCGGTTTCAATCTCATCAATCAGTAAAATTCCGTCAGTCGCTCCAATGATCGCATTCGCCAATACAAGAACTTTTTTTATGCCATCGCCATACGTAGACAGCGGCATATTGCCAAGCCGTTTATGCTTCAGATACTCTACCGGTCGATTGCTGACGTCACTTCTGAAAATCATTATATCTTCTATTTCCGGATCAAACAATTGCAGCGCATTCAGACAGATTAACTTATAAGCATCATTTTTTATAATTCTGTTTACAATATTCCCGTTAAGATGCTCAAATGGCGATACATAACTGATCTTGATCTGCGGTTTCAGCCGAATTAATGTACCGGTCACGCGAGTCAATCGGTTCAATCGAATACTTTCCGTTAATGTCTGTTCACCGATCATATAAACCGAGCTGCCATCAAAAACATCGGTTTCCGTTTCTCCATTTGCTTCTGCAAATTCTCTGCGTGCTATACGATCCAGCTCGTTTAGGTCTATCATCTCTTTTGACTCGGTTCCCGAAAGCACATAGGAAACAGGCTGACTGTCATACTCTCCCGAAAGTTTGATTTGCAATTTATCATCGTCTTTGGGAAACATACAAATAAAGCTGTCATACAGCGAATTAGAAAAAAAGGTCAACGTGCGATCACGCAGTCTGGCAATGTTGTAAATATTTGCAGGACTTCCCGAGCGTAGAAACTGAATAGCTTCCATTACGCTGGTCTTGCCGCAGTTATTGTCACCCACAATTACATTGATTGAAGTCAAATGCTCTATATTCAAATCCCGTATTCCACGAAAATGGTCAATCCGAAGCTGAGTTAATGTTTTCATAGTCAAATATCCTCGCTTTCTTCAAAGCAAACCAGAAGACGCTTACCCAGTGCTTCTGCAATCTTCTGTAATGAATCAATCGTTGGGCGCGTTACACCATTTTCTATATTGCTGATATTAGCCTGTGACAAACCAGTTCTGTGCGCCAGTTCTTTCTGTGTTACCTTTTGTTTTTTTCTTTCGCTGACAATCAGCTGCTGAATTTCTTTATAAACATCATCGCGCGGAAGATCTTCTTCAGAATCAGAAAAATCAGAAGTATTTATTTTAGAGAATGCTTCATCTAAATATTTTTGGAAATCACTCATAGAACACCTCAAAAATATCTTTTATTAGATATATTATATCCAATTTTTTTAGATATTTCAACAGAAATATAATCTGAAAAGTATATTTAATTAAAGGTTATAAAGTTAAAACATTATAATTTTCCAAATGCAGAAAAGCCCCGGTGCTTCATCGCCAGGGCTTCGTTCTTACATTTTATGCTTTTTCGGTTATATTCCCTTAATCAAATTCCATTACAGCATACCTAATACTACCACTTTTATTGTATAATCTGGTTTTAAAATAAATATTTGTCCGTAGCATATCACTTTAATTCATCCTGCACTTCAATTTCAAGTTACGCATTGTATCACTATTTGATTTGGTTTGCAACCCTTATTCTACTTTTTTTCGCCTTTTGAGGCACGAAAAAGATAATTTACTTGACATCCCCTAGTTATCATGGTATTCTTAATTACAGAAAACAAAAAAAGAGCCGATGCCTAGGAAACATCAGCTCTTTGATAAACGGTATCCGCCACTTGGTGCAACCAACACCAGCGAGCGGTAAGATCTCACTACCCTGAGACCAATAACGCGCCAAATGGCGCATACCGCTTACTTGTATAACTATTATACAATCAACAAGCGGTTATGTCAATACGACGCGCGTTTTTCGACAAAAATCAATTTTTCTTCCTTGTACGACACATTTTACTTGTGCAACATTACGAATTTTCGATTTTTAGTGCGAATTTAGACATGGTTTTTCAATCGTCTGGTGTGAGAGCATCAGACGATTTTTTGTTTCTTCTGCAAAAAAACTTGACCATCGGAAAGGAGGGAAGGCAATGTCCGCGACCGGTTACACGACAATTTACAACGAAGTCCTGCGCGACAGCACGCTTTCCCTCGACGCGAAGGGTCTGTTCGCCGTCATCAAGTCCTTTGTCGGCCTGCCGGGTTTCGCGCTGAGCAAACGCCGCCTCGGCTATGCCTGCTCGGACAGCGGCTACCTGCTGAACGCGGCGTGGAAGGAGCTCAAGCAGAAGGGGTACTTGCAGCACTATTTCTCCCAGTCGGAAAATGGTGCGTTCTGTCACGTCTACAATCTGATGCAGCACCCGTCCGCACCGGTGGAGTTCGTCTATTCCCCGGCCATCGACCGCCCGAACGGCGACGTTGTCTGCATTTCCGATGCGCAGCGCGACTACACGAATATTTCCACCGCCATTTTGCGCGACAAGTCCATTTCTCTCGCGAGCAAGGGTCTGTTCGCGCTCGTCAGCCATCTGATGAAGATTCCCGGCTTTGTCCTCCGTCCCGAGGGAATCCGCGCGTTCTGCATGGAGAAGATCAAACATTTCTCGACACTCTGGAAGCGCTTCAAGATTTCCGGTCTGCTCAAGCAGCACCGCCATCCGGCCGGTGAGGAAAACCGCTGGACATACGAGTATGAGATCTGCGAGACGCCCGATCTGGAAACGCCGTATCTGACCAATTACCACATCGACGGCTCTGTCTCCACCGTAGCCACGATCGACGGCTTCCTTGCGAAGATCAAAACGCAGGTTTCCCGCATCCGTAAAAACGTGTGCGTTAACAAAAAGGACAAGCCGCGTACCGTCCGCCGCAGGCTGCGCAGGCAGATCGAGCAGCAGATCAACGCCGACGCGCTCCGCCGTCAGTTTGGCAACGAACTGACCGGAACGGTCGTAACGGCAGTCTGCAACATCAAGTACGCAGACAAGCTGTTCATCAAGGGCGCTGTGGTCCCGCAGGACAGCCGCGAGCAGGTCTTCCGCCGTATTTCTCAGGAAAGCATGGAACGCTTTCTGAACAGCGTCACGATCGACTTCGGCCGCATCGACAACCCGGTTGCATACTTACAGACTTCCCTGTATACCTACCATCAGAAACTGCTGCAGCCTTCGCAGGCCGAGCCTGTCAGCACCGGCGCACCCGAGCAGCCGCTGGCCGACTGGGAACTGGCGTGGCTCGAGCGCGTAAAAGCAAAACGCCATTCGCAGGAAACCGAATAACCTTTTAAGCCATGATTGACCTCATGGCTTATGGTCGTGCCCGTAAAATCATATTTCCATCCCCAAACACCGATGACGGCAGAAAAGCCGTCATTTTTCTTTGTCTGCCATACCATTACCCTGATTTTACAGGGTACTCTGTTTACAGGCAGTATGCTGAAAGACAAGATGCTTTTTGAGCAGATGCAAAACAGGCTGATATACTAAAATCCTTACTTACTAAAACTTCTTTATTCAAACTTCACTACTCAATCTTCCTGACAGAAAAGGAGAGAAAAGAGTGAGAAATACACGATATGAACGAATCTCTGAACTTATAGAAAGAGATAACGTTATAAAGTTACAAAGTCTTGACGTTATAACGGCACAGGTATATAATAAGAGTAACGTTAAACAGTTATAACTTTATAAAGTTGAAAGAGGTGGAGAACATGTCTGCGATATTTGCACTGGCCAACCAGAAAGGCGGCGTTGCGAAAACCACAACAACAGGAACGCTGGCGGCCGGTCTGAAAAAGCAGGGCTTCAGTGTGCTGACGATCGACTGCGACCCGCAGGGCAACCTGTCGATGTCGGTAGCTGCCGAAAATCAGGACAGCGCAACCATGTACGAGGTCATGAAGGGAACGGTCTCGGCGCGGGAGGCCATCCAGCACACGCCCAGCTGCGATATCATTCCGGCGAATACCATCCTTGCGGGCATTGAGCAGGAGCTGCACAACGTCGGCAAAGAGATGACGCTCCGCGAGAAGCTGCGCGACGAGCAGACCGGCGTTGCGGAAGAATACGATTACATTCTTATCGACTGTCCGCCGTCGCTTGGTCTGCTGACCGTGAACGCGCTGACGGCTGCCGACTATCTGCTCATCCCGACCATGGCGGAGACCTTTGCAGCGTCCGGCATCACCCAGCTGTATGATACTTACAAGTCGGTGAAGAAATACACCAATCCGGCGCTCAGGATCGACGGCGTGCTGCTCACGCGCACCGAGCGCACCCGCGTCACAAAGACCATTCAGGAGCTGACCGAAAAAATTGCGGACTACATGGGCGCGGACGTTTACCGCACGACCATTCGCAGCAACGTGATCATCAAGGAAGCGCAGGCTGTGCAGGAGAACGTGTTCGACTACATCGAGAGCAAGGCACAGACCAAGGGCGAGCGCGTTTCCGAGGCCAGCCGGAATTTTGTGAATGACTGTCTGAATTTCGTCAAGGAGTTTGTGGAGAAGGAGAGGGAACAGTAATGGCAAGACTCAGTGCAGAGGAAATGTTCAAGAATATGATCGGCCGCAAGGACGAGGAGCCGCAGCCGGCACAGGAAATCGCTGCCGCGCCGACTGCGGAAAAGAAGAAAGCCTCCACCGTGCAGGTGACCGTGCGTCTGCGCCCGGAGCAGCATAAGCAGCTCAAGGCGGCAGCCTTCCACCGCGACTGCGATATGTCCGAGCTGGTACGACAGGCACTCGATCAGTTTTTTGCGTAACTTCTGGAAATATTAAAGTTAAAAAGTCACAAAGCTATAACTTTGTGACTTTTTAACTTCATGCTGAAATTCTGTTATGAAATACAGGATATACGGACAATTTACCGGCAATACAGACGATAAAAGTGAGAGTATACCGTGGCCGTTTATCTCAATCCGTGCAAGCTGCGTATTGTCGGCATGACGAATCACACGCACAATAAATACAAAACCGTGATGGAAATGATGCTGCGCCACAAGGATACCTTCCCGTGGGAGCGTCTGTTCAGCCATCGCTTCCCGCAGGCAGAGCAGGCCGTGAAGGCCAGCATGACCCGCGAAAGCATGAAGGTCGTTATCGACCCGTGGATGGAATAACGATGACGGCTCCATCAATTTTGTAAAGTAGCAAATAACGCCATCCGGCTCGGATTTGTTATCCGCTGCCGGATGGCGTTTCATTGTTTTAGGTTGTTCTCCAATCATAAGCAGGGCTGTCAGCGGTTTTGCGCTGCGGCAACCGGATGGATTCAATCCGAATGAGGGCGGTGTTTCTCCTGCTCCTGCAAATCTGCTGTGAGCGGCGGATACATCTTATCCAGATGATAGAGCGGCAGCACAATAGCTGCGCCGAGCATGGCGATGATGATGGCGGAAAAGATACCGCTGCCGATCTTGCAGCGTGACCATGCAATGGCTCTGCTTGAGGACCATTCCTACGCGCAGGTCGTCAAGCTGACCGGCATCAGCAAGTCTACGCTCATCCGGGAGAGAAAGCGGCGGCGTCAGTTCGGGGCGCCGGAAAAATAAAGGAGCCTCCATCGCCGTGCGTGGAAGCTCCTTTTGGGTAAAGTAGGGTGATATGATTTTCAACAACTGAGATCTGGAAAACAAACAGGAGGAGTCGGATATTTGTTTATCCGGTCATGAAGATTGGGTAAATACACGCCGATCGCTGGAGCGATTTCATACCTGCTGTCTCAGACAGTGTATTCCTGTATCACAGACTTGCGGCAATATTCCAAATAACCTGCAGGGCATTCTTCACCGCGAGTAATACGTTTCGTACGTCCTCCTCTTTATCGCGATATGCCATGTCGCGACAATCCTTAATCGTTCCGTCGATGGGATCAAATCCCATCGTCCAGATGTCAGTATAAGGACTATCCACGGAAATTGACCTCTCAATGCCAACCTGATTCAGGCTGAAAAACTGATTGGGCGCCAGTGCTTTCATGCGTTCATATACACCGTATCCATTTGCACCGTTGGCTTCGGTAAACGTCAGGAGCAGCGTTGTCAGGGCATATTCCATCGTTGCTGCTGCACGTTCATTGCCCAGTTCACGCGCCCGTTTGTTCAATGGCTTAATCAGTGTCATGTACGGCAGCACGCTGCCGAGCAGCTCACCGTTATTCTCTTTCGCGATAGCTGGCAGATATTCTGCCGCATATTCCAGAAGCGCATAAACTGCGTTTACATCCGCTTCCGTGCAGCCGAGGTTCTCCGCTTTTTCCAACAGAGATACCAGCAGAATCACCATGGTTTTTACGCCGTTCTCCGGCAGAGTACCTGTCGACAGCACTGCAAGCGCCTTTGACGCTTCAACATCTTCCAGACTGGCGTTTTTTACGATCTCTCCCATGGACATCGTAAGCTTACAGGTGCCTGCGGCATCCCGGTATTGAATCCACTTTCCATTGCCATAAGCACAGGCGGCAATATCTCTCAGCTTGAACAATCCGCTTTTCAGCGACTGCTCTGCTGCAATCGTGCGGGGCATTCGTTTCAGCATAATATTAACTGTATCTCCTTCCCTGAGTTTACGGTTCTACATTCGTTCTGCGCAGCTCATCCTGCACTTCGTGAATGTCTAATTCCAACGGCTTTTTGTTCTGTGCAACACACATCGCGGCAACAATACCCATAGCATGCCCCATATTCATTACAATCGGCATAACACGATAGCTGGAGTGCGCCTTATGCGTACCCGAAATATTGCGTCCGTTCAGCAGAATACCCTCCACCGTCTTTGGTACAAAGCAGCGCAGTGGGATCGTATACGGCTTCGGCTGCTTGAACGCCTTGTATTCGCCATTGGCATCCAGTCCGGCGCCTTCTACATTGTGCAGATCAAAGAAGAAATTCGACTTGGTAACTACCCAGTCTTCAAAGGTACGAGCCTGCGCAATATCCTGCTCATTCAGCTGATAATTCGCCTCAAACCGGCGGGTTTCACGCACACCGATCACATCGGCACTGTCGATCAGATAACAGCCTTCATATCCCGGCACATGGCGGCGCAGAAATGCAATAATCTCGGGAAGCTGCTTTCTGCATACGTATTCAGCACGATTCAGATCTCTTGCATTTGTGCCGTCCACATCGGTCATATTGCTCATGTTGACTGTGACAACGCCGGGGAGCGACGAAGGATACAGCAGGATATGACCTGCCGGAGAGGGTAATTCCTGACGACCGAGTGTTTGCAGATCGCCTTCCGGCAGCTGGACCGTATCCTCAAAGCCCCAGAAGAACATGGCGCGATCCATATCTACGCCGGCAACCTTGAACATGATCGTCATCGGCTGCATACCGCCGTCCGTCGAGCGTCCCTTTTCAAACGGAACGCCCGCACGTGCGGCTACGTCGCCGTCGCCGGTCGAATCGATCACCATTTTGCTCAGGATCGCTTCCCGGCCGGATTTGCTCTCTGTGATTACACCCGCAACGCGGTTTCCATCCATAATGACATCGCTGAAGCCTGTGTACAGCTGTACATTAACGCCGGCCTCCATCAGCATATCCAGCATCAGAATACGCAGTTTTTCCGGATTGATGACCTGCTCCGCTTCACAGTCGCGTGCCTTTTCGCGCAGCTCTTCAAAGCAGCCGCCGTCCTGTCTGCCGGTCCAATGACTCATAATGCCTGTGGTTGCCACACCGCCGACCGCGCCGTATTGCTCGATCAGCATCGTTTTTCGTCCCATGCGTGCTGCGTGCAGGGCGGCGCCGAAACCTGCGGGGCCGCCACCTACAACAAGGACTTCCGTTTCTGCCGCAACCGGGATCTCCCGGCTCGGCTCAGTATAATACTTCATCTGAAACTCCTTTTTAATCTAACTCTGTTTTTTGCTTTTTTCTGTCCTTTGCTGCCTTGTAGAAGAACATTCCAATCGAAAGCACAGCCAGCGCAAGGAACAACAGGCTGAACGGCCGTGTTACGAAGATGGACAGAGAATTGCCGGACATTACCATCGAGTTGCGGAAATTCGTTTCCACCAGATCACCAAGAACTACGCCGAGGATGATCGGTACAACACCGAATCCAAGCTTGCGCAGCAGGAACGAAAATGCGCCGATGATGACCGCCAGAAGTACATGGAATGTGCTGGCTTCGCTCGAATAGACGCCGGTAATGCAGTAAACAATGATGATTGCGCTCATCAGCTCATAAGGAATGCGTGTGATATTGACATACAGCGGGGTAAACACACGACCGATAATCAGCATCAGGATATTGACAATGACAAGACCAATCATAATGCCGTATAGAACATCGCTGTGCTCCTTGAACATGGAGGGACCGGGCACCATGCCTTGCAGCATAAATGCACCCAGAAGAATTGCCGTGCAACCGTCACCGGGCACGCCCAGTGTTGTAAGCGGAATCAATGTAGAACCGGTCGTTGCATTATTGGCAGACTCGGTTGCGGAAACGCCTTCGATCTCGCCGTGACCGAAATTATCACGGTATTTGGAGGTTTTTTTCGCCTGATCGTAGCTGATAAAAGCTGCAATGCCGCCGCCTGTACCCGGGATAGCACCCACAATCGTACCAATCAGCGAAGAGATCGTCATTGTTTTGAGGCAGCGCTTGATCTCTTCCCAGGACAGCTTCTCATGGTCCAGCTTCAAATGCTGCTTACGCGTCGCATCTGTACGCGGATTATAATCCGAGCGGCTGAGCAATTCGGCAATTGCGAACAGACCGACCAGCGTAACGATCAGCGGGATACCGCCGCCCAGTCGACGGACACCAAAGGTAAACCGAAGTGTACCGCTGACCGAATCCTGTCCCAGCAGTGCAATGAAAATACCGATCAGGCCGCCGAGCAGACCCTTGATGATATTGCCGTTCGAGATGCTTGCAATAATAGACAAGCCAAACACTGCGATGCAGAAATACTCCGGAGGGCCAAACATCTGTGTGAAATGTGCAATTTTCGGTGCAGCAAACAGCAATACCAGCGCACTGAACAGGCCACCGAAAAACGAGGCATACAGCGCCATCGTCAGAGCCTTCAGCGGCTTGCCCTGCTGTGTCAGTGGATAACCATCCAGCACAGTCGCTGCGCTCGAGGGCGTACCCGGTGTATTGATCAAAATTGCAGTAATGGAGCCGCCGTATGTGCCGCCGCAATACAAGCCAAGCAGCAGAAGCATCGCCGGGATCGGTTCCATACTGTATGTAATCGGCAGGCACAGGATGATCGCGATATCCGCAGTCAAACCCGGAATGGCACCGATAATGATACCTGCCAGCAGACCGATTAAAATTGCAATGAAGCTCTCTGCCGAGGCCATCAGCGCCAAACCGGTCATCAAGTTGTCTAACATATGCGCTTCCTCCTTCTTATGGCAGAGTCACGCTCATTGCCTGAAATGCAAAGTACGCAACGATTACATTTGCACTGGCAATCGCATAGAACCACCATTTTCTCGTACCGAAATACAGCAGAATGCCATTGGCAAGCAGCAGCGAGGAAATGATAAATCCAATATGCGGAAGCAGCAGCGCGTATGCGATCAGCATGGCAATATAGATTACCGGTTTCAGCCGCAGCAGATTTTCTTTAGTGAAAATGGCTCCTGAAATCGTGTATTCGGTCTTTTCCTTGGACAGGATACCCTGCACCAGCAAGATCACGCTGCAAAGTATCATGCCGCGGATCAGAAGCGTCGGAACTGTTGCAGCAGTCACCGCGCTGGTTTCAAACGTCCGGATCTGCGATGGTATCAGAATATGCAGGGCAACAGAAACGATCAGAAACAGAACGCCTGTTATCATATTCGAATTTAGCTTTACTTTCAATCTTGTCACCTCTCACACCAGATTAAACAGACCAGCCTGTTACTGGAGCATCTCCACGTATTTGTCCATGCTGTCCATCTGATCCTCGATAAACTTCGTCACTTCGTCACCCTTGGCATCCCACAGCGGATAACCCATCTCGTTCATAAAACCGGTGAACTTAGAATCGGCATATACGTCATCGAGCATTGCATTCAGTTTGTCTACAATCTCCTGCGGAACGTCCGAGCGAACAGCCAGACAGTCCATGCCGGCAAATTCAACATCAACATCCCAGTCCTTGATGGACTTTACTTCACCGTACGGAGTCTGAACCGTTTCCGGATAGAAAGTTGCGACCGCCTGGATCGTACCCTCTTCCTGATGCGAGTAGTATGCCGGAGGCGTACCCAGACCGCAGTCTACCTGACCGGAAACCACTGCATTGATCGATTCTGCCTCGCTGCCCATAACGACCGGCTCCGCTTCGATACCAAGCGCCTTGAACATTGCAGAAGAAACAACGTACTGATCACCGCCCGGGCCGGAGGAAGTTGCATACGTGATCTTATGCGTTTTGCCGTAGTTGATCAGATCATCAAACGTCTTCATGCCGGATTTCTGCGGATTGGTGAGGATCATCAGCGAAACCTGACGCATACCGCGCAGCATAGTGAAATCAGAAAGATCATAGGATACATCGATGTACTTCGGAGTCAACGAAAATAACGGACCGTTGGCGACGACCATAGTATAACCGTCCGCATCCGCATCCAGGGCATCCATCATGCCGATGGTGCCGGAAGCGCCTGTGTGATTTTCTACAATGATCGGCTGATCAAAATAATTCTTGGCCACCTCCGAGATCTTGCGGGAGATGACATCGGCACCGCCGCCGACACCCCACGGACAAATGATTGTTACCGGACCATTCGGGTAATCATCCGCACTTGCCGCAGCACCGCCTCCCTTTGCATTGGCACCGCCGCAGCCCGTCAGACCTGCCAGCAGCAAGGATCCTGCCATCAGCATAGCCATCAATTTTTTTCCTTTCATTTGCTTTTCCTTCTTTCTTTTTATAATTGAAACGCTTTTCCGCGTTTGCATACGTATTCAACTGCGGAGAATAAAAGAATTATTCTCCTGCTGAGGGACAGAATGTGTCTCGGATGATCAATTTGCTGTCCAGTATATACCGGTAGGTATCCGGCAGTTTGTTCGATGCCATTGCCATGACCCATTCTACTGTTAAATTGATAATCCTGTCATAATCTATTGCCACAGTGGTTAAATGCGGCGTAAACCAGCTGCCCATCGGGATATTATCCGAACCAATCAGAGCCACATCATCCGGCACCTGAATGCCCTGCTCGCGCAGTGCTTCCAGCGCGCCTAATGCCATCATATCGTTCTGCACAAAACACGCTGTACCCGGCTGAAACAGTTCAATATGCTCCAAAACCTGCTGCGTAGCCTGCTTCAGGTTGTAATCTGCATGCAGAATGTGCGTATCTGACAGCTTATGCCCATGCTGATGCAAAACACGTGCAAAAGCTTCATGTTTATGTATAACGTCGATTCGATCCTGCGGTCCGATAATTTCCACAAATCGTGTATAGCCAGCTTCGCAAAACGCCTTGCCGACCAGACCGCCAATCTGTGAATGGCTCGGTGCGATCATATACGACTCATCCAGTGATTCATTCGTATCGTAAATATAGATAAATGGAATTTTTGTTTCATGCAGCAGGCTTTTGACTCGCTCATCCACCTGCGGTCGGTTAAAGATCAGGGCATCAAACCGTCGATTGCTGATACTCTTCTCGATGGAAAAAAACTCACCGTATTTCCCTTCATCGAACACCGGCACCAGATCCAGCCCTTCCTTTACGAGCTGCATACGTATGCGATAGTAAATGTCACTTTGAATATAATGGTTTGCAAAGCCGGTAAAATCCTCTGAGAATACATATCCGATCACACCGGTGCGGTTGGTTTTTAACCCCCGTGCGTTAGTGTTAAACTGAAAGGAGTATTCTTCCGCCAGCTTTTTGACTCTTGCCTTGGTTTCTTCTGAAACCAGCGGACTGTCATTCAGGCAACGGGAAACCGTTGATTGCGACACACCAGCTAATTTGGCAAGTTCGACGGAAGTAATCGTTTTCAACTGTTTTCACCTCTTTGCATACGTATGAATTGCTTGTCTTATATATAGCACATTTGCAAAATAAACACAATAGCCAAACGAAAATTTGCAATTATTTCGTTAGTATTATCCAAATTCTCATAGCTGTTTTTAGTACCCTTGCTCTTACTGAAACCCGTTCGGACCCTGTTCGAGCTTCAGAAGCACTTTTCCCGCACGGCAGCAAAAATCAACTGATCTCCACACCTGCCGCTGCCCAATAAACCCGAAGCACAAACTGCTTTTTCAGTCTGTGCTCCGGGTTTTGTTTATTGAGAAGAAAAGGCGTGGTATGGTCTGACAAGCAACGGATTTGATGGTGCAAATCCGGCTTGACGGGGTGGAAGCCCCGTGCCCCCCGTTTTTTTCAGCCGCACGGCAGTTTTACGGGCGGGACGGAAGCGGGATGCTTATTCCATCCACGGGTCGATGACGACCTTCATGCTTTCACGGGTCATGCTGGCCTTCACGGCATCTTCTGCCTGCTCCGGATACATACCGGCCTTGCGGAGATACTTGAGGCCCTCCGGGAATACCTCGGGACGGCCGACGCACTCCACCACGATTTCCGCGCCGCAGCCCTGTACGACAACCGTATCACCGAAGTTGACGCCCTCCAGATCAAAGATGCTGAACTCACGCGCCTTTTCCGGCGTGTACGCTACGCACATGACCTCGGTAAAGCAGGCCATATCATTGGGCAGACCGTCCGGGATCTTGTAAAGACGTGCGCCCGGCTCAATATACATATACTGAGAGAAGCCGCCGTAAAGCTGCTTGCCCTCGGTGGTGGAGCGGTTATGACCATAGTGGAACTTCGCCTTGGTATCCAAAACCTTCAAGTATTGACACCGGTTGCAGAACACGGTGTCATAAGGTATAATAAACGTACCAAAACTTAGAGTCATAATACACGGTGTCAAAACCGGGAAAATGGGGGAATTTACATGACATTCGGCTACGCGAGAGTATCCACCAAAACGCAGGCGCGCGACGGCAACAGTCTGGACGCG
>ERZ838118.944-NODE-944-length-38457-cov-6.655851_pt1 | contig 38457 bp, 32 predicted proteins | sample MGYA00519863_ERZ838118 | MGnify/ENA primary metagenome ERZ838118 (study PRJEB31850, sample SAMEA3708827) | human gut metagenome | biome: human gut; feature: human-associated habitat; material: faeces | place: China | collected 2014 ...
GGCGGACAGCGTGCCCTCCATGATGTTGACGCAGCCGCCCTTGGGCAGCAGGTCGCTGATTTTTACGTTGAGACCGGTGTCGGTCAGCGCGTCCAGCATGTTCCGGCAGCGCAGCGCACTGCCGCACACGACCGCTACCGCGCGTCCCTGCTCGGTGTAGCTGCGGATGTCGGCAGACGCCATGTCGAGGTTGCCGCCGTAGGCGTTCATCTGGTTGGCGATAAAGTTTTCCAGATGCTGCGGCGTCAGCTCGGCCACATTGTTGAGAAAGCTGTCCAGACGCAGAATCTGGCGTTTCATGCTGCATACGCCGACAAAATCGAGCGCATATTCTCCCAGATTCGGCGGCATTTCGCCGCGCTCGAGCAGCGCGGTTACGTCGTCGGCTACACGCGCGTGGAAATCGCGGACAGCGTCACGCAGACGCGGCGTGTCCTCGATGATGACGATGGCATTTTCGGGCAGATAGTCGAACGCGGTCGCCATTTCGGGATAAATGAGCGGCATATACTTGTCCGCTGCGGGCAGCGAACCGGTCTCGCGCAGACGTTCCGCGTCCCGTTCGAGATTAGCCTGCAAATCTGCGTGCTGCTTCTTCCGGCGGGTCGAGGTGAGTGCCAGAACAGCCTTTGCCAGTCCTGCCGCACCGCCCTTCGCCAGTGCCGGAATGGATTCCATGCATGGCAGACAGCGCAGGCACTCGCACTGCTCCAACCGGCGCTGACTGCCGACGTCGAACGTGGAGATTGAGTCAATCTCATCGTCCCAGAATTCCACGCGGTACGGGTGCTCTGCCTGCGGTGGAAACACATCGAGGATGCCGCCGCGAATGGAAAACTGACCGGTGCCTTCGACCTGTACGCAGCGCTCGTAGCCTGCGCGGGTGAGCGCGTGCGTCAGCTCATCCAGCGGCGCGGTTTCACCGGTGGCCAGCGACACGATTGCCGCCTTGAGCGCCTCCGGCGGCATGGTGCGCTGGGCCGCCGCCTGCACGGACGCGACTGCAAAGCACGCGCCCGAAAGCGTGTCCAGCGCAGCCAGACGCGCCTGCTCGTAGCCGCGCGACACACCGGCCACATCTGCCATGACCAGCTCGCGCGGCGGCAGGACCACGACCTCCCGCTCGGAAAAGCCGCGCAGATCGGCGGCAAAACGGTTTGCCGCGTTGTCGTCATCGGTCAGCACGAGCACCGGACGCGCCGTATCCGCGCCGAGCGCCGCCGCCAGATTCGCCTTGTGGATGGCGGACAGACCGACCGTCAGAACCGGTGTTTTCCCCTCATCGACCGCTTTTTTCAACGATTTGTATTCATTCAGATAAGTTATACTTTTTGTAATCTCTGTCATGTGTTCACCTCCGTCCGGTGCTTCCGGTTACAAGTATACGCCATTCTGCGCGCAGAATGAAGGTTTTCTGGTACATCCGTTTTGTAAAGACACCAAAAGGGCAGATTTTACAATCTGCCCTGATGTGATACGAAATATTTTTTAGTCGGCCTTGTGGCAGGATGCGCAGTCTGCGTCGCAGCCGAGGATCTCAGCCGGGTCCTTGCCCATGCGCTTGTAGTAGTCGGAAATTGCGGAGCGCAGCGCTTCCTCAGCGAGCACGGAGCAGTGCATCTTGACCGGGGGCAGACCGTCGAGCGCCTCGGCAACTGCCTTGTTGGTCAGCTTGAGCGCCTCCTCGAGGCTCTTGCCCTTGACCATCTCGGTCGCCATCGAGCTGGTCGCGATCGCCGCGCCGCAGCCGAAGGTCTTGAACTTTACGTCCTCAATGATGCCGTCGTCCGAAACCTTGAGGTAAATCTTCATGATGTCGCCGCACTTTGCGTTGCCGACCTCGCCGACGCCGTTTGCGTCCTCGATCTCACCGACATTGCGCGGATGGGTAAAATGGTCAAGCACCTTTTCACTGTACTGCATAAATATATCTCCTTTTTGTCCAATTACGCTGAAATATGGCACGGTCTGTGCCTGCCTTTGCCGTGCAAAGGCGAGGGGGTTATCCGAAACGGTTTCGTCAGGAACCGTTTCGGTATCTAAGGGGGATGCAATCCCCCTTGGACTTAGTGATGCGCCGTCAGGTCAGCAGCAGCCGACAGATTCGGCTTGCCGTTCTCCCAGACCGGGCTCATCGAGCGCAGCGTCTTAACGACGTCGGTAACGGTCTCGATGACGTAGTCGACGTCCTCCTCGGTGTTCTGCTCGCCGAGGGTCAGACGCAGAGAGCCGTGCGCGATCTCGTGCGGCAGGCCGATTGCCATGAGGACATGGGACGGGTCAAGCGAGCCGGTCGAGCAGGCCGAACCGGTCGAGCCGCAGACGCCCGCATTATCCAGACGCAGGATCAGGCCCTCGCCCTCGATCGCCTCGAATACAAACGAAGCCGTGCCGGGCAGGCGGTTTACCGGGTCGCCGGTGTAGTGGGAGTACGGAATGTTCTCCATGATGCCCTTGACCAGCTTGTCGGTCAGCTTCTTGACGTAGCCCATCTTCTCGTCCAGATGCTCGCACGCATCCTGCATCGCTGCCGCGAGGCCGATGAAGCCTGCGGTGTTCTCGGTGCCGGAGACAAGGCCGCGCTCCTGACCGCCGCCGTATACCAGCGGCTCGAGCTGAATGCCGTTCTTCACATACAGCACGCCGGTGCCGCGCGGGCCGCGGAATTTATGACCTGCGAGCGACAGCATGTCGATGCCCATTTCCTGTACGTCGATGTGCATATGGCCGACTGCCTGCACCGCGTCGGTGTGGAACTTTGCACCGACCGAATGCGCCAGTTCGGAGATCTGCTTGAGCGGCTGAATGGTGCCGATCTCGTTGTTCGCTGCCATGATGGAGACCAGTGCGGTGTCCTCGGACAGCTCGCGCTTCAGCTGCTCGAGGTCAACATGACCTTCCTTGTCAACGTTCAGGTAGGTGACGCGGAAGCCTTCCTTTTCGAGCGCCTCGCAGGTATACAGAACCGCGTGATGCTCGATCTTGGAGGTGATGATGTGCTTGCGGCCCTTGGAGGACGGACCGTGCATGAAGCCGCGGATCGCGAGGTTGTCCGCCTGCGAGCCGCCGCCGGTGAACAGGATCTCGCCCGGTGCGTAATCGTTCTTTTCGTTGACCGGCATCGCTGCGTTCAGGCACTTGCCGACGACCTTGCGCGCCTCATTGATGGCCTCCTTCGCCTCGCGGCCCATACGGTACAGCGAGGACGGATTGCCGTAATGCTCGGTCAGCCACGGCTTCATCGCGTTAAACGCGATTTCGGACAGCGGGGTCGTCGCCGCGTTGTCCGCATATACAAATCTCTTTTCCATTTTATATCTACCTTTCTTTCCCAAAAAGGATGCTCAGACTTGAACGAATTACCAGTAAAACGGTAGGTTCATTTCGTATATCTAATATACACCCGAAACGGGTATTTTAGCAAGTGAAAAACTGACGAAACAGCACTCATGCGCGGGCGCTTTTTGCATCACTTCGTGCATTTTGCGTAGTTTTAACGTCCGGTTTCCGTGGTTTCAGCGCTCGAGATGCTTTTTCAGCTTCTGGAGGACTGCGTCGTACTGTGCCGAACGGGCGGTCGGGTTGCCGCGCAGCAGGCTCCTGCGCGTGCGGCTGAGACGCGAAGCGCGCTCGTCGAAGCGGCGCTGAAGCTCATCCAGACGGTTCTGAATGTCCTCTCGGACATCGGCGGCGTGCTTGGCGGCGGCAGCGCGGCGGGATGCGGCCTCCTCCCGCGCGTCGCGGGTGCGCGCGGCAAGCTCGTCCTTCGCCTCGTCAAGCCTCTGCTCGATGTCCTCGCGCAGATCGGCTGCACGCATGGCTGCGGCGGCGGTGCGCGCCTGCGCCTCCTCCCGCGCGTCGCGGGTGCGCTCGGCAAGCTCGCCGGCGGCCTCCTCCACGCGGTACGAGAGATTGGTCAGGCGCGTCAGCGCGGTCTCGCTCAGCTCCTGACGAAGCTCAGCGCCCTGCTCGCGCAGACGGTCGAGCTCCTCGAGCACTCTGGCAAGATCGAGAGCCGCACGGACGGAAACGATCACATCGGCAAGGAATGCGGCCGACCAGAGCACATCCACCGCGAGCAGCGCCCGGAACGGCAGCGCCGCGATCACCCATTCGACCGGCCGGTGAATAAAGCGCGCCAGAATGAGGCCGAGAAAACCCCAGCACAGCGAGGATTGCAGGCAGATATAGCCTCGGAACTGAAACCGGTGCTCGGAATAGTCCCAGTATTTCACCTTGAACAGTTTTTCCATCACGACGCCGACAATATACTCGAATATCGTCGCGGCGACCATGCTCGCGAAAAAAAGCGCGGCTGGCCTGTCGTACAGCGGCAGCGAAACGTGCAGCAGGAGCACCGCGCCGAAGCCGTAGATCGGCAGCATTGGTCCGCGCAGAAAGCCGCGGTTGACAAAATGGCGCTGTTTGACCGACACGACCGTCGTTTCGAAGCACCATCCCAGTACACAGTACAGGAAGAATACCAACAGCCACTGCGGAGCGGAATAGCTGTAACCCATTGCTTTTCATCCTTTCAGCGCCGCGTTTCCTCCTGCGGCGGCATTACTATATTTTATCTAATCTTTTGACTTTTTGCAAGTAGACTACTATAATATAAGTATCATTTTGTATAACGAAGGGCAGGTAACGCTATATGTTGAATTTTACTATTAAAACGCCGACCGAGGTTGTCTTCGGCCGAGGAATCGAGGAAAAGATCGGCGAGCGCATCAAGGAATACGGCGCACACCGTGTTCTCGTCCATTTCGGCGGCGCGAGCGCACGTTCCTCCGGTCTGCTCGACCGCGTGGAGCGCAGCCTGTTTGACGCCGGCCTGTCCTTTGTCGAGCTCGGCGGCGTCTCCCCCAACCCCAAGATCTCCCTCGTCCGCAAGGGCGTCGCGCTCTGCCGACGCGAGGGTCTGGATTTCGTGCTCGCCGTCGGCGGCGGCTCGGTCATCGACTCAGCCAAGGCCATCGCCATGGGCGCGGCGACCGGCCGCGACCCGTGGGAGTTCGCTTCCACCGGCACCAGACCGGACAAAACGCTCCCCGTCGCGACCGTGCTCACGCTCGCGGCCTCCGGCTCGGAGACCAGCAACTCCTGCGTGCTGACCAACGAGGAGACTAAGGAGAAGCGCGGCATCACGAGCGAGACCAACCGTCCGGTCATCTCCTTCCTCGACCCGGAAAACACGTTCACCGTTTCCAAATTCCAGACCGGCTGCGGCATCGTGGACATCATGATGCACACGCTCGAGCGCTATCTGACGCCCGAGGGCGGCGAAAGCGACCTGACTGACCGCATCGCGGAGGGTCTGCTCATCGCCGTGCGCGACGCCGGCCGCCGCGCCATCGCAGACCCGCGCGATTATGAGGCGCGCGCGACCCTCATGTGGGCCGGCAGCGTTTCGCACAACGACTACACCGGCTGCGGCCGCAAGCGCCTGTTCCCGGTACACAAGCTCGAGCATGAGCTTTCTGCGTTCCGCGACGAGATCGCTCACGGCGCCGGTCTTTCCGTGCTGTTCCCGGCGTGGGCAGAGCACGAAATGCAGTATGATTATCCCCGTTTCGCGCAGTTTGCAAACCGCGTGCTCGGCGTCGAGATGGATTTCGAACACCCCGAACGCACCGCACGCGAGGGCATCCGCACGCTGCGCCGCTTCTTCGAGGAGATCGGCATGCCGACCCATCTTTCTCAGCTCGGCATCAAGCCGGAAAACTATGAAAAGCTCGCCGCGAACACGGTCCGCACCGTGAACGGCCCGGTCAAGAGCTACTCGCCGCTCGACGAAAAGGCGATCATCGAAATCTACCGTCTCGCGGAGTAAACGGAAGGGAGCGCTACCTTGGACAAGCAGCAATTCTTCAACGGCGCGGTCTTCGATGCATGGCGCTGGTTCGGCGCACATCTCGGCGGCGGCGGCGCGGTTTTCCGCACGTTCGCACCCAATGCCTCGCGCATCACGCTGACCGGCGCGATGAACGGCTGGACCGAGACCGATCTGCATCAGGACGGCCGCAGCGGCTTCTGGGAGGTCTCCGTGCCCGGCACGCAGGCAGGGCAGCTCTACAAGTACCGCATCTATGCCGCCGACGGCTCCGTGACCGAGCACTGCGACCCCTACGGCTTCGCCATGGAGATGCGCCCGGCGTGCTGCTCGATCGTGACCGACCTCGAGGAATACCAGTTCACGGATGACGCATGGATGCAGGCGCGTTCCGCCGACCCGGATGCTCCGCTGAATATCTACGAAATGCACCTCGGCTCATGGCAGCGCAATCCGGAGGACGCAAACGGCTGGTTTACCTATGAGCAGCTCGCCGACCGGCTCATCCCCTATCTGCTGGACGGCGGCTACACGCACGTCGAGTTCCTGCCGCTCTCCGAGCACCCGTTTGACGGCTCGTGGGGCTATCAGAACACCGGCTTTTTCGCCCCCACCTCGCGCTACGGCACACCGGCGCAGCTCAGGCTGCTGATCAACCGGCTGCATCACGCCGGAATCGGCGCGATCATGGATTTCGTCCCCGTTCACTTCGCGGTGGACTCCTACGGCCTCGCGCGGTACGACGGCACGCCGCTTTATGAGTATCCGCACAGCGCGGTCGGAGAAAGCGAGTGGGGCAGCTATAATTTCATCCATTCCCGTCGCGAAGTGCGGTGTTTTCTGCAATCCGCCGCGAATTACTGGCTCGAGGAGTTCCATTTCGACGGTCTGCGCATGGACGCGGTTTCCCGCCTCATCTACTGGCAGGGAGACGAGCAGCGCGGCATAAACGGCGATACGCTCGACTTCCTCAAGGGCATGAACTGCGGCCTCAAGGCGCGCCACCCCTCCGCTCTGCTGATTGCGGAGGACTCGACCGCCTACCCCGGCGTCACCCGTCCGGTGGACGAGGGCGGCCTCGGCTTCGACTACAAATGGGATCTCGGCTGGATGCACGACACGCTCGAATTCTGCCAGACGCAGCCCGACCTGCGGCCGCGCGACCGCGGCAAGCTGCTGTGGTCGATGCACTATTTCGCGAACGAGCGCTACCTGCTCCCCCTCTCGCACGACGAGGTCGTACACGGCAAGGCCTCCATCGTGCAGAAAATGTGGGGCGCGGACGAAAAGGACAAGTATGCGCAGGCGCGCACGATGTACCTTTATATGTTCGCGCATCCCGGCAAAAAGCTCAATTTCATGGGCAATGAGCTGGGACAGCTTTATGAATGGAACGAGGCCGGCACGCTCGACGGCGCACTCGCGGAGCGCCCGTTCCATCTGTTTTTCCACAGCCTGTGCAGAACTTATCGGGATAACCCGGCGCTGCACTGCGACTACGCGCCGGACAGCTTTTCCTGGGCGGACAGCCGCGCCGACGCACCCTCGCTCATCGGCATGGTGCGCCGGGGGCACGGCGAGACACTGCTCGCGCTGTGCAATTTCGGCAGCGACCCGGCGGTCTATGACGGTCCGCTCGGTGACGCGCCCTCCCTGCTGCTGCACACCGATCTCGTCGAGTTCGGCGGCGACACCGAGGAAGGCGAGCTGAATACCGAGCTTCCGCTCCTCCTGCCGCCGTACAGCGGCATGCTGCTGCGCATTGAATAAAGGCAGCACCGCACAATAAAAGCGAAAACCACCGCAGAACGCATTTTTAACGTTCTGCGGTGGTTTTCCTTTGCACGGGTTGAAAGAAATATGAAAAGGGGTAATGGTTCGATAGAAATCAGCCGTTCTTCGCGGTGACGATGCCCTTGTGCAGGCTCAGCACCGGAAGCAGGACCGCGCAGACGATAACGCCCGCAACGCCCTGTACGATGTTCATCGGGATGCCGACGGCGACAGCGGTCGCGGCTGCGGCTGCATTGCTGCCCATTGCGACCTCCATGCCCATCTCATACAGGAAATAGCCGATGACCATGACGGCCTCTGCCGGGATGCCGCTCAGGACAACGCGGACCGGAACGGCGCGCCTGTCTGCGCCTGCGCTCAGACGGAGATACAGCCAGCCGCCGACCATCGCGGTCAGCGCCTTGATGACGAACGTACCCGGAACATAGCTCATGTAGCCTGCGAACAGGTCGCTCAGCATCGAGCCGATGCCTGCCGCGAGCGCGCCGAGACCCGGACCGAGCAGCGCGCCGCACAGCAGCACCATGCCGTCGCCGAGGTGGATATAGCCCTGTGTCGGGGTCGGAATGCGGATGATCATGGTCGCGACCGTAGTCAGTGCCGCCATGAGCGCCGCAAAGATAATCTTTCGAAGGCTTGCGTTTTTCATGTCATACACCTGCTTTTCTTTTGTCAGACCCGTGGAAATTTCTTTATTCCCAACGGGTTTGTTCTCTTTATATAGATGATACTCTTTCTCTGGCTTGTATGAAAGGGTCAGTCTGCTTTATTTTTTCAGGGTCAGTCTGTCCGCAGCATTCGCGCGGCTGATCTTGAGCGGCGGCACCGCGGTGTTTCTCTCTTATCTCCAAAAAAACGCGGCTGATTTTTATATTTTTGTCTCGTCCGCGTGCTCGGCCCGATCCCCTCGACCGCATGGATTCCGATCGTACTCATCGCCTTCCCCTCGGCGGTTTCCGCAAGCGCATTCCTGATCGCGCTCGCCGTATGGTTCCCAACCACCGTTCTCACGAGCAGCGGCATCGCCTCCATCCCCAACTCGTACTTTGAAGTCTCCTCGACGCTCGGCGCCGGCAGCCTTTACCGCATCGTGATGGTAGGAAGCATCTCCATTTCGGGCGTCTCTAAGCACTTTATCAACCCAACCGGAGAACGCATCACCGCGCTCGACAATGTGTCGCTCGAAATCCCCTCCGGCTCGTTCGTGTCGCTCATCGGCCCGTCCGACTGCGGCAAATCTACGCTCCTGCGTCTGATCTCCGGCCTCATCCCAATGGACGAGGGCGAGCTGACGCTCGACGGCGTGCCCGTCACCGTTCCCGGCGCCGACCGCGGCTTCATGTTCCAGGAGCACACGCTGTTCCCGTGGCTGTCCATCTACGACAATATCGCCTTCGGCCTGCGTGCCCGCAGCATCTACAAGCAGGAAAAGGACCGCGTCGATGAGTTCATCGAAATGGTCGGCCTCAAGGGCTTCGAACACTCCTATCCGCATCAGCTTTCGGGCGGCATGTGCCAGCGCGCCTCTCTCGCACGCGCCCTTGTCGGCAGGCCCAAGGTGCTTCTGCTCGACGAGCCGCTCGGTGCACTCGATGCCTTCACCCGCATGAATATGCAGGACGAGATCCTGCGCATCTGGAAGGAAACCGGCATGACCGCCATCATGATAACGCACGACGTGGATGAGGCCGTTTATCTCTCGGACAAGGTCGTCGTCATGACCCCGCGCCCCGGCCGCATCACCGGCACGCTCGATATCCAGCTCTCCCGCCCGCGTGCTCCAGCACAATCCGGCCGCCGCTCTGTACGGCGCACAGTCCATGTATTCCCGCTTCAAAAATCTGAATCTGTAAAAAAGCTCTCCGCATCGACCTGAACTGCGGAGAGCTTTCTTTTTATGCGTTTGGAATGAGCGGCTGCACCATGCAGCTGTTTTCACAATTCGCCTGCGGCGCTTCGCGGCAATATTCTCAATCCGCCGCCGTCGGAACGGTACGGTATCCCTCCATGAGGCTGTCGTTTTCCATGATAAACGGGCGCGCCGTGTCCTGATCCCAGGAGGTATCGTATTTTCCCATCAGATAATCGTTCAGCTCGATCCGGTTTCGGAGCTTGACCAGCCGGTACGGCTCCTGAAACGCCACCTTTTCGACAAAATAGAGACTGCCGTCCCCGGCTGGCAGCAGGACGCCCACATGTCCAATGAACAGGGTATTGTCCGTGTCCGAGAACCGGTCATGGAGCACCACGGAGATCAGCCGGGCAGTTCCTTCCTCAAAGGCAACGCCGCGCTCCGCCCAGCCTGCCCGAAGGGCCTTGACCTGTTCCGCCGTCTCCGTGCTGTCCGCAGCAGCCACCGGCGCAAACAACGCACAGAATTTTGATGTGCTGTCTCCGCAGAGAACGGCAGGATCTGCGGCCAGCGTTTCGAGATCCAGAAAGAGGGTATCCTCGCCCTGCGTTTCCGGCTGGTCTGCCCCGGCAGTGACGAACGCACCGAACAGGCTGAAGGCCGTGATGCGGCAGTTGTAGCCGGGAAAGCTCCCGTTCTTCTCCGTCCATAGCTCCTGCATCTCATAAGGGTCATATTTGGTATCGGTCAGCGCGCCGCTCTCAAAGCCCTCCGTCAGCCATTCGTTCTTGACGCTGGCGTTGAACTGATCGACGCGGTCAAGAAGAATGCTGACCCTGTTTTCGCTAATGCCGGAGTCTGCGAGCGACTCGGAGAGCAGCCCTCTGGAGACTGCATCTGTCAGATTGGAGTACGCCGCGGCTTCGAGCGGCGGCTCTGCGTGTCCGCCGCAGCCCGAGAGGCCTGCGAGCATGAGGCTGACCGCCGCAAGGACGGGCAGCAGCTTTCTTTTCCGGTTTATCATTGATCTTCGCCTTTCCTGTGACCGCTCCTGCGGGAACGGATTCGTGATCTGTCTGTATCCTTATACTGTACACGCATCGGCGAAAAAAGTAAAGAAAAACCGCCCATTCCAACGGAACAGACGGTTATCAGTGGTACGCCCGGTGCGATTCGAACGCATGGGCTTTGAAGTCGGAGCGGCGCTGTATTCAGTTCTCCATCAGCGTCAAAATGTTTTTAGCCTCAATCTCGTAGTCATAAAATGAACTAGGGCAGCACCGCACAATTTACTCGCAAATCACTCTTGTTCAATTATGCGGTATTGCCCTAGAAATAAAGACATTGCGCCCCATTCCGTGCCCGGGAGAGAGTAGTGTGGGATACCTCCGCCATTTTGGCAATATCCTTGATGGTCAGTTTTTTCATAATATTCCCTTTCCGCAGCTTCACAGGGAAATGTTCACATCTCCCTGAAAAGTATAATAGCATTGGGAATCGCCTGCGGCGCACAGGGTGTCGATTTGTGCCCCCATATCTTCAGTATAATGGGTTTCGTCGACACTGACCACTAAAATTTCAGGTTTGAGAATTTTTTGAACATATTCTGAAAAATATCGAGTGCAGATTCCATGATGGGATAGCTTTTGCAGCCGCGGCCGAGCCTGCCGTCCACACAGAGCCGCCCGCATGGTTTCATCTGTACTGTCACCGGACAACAGCGCCAAATCGGTACTGCCCTTCCTCAACAGCCAAATGCTGCTGTCCTCATTGCAGGTTTGCTTGTATGCCGCCAGATTCCAGGCCATAGCCTCCTCCGTCAAGTTCGGATCGCACAATTTCTGTGCATAAGCCACAGAACGCTGCGTGCTGTTCCGGAGGGGATAGAGGCATTCCAAGACATAGTCACCGAAGGTGAAGGTCCTGCCGGCACAATCTGCAGAACGGATCAGTTCCGTTTTACTGCGCTCTAAATACCGAAAGAAGTCATGGTATTCCCTGTAAAACTCCCGATCTCCATACACCGGATACACCCGATCGGCAAATCGCAGGTCTCCGCATGGTGCCACCGCCCGCCGCACCTGCACACGGTCTACTAGATGTACAAAGCCGCCGAAGTGATCCTGATGCAAATGAGTCAGGATCAACAGATCAATAACGGTGATATTCCTCTGTACGAGGAATTCCAATAGGGGCTTGCGGTTCTTATGGTATTTTCCGCCGCCGTCAACTACTACCGTCCGCCGTCCCTGGGGAGTATCCAGCAGCAATACCGTGCAATCCGCGCGCCCTGCATCCAAAATGTACAGTTCACTCATAAAGTTAGGATCACCTCATCCCCCACCTGATAGTCCTCGTTTCCCCGATAGCGGACCTCCAAAATCTCATTATCTGCTTGATTTTCCACTATGCCACGTTGATGTTCTGTTAGATACTGATAATAAACTTCTGAACCGTGAATAGCAGTTCGATAAGAATCAAGAGTTGTTTGCACGACTTCACCACCTTGGTGCCGTTTTATATTAAGGCAATACCGCATAATTGGACAAGAGCGATTTGCGAGTAAATTTTGCGTACTGACGAGGCGCGGTTTTGCGGTAATACTTGATGTATTACCGTGAAATCGTAACAAAGTCAGGGCGCGAAATTTCCGCAAAGCGCCGCAGCTTTAATTGTGCGGTGTTGCCTTATTTCTATACAGAGCCAGTATATCATGTTTCTCTCTTTGGGACAAACGTATTTTTCCTTTTTCCTACGAGGTATAAATAAACAGTCGAATATCCTCAGTTTTTGTACCCCTTGGCGATTGATTTATTTCGTAAAAACAGGTAGAATAAAATTATCTTGCAACATAAAGGAGAGGACACGATAAAATGAGCGTTAATCGTTGTTATTCCGAAAAGAAACCCGGCTTCGATGTCGAAGCGCGCAGCCTGTTTTCCAGTCTGCACGACCTCCTCGAGATCAAAAACCTCACGCATGTACGGTACCTGTGCCGTTACGATGCCGAGGGTCTGAGCGGGGAGACCTATGAAAAGGCCAAGGGCATCGTTTTCTCCGAGCCGATGGCTGATGTGTGCTACGACGAGGACTTCCCCCGTCCGGCAGGCGCGCATACCGTCCTCGCGGTAGAGCCGCTGCCCGGTCAGTTCGACCAGCGTGCGGATTCCTGCGCCCAGTGCATCCAGCTGCTCACCGGCGGCGAACGCCCGACCGTCGCAGCAGCGAAGATCTATGTCCTCGAAGGCGAGCTGACTGACGCGGACATGGACAAGATCCGCGGCTACCTCATCAACCCGGTCGACACCCGTGAGGCTTCCATGGACAAGCCCTCGACCCTCAAGGTAGAGTACGCCATCCCGACGAGCGTGGCAAGCGTTGTCGGCTTCACGCACATGGATGAGGCTGCCCTCTCCGACATGCTGCACCACATGGGTCTGGCGATGGATCTCGACGACCTCAAGTTCCTCCAGACCTACTTCCGCGACACCGAAAAGCGCGACCCGACCATCACCGAGGTCCGCATGGTCGACACCTACTGGTCCGACCACTGCCGCCACACCACCTTCCTCACCCAGATCGACGACGTGAAGTTCGAGGACCAGATGGTTCAGGACGCCTTCGACCGCTACATGGCGGCACGTGTCGAGGTCTACGGCGAAGAAAAGGCCGCAAAGCGTCCGGTCACGCTGATGGACATGGGTACCATCGCCGCCAAGGTGCTCAAAAAGCGCGGCTATCTGAAGAATATTGATGAGTCCGAGGAGATCAACGCCTGCTCCATCAAGGTCAAGGCGCTCGTGAACGGCCACTACGAGGACTGGCTGCTCATGTTCAAGAACGAGACCCACAACCACCCGACCGAGATCGAGCCGTTCGGCGGCGCAGCCACCTGCCTCGGCGGCGCGATCCGCGATCCGCTGTCCGGCCGCTCCTACGTTTATCAGGCGATGCGCGTGACCGGCGCGGGCGACCCGACCGTTCCCCTCTCCGAAACGCTCGAGCACAAGCTGCCGCAGCGCAAGCTGTGCCAGACCGCTGCCGCAGGCTATTCCTCCTACGGCAACCAGATCGGCCTTGCCACCGGCCTTGTGCATGAAATCTACCACCCGGGCTACGTTGCAAAGCGCATGGAGATCGGCGCTGTCGTCGGCGCGGCTCCGATCGAAAACGTCATCCGCGAGGTCCCTGAGCCGGGCGACATCGTCATCCTGCTCGGCGGCAAGACCGGCCGCGACGGCTGCGGCGGCGCTACCGGCTCCTCCAAGAAGCACACCGAGGAGTCGCTCGAGACCTGCGGCGCTGAGGTGCAGAAGGGCAACCCGCCCGAGGAGCGCAAGATCCAGCGCCTGTTCCGCGACGGCAATGTTACCCGCATGATCCGCCGCTGCAACGACTTCGGCGCGGGCGGTGTATCGGTCGCCATCGGCGAGCTGGCCGACGGCCTTGACATCGACCTGAACGCCGTTCCGAAGAAGTACGACGGCCTCGACGGCACCGAGCTTGCGATTTCCGAGTCGCAGGAGCGCATGGCTGTCGTTGTCCGCGCAAAGGACGCCGACGCCTTCATCGCAGCCGCTGCAAAGGAGAACATCGAGGCTGTCGTCGTTGCCACCGTCACCGACAAGAACCGTCTGTGCATGACCTGGAACGGCAACACGATCGTTGACGTTTCCCGCGACTTCCTCAACACCAACGGCTGCTCCAAGCACGTTGACGCCGAGGTCGGCGCACTCCCGACCCCGTCCATCTCCTGCGCACCGGCGGGCGATTCCGAAAAGGAAAAGCTGCTGAACCTCGCCTCCACCCTCGGCATCTGCCTCGAGCGCGGTCTGGTCGAGCGCTTCGACGGCTCCATCGGCGCGTCCTCGGTATTCATGCCCTTCGGCGGCAAGTATCAGCTGACCCCGACTCAGGTCATGGCAGCTACCATGCCGGCACTGAACGGTCAGTGCGAGACCGCGTCCGTCATGGCGTTCGGCTTCGACCCGTACTTCACCGAGCAGAATCCGTATCTCGGCGCTTCCGCCGCCGTGATCGAGTCGGTCTCCAAGCTCGTCGCAGCAGGCTGCGATTTCGAGACCGCATACCTGACCTTCCAGGAATACTTCGAGCGTCTGGGCAAGGACCCGAAGCGCTTCGGCAAGCCGCTGTCCGCCCTGCTCGGCGCGTACACCGCACAGGAGAACCTGTGCCTCGCGGCCATCGGCGGCAAGGACTCCATGTCCGGCTCGTTCGATGACATGGACGTACCGCCCACGCTCGTTTCCTTCGCTATCGCGCCGCAGGACGCTTCCCGTCTGATCTCTCCCGAGTTCAAGGAAGCCGGCCATCCGGTCTACTTCTTCGACGCGCCGTACAATCAGGACGGCACGCCGGACTACGTCACCATGAAGCACGTCTGGAACGAGGTCGCAAATCTCATCGCCTCCGGCAAGGCGGTTTCCGCATGGTCTCTGACCACCGGCGGCATCGCGGAGGGCATCGCGAAGATGTCCCTCGGCAACAAGATCGGCTTCGCGGTCGACGAGGGCTTCCCGACCGATGCGCTCTACATGAAGAATTTCGGCGGCATCCTCGTCGAGGCTTCCTGCGAGCTGCCGGCACAGTGGTATGTCGGCCAGACCACCGCAGACGAGACCATCACCATCGCGGGCGAGAAGATCGCCATCGACGAGCTGACCGCCGCCTTTGAGGGCAAGCTCGAGAGCGTATTCCCGACCAAGGCCGCCGCTTCCGACGAGCACCTGACCAAGGTCTCCTTCACCGAGCGCAATGCGTCCGCTCCGGCGGTCAAGAGCGCAAAGCCGCTCGCTGTCATCCCGGTATTCCCGGGCACCAACTGCGAGTACGACACCGCGCGTGCGATCGAGAACGCAGGCGGCGCGGCTGAAATCGTCGTAGTCCGCAACTTCTCCGCAGACGCGCTCCGTGAGAGCGCAGAGCAGCTCGAGAGCGCCATCCGCCGCGCGCAGATGGTCATCCTGCCGGGCGGCTTCTCCGGCGGCGACGAGCCGGACGGCTCGGGCAAGTTCATCGCATCCTTCCTGCGCGACGCAGGCATCAAGGACAGCATCCACGAGCTGCTCCGCCAGCGCGACGGCCTGATGCTCGGCATCTGCAACGGCTTCCAGGCGCTCATCAAGCTGGGTCTGGTGCCCTACGGCGAGATCCGCGACGAGATGACCGGCGACGACCCGACCCTGACCTTCAACCTTATCGGCCGTCACCAGAGCCGCTACGCGACCACCCGCGTCGCGTCCGTCAAGTCTCCGTGGCTGTCCTCCTGCAACGTCGGCGACCTGCACTCCATCGCGTTCTCGCACGGCGAGGGCCGCTTCGTAGCGCCGCAGCACGTCATTGATGAGCTTGTCAAGAACGGTCAGGTCGCGTTCCAGTACACCGACCTTCAGGGCGAGCCGTCCATGGATATTGCGTGGAACCCGAACGGTTCGATGTGCGCGATCGAGGGTATCACCTCTCCGGACGGCCGTGTTCTCGGCAAGATGGGTCATACCGAGCGTTACAGCCCGTTTGTCGGCAAGAATATCTACGGCGAAAAGTATCAGCCGCTGTTCGCAAACGGCGTAAAGTATTTCAAGTAAATCAGCGATTTACCTGTCGGGCGCTCTCGAAAGAGGGCGCCCCCTTTTGCCGCCAGGCGGCGGCAGAGGCCCCTTCTTTCCTTACCCTCAGCAGAGGGTAAACCTTCCGCCGATACAGCGGCGCGCCGCTGGAGGCGAGATTGGCCGTCCCCACGGCCGAGGGATGTCGGTGCCCACCGACAGGGGCAAAAGGGGACAGGACACCAAGTATGGTTTCCTGTCCCCTCTTGACTCCCCTTACCTTCCTTCGGACGCGACGCCCTTCGGTTGCGCGTCTAAAAGCGAGGGGCCCACAGATGCGTTTGGTGCTCCAAGGCTTCATTCTTGATGGAAGCAGAGCCAGTGCAGGTGGCGCTCAGTAAATTCAGGGCGGCACAGCATCCCATGAGCGAAACGACGCACGGAACCGAGCCCCCGTAACCCCCGTTTAGCCGCGAATGCTTCGCTGAGCGGCTTAAAGGAAAGTTTGGGGAGTTAAGAGGGGAAAGAAAACCTTGGTTGTCTTTCCCCTTTTGCCCCCGGCCGTGGGCACGGCCTCTCCGCCGCCAGACGGCGGCAATGCCCGGTCTGCCCATCGGCAGCCACTCATCTCCTGCGGCGGCAAGGTCAACCGTCAGCTGACAGTAAAAAAAGCTCCCACACATTCACCGGAATATGTGAGAGCCTTTGGTTTTGCAGGCTTACGCCTTCGTGGAGCGCGGAACAGCGAGGCTGACCGGCTTCCAGATGAGAATGGAAATCGAGTAGTCGAGCATGGAGTGGATGAGCGTGCCGAGGCCGACGAGCAGGACGACACTCGTCACAAAGCCGTTCGCCAGCTGCTCGGGCGTAAACAGCGCGCCCGACAGAAAGAACGGTGCAACGACGATCATCTCCGCCGCTGCGTGCAGCAGCGCGATCACAAAATTGAACACGGTGCTTGCGACCGGACGGTCGATGGTATCCGGGTGCTTTTTGAGGTAAAATGCGCCGAGACCGGCAAAGACGATATGCGATGCGGCGCGCAGCGCGATGATCGCCGGAGTGGTCAGGAAAAAGCCGAGCGTCGTGCCGATGCAGACCGCGACAGCGACCGCCGGGGAAATGAACATGCCGAGGAATACGGCAACATGGCTCGCGAGCGTGAACGACATCGGGCCGAGCACGATGCGGGGCATGAACATCGGAACAACGATGCCTACCGCACAGAGCACACCGGCGAGCACCATGTGGTACAGGCGACTGCTTTTCATCATCAGGAAAACTTCCTTTCAAATTCTGTATTTTTCTTACTGGTAATGAGTATACCGCAAAACCATGCACCTGTCAAGATACATGTTAATGCGATGTAAATTTTTTTATGCGCGGCAGAAATTCACGGTTTTGTCATGACTTTCTATCCGGCCTATGGTATATTGAAAACAGTAAATGCGAAAGGAAAGAGTGCTGTGATTTCCATTGATCGTTTTGAAGAGATACTGGGCGAGCTGGCCGAGGAGCTGCCTGCCGAATTCTATACCGGTCTGAACGGCGGCATCCTCATCGAGGACCGCCATCCCCTCCATCCGGCCGACCGGAACGGCGACCTGTATATCATGGGAGAATACCGGAACGACCCGTCCACCGGACGCTGCATCGTGCTCTACTACGGCTCGTTCCGCCGCGTGTTCCGCCATCTGGACGAGGACGAGCTCCGCACCGAGATGCGCAGAGTGCTCCGCCATGAGTTCCGCCACCATGTCGAGGGCCGCGCCGGTGTGCGCGATCTGGAGGAATGGGACGCGGACCAGATCCGCGCCTATCGCGCACGGAAGGATGCCGAATAAACAGAAAAGCACTGCCGCACAGGTTCAGTCCCCCTGCGGCAGTGCTCTTTTTTCAGTTTTCCTCTTCGAGAAGGAAGCCCTTCTCCTTCAGTCCGGCGATCACGCGGTCGAGCGTCCTTTCGTCCGGCGCGCGCACAGTATGCAGATGGATGCCGCCCGTGAGGTCGCACAGCGGCCGCGCCTTCGAGTGCTCCAGCTTGTCGCAGAAGGCATCCGCATCGTAACGCGAGAAGATATGCAGCGGCGCCGTGATCTGACCGTAGATCGAATGCTCGACCGTCACATCGATCGCCGCGCCGCCCAGATCGACGATCGTGTACAGCTCCTCGCGCAGCCGGTCTTCATCGTGATGCGCGACGATGCGCCGTTCCGCATACGCCGGAGCGGAGGCGGCGTTTTCGAGGATATAGCCGCGCGGCGTCGCCATGACCGCCATACCGCCCGCGCGCAGCAGCGCGACATCGCCGACGATGATCTGGCGGCTGACGCCGCACCGGGCCGCGAGCGCCGTCGCGGACATCGGCCGGTCTGAGGCCGCGAGTAATTCTGTGATTTTTGTGCGCCGTTCGGCAGCATTCATGGTCTCTCACCATCCTTGTCTCTCTATGATAGCAAACTTGCGCCGCTGTTGCAAGCGAAAATCCGGACAAACGAAAAGAGACCGCGTTTTTCGCGGTCTCTTCGATTTTCTCTCAGCCGAGAAGGTAGACGTTTGCGTACTGGACGCCCAGCTCTTCGGCACGCTCGTGCGTGGATACGAAGATGTCGATCTTGCTGTTCTTGATCGCGCTGCCGGTGTCCTCCGCGATGAAGGTGCCGTAGCCCTCGATATAGACGCGGCTGCCGAGCGGGATGATGGACGAGTCAACAGCGATCGTGCGTCCCTCGGCCGGGGTCGCGCCGGAGGCCGTCTTGCTCGCGCCGAGTGCGCCGTTGCAGCGCTCGCACGGGCAGTAGAACGTCAGCTTGTAATTGCCGAGCGCCGTGGCGTTCGCCTTGATCGCATCGGTCGCGAGGTAGTCGGTCGAATAGCTGACCGAGCGCGCTGCGACCGGCGCGGTGATCAGAGTCGCCAGCGCTTTCGCTTCTTTCTCGGCCTTCTTTTTCGCCTCAGCGTCTGCTTTGGCCTGTGCCGCTGCCTTCGCCTCGGCCGCAGCCTTAGCCGCCGCAGCTGCCTTGGCCTGCGCTTCCGCATCCGCCTTCGCACGGGAATATGCCTTTGCCGCGTTCGTGACCTCATCCGATGTGAGTACCGTTCCGACCGAAGCATTCAGACTGGAAGAGAGTACCGCAACCGGCTGCTCCAGTGCCGCAGCGTTCGCCGCAGTCACTGCGCTGACGGTCATGACCGCCGCGATCAGCCTGGCAGCAAGCTTTCGCAAAGAAATAGACATTTGTGTTACACTCCTGATTTCTGGTGAAAACGTGCCGGACCATCGAGGTCCGGTGACGGCAAAATACCGTTCTGTTTTCGGGTTTGTTACCGTTCTGTCAGTGTTCTGTTTCCGAACTGTAACTTACTATACTTCACGTTTCCCCGTTTGTCAAATACTTTGACCGAATTTTGTGGATTGCGCACAAAGCTTATTCTGCACTTTCGTGAAATCTGTATGCATTCGTTCATAAAAAACTGTAATTCCCTGTCGAATGCCTTTTTTTCACATTCTGCCTGTTTTTCCGAACAAAAACAGCGCTGCGCAGATTATCCACAGGCTGTGCATGACCCGGCGTCCGGCAGATTCCAACACTTTTCCAACGACCGAAACGACGGGAGCCGCACCTTTCGGTGCGGCTCCCTCTCTCTCTTTTTTCCTTTACGCAGCTGGCAGTTTTATTTCTTCAGACGATTGATATACTCCAGAATGATGTCGGTCGAATACTCGACGCCCAGACGGCCGGCGTTGATGCACAGGTCGTAATGGTCGCACTTACCCCATACCTTGCCGGTATAGTAGTTGTAATAAGTAGAGCGCTGCTTATCCATCTTTTCGAGCGCGGCCTGCGGGGTCTTGCCCTCGATCTCATAGTCGCCGCAGGACTGAATGCGCTTTACGCGGTCCTCAATCGAGCCGTGGATGAAGAAGTCGAACCGGTTCGAGAAATCACGCAGTACATGGTCAGCGCAGCGGCCGACGATGACGCAGGAGGACCCCTCTGCCATCTCGCGGATGACGTTGGACTGTGCGAGGTAGAGCTGATCGGTCAGGCTCATGCCGTTAAGGCCGACAGAGCCGAACATGGTCAGCGAGTAAAGGAAGCTGTTGGTCGCGCGCTTGTCAAGCTGCTCGAACAGCTTTTCATCAAAACCAGTCTTTTTCGCCGCGCGCGTGATCAGCTCGCGGTCATAAAACGGAATACCAAGACGGAGCGCGAGTTTCTGGCCGATTTCACGACCGCCTGTGCCGTATTCACGGCCGATAGTAATAATCAGGTTGTTATTCATAACGCATCCTCCTTACCGGACGAATTATACATATTGCATAATCCTTTGTACTATTACCATACATCATTTCGGCATAAATGTCAATAGTCATTGTGAAATTTTTTCATGTTGCGAAATCCGCCGCTCTCCTCTCCTGCCGGAATACCGTTAATTTTCTGTGAACATTGTATGTTTTCCATCGACACGCTGTTGACTTCAAAACACGATGCTGATAAAATGAAGGCATCTAATCCGGCAGGAGGCTGCGCCATGCCCAAAGAGACCGTCAACCGTCGTGTACAATTCACCAAAACCGCGCTGCGCGATGCCATGATCGAGCTGATCTGCGAAAAACCGCTCACCTCGATCACAGTCAAGGATGTCTGTGCGCGCGCGGACATCAACCGCAGCACATTCTACCTGCACTACAAGGACGTGGACTCGCTGCTCGTCGCGGTCGAAGACTACGCGATCGAGTATATCCAGTCCCACTTCAAGGGGCCGGATAATGCTTTTGATGAGCTTGTCGGTTTTCTTACCTATATGAAGAACACGCCGCGCCTGCGCAATCTGTTTTTCGCGCTGGCCGGTGAACGCGGCGACCCGCGTTTTACGCGCCGTCTTCAGGAGCTCACCTTTCAAACCTTTGAGCGCAGGTGGCTTGAGCACCTGCCGAGCAGCGGTCTGGATGACGAGAAAACGCTTGTCTATTCCTACGTGCAGTCGGGTATCGTCTCGGTCTTTTATTCCTGGCTGACCGACAAAATGCCGAACATGTCGGCGGAGCAGCTGGTCTGTCTGCTCCAGAAGCTCATACTGCACGGCGTGACCGGTCTCGGCGAGGATCTGTTCCCGTTCGGCAACAGTCGGACTTGACTTTGCCCGCTGCATCTGCTATCATAGGGTGCAGTTCGATTTCTTATATGAAATAATATACATTATATATACACCGCTTTTATCGCCGGATAAGAGCATTGGCGTCTGCCCTCCATCGTAGGCCTTTGAAGATGGAGCGCGGATGCCTTTTTATATGAAGGAGGTCTGTTCCTATGCAAACCGCAGTATCCCCGGGCGAATTCCGCCGCTACGCTGCGCCGGGTGTCCTCGGCATGATCGGCATTTCATGCTACATTCTCGCGGACACCTTTTTCGTCGCCAAGGGCACCGGCTCGCTCGGCCTTGCCGCGCTCAACATCGCCATCCCGGCCTACAATCTGATGAACGGTCTCGGACTGATGGTCGGCGTGGGCGGCGCGACGCATTATTCGCTCTGCCGCGCGCAGGGCGATGCCGTCGAGGCCGACCGCACGTTCACACACACCCTGCTCCTCGGTCTCTGCATCGCGCTGCTGTTCGTGCTCACGGGGACGTTCGGCGTCGTTCCCCTGTCGCGGCTGCTCGGTGCGAACGCTGAAACGCTCGATATGACGGCCGTCTATCTGCGGCTGCTGCTGTGCTTTGCGCCCTTTTTCGTGACGAACAATGTCATGATCGCCTTCGTTCGCAATGACGGCGAGCCCGGCCGCGCGATGGCCGGCATGATCGCCGGAAGCCTGTTCAACATCGTGTTCGACTGGGTGTTCATCTTTCCGTGCGGTCTCGGCATGTTCGGCGCGGCGCTCGCGACCGGCGCATCGCCGCTCGTCAGCCTGCTCGTGCTCTCCGGCCACCTGCGCCGGCCGTCGCGCGGCTTTCATCTGCGCCGTGAACACCTGAGGCCGCGTCTGCTGCCGCGCATCTGCGCCCCCGGCCTGTCCTCGCTCGTCTCCGAGCTTGCCTCGGGCATCACGCTGCTGCTCATCAACCTCGTGCTGCTGCGCATCGCCGGAAACACGGCCGTCGCGGCCTACGGCGTGATCGCGAACCTCGCCCTCGTCGAGTCGGCCATCTTCACCGGCCTGTCCACCGGCGTACAGCCGCTCATCAGCCGAAGCGCCGAAGCCGACCGCCGCCGTCTGCTGCGCTGGACCGTCACCACCGCGCTCGCCATCTCGGCGCTGATGTACGTCCTTGTTTTCGTGTTCGCCTCCCCCATCACCGCCGTGTTCAACAGCGAGCACGACCCGGCGCTCGCGGCCTGTGCGGTCCCCGGCCTGCGCATCTACTTCGCCGGCTTTCTCGCCGCCTGCATCAACATTATCGCGGCCGCCTACTTCAGCGCCGCCGGACAGGCCTCGCGCGGCTTTATCATCTCGCTCGTTCGCAGCATCATTGCTATCCCGCCCGTGCTGTTCGCGCTGAGCGCGCTGCTCGGCGTCACCGGCGTCTGGCTGACCTTCCCGGCGGTCGAGGCGCTCGCCTGCGCGCTCAGTCTGCTCTTTATCCTGCGCAGTCCAAAATAACACGAAAAAAATTTGCGTCCGTCCGTTTTTTGTGTTATAATACTCACCGTGACTGGTGCTGACGGTCGCGTACCTTCGGGTATGAGGAAAGTCCGGGCTGCACAGGGCAAGGATAACGGATAACGTCCGCCGAGGGTGACCTCAGGAATAGTGCAACAGAGATATACCGCCCCGTTTCGACGGGGTAAGGGTGGAAAGGCGAGGTAAGAGCTCACCGCGCCCCATGGTAACATGGGGGGCCTGTAAACTCTATCCGCAGCAACGCCGACCGGGACCATGGTTTGCCCGACCGTCCCGACTGGCGGCTTGAGATGCACGGTAACGTGCATTCGAGATAGATGACCGTCCACGACAGAACCCGGCTTACGCACCAGTCATATATACGATTCAAGAACCGCCTTCACGGGCGGTTTTTTGCTGTCGGAACGACCTCGTCCCTCCGGCAGACCGTGTCCCGCGGATGCTGCGTTCCGTCCCTATATATAATAAGGTATAGCGCACGAAGCCTGTTACCCTTTTGGCACTTGCAAAATCTGCGGAAATCCTGTATACTGATAAACGAAAAAGGCGGTGTTACGCATTTATGACAGCATTAGAACAATACCTTGGCGGTCTTTCGGATAAGCGCGTCGGCGTCATCGGCGCAGGCGTAAGCAATATGCCGCTCATCCGCATGCTGCGCGCCTCCGGCGTGCGCGTGACCGTACATGACAAAAAGGAACCGACCGAGCTCGGCGACGGCTACGCGACCCTCGCGACCCTCGGTGTGGATTTTGTGCTCGGCGAGCACTATCTCGACGCACTCGACGAGGACGTTATCTTCCGCACACCGGGTGTGCATCCGCGCTTCCTCGAAAAAGCGCAGGCCGGCGGCTCGGAGATCACGAGCGAGATGGAGCTTTTCTTCGCGGTCTGCCCGTGCCCGATCATCGGCATCACCGGTTCGGACGGCAAGACCACGACGACCACGCTCGTCAGTGAGATTCTCAGGCACGCAGGCTATACCGTGCATCTCGGCGGCAATATCGGCACGCCCCTGCTCCCGCGCGTCAGCGAAATGAAGCCCGAGGATCTCGCGGTCGTCGAGCTCTCCTCGTTCCAGCTCATGGGCATGAAGCATTCTCCGCACGTCGCGGCGATCACCAACCTCACGCCCAACCATCTGGACTATCACAAGGACTTCGACGAGTATGTGCAGGCAAAGACGGCCATTTACCGCAGCCAGAAGGACGGCGACCGTCTCATCCTCAACCTCGATGACGAGGTGACGCGCACGCTCCACGCCTCGGGCAATCTGTTCTGCACGAGCAAGAACCAGGAGCTCGCAAACGGCGTTTTCCTCAAGGATGACATCATCTATATCGCGGAGGGCGGCGCGCGGCGCGAGCTGATGAACCAGAACGACATCCGCATCCCCGGCGCTCACAACGTCTATAACATGATGATGGCGGCGGCGATCGTGCAGGGCTACGCCTCTGACGACGACATCCGCGCAGTCGCGACCACCTTCGGCGGCGTTGAGCACCGCATCGAGTTCGTTCGCGAAAAGGACGGCGTCAAGTATTACAACGACTCCATTGCGTCCAGCCCGACGCGCACTATTGCCGGCCTGAATTCCTTCCGTCAGAAGGTGATCCTCATCGCCGGCGGCTACGACAAGCATATCCCCTACGATGTGCTCGGTCAGCCGATCTGCGACCACGTCAAGCTGCTCCTGCTCACCGGCGCAACGGCTCCCAAGATCCGCGACTGCGTGCTCGCCGTCGACGGCGAGCATCCCCCGATCTGCGAGGTGGAGAACCTCGAGGTCGCGGTCTGCGAGGCGGCGGCCCGCGCTGAGGCTGGCGACATCGTTATCATGTCCCCGGCCAGCGCTTCCTTCGACCGCTTCAAGAACTTCATAGAGCGCGGAAAGCTGTTTAAAACGCTTGTCAACAATCTGTAAAAGACTGTCGCGAAACTAACGTTTCGCCGACAATCTGTGTTCTGACTGACGCAGAACACAAGTCGTACGAAAGTTCCCATGCGGAAACTTTCTCCCTCTTAGAGTAAAAACCGAGGCGCATGTCCCCGGTTTTTTTGCGTTTGCACGCAAACGCTATTTAATGCGCGCTATCGCGCGTGCTTCGACGTCCAATCAAGCTTTATCCATTAGGCTGCGCACCTTCGGGTGCGTTTTTTTTGCATATATAAAATGACATCCGAAACGTTTTGCCGTTTCAGATGTCATGCCCTGTTGAGACGTGTTTTCATATTCTGAATGGAACTCCCTCTGTATTTTTCCGGGATAAAATATAAAAAATCCACGCGACCTCTGTTGGTTCAGCAGGCCCGTGGTGTCAAATCGGTAAGCAAATTTACTTATCGCTTCTCGTCTCACGCTCATCACCGAAGATCAGATCATCGATATCGGGACGGTCGGGCTGCTGGGGGATCATCAGCATTCTCATTCTGTTTTCGCCTCCTTCTCTTTATTCTATGCTCTATTATAGCACAATATTTCCAGATTGCAAATTAAATTTTTGTAAACAAGCAACAATAAAACAAAAAACGGACGCACCATCGTGCATCCTGAACCGCGCGCCGAAGGCCCGCATGAAATAGGATTTGCTCTGCAAATCCATAAAAAGCCGGGGCGTGTACCTGGCTTTTTATACTCTGAGAGAGAAAAAAGTTTCTCCGGAACTTTTTTCCGTCCGTGTTCTGCGAAGTCAGAACACTTTTATCCGAAAACTCTGTTTTTGGATAAAAAAGCCCCGCCCTGCCGATGCGTCCCAATTAGTAACCTGCACGACTCATGCAGGTGGGTTTTCTGTTTGATACCTCTGCGCTTCCAACATCCGTGTATACCCGGGAGGCCTGCTGCTCAGCATCAAAACTTTCCGAAATCCCGTACTAAAAATGTGGGTTAAAAAAGGGCCGCTGTCGAACAGGGCAGGACCGATCAACCGGCAAGCCGGTTTATCGCGATACTGCCGCGTACAGATTGTGCCGGGCGGGGATTACTCCTCGTCCTCTGCCTCTGCACGCTCCATGACGATGTTGAACACTGCGTCTGCAATGTCATCGTCCTCTACGCCCTCAAGCAGCTCCTCGCCGTTCTCGTCGGTCACGACCTGCATGATGACGACCTCCGCGTCCTCCTCAACGGACAGCTCCGCCGGGATAAACGCCAGATAGGTAACGCCTTCGTACTCTACCGTGTCAATATGCTCAAACTCGACCTCGTTGCCGTCCTCGTCGATGAGCGTTACAAAATCGTTGCCGTATTCCTCACTCATGGATGCGGCACCTCCTGTGCTTCAAATTAACGGAAACGCGCCCTTTTTCCGGAGTTCGCTTTTCCTTTGTCAATAGCATACCAAACATTGCCCGATTTGTAAAGTCCTTTTATTCATTTCGGCTACTGTTATCCTATGCTTCTGATATATTTATATGATACCACGAAAAAAAAGGAATTAAAGCCTTGACTTTTTCTTTTCTATCTGTTATTATATCTCAGGTAACAAGGAAGAAGGCACAGTCCTCACCCGCAGCTACGCGAACGGGTCAATAATTCACGAAACCCCGGTTTCGCGCATTATGATGAGGAACGGCCTGTGCGCTGGTCCTTTTTCTTTATCTAAAAAAAACCCGTTAATCGTTTGGAGGTGCTCACCAATCAGCAGCATGGAACATCAGATCAATGAAGAGATCCGCGACAAGGAAGTCCGTCTGATCAGCAACGACGGCGAACAGCTCGGCATCGTAGCCATCCAGAAGGCGCAGGAGATTGCCGTAGAAAAGGGCATGGACCTGGTCAAGATCGCACCGCAGGCAAAGCCGCCGGTATGCAAAATCATGGATTACGGCAAATTCCGTTTCGAGCAGGCCAAGCGCGAGAAGGAAGCCCGTAAGAATCAGCGTGTCGTGGAAATCAAAGAGATTCGCCTGACGCCTAATATCGACATTGGCGACCTGAATACCAAGGTCAAGAACGCCTGCCGTTTCCTCAAGGACGGAGACAAGGTCAAGGTTTCGGTCCGTTTCCGCGGCCGTGAGGTCACACATTCGTCGCTTGGTCAGGACCTGCTCCATCGCTTTGCGGAGCTGTGCTCGGAATGCAGCACGGTGGAAAAGCAGCCCAAGCTCGAAGGCCGCCAGATGCTTATGTTTCTGGCCCCGGCAAAAGACAAGTAAACCCAAAAGCGCGTGAATATCATCCGCGCCAATTCAGAGAGGAGCAACCCTAATGCCTAAGATCAAAACGCACAGCGGTGCAAAAAAGAGATTTTCCGTTACCAAGAACGGTAAGTTCAAGCGCGGCCATGTTGGCAAGCGTCACCTGCTCAACGGCCACGGCAAGACCACGAAGCTGAAGCGCCACCTGCGCAAGGAAGGCTTCGCTGACGCTACCAACGTAGCACAGCTCAAGCGTCTGCTGCCGTACAAGTAATTTCGAACACAACATCTTTCATATAGGAGGCAAACACAATGGCAAGAGTTAAGGGCGCAATGATGACGCGCAAGAGAAGAAAAAAGATCCTGAAGCGTGCCAAGGGCTACTGGGGTTCTAAGTCCACCCACTTCCGCGTAGCTAACCAGGCTGTAATGAAGAGCCTGAAGTACGCTTACATCGGCCGTAAGCACAAGAAGCGTGACTTCCGCCGTCTGTGGATCACCCGCATCTCCGCAGCATGCAAGTCCTGCGACATCAACTACAGCCGTTTCATGAACGGTCTGAAGAAGGCTGGCATCGACCTGAACCGCAAGATGCTCGCTGACCTCGCAGTTAACGACATGGCTGCTTTCACTGCACTGGCTGAGAAGGCTAAGGCAGCTCTCTAAGAGACAGCAAAAAGCTCTGTATTTTACAGAGCTTTTTCTTTTTGCCCTCGCATATGCTGATACGAGGTGATGTCCCGTGTCCGCAGTTCCCCGTTTTCCGTCTGAGACGCCACAGACGGCCTCCGTCCGTTCTCCCCTGTCTGTTTCCGTCGACCGTTCACAAAGCTGCTGTGGCGGCTCTATGCGGCCGCACTGCACGCCGCCAGGCGAGCGCACTCTGTTCAGCCTGCTGTGCGCCGCCATGCAGCCGCTCGGGACCACGCTTTACGTCTACGGCGGCGGCTGGAACCTCGACGACACCGGCGCCGGGCGCGAAGCCGTCACGCCGTTCCCCTCTCCTGCATGGAAAACCTTTTTCCTCTCGCAGGACGAAGGCTATGATTACCGCCGTTTCCGCGGCAGCGGATGCAATCCGTGGCACGGCGCCGGTCTGGACTGCTCGGGATACCTCGGCTGGGTAATTTACGCCGCGCTGCACCGCAAAAGCGGCCTCGAGAGCTATGTCTATCCCTCGACCGAAATGGCAGGTGCGCTCGCCGCACGCGGTCTCGGACGGCTCGTCCGTCCGCCCTGCCGCTTTCTCCCCGGCGACCTGTTCAGCATGGAGGGGCACATCTGGCTGTGTGTCGGCGTGTGCCGCGACGAAAGCCTTGTCATCGCGCATTCCAGCCCGACGCCGAGCCGCAGAACAGGCTGTCCGGGCGGCGGCGTGCAGCTGAGCGCCATTCCGGCGCGCGACAGCAGACCGCGCTGCGAAGCGCTCGACCTCGCAAGGCGCTATATGTCGCAGTTTCCCGTCTGGAGTCGGCGCTACGAGGCTGTGAGCCGGCCGCACACTCTCTATACCGTGCCGGGCACGAACTCGAACAGCGGCCTGTTCCGCTGGAGCGTCCTCCGCGACCCCGAGGGTATTCGGAGCATGACCGCCGGCCAGGTTTTGCAAAAGCTGTTCGGCTGACGATGCCGTCGGTCTTTCTCTTTTCCCCTCAGCAGAGGGAAAGCGTTTCCGCCGATACAGCGGTGCGCCGCCGGAGGCGAGAATGGCCCTCCCGGGCCGGTGGTTATTCGCCATGACATGGCGTGGGAGTGCCGCCGCCCGACGGCGGGGGCAAAAGGGGCAGGGACACCAAGGTTTCCCTGCCCCTCTTGACTCCCCAACCTTTCCTTTGGACGCGACTCCCTTCGGTCGCGCGTCTAAAAACGAGGGGCCCACAGGGGCGTCTGGTGCTCCAAGGGCACATCCTTGATCGAAGCGGAGCTTTTCGCAGCGACGGGGTGAGCGCCCTGCACAGAATGGCCGCGCACTGACAGCGCTGCGGTTTACGCAAGGGAAATTCAGGGCATTACAGCCACATATAAGCTGAAAAACGCCCGGAACCGAGCCCCCGTAACTCCCGTTTAGCCGCGAATGCTTCGCTGAGCGGCTTAAAGGAGGGTCTGGGGTGTCAAGAGGGGAAAGGGAACCATCGGTGCCCTTTCCCCTCTTGTCTCCGCCGGGAGAGCCCGGCATTCCTCCGCCGTGGACACGGTGCATTCCGGCCGCCGGACGGCGGCCACTCATCGCCTGCGGCGGCAAGCTGCTCACCCTCTGCTGAGGGTAAAGAAAAAGGCTCCGAACCGGAGTTCGAAGCCTTGCTGTATTCAGTGCGTCTGCTGATTGATGACAAATACCGGAATGTACCAGATGAGCAGGTACAGCAGCAGATGCTGCACGGGCAGCGCGGCTGCCTGGTTCTGGAACACGAGATAGAACACGATCAGCATGCCGAACAGACCGGCGAATGTGCTGAGCGTCAGCGCAGAGCGTACCGCACCGGCGAGCTTGTCGGCGCAGCGAAGCACCTGCATGAACGGGCCTGCGCCCTCGCGGGTCAGGACAGCGGCCGGAGCGTCGCCCTTGGCGTAGCGCGGGTCGAGCAGGCGGGCAACGCCTGCCGGATCGGGCTGGTCGGCGAAGCCGCGGCGCAGATCGAATTCCTCCTCGACCATCGCCGGGGAAACGTTGAAATCGCGTGCGGCGATAACGGCGTTCATGTGCATGCGGCGCATCAGACGCATTGCCTTGTAGGTGTGCTTGGTGGGCAGGTAGCGCAGCGTGATCACACCGGCAAGCTGATTATCCGCGAGCAGATACATCGCGACCTGACTGTCGCGTTCAGCCGGGATGGTGACGCCCATGTTGACCATGAGCGCGCCCGTGCCGAGCACCATGTAGCTGCTGCCGACGTGGCCGGTCAGACCGCCGTCAACGACGCGGAGGTCGTGGGCGGTGAGGGGGAGCGCCGAATGCGCCCGGGCGGCTTCGCTCAGCGCGCGGCCAAGCTCAAGACCTGCCGCATCTGCGAGTGCCGCAGCGCAGGAGAGAATGCGCGTTTCGTCGAGCTGACCGACCGCCTTGATGCTCTCGAGCTCGATCGAGCCGGTCGGGAACAGGTCGTTCTCCGCGAGCACGACCTCCTCCGTGCCGCGCAGCAGATTTGCCTGACGCGCACCGGCGAGCGCAGCGCCGGAGGCCAGCAGGCGGCGCGCGATGTTCTTGTAGCCTGCGCCGAAAGCGCAGAGCAGACCGATCGGAGCGGCGACGATGGTGATGGACGAGAACGCCCAGAAGAAGCGGACCGGCTCACCTCTGCCGAGAGAGGAGACGAGCGCGAAAATGATGCTGAGCGCGAGCGCGAGGGGCGCGTAGATCATGGAAAAACGGTCTACGGTGTCCGGACGTTCCAGCTCGGTCAAAAAGTCGTTTTTGTTGAAAAGCGGGCCCTTTGCGGCGCGGCAGGCGTCGTCAACGTCATCGTAATGGCTGTAGACTGCAAGCAGCTGGTCGGCCTGCGCGACTGCCTTGTACGAGCGCGCACGGGCGGCGTAGCGGCCGCGGTCCTCGCGCATCATGGCGTAGAGCATGAGGATGGACGCGGCGATGTAGGGCGTGGTGACACCGTTCTGCTCGGGGAATACGAGCAGGGAAACGCTGTGCAGGATGGCCGCGACGATCGCGACCGAGACCAGCGTCTCGCGGCACGGACGGCCGTGGAACAGCTCGGAAAAGCCGAGACTGAAAATGTCGACGCCGATAAGGATGGCGAGGATCTGCAGGACGAGCAGCGAGCCGATGCCGAGCGTCGGGTTTGCGACAATGTCGACGAGCGAGGGCAGGGGGAGCTGCGTGAAGCTCGGCGCGAGCGACAGGTAGGCGGCTGCTGCGGCGAGGATCAGCACAAGGATGGAGCGCGCGTTCAGACCGCGGCTGCGGCGGCGGAACACACGGAAGGACTGGTCAGGGTCGAGCACCTCGATGTCCTCGTTCTCCTCCTCCTGCTCGGCGGCGATGCGTGCGGCGCGGGCCTGCTTGCGCGAGACGCGCTCCGCCTTTTCCTTCTGGGGAGCGGCAGCGGCCTTTGCGGCCTTTTCTGCCTGCTTTTCTTCGCGTTCTGCGAGCTTTTCCTCGCGTTTAGCACGTTTTTCGGCACGTTTTTCCGCAGCCTTCTGCTCGTGCTCTGCGGCTTTGGCCTCGCGCGCGGCAATGCGTGCGGCACGCGGGTCCTCGGGCTCTGCCTCGGGAGCGGCGTCAGGCTCGGCCGGCACAGCCTTGTCCCTGGTTTTCGGCGCGGTCTTTACCGGAGGCTGCTCGCGCACCGGCTCTGCGGCGGCAGGGGCAGGCTCGCTGTGTACCGGCTCGCTGTGCACCGGCTCGGCCTTGGGTTCGGCAGGGGCACGGCCCTCTACCTCGGCGATGATCGACTCAAGGTCGAAATCACCGGCATCCGGAACGTCGTTCAGCAGATCCTTGAACTCGTCCAGATTAAATTCATCTTTCTTATCCATGATGTGACCTCTTTTATCTGTTTAGTGTCCCAGACGGCGGCGGAGCGCTTCGAACAGCAGGACCGCTGCGGCATTGGAGGCGTTGAGTGAGTTGACGCGGCCGCGCATGGGAATGCTGACGATATAGTCGCACTTGTCGCGCGTCAGGCGGCTGAGGCCCTGACCCTCCGAGCCGATGACGATCGCGGTCGCGCGGTCGAACGGCGCTTCGTACAGGTCTACCGTGCCGTCGGCTTCCGCGCCGAACAGCCAGACGCCGCGCTCCTTAAGCTCGTCGAGGGTGGAGGCGAGGTTGTTTGCCTTGTGTACGCCGACGTAGGCGAGCGCACCGGCTGCCGAGCGGGCGACTGCCGCCGTCAGACCGACAGCGCGGCGCTTGGGGATGATGACGCCGTGCGCACCGGCGGTCTCCGCGGAACGGATGATCGCGCCGAGGTTATGCGGGTCCTCGATGCCGTCGCAGACGACGATGAGCGGCGTTTCGCCGCGCTCCTCCGCGACGCGGAAGATGTCGTCGAGTGAGACATATTCCTGTGCGGCGGTCTGCGCGATGACGCCCTGATGCGTGCCGGTGACGCTCATGTGATCGAGCTTGCGGCGGTCGCAGGTCACGGTCGGTACGCCGTGCTTTTTCGCCTCGGCGGCGACGTCTGCGAGATGCGCGCCCTCAGCGAGGAAGATCTTGTCTACCGCGCGTCCCGAGCGCAGAGTCTCGAGGACGGCGTTGCGGCCCTCGATCAGCGTGCCGTCATCCTCCTGCGGAGGGCGGCGGCGGTTCTTTTCATATGCCATATTTTCATACACTCCATGTTTGATGCAGATATTCTCAGATAGAGTAAGTATAGCACATAACCGATGCGCTTTTCAACGTCAAAACGACGGAAAATGCGGAACAGCAAAAGAAAATAACGGGAAAAGGGACCGGAGAGATTTTTGCTTGCGTTTGTGCCGGGGAAAATAGTATACTATATAATAGGGCTGTCGCGGAACGGGCGTTTTTCCGGCAGCCTGTGTTCTATATATAATAAGGAGAGACTGCTCTTATGAATATTACCAAGGGCGATGTGCAGGAGCTGCGCCGCCGGCTGAAAAAGAAAGAGTGCACGTTTGACCGCATGTGCGGCTGCTACGTCAACAGCGGCAAGCAGATCGTGCTCAAATTTACCGATATGTTCTCCGAGCTGGAGGAGGACGAGTATTTCAAGTACCTTGAAATCGCGAAAAAGACGATTTCCGGCACGCTCGGCAGCAATCTGCTCGAGCTTGAGTTCGACCGGAACGAGGCGTCCGACGAGCGCCGCACCTATCTGCTGACCCTGCGCGACAGCAGGCTCGCGAATGAGGAGCTGCTCGACCGCCTGTACGAAAAGGTCATCGAGGAGTACAGCTATCCCGGCAACTACCTTATTCTGGTCTACCACGACATCTATGATGTGCCGTCCAAGGCGACCTCGGGCGAGGAGCAGGAGGAGTCTGAGGAGATCTACGAGTACCTGCTGTGCGCGGTCTGCCCGGTCGATCTGGCCAAGCCTGCGCTCGGCTACAAGGAGGACGAAAACCGCATCGGCGCGCGCGACCGCGACTGGGTGGTCGGCCTGCCTGACCTCGGCTTTGTCTATCCGGCGTTCTCCGACCGCGGCAGCGATGTGAACGCGGTGATGTACTATGTGCGCACAGGCCGTCCGTCGCACGCGGAGTTCATCGAAAACGTGCTCGGCTGCATTTCGCAGCGCACTGCCGCCGAGGACAAGCTCGCGTTCAGGAATGTTGTTATTGACGCATTCGGCGAGGATGAGGAGCAGGCAGACGAGGCGTTTTTCAAGATGCAGCGCACCATCAGCGCGATGGTCGCGGAGCGTGAGGAGGACGAGAGTCTGCCGCCGGTCGAGCTGACGTCGGAGGCGGTCTCCGGCCTTGCCGCAGAGGCGGAAGTACCCGAAAAGGTGCGCGAGCAGATTGAAAAGTCCTACGCGCATACCTTCGGCGAGCAGCCTCCGGCGGCGCATAACGTGCTGGACAGCCGTCTGGTCGAGGAAGGGACTGTCCGCGCGCACACCGCCGCGCTCGAGCAGAAGGTTGCGGTGCTCCAGCAGGAGCTTGCGCAGCACGCCGCGAACGAAACCGACGAGGACGACGTGCCGTGGGTGACGGGCGGCAGCATCAACATCGAGCTTCATGTGCCGGAGGAGCGCGCGGCTTCCATCCGCACGGGCATCGTCGAGGGCAGAAAGTGTCTGCTCGTTCCGATCGAGGATGACGAGGAAGCCTGCGTCAACGGCAAAAATCTGCCGCTGTAAGGAGCGAGGAACATGGCGAAAACGGTAACGGCGGCAGAAATGAAGGAGCGCGAGCGGGCGGCGAATGAGGCTGGCCTGCTGTACATACAGATGATGGAGAACGCGGGACGCGCGGCGTGGAAAGAGCTGAAAGCGCGTGTTCCGGCGCTCCGGCGTCTGCTGATCGTTGCAGGAAAGGGCAATAACGGCGGCGACGGCTTTGTGATGGCGCGCGTCGCGGCGAAGGAGGGCGTGCAGGTGCGCGTGCTGCTCGCGGAGGGCGAGCCGAAAACGGCGGACGCGAAAACCAATCTCGCGCGGCTCGCAGAGACGGCGGCGGAGATCGTGCGCGACACGGAACAGGCGGCGTTCGGCGCGGATGCGGTCGTTGACGCGCTGTACGGCACGGGGTTTCACGGAGAACTGCGCCCGGACGGCGCAGCGGCGTGTGCGCTGATGGGCAGGGAAAGGGAACGCGGCGCGTTTGTGCTCGCGCTTGACCTGCCGAGCGGCGTCAGTGCCGACAGCGGCGAGGTCGCGGAGGGCGCGGTGCAGGCTGACGCGACGGTAACGTTCGACTGCACCAAGCCGCTGCACTTTGCGAAAGCCTCGAAACCGCTCTGCGGCGCGCTCGTCTGCGCCGATATCGGCATCGGAAAGGCGCTCGGAGAGCGCGAGACGTAACTTGTCTGTAATATAACCGCGAAAACTGTAACACAGAAGTAACTTTACAAACCTCCCGAAACGTGGTATCATAAACTGTACCACGGTAAGGGAGGTTTTGCCATGGCTGTTGATAAAAAAGGCACAAAGCAGGTCGCTGCGAACAAAAAAGCATGGCATGACTACTTTGTCGAGGAAAAATACGAGGCAGGCATTGAACTTGCAGGCACCGAGGTAAAGTCCATCCGTCAGGGACACATCAACCTGAAGGACAGCTACTGCACCTTTAAGGACGGCGAGATTTTCGTGCGCGGCATGCACATTTCTCCCTACGAAAAGGGCAATATCTTCAACAAGGACCCGCTTCGCGTGCGAAAGCTGCTCATGCACAAGAAGGAGATCATTCAGCTGTTCAGCAAGACCAAGCAGGACGGCTACTCGGTCATTCCGCTTGCGGTCTACTTCAAAAGCTCTCGTGTAAAGCTGGAGATTGGTCTGTGCAAGGGCAAAAAGCTGCACGACAAGCGCGACAGCATCGCGGCACGCGATGCAAAACGCGAGATCGACCGCGCGATGAAAGAGCGTAATCGTTAAATCTACCCATTTTCATGGGGCCGTAACGGGTTCGACGGGGGCGTTGAAGCCGGGATAGCGGGCCGCAGCGGGGATCTGCGATAAAAGCTCCAACTGTTTATAAATTAAACAACAACAATTATACTCTTCAGGCTGCCTAATTAGGCTTAGCCCGTCGGCTCAGGGAGGACCACGGCCCAGAGACCCGGCGTCGATCAGTGGTGAACGTGTACGGGGTAAGAGTTGCCTCCGTCATGTAACATGACTCTACCAAAACGGTAAGCCTGTTTGCCGGCGTACCGCGGCGGGAATCTTAATCGACAAACTGCGCCCGGAGAAGTCCTTGTGGATGCGCTTTCGGACAGGGGTTCAACTCCCCTCGGCTCCACCAAAACTAACACAAAACCGACGGTTTAGACCGTCGGTTTTGCTTTTATATACGGTAAATCATAACTTTTATGAGAATGCGATTTCTGGTTGTAGCCATTTGTAGCCATTGACAGCCGCAAAATTCCGTGGTATCGTTAAGCCACAGAGGTGAGGAGCATGGCATACGGCAGCATTACACAGCGCGGCGACAAGTACCGCGTGTGCTTTGACTACGGCGTTGACCGCGAGGGAAATCGCGTCCGCAAGTACCGGACGTTCGACACGAAACGCGACGCGACCCGTGCGTTCAATGAGCACAAGGTCAAGATGGACAAAGGGACGCAGATCATGCCGAGCGAGTACACATTCGCGCAGTGGCTTGACTACTGGTACAAGGACATCATCCTGCCGCAGATCGAGGAGACGACCGCATACGGCTACCGCGGCATGATCGAGAATTACCTCAAGCCGCAGCTCGGCGAAATCCGGCTGCAAAAGCTGACGGCACGCGATATTCAGCAGTATTACACCTGGCTGATGGGCGAAAAAGAGCTGTCGCCGAATACGGTCATCAAGCATCATAATCTGCTGACGAACACGCTGAACGCGGCGGAACGGCAGGAGTACATCACGAAAAATCCGATGCGTGCGGTGTCGCCGCCGAAAAAGCGTCAGCGCGAGGCGAAGTTCTACACGCCCGAACAGCTTGGCATTCTGCTCGACAAGGCTGTCGGAACGCGGCTCGAGCTGCCGGTGTTTATCTGCGCGTATCTCGGACTGCGGCGCGGTGAGCTGTGCGGTCTGCGGTGGAGCGATGTTGACCTTGAACACCAGACTATCACGATTGAGAATACGCGCACGCAGGCGGGTAAAAAGGAAATAGAGAAGGGCACGAAAACGGCGTCCTCGACACGCACGCTTTATCTGCCGGATACACTGTGCGATATGCTGAAGGCAGCGAGGGAGCATCAGCAGGCGTGCAGGGCAGAATATAAGAATGCCTATGACGATAACGACTATGTGGTTGTGATGGAGGACGGCAGGCCGTTCCGGCCGAATTATCTGTCTGAGCTGTTCGGCAAGTTCCTTGCGGATAACGATCTGCCGAAGATCGTGCTGCATGAGCTGCGGCATACATTCGCGTCGCTGTCCAATCAGGCGGGCATTCCGGCGTATAATATCGGCAAGGCACTTGGCCATTCCACACCGGCCACCACGCAGAAAATCTACACGCATCTGCTCGACCAGACGCACACGCAGGCGGTCGAAGGCGTGGCCGCAATCGCGGACGAGGCACGGCGAAAGGCAGGCAAGGAATATCTTTTACAGCTTGCGAAGGCGCTTATTGATGAAATCCGCGTGTGGGACCCGATGAAGTTCGGGGACTGCAACGAGTACATGGAGGAAATCCAGTCGATCGGAGGGCGGCTCGAGCCGCATACGGATGCGGAAGCACTCGGCAATATGCTGTACGAGACGTTTCGCGCCTCCTTCGGCACCCGCTCGTTTCGGTGCACGCCTGAGGAGTGCGAGACGGTAGCGAAACGGGTGTTTGAGAAGGTGCAGAGGTGAAAGGAGAGGCGATATGGACTACATTTTAATGAATAAAGACGTGCCCTGTGCGCTGTTCTCCTGCGAGCAGGACGAATTTGGCGAGGAGAGTGCTATTCTTCGCGAGTGGTATACCGACCTGCGGCCAATCGGCCTGCAATCGCTGACGGCATGGCTTGAAAAGCGCAAGGCACCCAAGCATCGTAAGCACATCGAGCAGCTTCTCGAGCAGTACGGCTGTGTCGGTCTGGAGGGCTTTCTGCGTGTGACGCATGCGCTGTCGCTCAATGATACGTTTTGGGTGAAAGCGGAGTCGGAAACGCTCTGCTGGGATGAGGTTTCGCTTTACCGGAACGAGTTTGATGCGCTTATCGCGCAGGCGGCATTCAGCGGTATCATCAGTGAAGAAGCGCTGTCCTCCACTTCGCCGGAGTTCGGCACAGACGGCTATTACGCGAAATGCTGGGTGCGCGAGGCAGACGGCATTTATCTGTACAAGAGCGGCAGCGATACCTATGAGATTGAGCCGCTGTCCGAGTTCCTTGCGTGTCAGCTTGCGGAGCAGATTTGTCCACAGGCTGTGCATTACGATCTGGGGTTCTATCATCAAAAACTGATTTCCAAGTGCCGCCTGTTCACGGATGAGGCGCACGGCCTTGCGAAAATCAGCGATTTTCCCGACCGCCCGAATAGCATATCGGGACTGCTGAAATTGTACGAAAAATTCGGAGCTGAGGATGTGCTCCGGCGCATGTTCGTGCTCGATGCACTGATTTTGAATACCGATCGCCACCTCGGTAATTTCGGTTTCCTGTTCGACAATCAGACGATGGAAGTCAAGACTGCCGCGCCGATGTTCGACCATAACCGCAGTCTGCTGTTCGACCTTGATGAAGATCAGCTGGTGAAGCCGGAATGGTATGTCGGCAAGTGCCGTCCGCGTATCGGCGTGGATTTCATCAAGATGGCAAAGGGAATGCTGACGGACGAAATCCGGCAGGAGCTGAAAAATCTGGATGGATTCCGCTTTGTACCGCATCCGACGATCGAGCTGCCGAAAGGGCGGCTTGAGGCGCTGTCGGATGTCGTGGAAGGACAGAGACTGAAAATATTAGAGACAGGATACTCTTACTGAATAGCTATATATGAACACCGCTCGATCGAGCGGTGTTATTTTGGTTTGACACAAGTCAATTCAACCAATTGTTGCAAATAATTAGAAGAAAGTCTATGCTAGTTTGCCTTTAACAACGAAAAATGAAGATTTTGCGAAATATCTTGAGCGAATTGGATACATCACAAGTTATAGTATAAAAGAAGAAAAAGAGTGTGATATGGAAACAAGAAAAATGAAAGAGCAAAAAGTACTAAAACTTCGGATTAAACAGGTAAGGTAAGAGAAGAGCGCATGCAGGTTTGCATGCGCCCTTTCGAATGCTAAGCTGCTTCAAATCGCCTGCGGCTTCTTCGCGTCGCGGGAGAGAACCTTGATGTAAACGCCGTCCTCGCGGACCTGGGTCTCCGGCAGGTCGGTGTCTGCTTCGGACGCAGTCTCCGGCGCAGCAGATACCTCGGTAGGCTCTCTGCTCTTCGCGGCGCTGTTCAGCTCCTCCTGCAGACGGTTCTCAAGCCATTCGATCATCGCGTCGCGCGGTACGATGATACGGCGGCCGAGGTGGATGCACGGAAAACCGGGCTCACGGAGCAGGTCGTAGATGCC
>ERZ838118.945-NODE-945-length-38442-cov-7.278297_pt1 | contig 38442 bp, 38 predicted proteins | sample MGYA00519863_ERZ838118 | MGnify/ENA primary metagenome ERZ838118 (study PRJEB31850, sample SAMEA3708827) | human gut metagenome | biome: human gut; feature: human-associated habitat; material: faeces | place: China | collected 2014 ...
GTCCCCGGTTTCGCAAGGAACCGGGGGCGTATCTAAGGGGGACAGCGTCCCCCTTGGAAGCCTGCGTCATTCCATGACGCGGGCAATATGTATCGTCAGATACAGCAACTCGTTGTCCCCGGCGCGAAAGCCCTTTTCGGTCAGCACATAGCTGCATATTTTTTCGGCGCAGGCGAACGCGCAGGGATACTTGAAGCGCACGACCTCGAGCAGATCGGTGTCCTCATCGCCGTATTTCTGGCTGCCGACGATGCGGCGCGCAAAGAATTTCAGATGCGTGATAAATCGGTAGTATTCGATGGTCGAGCTGTCCGGCTCGGCACCGTAGACCTCGCGCACGATGCGCAGCGCGGCCTGCATCAGGTAGGTCATGTCGTAGACCTCGCGGATCTCGCCGCCGATCTGCGCGTTGACAAAGTGCATGGCGATAAACCCGGCTTCGTCCTCGGTAAAAGCAACGCCGGTCTCCTCGAGCACGATCTCGTTCGCCTTGAGGCCGACCTGATATTCGTCCTTGTAGAACTGCTGAATGTCCCAGAGCAGCGGATTCTGGAGGCGGATTCCCTCCTTGTAGCGCGAGATCGCGCCCGAAATATGGTCGGGAAGGGTGACATAGATGCTGTCGGACAGCTCGCGGCCGAGCGACAGCTTCGCATGGTTGATGATGCGCTCGCTCATCATGAAATGCGGCAGAGGGATACTGGTGACAAGCTGTTGAAAGCGGCTCGAAAGCTGGTCGGAATGCAGGGAAAAACGTTTTTCGACCTTCGCCTGACAAACCTCGCCACCCGGCCTGCACCCGAAGCCGAGTCCCCGTCCCATGAGCACAGTCTCCGCGCCGTTCTCATCAAGGGCAACGACGACATTGTTGTTCAATACTTTTTGTATCTGCATTCAGTTTTCCTTTCGTGCGGTGCAGACCGCATCCAGAGCCTCGCGTGCAGCGCGTACTGCGCCTTCGTCACACCGCCAGAGCTCAAATTCATTCAGTCCGGGAATACCCATCGGGACGTTTTCGCGACGGAACTCCATGCCGCTCGGCACGGCTGCCTTCGCCGACAGATGAAAAGCGTCGGCACCGGTCTGCGGTGCGAGCGCGCGGATCACGTCCGCGTTCACGCCGCCGCCGATCAGGATGCGCAGCCCTTCCCCGCTCTCCGAGACCAGCTCGCGCAGCAGCGGTGCGCCGTCTGCGCAGCGAGCCTGCTGCCCCGAGGTGAGGATTGTGTCCACGCCGAGCTTCTTTGCCGTGCGCAGCGCCTCGTGCGCGTCGCGGCAAACGTCAAACGCGCGGTGGAGCGTGACCCCGCAGCCGTCGCCGCAGGCCATGAGCGCACTCATGCGCTCGGCATCGAGCGTACCGTCCGGATTCAGCATGCCGATGACGATGCCGTCCGCACCCAGACCGGCAAAGCGCGATGCCTGACGGCAGAGCAATTCAAACTCGTCCTCATCATACAGAAAATCGCCTGCGCGCGGACGCAGCAGCACACGGACGGGAATATCGACCCGTTCGCGTACCATGCAGAACAGATCCTCGTCCGGCGAAAGTCCGCCGAGCGGCAGCGCGGAGCACAGTTCAATGCGGTCCGCCCCTCCCCTTGCTGCGTTTACCGCAGAGCCGACGCTGTCTGCGCAGACTTCGAGCAGTCCAGCCATGCGCATCATCCCTTTCCTTCTCTTTTTCTTACATATTTGATTAAGTATAGCACTCCGCAGCGGTACGGTCAATGAATTTTTCTCTAAGAAAGCGGTAAATCTGTAAATTCTACTTGCAACCTATCGGAAATTTGATACAATAGATTTGTGCCGTCTGTCCCTGCAGGGACGGCGGAAAAAAGATCGGACGGGGGACGCTCCCCGGACCGGGGAGGAGACATGAAAACCTATGAGCAAGGTGGAGCAGTATATCACGAGCATCCCGGACTACCCGAAGGCCGGCATCATCTTCCGTGATATCACGAGCGTACTCAAGGACGCGGACGGACTGCGGCTGGCGGTAGATGAGATGACGGCGAAGATCGGGGATACGGAATTCGATGCGATCGTCGGACTGGAGTCGAGGGGCTTCCTGTTCGGTATGCCGATGGCATACAATCTGCACAAGGCCTTTATTCCGGTCCGCAAGAGCGGCAAGCTGCCGCGCGCGACCTCGCGCATCGCGTATGACCTCGAATACGGCTCTGCGGAGATCGAGGTGCACCGCGAGGACATCACGCCGGGTATGCGCGTTGTCATCGTAGACGACCTCATCGCAACGGGCGGTACGCTCGAGGCGGCGGTACATCTGGTGGAGCAGCTGGGCGCGAAGGTCGTCAAGATCGTCTGCCTGCTCGAGCTGAAGGGTCTGCACGGCCGCGACCGCCTGACGTCCTGCCCGACCGAGGCCGTCGTATCCTACGAAGGGAAATAAATCCGTAATCAAGGCGAAAGCCTAAAATTAAAGGGGGAAAAACGATGTTTGAACGCATATTCAAGCTATCGGAACACAAAACCACTGTAAAGACCGAAGTCATGGCCGGTATCACCACCTTCATGACCATGGCGTACATCCTCGCCGTCAACCCGAGCGTGCTCGGCTCGACCGGCATGGACACCACCGCGGTCCTGCTCGCAACGGCTCTGGCGTCCTGCCTCGGCACGCTGTGCATGGCGTTCATGGCGAACCTGCCGTTCGCACTGTCCGCCGGCATGGGCCTCAACGCCTTCATGGCCTACACCGTTGTCGCGGGCTACGGCTACTCGTGGCAGGTCGCGCTGCTCGCGGTATTCATCGAGGGCCTGATCTTTATCGTCCTGTCGCTGACCAATGTCCGCGAGGCGATCTTCAACGCCATCCCGCTGACGCTCAAGAAGGGCGTTTCGGTCGGCATCGGCCTGTTCATCGCGTTCATCGGCCTGCAGAACTCCGGCCTGTGCGTAGACTCCGCAACGCTGGTCGGCATCATCAGCTTCCCGGAGAACTTCCACACCGCAGGCATCTGCGCGCTGCTGACCCTCATCGGTCTGTTCTTCACCGCGGTATTCTACACCCGCAAGATGAAGGGCGCCATCCTGTACGGCATCCTGCTGACCTGGATCCTCGGCATGCTCTGCCAGGTGACCGGCCTTTACGTTCCGACGCCGGACGCAGGCTTCTATTCCCTGTTCCCGAGCTGGGGCATGACCGACTTCTCCAGACTGGGCCTGACCTTCGGCCAGTGCTTCAACGTGGACTTCAGCGCGGTCGGCATCGTAAACTTCATCGTTGTCATCTTCTCGTTCCTGTTCGTTGATATTTTCGATACGCTGGGTACGCTGATCGGTGTTGCCACCAAGGCGAAGATGCTCGACAAGGACGGCAAGCTGCCGGGCATCAAGCCGGCTCTGCTGGCGGACTCCATCGCGACCTCCGCAGGCGCAATTCTGGGTACCTCGACCACCACGACCTTCGTTGAGTCCGCGTCCGGCGTTGCAGTCGGCGGCCGCACCGGTCTGACCGCGCTCGTTACCGGCATCCTGTTCCTCGTTTCCACGCTGTTCGCCCCGATCTTCACCGCGATCCCGTCCTTTGCGACGGCTCCGGCGCTGATCATGGTCGGCTTCCTGATGGTCGGCACGGTTACCGAGATCAACTTCGATCTGGATAACCTCACCGAGTCCATCCCGGCATACCTCGCCATCATCGCGATGCCGCTGTTCTACAGCATCTCCGAGGGCATCTCTCTGGGCGTTATCTCCTATGTCCTGCTCAACCTCGCAACCGGCAAGGGCAAGAAGGTCGCTCCGCTGATGTACGTCCTGGCAGTGCTGTTCGTACTCAAGTATATCTTCCTGTAATAACCATACAGAAAATAAGCAAAGGGGCCGCTCTGCGGCTCCTTTTACTGTCGAAACGGCTTCGGTAACGCGATGTTACCGGTCTGTTTCGGCATTCTTTTTATATTCCATTATATCTTCTACCCGGCAGTCGAGGATTTCGCAGAACATTTCAATGGTATGCGTGCTGACACTCTCGTTCCGCTTCAGCCGAGTGCCCGATGGCAGAGCTCGGTGATTACGCCATCAAGCTGCGCTCCATGACACAGGGCAGAGGCTCGTTCGTTTCCCAGTTCGAGCGCTACGATGAAGCACCGGTTCCGGTACAGGAAAAGGTCATCGCAGAGAACAAGGCCCGTATGGAGGCTCTGAACAAGGAGTAATCCTTACATCTGAATAGAAAAACCGGCTGCGGGAGCAGCCGGTTTTTTTGTTATGTGCTTGATTCACTCGTGTCCGTTGTCTGCTGGATTTTTTTGAGTGAAGTGATACGCGAGAGTTCAATGTACCAGTTTCCACCGCCGATATTTTCAATCGTTCCGGTGACTCGGATAACATCGCCTTTCCTAAGGCTGCTCAATGCATTATAGTCCCAGTGGGTGAGTGTGTAATCTGAATAACTGAAGCGGATAAGACTGATATAATCCTCAATGGCCCAGTCGCTGATAGAGGTAACTTCCATCGTAACGGTTGCAGTCTGTCCTGCATAGGTGTTTTTTGCGGCGACCGGGCTTTCATCGTAAAGTGCATTTATGTCCCTTGCGCTTATCTGTGTGCCGTCCGCCAGCGTGAAAATACCGTAGCCGTTCTGTTCATGCAGGCGTTCATTTCGCGCAGCATTGAATGAGCGGACAGCATTCAAAGCAACAATAATAACCAGCAGGATAAACCATATTCTCCGATAGAAAGGTTTGCGGCGAGGCTGTCCGCATTGCGGGCAGATTTTTGCACCGTTGGACAACTCTGTGCCGCATACTTTGCAGTGTGTCAGTTTGGCCATAAAATCACCTCTTTGTTTTTCGACAATACCTAATAAGAAAAACTGCGGTATTGTCTTAAAGAAAATATAACACATATGTGTTCGAGTGTCAACAAATGTATTCAAAGGCGGAGAAAAGATATACTACACTCAAACTGGGGTGTAGCTATGAGCCAAAACCAATTAGATTCGCGGCTGGTAGGCAGGGTGCTCGCACGACTGCGCGCGGAAAAAGGAATCACACAGGAGGTGCTGAGCGGTTTGTCTGACATCGGCAGAACACATCTGAGTGCCCTTGAGCGTGGTGAGCGCAAGCCGACACTGGAAACTCTGTATCGCATCAGCAATGCGCTGGATATGCCCATGAGCGTGATTGTTGCAGAAATCGAAAAGGAAATTCGTGAAAATTCGTAAAAATACGGTTGAAGCAACTGCCGGTTTACGCAAAACCCGTGCAATCTGCCGTGATAACGCCGCGACTATGCGTAAAACGCGAGTCGATACCGTTCCTTTATGCGAGTTACTTACGAAGTAGGGCCGTAAGGCCCGTTCGCGAGGCTGCTGAGGGAAAGGCAGGAGTTCAAAGAGGGAGATGCACTCATTTAATCCGCGCACGGCGCGGGTTAGATGTTTAGCAGTCTACGGGCAAAACCGTAGGTTGTCTATCCTCTTAGGCGCCCGCGCCGCGTAGGCGGCACCCGTTCCCGCCGTCCGCAGGCGGCGAAACTCCCCAGCCCGGAAACGGCGTATCGCTCACGCAACTCGTCTGCACCAGAGAAGGATTTCCGAGAAGTAGAAAATCAAAATTTTCTACGTCAAAAACGGTGGTTTTTGAACCGTGTTTTTTGTACGCCGAGTCTAACTCGACCACTGGACGGATGCACAAAAATATGCTACAATTTCGTTAGTAAAAAAACACGGAGGTGTCGTGCGATGCACAGTACCAGAAAGATCAAGGAAGATCTCATTTATGTTGGCGGCAGCGACCGCCGCCTGAGCCGATTTGAAAACCTTTTCCCTATTCCGCGCGGTGTGTCCTACAACAGCTATGTCCTGCTCGATGACAAGACCGTGCTGATGGATACGGCGGACGAGTCCATCAGCCGCCAGTATATCGAAAACGTTGTCCACGCGCTGGACGGCCGCTCGCTCGATTACATGATCGTGCAGCATATGGAGCCGGACCACTGCGCGATGATCGACGCGATCATGAGCCGCTACCCGGAGGCCAAGCTGGTCTGCACCGCAAAGGCGGCGCAGATGTTCGCGCAGTTCTACGACCTCGATGTTTCCGACCGCACGCTCGTCGTCAAGGAAGGCGACAAGCTCTCCACCGGCGAGCATACCCTGCATTTCGTTCTCGCGCCGATGGTACACTGGCCGGAAGTCATGGTCACCTACGACGAAAAAGACAAGATCCTGTTCTCTGCGGACGCATTCGGCACGTTCGGTGCGCTGGCAGGCAATATTTTCGATGACGAGATCACGTTCGACGACGTCTGGATGAACGACGCACGCCGCTATTACACCAACATCGTCGGCAAGTACGGCGTTCAGGTGCAAGCTGTCCTCAAGAAGGTCGCGGCGCTCGATATTCAGATGATCTGCCCGCTGCACGGCCCGATCTGGCGCGAAAACCTCGGCACGCTGCTCGAGAAGTACCAGAAATGGAGCACCTACGAGCCGGAGGACAAAACCGTCATGATTGCCTATGCGACCATGTACGGCAATACCGAGAACGCGGTGAACGTTCTGGCGAACATGCTCGCGGACAAGGGCGTCAAGAACATCGCGATGTACGACGTTTCCGAGACCGACGTCTCCGAGCTTGTTGCGGAGAGCTTCCGGTGCAGCCATATCGTGCTCGCAGCGCCGACCTACAACGGCGGCGTTCAGCCGAAAATGGAGGCATATCTGTCCGACATCAAGGCGCTCGCTCTCCAGAACCGCACCGTCGCCATCATCGACAACGGCACTTGGGCGCCGACGGCGGGCAAGCAGATGCGTGCCGTCATCGACACCATGAAGAACATGACCGTGCTCGAAAACCCGATCACCCTCAAGTCGGCCCTCGCAAAGAACCAGCTTGCATCGCTCGATGCACTGGCAGAAGAGCTGGCCTCTCAGGTCAACGCGTAATACGGTTTTTCGACAGGTAAAGCTCCCCCGGAAACGGCGGGAGCTTTTGTTCTGCCCGCCGCCTCCCCCGCATAAGATAGACCAAAAGCAGGAGGGACGTTCCATGATCGTAATTGCAGCAAAGGTTTCGGTAAGAAAAATCCTGGCGTGCGTGCTGGCAGCCGGCACGGTGCTGACAGGGGCGGCTGTGCTCCTGCCGGCGGACGCGCAGCCGGCGGCGGCAGCTTCGGAGAATATGCGCCTGGACGTCAAACTGCGCACGAATGAGCAGCGCGTTGCCCTCCTGCGCGACTGCGGCTGGGAGGTCATCGAGGAGCCGCGCGGAGAACGGGAGGTGCAGATCCCGGAGGAATTTGACGAGGTGTACGACAGCTACAATCAAATCCAGCAGGCGCAGGGACTCGACCTCGCGCCCTACAAGGGCAAACGCGCGACGCTCTACACCTACGAGATCACAAACCACCCGAGCGGCGAGCAAGGCGTTACCGCAAATCTGCTCGTCCGGCGCGGGAAACTTATCGCGGCCGATGTATCCTCGCCGCAGGCAGACGGCTTCGTGCACGGTCTGCGCGAGCATCCGTCCGAACCGCAGGATACCCCCTGACAGGCCGCCGACAAAATGCACAACTACCGGAAATCTGTGCAATTCAACGAAAACGTGTTCGACATATTAGCGTATGTATAGAACATTTTCGGGGGATTGCACTTTTTTTATATTTCCCTATTGTGCAAAATGCAAAAAAGCGTTATACTATATTCAGTATTCGATTGGCGGGGGAGACAAAATGCCGAAGATGCGATTGGACAAGCTGCTCAGTCACCTGAACTGCGGCAGCCGAAAAGAAGTGCAGAGCTTCATCCGTGCAGGCCGCGTTGCGGTGAACGACACGGCGGAGCGCGACCCCGCAGCCAAGGTCGATCCGGATGCGGACCGCGTGTCGCTCGACGGGCGCGAGCAGACCTATCGCGCGCAGCGCTACTATATGCTCAACAAGCCGGCCGGCGTCATCACGGCGAGCCGCGACGAGCGGCACGGCACCGTGCTGGAGCTGTTCCCCGAGAGCCTGCGGCGCGGCCTGTTCGCGGTCGGACGGCTCGACAAGGACACCGAGGGCCTGCTGCTCGTGACCGACGACGGTGCGCTCAGCCATGCGCTGATGAGCCCGTCGAGGCACGTTTCCAAGGTCTACGAGGCCGAGCTCGACGGCGTGCTCGTCCCCGACGCGGCGGAGCGCTTCGGCGCCGGACTGACGCTGCGCGACGGCACGGTCTGCCGACCGGCGCTGCTCGAGCTGCTGCCGGACGGGCGCGTGCGCGTGACGCTGCACGAGGGCAAGTACCATCAGGTCAAGCGCATGATCGCGGCGTGCGGCGCGACGGTCACGTTTCTGAAGCGTGTGCAGCTCGGCGGCGTGCGGCTTGACGAAAGCCTTGCTCCGGGCGAATTCCGCGAGCTGACCGAGGAGGAGCTCGGCGCGCTGCGGCCGCCGGACGGCCTGTAGAAGAAAGGCTGAAACCGGCGTCTGCCGAAAAATCAACAAATTTTTTTAAATATTTTGTACAAAAACGCGGAGACATGTGATATAATGTCTTAAAATACACACGAAACATAGAATGTTCTTGTAGAGAATGTTCATAGAGGGAACATCGGACGGCGCGGGAGAGCGCCGTTTGCATGACAGAAGAAGTTGAAAAAGACGGGAAAGGTGATGGAAATGGCTTCGAGATTGTTCCAGTCGATTGTTTTACAGATGAAGGACACGGTGGATCGCACCATTGGCATTGTGGATGCGAGCGGCGCGGTCGTCGCGTGCACCGATCTGCCCCGTATCGGTGAAATGCGCGAAGAGGCGATCACTGAGCTGGGTTTTGCAGGAGAAATCGTCCGGTTCGGCGGTTATACCTACCATATTACGGGAGACCGTTCCTCGCGTCTGGAGTATGCGGTATTCGTGCAGGGCGAGGACGAGCTGGCGCGCAGCATCTGCTCGCTGGTGGCGGTATCCATCAACAACATCAAAACGCTGTATGACGAAAAGCACGACAAGGCGACCTTTGTCAAGAATATCATTCTGGACAACATCCTGCCCGGCGATATTTACATCAAGTCCCGCGAGCTGCATTTCGGCAACGATGTGCCGCGCGTGGTCTTCCTCATCCGTCAGCAGGAGCCTGCCGATGTAGCGGCGATCGACGTCGTGACCGGCATGTTCCCGGACAAGCAGAAGGATTTCGTTCTGCATATCTCGGAGAGCGACATCGTTGTCGTCAAGGAGGTCAAGACAGGCAGCGAATCCAAGGAGCTCGTCAAGCTCGCCTCCTCCATCGAGGAGACGCTGATGAGCGAGCTGTCGGTCAAGTGCCTCATCGGCATCGGCTCGGTATCCTCCCAGATGAAGGACATCGCAAAGTCCTTCAAGGAAGCGACCACCGCCATCGAGGTCGGCGCGGTATTCGACACCGAAAAGAACATCATCAGCTTCGAAAACCTCGGCATCGGCCGTCTGATCTATCAGCTGCCGATCACGCTGTGCGAAATGTTCCTCAGCGAGGTCTTCAAGAAGGGCTCGATCGACTCGCTCGATCAGGAGACCCTGTTCACCATTCAGAAGTTCTTCGAAAACAATCTGAACGTTTCCGAGACCTCGCGCAAGCTGTTCGTACACCGCAACACGCTGGTCTACCGTCTCGAAAAGATCAAAAAACTGACCGGTCTCGACCTGCGCGAGTTCGATCACGCCATCGTTTTCAAGGTCGCGCTCATGGTCCGCAAGTATCTCGCGAGCCGCGAGGAAGCCGTCCGCTGACATCCAAAACGGACAAAAACCAGCACAAGTTCACAAAACTTTCACGAAAAATCGTCATTCTGCGCAGAATATGCTGTGTTTCGCTTCTTGCGCAGGAGGGATTTATCTGCTATAATTATCAGAGGTGTGTGGAGAAATGCACACCTCTGTATTTTTTTGTTTGTTACGAAGTCATCGAGGAGGAACGCTTTTGATCCGGATGAACGATGTCACCGTCGTATACGACAACGGTATCCGCGCGGTGAATAAAGCCAGCCTGCGTGTGGACGAGGGAGAGTTTGTCTTTCTGGTCGGCGCGTCCGGCTCGGGCAAAACGACCATTATCAAGCTCCTGACGGCCGAGGTGCGGCCGACCGAGGGCAAGGTGCTGGTCAACAACTACAATATCGGCGAGATGAAAAAGAGCCGTATCCCGTATCTGCGCCGCACGCTCGGCGTAGTCTATCAGGATTTCCGTCTCATCAAGACCAAGACGGTTTACGAGAACGTCGCGTTCGCGATGCGCACCATCGGCGCGAAGAACAAGGCGATCAAGCAGCGCGTGCCCTATGTGCTCGATCTGGTCGGCCTCGCGGACAAGGCGAAGGAAAAGCCGATGAATCTTTCGGGCGGCGAGCAGCAGCGTGTTGCCATCGCGCGCGCCCTCGTCAACAACCCGCGCCTCATCATCGCGGACGAGCCGACCGGCAACCTTGACCCGGCGCGTTCGCTCGAGCTGATGACGCTGTTCGAGAAGATCAACGAGCTGGGCACTACCGTCCTGATCGTCACGCACGAAAAGGGTCTGGTAGATGAGTTTGAAAAACGAGTCGTCATGATCGACCACGGTTCGGTCGTCAGCGACCAGACAGGTGGGTACTATCAGGCATGAGACGTTTTGGTTACTATTGGAAGGAAGGCCTGCGCAACATCTTCAAGCACGGGTTCATGTCGATCGCGGCGATCGCCATCATGGTCGCCTGTCTGATCCTGACCGGCACGGTGACGCTCATCGCGTACAACATCGACCTGAGCATCGTTGACCTGCAGCAGTCCAACGAGATCGTCGTCTGGATCGACGAAAATCTCACGACGCGCGAGGCCAAGGACCTTCAGCCGCAGTTTGAGAAGATCAGCAACATCGCGACCGTGGAGTTCGAGGACCGCGACGTCGCGCTCGAAAAATACCGCGAGGAGCTGGGCGAGGACGCGAGCATCCTCGAGGACTACAATTCCTCGAACAACCCGCTGCGCAACAGCTACATCCTGACCCTCAAGGACTCGACGCAGGCTGAGGAGACCATTTCGGACATCGAAATGATCGAGGGCGTAGCAAATGTCCGCGCGGATGAGGCAGTCATCAGCAAGCTCATCCAGATCCAGCACGTATTCAATATCGTCGCTCTCGCGATGGTGGTCGGCCTTGCGGTCATCTCGATCTTCATCATCTCGAACACCGTAAAGCTCGCCATGTTCGCGCGCCGCGAGGAGATCTCCATTCAGAAGATGGTCGGCGCGACCAACTGGTTCATCCGCTGGCCGTTCGTCATCGAGGGCATGATCATCGGCCTTGTGGCCGGCGGTCTGGCGTTCCTGGCCGAGTGGGGTCTGTACACCGAGCTGTACAGCGTCGCAGGCGGCGTCATCCCCTATTTCGAAATTCTGCCGTTTGAAAGCCTGAAGTGGCTCGTTCTCGCCGTTTTTGCCGGCGCAGGCGCGCTGTTCGGCATCGGCGGCTCGGTAACGAGCATCCGCAAGTTCATGGATGTCTGAGAACAAGGAGAACGATCTTATGATGAAAAAGAAAACCGTGCGCCTGATATCCGGCGCTGTCGCAGGCATTCTGGTCGGCGCAATGCTTGTGTCGGTCGTTGCCTCGGGCATCGTTTATGCGGGCGCGGCCTCGAGCGCAGAGCTCAAGGACAAGCTCTCCTCGCTCGAGGACCAGAAGGCTGAGATCAAGAAGGAGCTCGACTCGACCGCAAGCAAGGTCAGCGACGTCGAAAAGACCCGTGCAGCGCTCCAGAAGGAGATCACCCTCACCAAGGAGGAGATCGAGACCGTAAAGGCGTACATCGAGCGCCTCCAGCAGCAGATCGACGTCAAGTCCACCGAGCTCGAGAGCGCGCAGAAGGCGCTCGAGGCGAAGGAAGAGAATTTCTCGCAGACCGTCCGCACGACCTACGAGCAGGGCGACATCAGCTATCTCGAGGTGCTGCTCAACTCGTCGAGCTTCTCCGATCTGCTCAACCGTCTCGACATTGTGTCGACCATCATGGACGACAACAAGAAGATCGTCGCGGAGTATACGGCAGCCAAGGAGGACATTCAGCAGAAGCGCGATGACCTCCAGAAAACGCAGGACGAGCAGGTGCAGTATCAGGATAATCTGAACTACAAGGCCGAGGAGCTCAAGTCCAGCGAGGCACAGCAGGCGGCGCTTCAGGAGAGCCTGGAGGCCTACCAGAAGGAGCAGAAGGCCGAGTACGAGCGCATTACGAACGAAATGGACTCCGTAAGCGACCAGATCGCCGAGCAGTCGCGCAAGGAAGCGGCGGCGGCAGCAGCAGCAGCAGCGGCCGCAAAGAAGAAGGGCACCACGAGCAATCAGGTCACGACGACCGGCTCGGGCACCGCGACCCGTTACAGCGGCACGTTCACCTGGCCGCTGCCGGGCTACACTGTTGCCTCCAGCCGATATGGCTGGCGTGTCCATCCGATTTACGGCACCCGCAAGTTCCACAAGGGCGAGGACATCCCGGCGCCGACCGGCGCAGCCATCGTTGCAGCGGCCTCCGGCACGGTTACGACCGCAGGCTGGGTCTCCGGCTACGGCAACTACACCGTTATCAATCACGGCGGCGGCGTCATGACGGCTTACGGCCATCAGTCCGCGATTTACGTATCGGTCGGTCAGACGGTTTCCGCCGGCCAGACCATCGGCGCAGTCGGTTCGACCGGCAACTCCACCGGTCCGCATCTGCACTTCGAGGTCTACGTCAACGGCGCAACGCAGAGCCCGATGAGCTATTTCAGCTAAGTACATCAATTCTTGGGGAGAGCGGTCCACGCTCTCCCTTCTTTCATGGAGGAAAAACGATTGAAAAAACTGCGAAAAATACGGGTGCCGCTCGCGGCGGCCGTGCTGCTGTGCTTCGTATCCGCCGGCGCGTCGCTCGGCGCGGAAAGGCTGCTCTGCGGCTGGAAAACGAGCGCTATCGAGACCAAACTGCGCGAGATCGACCGTCTGGTCTCGGAAAAATATATCGGAGAGACCGACAGCGGGAGCGTTGCGGATTACGCGGCAGTCGGCTACGTGACGGGCCTCGGCGACAAGTGGTCGAGCTACATCCCGGCCGACCAGTACGAGGCGTACCGCATGAGCAGCGAGGGTACGGGCTGCGGCATCGGCGTTTCGGTCACGAGCACAGCGGATACGGTGCGCATCTCGATCGTCTATGATGACTCGCCTGCGGCGCAGGCCGGCATTGTCAAGGGCGATTACATCCTCGGCGCGGAGGGCCTCACGGTCGAAAAGGACGGCGCGAATGCGGTCATCTCCGCGATACGCGGCGAGGAGGGTACGGACGTCTCGGTGACGATACAGACGAGCGCGGGCGAAACAAAAACGCTCACCATGAAGCGCGCGACCGTCACGCAGAAGATGGCGTGGGGCGAGATGCTTTCCGGCAATACCGGCTATATCCGCATCGAAAACTTCCACACGGGCGTGGCGAAGCAGTTCCAAAACGTGCTCGACACGCTGACCGGCGAGGGCATGACCTCGCTCGTTATCGACGTGCGCCACAACGGCGGCGGTAAGGTCAAGGAGATGAGCGAGATACTCGATCCGCTGCTCCCGGAGGGCACGATCATGACGCTGCGCGAGAAGGACGGCCACGAGACCGTCTACTCCTCAGACGCGGATATGATCGACCTGCCGATCGCGGTGCTGATCGACGACCAGAGCATTTCGGCGGCCGAGTTCTTCGCGGCGGCCTTGCAGGAATACGAGCGCGCGACGCTCGTCGGCACGCACACCACCGGCAAGGGCCGCGCCCAGCGCACCTATGTGCTCTCGGACGGCTCGGCGGTCAACCTGTCGGTCGAGGAATATTTTACGCCTAAGGGAAAAAGCCTCGCGGACACGGGCATCGCCCCCGACATCGAGACCGCGCTCACCGATGAGCAGACCGCGAACTTCTATTTTCTCGGGACGGACGGCGATCCGCAGCTTCAGCGCGCGCTGAGCGAGGTGCAGAGTCTGAAAAACTAACCTGTAAGGCAGGGCAAAAGACAGTTTTTTCTGCCGAATATGTGGAAAATGCGTCTGCTGCCTTGACACATCGCGCAGCTTTACATATAATAAAATGTACTGTACAGTCCCTTTGGCAGCGTCTGCGCGCCGGAGGAGACTGATTATTGATGAATAAGAAGGGTTTGCAGATATGGCTAAAGAAATCAAGCTGACACAGGAAAGCCTGGACGCTTATAAGGAAGAACTCGAATACCTCAAGACCACCCGTGCTGACGAAGTCGCAGAGCAGCTCAAGGAAGCGCGCTCCTTCGGCGACCTTTCCGAGAACGCCGAGTACGATGAGGCGAAGAACGAGCAGGGCAAGCTTTACTCCCGCATCGCAGAGCTCGAGGAGATCATCAAGCTGGCGGTCGTCGTTACCGGCGATACCTATGCCGCAGACGAGGTCTCTCCCGGCTGCCGCTTTGTTGTAAAGGATCTGGAGTTCGACGAGGAGGAGGAGTACCACTTCGTAGGCTCGCAGGAGGCTGACCCGATGGACGGCAAGATCTCGGACGAGTCTCCGTTCGGCAAGGCAATGCTCGGCAAGAAGGTCGGCACGGTCGTCGAGGTCGAGGCCCCGGCCGGCGTGATCAAGTACCAGATCGTCAAGATCGAAAAGTAAGCGCGGAAAAATTCCGTTTACAGGCGCGTTTCCTTAAAAACGCAGATAAATGATACAGAAAGATGGGGAAACTATGGCAGAACAGCATCAGGCGCAGGAGCAGCACGAGCAGACCGCAGAGGAGCTGCACGAGCTCAAGCGCATCCGACGCGAGAAGCTGGCCGAGCTGCAGGCTGCGGGCAACGACCCGTTCCAGCAGGTTCGCTTCGAGCGCGATCACTATACCAGCGACATCCACGAGCATTTTGACGAGCTCGAGGGCAAGACCGTCCGCCTCGCAGGCCGCATGATGTCGAAGCGCATCATGGGCAAGGCATCCTTCTCGGACATGACCGACCGCTACGGCCGTCTTCAGCTCTATATCAAGCGCGACAACGTCGGTGAGGACGTATACAAGGGCTACAAGAAGTTCGACATCGGCGACATCATCGGCATCGAGGGCGAGGTTTTCCGCACCCAGAAGGGCGAGATCTCGGTCGCTGTCACCGAGCTGACCCTGCTCGCCAAGAACCTCAATCCGCTGCCCGAAAAGTGGCACGGCCTGAAGGATACCGATATGCGCTATCGTCAGCGCTACGTTGACCTGATCGTAAATCCGGGTGTGCGCGACACGTTTGAGAAGCGTTCCGCCATCGTGCGCGAGATCCGCAACTTCATGGATTCCCGCGGCTTTATGGAGGTTGAGACCCCGTGCCTCAACACCATCCCGGGCGGCGCGGCTGCCCGTCCGTTCATCACCCATCACAATGCGCTCGACATCGATATGTACCTGCGCATCGCGACCGAGCTGCACCTCAAGCGCCTGATCGTCGGCGGTCTCGAGCGCGTGTACGAGATCGGCCGCATCTTCCGCAACGAGGGCATGGACACCCGTCACAACCCGGAATTCACCACCATCGAGCTGTATCAGGCCTACACCGACTATCAGGGCATGATGGACATCACCGAGGACATGGTCATCCATGTCTGCGAGAAGGTCCTCGGCAGCACCAAGGTCATGTATCAGGGCGTTGAGATCGACTTCTCCAAGGGCTGGAAGCGCATGACCATGGCCGAGGCGGTCAAGGAATATGCCGGCATCGACTTCATGGCTCTGTCTCCGGAGGAGGCGCTCGAGGCCGTCAAGGCCAAGGGTCTCGAGATCGAGCCGGGCAAGGAGAGCTGGGGCGACCTGATGAGCCTGTGCTACGACGAGTACGTCGAGGCAAACCTCATGCAGCCGACCTTTATCACCGATTATCCGGTCGAGATCTCTCCGCTGGCAAAGCGCAAGCCGTCCGATCCGCGTCTGACCGAGCGCTTCGAGTGCTTCGTTTACGGCCGCGAGCTGTGCAACGCATTCTCCGAGCTGAACGACCCGATCGACCAGAAGGGCCGCTTCGAGCGTCAGGTCGCTCTGCGCGCCGCAGGCGACGAGGAAGCGGGCATGATGGACGAGGACTTCATCAACGCGCTGGAGTACGGCATGCCCCCCACGGGCGGCATGGGCATGGGCATCGACCGTCTGGTCATGTTCCTCACCGACGCCGCTTCCATCCGCGACGTCCTGCTGTTCCCGACAATGAAGCCGCTGGACTAAAAAGTCTAGATATACCGTCACTTTTGGGCATTGTGGGATTGGTTTGACACCAATTTGACACCACATATGAACAAAATGGCTTTACAGAAAGTAAGGAGTTATCCGTTTGGGATAGCTCCTTTTTTCGAATTCTTTTTATGAAGAAATTTCAAGCAAAACACTCCTTTCTCTCATAAAGAGATAATGTTATATTATCACACTGGTTAATTTTTGCGGAGCAGCTCCATCTGCTGATGGTTGATCCTCACATCCCGGCAGGTGCAAAGCTGTACTAAGCACCCGAAAAACGCATCAGAAAGCCTGTCTGATGCGCAATCCAATAGAAAGCAGCCCCGCAGAAGCAACTCTGCGGGGCTTTAGACTGTCGAAAAGCCATCGTTCTTCCGACAATCTGTGTTTTTCCCGGAAGCGGACTTTATCGCCGGACTGCCAGCCGCGCGGCAGTGCTCTACTGCGGGATCAGCCAGATGCCGCGAACCTGTTTTGCGCCCTTTATCCTGCCCTCCGCGCAGCGGCGGCGCAGCTCCTCAGCCTCGATGTGCCACAGGCGCGATGCGTCGTGTATGGTCAGAAAACGCTTCTCTTCCATCGTGTCCTCCTCCCCTCCTGCGTTCAGCATCTCTTTTTTTCGTATTATACACGCTCTGCCGCCGTTTATACCTGATACGGCGGCCTTGTTTTTTCGTCTGCGGCAATTCCGCTCTTTTCTTTTTCCCGTTTTTCCTTTATAATGACAGTACAAGCGTAAATACAAGGCTGTACCCGAACGGTACAGACGAATACCGGAGGGAGTAATGTTATGTCAGTGCAGGAAATTTGCCGCGTTGCGGAAAATACGCAGCTTGGCGACGGTTTATTTTTGATGGTGCTGCACGCACCGAAGATCACGGAGCTGGCGCAGTGCGGCCAGTTCGTTCACATTGCCTGCGGCGAGGGTCATCTGCTGCGCCGCCCGATCTCGATCTGTGCATGGAAGGCGCCCGAGCTGCGCATCGTCTTTCAAGTGAAGGGCGAGGGCACGAAGTGGCTCAGCGAGCGCAGGACCGGCGACGAGCTCGATGTGCTCGGCCCGCTCGGCCACGGCTTTGACGTCGGCGCGCTCGGCAGCGCTCCGGTGTTCATCGGCGGCGGCATCGGCGTGCCCCCCATGCTCGGCTGCGTGCGCGAGGCAGTAAAGCAGGGCGCAAAGCCTGCGGCTATCCTCGGCTTCCGCAATCAGGGCGCCGTTATCCTTGAGGGCGACTTCCGCGACGAATGCGAGACCTTCGTCACGACCGACGACGGCTCCTATGCCCGCCACGGCTTTGTCACCGATGTGCTGAAGGAGCAGATCGCCTCCGCTTCCGGCGTCGCGGCCTGCGGCCCGAAGCCCATGCTGAAGGCCATCGCCGCCATCGCGAAGGAGGCCGGCGTTCCCTGCCAGGTTTCGATGGAGGAGCGCATGGGCTGCGGCATCGGCGCGTGCCTCGTCTGTGCGTGCGCGCTCAAGGCGAAGGACGGCGAAACCCGTTACGGTCACGTCTGCAAGGACGGTCCGGTATTCAATGCTGAGGAGGTCGAGTGGTAATGGCTGATTTAAGAGTAAATTTCTGCGGCGTGGAGCTGAAAAACCCCATCACGACCGCATCCGGCACGTTCGGCTTCGGCCATGAATACGGCGAGTTCTTCGACCTGTCCCAGCTCGGCGGCATCGGCGTCAAGGGTCTGACCCCGACCGAGCGCCTCGGCAACCCCGCGCCCCGCATCGCGGAGACCCCGCAGGGCATTCTGAACTGTGTCGGCCTGCAGAACCCGGGCATCGACCGCTTCATCAAGGAGCAGATCCCCTTCCTGCGTCAGTACGACACGAAGATCATCGCCAACGTCTCGGGCAACACGGTCGAGGAATACGAGGGCATGGTCGAGAAGATTTCGGACGCAGACGTTGACCTCATCGAGATGAACATCTCCTGCCCGAACGTCAAGTGCGGCGGCATGGCCTTCGGCACCCAGCCGAAAATGGTCGAGGAGGTCGTTTCGGCGGCCAAGGCAAAGGCGAAAAAGCCGCTCATCGTCAAGCTGTCCCCGAACGTCACCGACATTGCCGAGATCGCCCGTGCGGCCGAGTCTGCCGGCGCGGACGCGCTCTCGCTCATCAATACCCTGCTCGGCATGCGCATCGACATCGAAAAGCGCAAGCCGATCCTGTCCAACGTCATGGGCGGCCTGTCCGGCCCGGCGGTGTTCCCGGTCGCGGTCCGCATGGTCTATCAGGTCCGTAAGGCGGTCTCCGTGCCCATCCTCGGCATGGGCGGCATCCGCACCGGCCGCGACATCGTGGAAATGCTGCTCGCGGGCGCGGACGCGGTCGCCATGGGCACCGTGATGTTCAACGACCCCACCGCTCCCGTCAAGGCGCTGCGCGAGCTTGAGGAATGGATGGACGCACACGGCGTCAAGAGCGTTTCCGAGCTGTCCGGCGCGGTCGAGGTCGGCTGATGGCGGCGACGGTCTACATCATCCGTCACGCCGAGGCCGAGGGCAACATCTACCGCCGCTGCCACGGACTGTATGACAGCCTGCTCACGCCGCGCGCATATCAGCAGCTCCCCTGTCTGGCGAAGCGGTTCGAAAACGTGCCGCTCGCGGCGGTCTACGCCTCTCCCCTGTTCCGCGCACGCACGACCGCGCAGGCGGTCGCAGCGCCGCACGGTCTGACGGTCGAGCTGCGGAATGATCTGCACGAGATCGACATGGGCGACTGGGAGGATCTCCCGTGGGCCGAGCTGCCGCACGGCTGGCCTGACCAGTACGCGAAATGGTGCGCCCGTCCGTGGGAGGCTGCGCCGCCGCACGGCGAGACCGTCATGCAGGCAGGCGCGCGCATGCTGAACGAGGTGCGCCGCCTTGCGCAGGAAAACGACGGCAAGGCCATCGCGGTCGTCACGCACGGCTCCGCCATCCGCGGCGCGCTGACCATCGCGCACGGCTTTCCGCCCGAAAAGATGAACGAGATCGGCTGGGGCGACAACACCTGCGTGGCGCGGCTCGATTTTGCCGACGACGGCAGTATCGACGTTGTATATGAAAACGACGCCTCTCATCTGCCGCAGGAGCTTTCGACCTTCGCCTGCATCGGCTGGAAGAACGCCAAAGGCATCCCGGTCTCGCCGCAGATCTGGTTCCGCCGCGCCGACCCGAACAATCCACAGGATGTGGATAAGATCGTGGAATTCATGCGCGAGCTGCACCGCAATGCCTACGGCACGGACGAGGGACTTGACCCGGCCGCGCTCCTCCGCGATGTAGAGCGCGCGCAGCAGGTCTCGCCGCGCTCGTGCACGTTCGGTCTGCTCGAGGACGGAACGCCCGCCGCGCTCGTCTACCTCAAGACCTGGTACGACGAGGAGCCGGACGTCGGTCTGCTCGGCGGCTTCTGCATCAGCAGCGAATACCGCGGCTGCGGTCTGAGCGCACAGATCCTCGGTCAGGCCATCAGCGTATACCGCTCGCTCGGAAAGACCTGGCTGTGCGCCCATGTGGCCGAAAAAAACCTGCGCGCGCAGGGCTTTTATCGCAAATTCGCCTTCGAGCAGCGCGGCGAGCACCGCGATGCGAACGGCCTGCACTACCGCATGTTCAAGCGCCTGACGGCGGAATAACCCGCCTTGACAAAGCCGCCTCGCCGTTATACACTTTATCTGAATAAAATTAGCAACAGGGGGCACCCACTCATGTTTGATACCGTACTCGTTGCCGGACTCGGTCTGATGGGCGGCTCGATGGCGAAAACCATCAAGGCGCGCACGCTCAGCCGCGTTCTCGGCTGGAACCGCACTCGCGCGACCGCAGAACAGGCTCTCGCTGACGGCTCGATCGACGCCATCGCGACCGACGCACTGTTCCGCGAGGTCGATCTTGTCATTATCGGCCTTTATCCGCAGGCAACCGTGGACTGGCTGCTTGAAAATATGCCGAAAATGAAAAAGGGCTGCGTAATCGTCGATATGGTCGGTGTCAAGCAGTTCATGGTCGAGCATCTCGAGCAGGCCGCGCTCGACGCAGGCGTGCACTACGTCGGCGGACATCCGATGGCCGGCCGCGAGTTCTCCGGCCTCGACTACGCCCTTCCCACGCTGTTCGACGGCGCGAGCATGATCTTTGTGCCGACAAGGAGCAGCAGCGAGCGCATCCTGTCTCAGCTGGAGGCGTATTTCATGTCGCTCGGCTTCGGCCAGACCGTGCGCTGCACGGCCGAGCAGCATGACCACATGATCGCCTTCACCTCGCAGCTCGCGCACGTCGTTTCCTCGGCCTACATCAAGAGCCCCGAGGCCGACAAGCACAACGGCTACTCCGCCGGCAGCTACAAGGACCTCACGCGCGTCGCAAAGCTGAACGAAACCATGTGGAGCGAGCTGTTCCTGTGCAATGCCGAGCCGCTCGCGTGCGAGATCGACGAGATCATCAGGCATCTTGACGAATACCGCCGCGTCATCCGCGCCGGCGACCGTCAAACGCTCACCGAGCTGCTGCGCGAGGGACGCATTCGAAAAGAGAATCTCGGCTGATTTGTCGCAAAACTCTGTTTTGCGACAAGATGTGTTTTGACTTCGCAAAACACGAACGGATAAAAGTTCCTGTTCGAAACTTTTATCTCTCTCAAAGTATAAAAACCGTGATACATGCTCCCGGTTTTTATCAATCTGCTCCGCAGATTGTATTTTATACGCGCTGCCGCGCGGTAATCGAAAACTCCTTCGTATTTTCTGCGGGGGAGTTTGCTTTTTTGCACGGATTTTCCCGGTTTTGCCGTGTAAATCTTTACATGACAAACCGTCTGTTATGGTGTATACTATATTAAGCATAATCATAATATAAATATCTGTCGATTTATCATAAAAAGGAGTATTTCATGCCGAAATTAGGACTTATTTCGCTCGGCTGCGCCAAAAATCTGGTGGACAGCGAGCATATGCTCTCCCTGATGCGCGACGCGGGCTGGGAGATCACGGAGGATATGAGCGAGGCGGACGTCGGCGTGGTCAACACCTGCGGCTTCATCGAAGCGGCAAAGACCGAAGCCATCGAGACCATCCTCGAGACCGCGCAGTACAAGCAGACCGGCAGCATGAAGGGTCTGGTCGTGACCGGCTGTCTGGTGCAGCGCTACGCGGACGAAATGCGCAGCGAGCTGCCCGAAATCGACGTTCTCTGCGGCACCGGCAGCTACGACAACATCGTAGACGCGGCGAACGCGGCGCTCAAGGGTCAGCAGGCGGCCTACATGGCCGATATGACCGCAGCGGCGCTCGACGGCGGCCGCAGCCGTCTGACCCCGTCCTACACCGCTTATTTCAAAATCGCAGAGGGCTGCTCGAACACCTGCGCCTACTGCATCATCCCCAAGCTGCGCGGACGCTACCGCAGCCGCGAGATGGCGTCTCTGCTCGAGGAGGCGCGTGCGCTGAGCGATGCAGGCGTAAAGGAGCTCATCGTCATCGCGCAGGACATCACCAAGTACGGCATGGACCTGCCGGAGCACAAGCGCCTGCTCCCCGAGCTGCTGCGCGAGCTGTGCAAAATGGATTTCACATGGATCCGTCTGCACTACCTCTACCCCGACCAGATCACCGACGAGCTCATCGACGTCATCGCTGAGGAGCCGAAGATCGTAAAATACCTCGATATTCCGCTCCAGCACGTTTCTAAGCGCATCCTGCGCGCGATGCACCGTCCGGGCGACGGTGCGGAGTTCACCGCCCTCATCGAGGATATGCGCCGCCGCATCCCGGGTCTCGTGCTGCGCACGAGCCTGATCGTCGGCCTGCCCGGCGAGACCGATGATGAATTCGCTGAGCTGTGCGAATTTCTCCAGAATGCCGCCATCGAGCGCGTCGGCGTGTTCGAATACTCGCCCGAGGAGGGCACGGAAGCCGCCGAAATGCCCGACCAGATCGACGCCGAGACCAAGCAGAACCGCCGTCTCATCGTCGAGGAGCTTCAGTCCGGCGTACTCGACGACTATAACACCTCGCGTCACGGCGAGGTCATGCAGGTGCTCGTCGAGGGCTTCGACGATGAGCAGCAGCTGTGGTACGGCCGCACCTATGCGGACTCGGTCGAGGTAGACGGCCACGTTTACTTCGACGCGATGGACACCGAGCCCGGCGAAGGTGAATTCGTTTCCGTTCTCATCACCGAGAGCCTTGGCCCCGACCTGCTCGGCGTCCGCCAGAAGGAGGCATAACATATGACTACCGCTAACAAGATCACGCTCACCCGCATCGCGATGATCCCGTTTTTCATCTATTTCGCGGCGCAGCCCATGCTGATCATCGACAGGGGGAACTATATCGTTTCGTTCCCGACCTGCACAGTCATCGCACTCGTGCTGTTCTGCGTCGCGTCGTTTACCGACTTTCTGGACGGCTATGTCGCCCGAAAGTACAATCAGGTAACGGATTTCGGCAAGTTTGTCGATCCGCTCGCGGACAAGCTGCTCGTCGCCTCCGCGCTCATCCTGTTCGTTGAGCAGAAGGCCATGGCAGGCTGGATGGTGTGCGTCATCCTCGCGCGCGAGCTGATCATCACCTCGCTTCGCGTGGTTGCAGCCAACAAGGGCGTTGTTATGGCGGCGACCTGGACCGGCAAGGTCAAGACCTGCGTGCAGATCGGCGGCATCATCGTCATTTACCTGCACTATATCATTTTCGGCGCGCTGGCAAGCCAGCCTAACACCTCCTTCAGCGCGGTTTTTGCTATTCGCACGGATGGCGCCGACCTCATCCTGACCATCGTCGGCTGGGTGGTAACGCTCGTCACCATCTACTCCGGCTATGATTACCTCAGGAAGAACTGGGACCTCATCAAGGACGGCGCAGTAAAGGCAAAGTGAACACGTTTTTCGGGGACGGCTTCGGCCGTCCCTTTTGCTTTTCGGCGCTTTTGTGACAGAACTTTCCTCGCGTTCCTCTTTTCGAGTGATTGACTTTCACCGCACGATATGGTAAATTAAATATATATACCATTCGGATATAATAACAGGGCGGCTGTGAACGTTTTTCGCGCGCTGCGCGACGCCGCGCCGCATCACCTTTTGAGAGGAAGTGGATACCGTGAAAAATTCTACCAAGCTGAAAGCGGGTCTGCTGCTGACCAGTCTGGCCTGTGCCGCTGGTGCAACGGCTGCCCTGGTTTTGCTTCAGAAGAAGCGTGAAGAAGAGGTTTATCATGAGGCCGAGCTCAAGGCCATGGACGAGCTGGAGGAAATGATGCGCAGCGAGTCCGACTGTGCTTCCTGCGCCTGCGCGGAGGAATGCCCGGCGCCCGAGACCTATGCCGCTGCGAAGAACGACGCCGCGGCCGCCGAAACACCGGCAGAGCCGCCGGAGGAGGAATCTGACGGCAAGCCGGACATCGAGATCGAAATCGTGGACGGCGACGAGGAAACGGACGAGGATGACGACGAGCCGGAAACCGCCGGTCTCGAGGACTGAGACATAAACACAGACGGGCAGAGTACGCTCTGCCCGTTTTATTTCAGGAGGAAACACTATGTTTGAATATGAGGGCCGCGTATTCCGTCCGCCTTCCGAGGCGTACAGCCTGATCGTTCAGGTCACGATCGGATGCAGCCACAATAAATGCACATTCTGCGATATGTACAAGGAAAAGCGCTTCCGCGTGCGCAAGCTCGAGGACGTCAAGGCGGATTTCGACGAGGCGCGCCGCATGTACCGCCGCGTTGACCGCATTTTCCTTGCCGACGGCGACGCGCTGATGTGCCGCCCCGAGCATATGGCGGAGATCCTGCGCTATATCAAAAAGCTGTTCCCCGAGTGCGAGCGCGTCACGAGCTACGGCTCCCCTGCGTCCATCCTGTGCAAAAAGCAGGAGGATCTTAACCTGCTGCACGAGCTCGGCCTCGAAATGATCTATCTGGGACTGGAATCCGGCTCGGATGAGGTGCTGCGCCGCGTCAACAAGGGCGAGACCGCCGACGAGATCGTCCGCGCCGGTCTGATGGTCAAGGAGGCCGGCATGAAGCTGTCCGTCACCTGCATCGCCGGTCTCGGCTCGCTCGAGCTCTCCGAGGAACACGCCGTCAAGACCGCCGAGGCGCTCTCGCGCATGAAGCCGGAGTACATCGGCCTGCTGACGCTGCTGTTCGAGTTGCCGACACCGCTCATGCGCGACTGGCAGGAAGGCCGCTTCTATCTGATGAACCCAATCGAGATCGCGCACGAAACGCTCATCCTTCTCGAGCATATCGACTCCGAGGGCAGCATTTTCCGCGCAAACCACGCCTCCAACTACGTCAACCTCGCCGGCACGCTCAACCGCGACCGCGACGCGATGTGTCAGCGCCTGCGGCAGGCGCTCGAGGGCAAGGTCAAGTTCCGCAGCGAATCTTTCCGTGCAAGATAACCAACCGAAAACGTTTTCGTTTGTGTGATTCGTGTAAATTGTGAATCTTTTGTGTTTTTTGTGTTACAATTTCAGAAAAAGCAGGACAGGATAGCTTTTTTATGCTATACTGTTCCTGTTGTAAAGTTCAAGTCTGTACACGCACTGCGCGTTAAGAATTTGTTAAGGCGTTCGCCTTAGGAACCGTTCCGTCTGGAGGATTGTTGATGGATTCCGTATCTCATATTCGTGTCGCAAATCTGCTTATGGATTATGTCGAGCAGACTTGCGGCGTAACCTTTGACCCGAGCGGCTTCGTCTACGGTAATTTGAAGCCCGACCTCACCGGCACCTACCTCACCAAGCGCCACAATCCGTCGATCATGATGGACGAAGTGATGGATAAAATCCGTGCCTTTGCAGAAAAGTACACGATCGCTCCCACGAACGGCCGCGAGCTGTCGGTCGATCTCGGCGAGATCTGCCACTATATGACCGATTTCTTTACCTATCCGCACAACGATGACATCTACACGCACAACCTGTTCGCGCACTATGTCTACGAAAAGCGCGTCGCGCTCGTGATCCGCCGCCGCATGACCGAGGCGAAGTTCGAGCAGTGGGTCAGCCCGATCATCCCGCCGACGAGCGTGGATGCTCTGCTGAACCGCATCACCGATATGCACGACGCTTACCGCGCTGCGGGCCGCCATCACGGCATTGACGACGATCTGCTGCATATCTGCCGCGCGACTGCAACCGTCGTGCTCTCCATCATCAGCATCGTTTACGAGCAGGTCGAGGAGACTGCTCCCGCGCTCGCATAACGCTCCTCTGCGCCCTGTAAAAGACCGCAAAAATGCGGTCTTTTTTTCGTTTTGACACGGCCTTTCTTGCCCTTTTGCACAAATTTATCATTTTATCAAGAAAAACTGCATCGGGGTCTTGTCAAGCCAGCGAATACCAGATAAAATAGTATATAATTGCAGGCTCAAAAATCCAATCCTGCATAACTGGGGGAAAAAGAAATATGGATATCACAGCAACTGTATGGACGCTTCTGCCTCCGATCATCGCGATCGCGCTGGCGCTCATCACCAAAGAGGTCTACTCCTCACTACTGATCGGTATTCTGGCAGGCGCACTGCTGTATACCGGCTTCAATCCGCTCCATGCGGTCGAAACGACCTTCGAGATCATGGGCGGCAAACTCGGCGGCAACATCAACATCTGCATCTTCCTGGTGCTGCTTGGCATTCTGGTGTCGCTCGTCACAAAATCGGGCGCGTCACGCGCCTACGGCGAATGGGCGGTCAAGACCATCAAATCGCGCCGCGGCGCCTCCTTCGCAACGTCCTTTCTCGGCATCTTCATCTTTGTCGACGACTATTTCAACTGCCTGACCGTCGGCACGGTCATGCGTCCTGTCACCGACAAATACAACATCACCCGCGCAAAGCTCGCCTACATCATCGACGCGACGGCGGCTCCGGTCTGTATCATCGCCCCGATCTCCTCGTGGGCGGCGGCGGTCGGCTCCTCCCTGCCTGAGTCGAGCACGATGGACGGCTTCTCGCTGTTCATGAAGACCATTCCGATGAACCTTTACGCCATCCTGACGCTGATTTTCCTCGTCTGGCTGATGGCGGCGGACTTCGATTTTTCCGCTATGGGCAAGTATGAGCGCAAGCACAAGAACGACGACCTGTCTCAGCTCGAGGAGAACTACGTTGTCGGCGGCGCAGGCAAGGTCTACGACCTTATCCTCCCGATCGCGGTGCTGATCGTGCTGTGCATCGGCGCGATGCTGTACACCGGCGGCATTCTCGAGGGCGCGAACATCATCGACGCTTTCGCGAACTGCTCGTCCTCGACCGCTCTGGTTCTCGGCTCGTTCTTCACGCTCGTATTCACCTTCCTGCTGTACATTCCGCGCAAGGTCCTGTCCTTCGGCCAGTTCTGCGAGGCGTTCACCGAGGGCTTCAAGTCCATGGTGCCGGCCATCCTGATCCTGACGCTCGCGTGGACGCTGTCCGGCGTATGCTCGGCTGACTACCTCAACATCGGCGGCTTCGTTTCCTCGATCGTCAGCGCGGACTCGGTTATCTCCATGCTGATGCCGGCGATCTTCTTCCTCATCGCGCTCGGTCTCGCGTTCGCGACCGGCACGAGCTGGGGCACGTTCGGCATCCTTATCCCGATCGCCGTCGCGGTATTCGGCGACAGCGCGACCACCATGCTTGTCATGACCGTTGCGGCCTGCCTGTCCGGCGCAGTCTGCGGCGACCACATCTCCCCGATTTCGGACACCACGATCCTGGCGTCCGCAGGCGCACAGTGCCACCACATCGACCACGTTTCCACGCAGCTTCCCTATGCGCTGCTCGTTGCGGCGATGAGCTTCGTCGGCTTCCTTGTCGGCGGCGTCACCGGCAGCGGCGTGATCGCTCTCATTGTCGGTCTGGTCCTGCTCGCGCTCACTATCTTCGTCATCTCCGCCAAGCACAAAAAGGCGGCGAACTAAAAAGTCTGCGGCTTTTGGCTGCACAACAAACCCAAACGGCTCTCTCCTGTCACAGGAGGGAGCCTGTTGTCTGAAAAGCGAAAGAAGGCATCCCATTTTGATCACTGATTTGACCGAAGGCAGTCCATCGAAAAAGCTGTTCTGGTTCTCCATGCCGCTCCTGCTGAGCGTTGCATTCCAGCAGCTGTACCAGATGGCGGACTCCATGATCGTCGGCCGTTTTGCCGAGTCGGCACAGGCCGGTGAGCTTGCGCTCGCCGCCGTCGGCGCAAGTTATCCGATCACGCAGCTGTTCGTTGCTGTTGCGACAGGCATCAACATCGGCACCTCCGTCCTCGTCTCGCAGTTGTTCGGCGCGAAGCGCTACCTGCGCATGAAGACCGCGATCTCGACCGCCCTGATCACCACGACCGTCGTCTCGCTGCTGCTGACGCTGTTCGGCGCGGTCTGCACCAACGGTCTGATGAGTGCGCTCAACACCTCGGCGGATATTTTCGCGGACGCCTCGCTCTATCTGCGCGTGTATGTGTTCGGTCTGCTGTTCCTGTTCATCTACAACGTGTGCACCGGCATTTTCAACGCCATGGGCGACAGCCGGACGCCGCTGTTCCTGCTCATCCTGTCCTCGGTCGGCAACGTCATTCTCGACGTCGTATTCGTTGCCATACTGCACTGGGGCGTTGCAGGCGTTGCCTGGGCGACCTTTATCGCGCAGGGCGCATCGGGCGTGTTCGCCTTCTTCCTGCTCATGTGCCGCGTGCGCACCTTTGACACCGGTCATCATTTCATCCTGTTCGCACCCGAAATGCTGCGCCGTCTGACCAACTACGCTATCCCCTCCATCGCGCAGCAGAGCTTCGTCTCGGTCGGCAACCTCATCATTCAGTATTACGTCAACCTGTGCGGCCCGACTGTCATCGCCGGTTTCTCGGTCGCAAACCGCATCAATATGTTTGCGCTGACCTGCTGCATGTCGTTTGCGTCCGGTCTGTCGAGCTACGTCGCACAGAACATCGGCGCGCGCAAGCTCGACCGTGTCGGCCCCGGTCTCAAGGCCGGCGGAACGTTCTCGGTCGGTCTCGGCATCGTGTTCATGATGATCTATCTGCCGCTCGCAAACCGTATCATCAGCCTGTTCCTGCCTGCCGGCAGTGCATCGGGGGTCGTTGATGTCGCCCGCGGCTATCTGTTCACCGTCGTGCCGTTCTACGTCGTCGTCTGCATCAAATTCGTCTGCGACAGCGTGCTGCGCGGCGCAGGCGCGATGCGTCCGTTCATGATAACGACGTTCTCCGACCTTATCCTGCGCGTTATCCTGTCCATCGCCCTGTTCTACGTCATCGGCAACGAGCACGGCATCTGGATGAGCTGGCCGATCGGCTGGTTCCTCGGCTCGGGTCTGTCCGTGTTCTTCTACAAGACCGGCGCATGGCGCAAGGATCTGCCCACGCTGTAACTGTCGAAAAACGCTTTATCCTCCATCGAAAGATGGAGGATTTTTTGTCGGTAATATCCATCTTTGCGCTGGAAGCGCGTTAGTTTCGCGACAGTCTCTTGCATCACAGAGCAAAAAAGGGTATACTGGTACTATCTGAACATCTGGAGGAAATCCGAATATGCGAGATGGATTTATTAAAATCGCCGCCGCGACGCCCGACCTGCACGTTGCGGACTGCGAATATAACGCCGCCGAAATCATCCGGCAGGCAAAGCAGGCCGCGTCTAAGGGCGCGAAGCTCATCACGTTCCCTGAGCTGTGCCTGACCGGCTATACCTGCGGCGACCTGTTTTTGCAGGAAACGCTGCTCGAGGGTGCGATGCAGGCGCTCGGTACCGTCTGCCGCGAGACCGCAGAGCTTACGGCTGTCATCGTAGTCGGTCTGCCGCTGCGCGTCAAGGGCAAGCTGTATAACGTTGCGGCTGTCGTGAACGCAGGCGACGTTCTGGCGTTCGTCCCGAAAACCTACATTCCGAACTATTCCGAATTCTACGAGCAGCGCCATTTTGTCTCCGCCGATACGCTCAGCGGTATGGAAAACGTGCTGATCAAGGCTGCGGATGGCGAGCCGTGCTGGGTTCCGCTCGTCACCGATACCATTTTTCAGTGCGATGAGCAGCCGCTGTTCACCTTCGGCGTGGAGATCTGCGAGGATCTGTGGGTGCCGAATCCGCCGTCTACTACGCTGGCGCAGGCAGGCGCGCATATTATCGTCAACCTGTCCGCATCGGATGAGATCATCGGCAAGGCGGGCTATCGCCGCGACCTTGTTCGTCAGCAGTCCGGACGACTGCTGTGCGCGTACCTGTATGCGGATGCCGGTTTCGGTGAGTCCACGCAGGACCTGGTGTTCGCGGGGCACGACCTCATTGCCGAGAACGGCGCCATGCTCGCAGAGAGCCGCATGTTCGAGCAGGGCATCATCTACGCCGACATTGACCTTCAGCGCCTCGCGCACGAGCGTCAGCGCATGAATACCTTTGAAGCGGTCGAGGGCGGCGTATTCTCGTTCTCGCTCGCGCCGGCAGAGAACGACCTTGCTGACCGCAGTTTCCCGCGCACGCCGTTCGTTCCGGCGAATAAGGCGCTCCGCGACGAGCGCTGCGAGGAAATTTTGACGCTTCAGGCAACCGGTCTTGCGACTCGCCTGCGCCACACACACGCCAAGACGGCAGTTGTCGGCCTGTCCGGCGGCCTGGATTCCACGCTGGCTCTCATCGTGCTCGTACATGCGTTTGATATGCTCGAACTTGACCGCAAGGGCATTCTGGCCGTCACGATGCCGTGCTTCGGCACGACCGCCCGCACCAAGGGCAACGCGGAAAAGCTCGCTGAGGCCTATGGCGTGACGCTGGAAACCGTGGACATCAAGGCGGCGGTCGATCAGCATTTCATGGACATCGGTCAGTCCAAGGAGGACCTTTCCGTCACGTTCGAGAACGGTCAGGCGCGTATGCGCACGCTGGTGCTGATGAACCTCGCCAACAAGACCGGCGGCATGGTCGTCGGCACGGGCGACCTGTCCGAGCTGGCGCTCGGCTGGGCGACTTACAACGGCGACCACATGAGTATGTACGGCGTTAACGGCTCGATCCCCAAGACGCTCGTGCGCTATCTCGTCGCTTACGAGGCTGACCGCGTGCAGGGCGAGCTGTCCGATGTGCTGCGCGACGTACTCGACACGCCGGTCTCGCCCGAGCTGCTGCCCCCCAAGGACGGCGAGATCAGCCAGAAGACCGAGGATCTGGTCGGCCCCTACGAGCTGCACGACTTCTTCCTGTACTATATGCTGCGCTTCGGCTATCCGCCGCGCAAGATCTACCGCGCCGCAAGGAAAACCTTTGCGGGCGTGTACGATGACGCGACCATCAAAAAATGGCTGACGACCTTCGTGCGCCGCTTCTTCACGCAGCAGTTCAAGCGCTCCTGCCTGCCCGACGGCCCCAAGGTCGGCACGGTCACGCTCTCGCCGCGCGGCGACTGGAGAATGCCGTCTGACGCGGTCTCCGCGCTGTGGCTGCGCGAGGCGGAAAATCTCTGACAGCAAAAGGAGAGACTGTCCTTTTGAAAAGCTTACTTCGCGGCGCAGCGACGCTGCTCACGGCGGCGCTGCTGTGCTTCAACCTGTTCTACGAGCTTGCGCCGAACCTCGTTGTCGGTCCGGAAAAGAAGCTCGTGTTCGCGGCGGCGTTTGCGGTCCTGCTGCGCATTGCGCTGTTCTGCGGCATCCCGGAGGCGCAGCGGCAGCGCCGCAGACGGCTGTATATGCAGCTGCTGCTCTACTATTATATGTGGGTGCTCGCAAATGTGCTGTTCTTCGACAACGCCTTCGGCCGCGGCTTTACGGCGCACGCAACGCTCGAGGCGGTCAATCTGGAGCCGCTGCGCACCATCAGGAATTATCTGCTGGCCTACGGCTACGGGAATATCTCGCTGCGGCTGGTCATTCTCAACCTCGCCGGAAACCTCATCGCGTTCGCGCCGATGGGCGTGTTCCTGCCCGCTGTATTCCGCTGGCAGCGCAGCATCTTCTTCTTCACCGCGACGCTGACGCTCGCCATCACGGCGGTCGAGGTCGCGCAGGTCTACACGGGCACCGGCTCGTGCGACATCGACGACCTCATCCTCAACCTCGCCGGCGCGCTCATCGTCTATATCATCTGCCGCGTGACGCCGCTCTGGAAGCGCATATGCAGCGTGACGCCGCGCCCCAAAAAGGAATAAAAACGAAAAAAGACCATCGTCCCGGTTTCGTGCCGGTAAACGATGGTCTTTTCCTGTCGGTTTCGCGACAGGATAATAAAAAAGATGCAGAGCGTTTCCACTCTGCATCTCTTAAAATTCAAGCGATAAAACTCAAATTACTTGAGCTCAACCTTAGCGCCTGCAGCCTCGAGCTTCTCCTTGATCTCGTTAGCCTCAGCCTCCGGAGCAGCCTCCTTGATGGTCTGCGGAGCGGTGTCAACCTTCTCCTTAGCTTCCTTCAGGCCCAGGCCGGTGATCTCGCGGACAACCTTGATAACACCGATCTTAGAGGAGCCAGCGTCAACCAGAACGACGTCGAAGTCGGTCTTAGCCTCAGCAGCAGCAGCACCGTCACCAGCAGCAGCGCCACCAGCAACAGCAACGGGCGTAGCGGATACGCCGAATTCTTCCTCGAGAGCCTTTACCAGCTCAGAGAGCTCCATAACCTTGAGCTCTTTTACAGCTTCCATAATCTCAGCAACAGTCATGGGATAAACCTCCATTTAAGTTATTTTTAAAATTTAATGTGTTTTGCTGTCCTGTTTGACAGCTTTGGGGACAGGAATTACTCCGCAGCTTCTTCAGCAGCAGCTTCCTTCGGGGCTACCAGCTCGGCAACCTTCATCTCCTCATTACCCTCTGCCTTCTTAACGATAGCATCGCAAGCAATAGCAAGCTGCATAATGGGGAAGTTGAAGCTGTACAGAACCTGAGCGATAAGGACTTCCTTGCTCGGCATAGCTGCAAGCTTCTTGACCTCGTCCTCACCGATTACCTTACCTTCCAGGTAACCAGCCTTGAGGTTGAAGTTCTCATGGGTCTTCGCAAAATCAGCGAGGATCTTAGCGGGTGCGACAACGTCGTCAGTGGTGGAGATAGCCAGCGCGGTAGTACCGTGCAGGTTCTCGTCCCAGTCAAAGCCCAGCTCCTTCGCTGCAAAGCGGATCAGGGTATTCTTGATGACAGCATACTCAACGCCAGCTTCACGAAGCTGCTTGCGGAGCTTGGTATCATCCTCAACGTTGATGCCCTTGTAATCGACCAGTACGCCAGCGGGAGAATTCTTGATCTTCTCAACCAGGGACGCAACTACGGCCTTCTTCTCTTCCAGAACCTTTGCATTCGGCATCATTTTCACCTCCTATGAAATAAAAGTACCCTCCCGGCGCAAAGACACAGGAGGGTACACAGAAAACATCGTAACGATGCAATATACATTTCCATGTTGACCTCGGCGGGCGGCGAAAACGCCATTTAAAACCTTGCGGCTGCCAGCTGTCTTTGACCAAGCTCATTTAGTATAACCGATAAAAAGGCGTTTGTCAACCTGTTTTTTCGAAAAAACGAAAAATTTTATTTGCCGAGCTCGTAGGCGCGCGCGGTGCATTTATCGCAGGCCTCCGCGACCATGCCGTACAGGTCGCGCTCCTCGAGCACCTGCATGCCGGCGAGCGTCGTGCCGCCGGGTGAGCAGACTGCGCGGATCAGCTCCGCCGGGGTCTTGTCGCCCTGCATGAGCATCTTCGCCGCACCGATCATGGTCTGGCAGAACATCTGAAGCGCGTCCTTTTCGTCGATGCCGTGCTTCTTTGCGCTCTGCACCATGGCGTCTGCATAGGCGTAGATATAGGCCGGTGCGGAGCCTGCATACGGGATCGCCTCGTTTATCATGTCTTCATGCTCGAATACGGTCGTGACGCCCATCGCATCGAACAGACTGCGCACGGCGGCAAGCTGCGCCTCGCTCGCGGCGGCGTTCTTCACGAGCTGAGTCGCACCGACGCCGAGCATGAGCGGCGTATTCGGCATCGCGCGGATGATCGGGGTATCTGCGCCGAGCGCCGCCTCGATCTTCGCAAACGAAATGCCTGCGGCAATCGACAGAACAAGCGGCTTTTCGCACTTGCATTCGGCGAGCTGCGGCAGCACCTCGGCAAAGTTCTGCGGCTTGACCGACAGCAGCACAGTATCGCACGCGGTGTAGACCTCGGTGAAGTCGCCGGTCACGGCGTAGCCCTCCGCCCTGTTCGCCGCACGCTTTTCCTCGCTGCGGTTGAACAGCAGCACCTCGTCCGGACGGAACAGACCGGCCCGTACCGCACCGGCGGCGATGGTCTTGCCCATGCTGCCTGCTCCGAGAACGCCGAAACGGTAAGTTTTCATATCCATGCACACTCCTTATAACAGACAAATCGTTTTCAATGCTGTGATTATAGCACAAAGCGCCCCTGTCTGCAACGCGCGCTGTATTTTTCTATGGACTTTCGGGGTTTTCCTGTATTTTTTTTATTTCGGGTGTTGGTTTTTGCGGAATAATGTGATATAATAAAAATAATTTTTATGGCGACGCACGAGATTCGGATATGCGCCGCTTTTCTGTTGCACCGTGCAGACGGTGCGATTTCCGCGGCGGGAGCATCTTCTGTCGTGCACAGGCCGGAAATCCGGCTAAAAAAGAGAAGTATATCAGGAGAGGATAACAAACTATGGAAAAACAAGAGAGAAGCAGTTTCTCCAGCCGCGTCGGCTTTGTTCTGGCGGCGGCGGGATCGGCTGTCGGTCTGGGCAATCTCTGGCGCTTCCCGTATCTGGCGGCGCGTTACGGCGGCGGTATCTTTCTGCTCGTGTATCTGATTTTGGTCGTGACCTTCGGCTTTTCGCTGATGATCACCGAGTTTGCGATCGGCCGCAAGACCAAGCTGTCGTGCATCGGCGCCTACGGCGCACTCGACAAGCGCTTTAGCTTTCTCGGCTGGATCGCAGCCTTTGTCCCGCTCATCATCACCCCGTATTACTGTGTCATCGGCGGCTGGGTCATGAAGTACCTGTGGACGTTCATTTCGGGCGGTGCGCTCGAGGCAGCGGACAACGGCGGCTTTTTCAGCCGCTTCATCAGCTTCGACGCCGGTTCGCTCCCGGCGACCATGCTGAACTTCAGCGGCCCGACCCCGTGGTTCGTGCTTTTTGTACTCATCACCGGTCTTGTCGTCATCTTCGGCGTGCAGAAGGGCATCGAGAACGCAAGCCGCCTCATGATGCCGGTGCTCGCCGTTCTGATCGTCGTCATCGCGCTCTATTCGCTGACCATCCCGGGCGCTCTGGCAGGCCTCAAGTACTATCTGATGCCGGATTTCTCGCAGTTCTCGGCCTCTACCGTGCTCGGCGCGTGCGGCCAGATGTTCTACTCTATGTCGCTCGCGATGGGCATCACGATCACCTACGGCTCGTATATGCCGAAGGAGAACCTGCTCGAGCATTCGGTCACGCAGATCGAGATCTTTGACACGCTGTTCGCATTCTTCGCCGGTCTGATGATTATTCCGTCGGTCATCGCGTTCAACGGCGGCGACCCGTCTCAGGTCAACAGCGGCCCGAGCCTGATGTTCATCTCGCTGCCGATGGTATTCGATTCGATGAAGTTCGGCACGGTCATCGGCGCGGTGTTCTTCCTGCTCGTCCTGTTCGCGGCGCTGACCTCCTCCATCGCGCTGATGGAGACGCTCGCGTCGGTCATCATGGACAAGTTCAAGCTCAAGCGCATTCCGGCAACGCTCATCATCATCGCGGTCTGTCTGGTCGTCGGCATGCTGTCCTGCCTCGGCTACGGCCCGTGGGAGAGCGTCACGATCATCGGCATGCAGTTCCTTGATTTCTTCGACTTTATCTCGAACTCGGTGCTCATGCCTATCGTTGCCGTGCTGACCTGCGTGCTGATCGGCCATGTCGTCGGCACCAAGGTCGTCGCAGACGAGGTCAAGTCGGGCGCAGGCTCGTTCCACCGCGAAAAGCTACACCGCGTCATGATCCGCTGGATCGCGCCGGTCCTGCTGGTCGCTATCCTTGCTTCCGAGCTTGCGAGCAAGATCTTTGGCGTATTCAGCATATAACCTTTATTATAAGCATAAGAATGCCCCCGGTATCCGCAGTGTTTTTCGCACCGCGGATACCGGGGGTGTTTTTTATTTCTTTCTGCTTAGCGTACGAAAACCGAGGTACACGCCTGCTGCGCAGACGCTTTTTCATGCGCACTGCCGCACGGCTGCTGTTCCGGCGTGAAAATAGACTTTATCGACAGACCGGCGTTTTCACGAGACAATTTACATTGCATAAATCAGCCTTTTCTGCAAAAAATACATTCAAAAACCTCTGGGAGGGAAAGTTATGCAACCGGATAAACGAAAATATGCGGCGCTGCTGGCGCGGAAAAGTCCGCCGTCTCCGCTCGCGCGCGACTGCCTGCTGGCGTTTGTGTTCGGCGGCGCGATCTGCACGGTCGGCGAGGGCGTGCGCATGTTCTGGCTGTCGCGCGGTCTGGATACCGACGGCACCGCCGCCGCGACCGCCATCACCATGGTGTTCCTCGGCGCGCTGCTGACCTGTCTGCACCTGTACGACAAGCTCGCAAAGCACGCCGGCGCCGGCACGATCGTCCCCATCACCGGCTTCGCGAACGCCATCGTCTCGCCTGCCATCGAGTACAAAAGCGAGGGTCTTATCCTCGGTCTCGGCGCAAAGCTGTTCGTCATCGCCGGGCCGGTTCTCGTCTACGGCATCACCGCGAGCGTCCTCTACGGCCTTGTGCTGCTCGTGCTGAAGGGAGGCGGCGCCGGATGATCGCACACGCCGGAAAACGCACGCTCACGCTCGAAAACCGCCCGTATCTGCTATCGCACGCCGCCGCAGTCGGCAAAAAGGAGGGGGAAGGCCCGCTCGGCAGCCGTTTTGACTTCGTCACGCGGAACGACCGCATGGGACAGAAGTCGTGGGAGCTTGCGGAAAGTGAGCTTCAGCGCACCGCCATCGACCTCGCGCTGCGCAAGGGCAGTCTGCGGCACTGCGACCTCGACCTGATCCTCGCCGGAGACCTGCTCAACCAGTGCATCGGCTCATTTCTCGCCTCCATGCACTCGGATGTCCCCTACCTCGGTCAGTACGGCGCGTGCTCGACCATGGCGCAGGGACTTGCGCTCGGCGGCGTGCTCGTCGAGTCGGGCGCGGCCGCACGTCTTGCCGTCTCTGCCTCCTCGCATTTCTGCTCGGCAGAGCGGCAGTACCGCTTTCCCCTCGCCTACGGAGGTCAGCGCACCCCTACTGCGCAATGGACCGCGACAGCGGCCGGCGCGGCCGTGCTCGGCGCTGAAGGCGGCTCCTCCGTCCGCATGACCCACGTGCTGTTCGGAAAGATGATCGAGCTCGGCGTCAAGGACGCCAATAATATGGGGGCTGCGATGGCGCCCGAAGATGTGAATTTAGACCCATACATTTTTAGGCGCGCTGAGCGCTGTGTTTTGCATGAAATCTGATGTTATCAGAACCCATCCACGGTCATTCCTGTCAGATCGACCGGAAACAGAAAACAGACAATCCCCCTTGATCCCATGACGGCATCAAGGGGGATTGCATCTGCGCAAATGCTTTTCTTATCCAAACACCGGCGGTAAGATCTGCCGGTTTCCGTGTTCCCTGATTCTTATACTGTTCTACTGTTTAATCAGCCCAGACTTCTTCTGCAATCTCCCTGACGAGCGCCAGCTTGCTCCACTGATCCGCATCGGTGACAAGGTTGCCTTCCTCGGTGGAAGCGAAGCCGCACTGCGGACTGAGCGCCAGCTGCTCGAGCGGCACATACCTGGAAGCCTCGCGGATACGCGCGATAACGTCCTCCTTGTTCTCCAGCTTAGCATCCTTGGAGGTTACCAGCCCCAGAACGACCTTCTGCTTGCCGATGTAGCGCAGCGGCTCGAAACCGCCTGCACGGTCGCTGTCGTACTCGAGGAAGAAGCCGTCCACGTTGCAGTGGCCGAACAGGATCTCCGCTACCGGCTCATAGCCGCCGGTGGACGACCAGGTCGAGCGGAAGTTGCCGCGGCAGATGTGCATGGTGATAACCATGTCCTCCGGCTTTGCTTCGAGGATCTTGTTGAGCACGTAAACATACTTGCGGCCGACCTCATCTACGTCGATGCCGCGCTCTGCATATGCTTTTCGCTTCTCAGCCGAACAGAATTCGCCCCAGGAGGTATCATCAAGCTGTAAATAACGGCAGCCGGCAGCGTAGAACGCCTTTACCGCCTTCTGGTAAGCCGCAGCCAGATCGTCCAGCAGAACCTGCTCGTCCTTGTAGCGCTCGATCGGCTGGTAGTCGGTCGAACGAACACAGCAGATCAGATGCAGCATGGACGGAGACGGAATGCACTGCTTGGGCTGTACGAGGTCGGAGGCGACGCTCTGCAGGAACGCAAAGTGCCTGAGGAACGGATGATCGTCCGGGAAGTCCAGCCTGTCCACGATCTTTACGGTCTCAGCCTTCGGCTGGAAGCCCTTGAATGCGACGGAGAAGTGCTCGGACTTGACCTTCTGTGTACCGGTCAGACCCCAGAGGAAGTCCATGTGCCAGAAGGAACGTCGATACTCGCCGTCGGTAACGGCGTGCAGACCGACATTCTCTTCCTTCTTTACCAGACCGGTGATCTCAGCATCTTCGACCTTGGTCAGTTCTTCAGCGGAAATTTCGCCGGCTTCAAACTTGCTGCGTGCTTCGTGGATGGCCTTCGTGCGCAGGAAGCTGCCGACAATATCATAACGATAAGGAGCGGGATTTTTCATGGGGGTTGTCCTTTCTGATCTATGCAATGAGCAGTGGCTCGTTTATTTTATGATATTAGTATAGAGGCTGATGACCCATTTGTAAAATACGAGAAACTCGTCATTGTTCATAGTTTGAAACTATAGACAGCGGTTCAACGCAAACGTTCATCTGCCATTTATTGTATATCATGTCATTTCTGGAAAATTGTATTTTTTTAAAAATGGCTTTAGGGCTCCAAAAAGTGAGCGTTGGGGCTCGACCTACACAAGCCGAACAATTATATTAGGTGTTGAAGGTGCTCACCTTTTTTGACACTCTTTTGCAAGACTTTTCTATTGACGAGCACAGTCCAAATGCGTGCCTCCTCTCGCCTACACAAAATAAAAGGTTCACCGTACCTATAGGATACGGTGAACCTGAGACTGTCGAAAAACTTCGTTTTTCCGACAATCTGTGTTTTGACTTTGCAAAACACGGACGTCCGAAAGTTCCCAT